>Ga0302234_10001617_pt1 | contig 15298 bp, 7 predicted proteins | sample II_Palsa_N3_2_FD_193576 | JGI IMG/M metagenome (GOLD analysis project Ga0302234, IMG submission 193576) | Peat permafrost microbial communities from Stordalen Mire near Abisko, Sweden - II_Palsa_N3_2 | ecosystem: Environmental > Terrestrial > Soil > Palsa > Peat permafrost | place: Sweden... | reverse complement strand
GGCAACGCCTCCAACCACTTCCCCGATGCGAATCCTGCACACCTCGGACTGGCACCTTGGCCAGTACTTTCTTGGGCATTCCCGCCAGGCCGAACATCAAAAGCTGATTGCGTGGCTGGTTGAGCAAACGCGGCTGCACGCGGTCGATTCGGTGCTGATAGCCGGCGATATCTTCGATACCGGCGCACCGCCCAGCTACGCCCGGGAGCTGTACTACACGCTGATTCTTGCGTTGCGCGACGCCGGCGTCGGCTTGACGCTGCTGGCGGGCAATCACGATTCCGTCGCCGTGCTGGAAGAGTCGCGCCATTTGCTGACGGCGTTGAATACCGTGGTCATTCCCTCCGTACAGGACGATCCGAACGAACAGGTTCGTGTGCTCACCACGCGCGACGGCAAGCCCGGTGCGATTGTCTGCGCCATCCCGTTCATCCGTCCGCGCGATGTGTTGCAGAGCATCGCGGGACAGAGCGCACGCGATAAGCAGCAGTCGCTGCAGGACGCGATTCACGCGCATTATCAGGCGCTGTTCACGCTGGCCGAGCAGAAGCGCGCGGAACTGGGCGCGCATTTGCCGATTATCGCGACCGGTCATTTGACGACGGTCGGCGCGAGCGCGAGTGAATCGGTACGGGAGATCTATGTCGGCGCGCTGGAAGCCTTTCCAACGAGCGCGTTTCCGGCAGCCGACTACATCGCGCTCGGGCATATTCACCGGCCGCAGAAAGTGGGCGGGTTCGAGCACATTCGCTACAGCGGATCGCCGATCCCACTGAGCTTCGACGAAGCGCGTCAGCAGAAGGAGATGCTGCTGGTGGATGTATCGTCGAACGGCCTTGAGCGCGTGACCGTGCTCGACGTGCCGTGTTTTCAGCCGTTGTTGTCGGTGAAAGGATCGTTGAAAGAGCTTGAGGCTGCGGTCTCCGTAGCTGCGTCGCAGGCGTCCGAAGGCGAAATCGTGTGGCTCGAAATCGTGGTCTCCGCTGATGACTACCTCAGCGATCTTCAGTCGCGTATCCAGAAGATCACCGAAGACCTGCCGGTTGAAGTGCTGCGCATTCGTCGCGAGCGCTCGTCCGTCTCGGCGGCACTGCAGTCGCAAGCAAAAGAAACCTTGAACGAGCTCACGCCCGATGATGTATTCGCTCGCCGCCTGCAAACGGAAACCATCGACGAGGAAACGCGCTTGCAGCTTTTATCAATGTATCGCGAGGTTGTGGCTGAGATTGGCGAGGCGGATGCAGCATGAAGATCTTGTCGTTGCGTTTGCGGAATCTGAACTCGCTAAAGGGCGAATGGAAGATCGACTTCAGCCAGCCGCCGTTTCGCGACAACGGCTTGTTCGCGATCACCGGCCCGACCGGCGCGGGCAAGACCACGTTGCTCGATGCGATCTGCCTTGCGCTCTATCACCGCACGCCGCGCATGGACACCGTCTCGCAAGGAACCAACGAGCTAATGACGCGGCACACGTTCGAATGCCTCGCGGAAGTGGAGTTCGAGGTGAAGGGCGAAGGGTATCGGGCGTTCTGGAGCCAGCGTCGTGCACGCGACAAAGCCGACGGCAATCTGCAGGCGCCAAAAGTGGAACTCGCGCGTCTCGATGGCACGATCATGACCGAGCGGATCGTGGACAAACTGCGGCTTGTCGAAAGCATCACGGGACTCGATTTCGGCCGCTTCACGAAGTCCATGATGCTTGCGCAAGGTGGGTTTGCTGCGTTCCTCGAAGCGAAGGCGAACGAGCGCGCCGAGTTGCTGGAAGAACTCACCGGCACCGATATCTACGGCACGATCTCGCAGAACGTGTTCGAGCGGACGCGCAACGAGAAGCTTGCGCTGGATACGTTGCTGGCTCGTGCCGACGGGGTTCAGTTGTTGACTGAAGAACAGCGGACTGAGTTACAGCGGGAACAGGCCGCAGCTGGCGAACATGAAACGACGCTCGGCAAGCAACTCGATACAACGCGCGCAATGTTGGCCTGGCGAGCGGCGTTGTCGGCGGCAGACGTGCAGCTTGAGCAGGCGCTGACGAACCAACGGCAAGCGGAATTGAAGATCGCCGATGCCAAGCCGACACTCGATCGTTTAGCGGCAAGCGAGCCCGCTGAAAAGCTGCGTGCGGAGCATACGGCCATGCTCACGGCACGCGATGGGCATGTCGCAACAGCGGGTCAACTAGCGAGCGCGAAGGCAGACAAGCTGGCCGCATCGCTCGATGCGGCGCGTGGTCTACGCTTGGCATCGGTGATGAGCGGAAGGATTGCGGAGCTTCGACAACGCACGCTGAACGAGATTCTGGCCGATGCTAAAGCCGTGCAGTCCGCACTCGATGAACATCCGCATCGAAGCAAACTCGGCGAGCAGATTGTGTTGTGGCAGCAGCAGTTCGCGGCGCGCCAGCAGACGTTGAGCGACATCGGCGCAACTCGAAAAAAGCATGGCGACCTGGTCGCGGTGATCGATGCGCAAGCTCGGGCTATTGACGCGCAGCGCGCCAGTGTCCGGGAAGCTCTGGCGAATGCAGAGGGCACGCGCAAGGGCGAAGCCGAGCAGCGTGCGAAGCTATTGACCTTGTTGAACGGCGAGAGCGAGTCGGCCTTAAAGACACGTAGCCAACGGCTTCAAGACCAACATCAATTGTTCGGCAAGCTCACGCATGTAGGTGAAGCGATTGCACGCGGGACTAAGCAACTCGCGCTGGATCGCGATGAGCTCGCGCAGAAGAACGCGTCGATCAAGCCGCTGATCGAGCAACGCGATCGCCTCGCCAAAGACGTTCAAACGCTCCTCGAGCAGATTGAAGACAAACGCAAATTGCTGCATCAGGAACAGCGCATTCTTGACCTCGCCGGTCATCGCGCGGTGTTGCAGCCTGGAGAGGCATGTCCTTTATGCGGATCGCTGGAGCATCCGTCGATCAGTGCGTATGCATCGCTCGATGTCTCCGCGACCGAGCAAGCGTTAAAGGACAAACAACTCGCGTTGGATAACAAACGCAAGGAAGCTTTGGCGATTGATGTTGCTATCGCGGAGTTGAAGGTCGCGATTGAACAACTCGGAAAACGTATCGATACATGGATCAGCGACGCTAGTGCGCATGCCGCAAGTTGGACGCAGTTATGCGCCGAGCTTGAACTCGAAGCCATTGAGCAAAGTGCGCTCGATACCCATATGCAAGAACACGCGACCAAGTTAAAACACGCGCAAGAGACGCTTGCGGCAGTGGATCAACAGAAAACGGTGATCGAGCAGCACGCGAACGCCGCGAATGCGGCGGAGCGGAAATCTGTCCAGCATCAGCACGATCTCAAGCTGCTTGAAGAGAAGCAAAGCGCTGCGCAAAAGTCGCTCAAGGAAACCGCCGATCACACAGAGTCATTGCAGAGCGCGCTGGTTAAGCGAGAGCAGGCGCTTGACGAGTCCGTGACGGCCGTCGGCTACGCGCGCCCGGATTCGTGGGCTTCATGGCAAACGTGGCTCGGTGAGCGTGATACCGAATGGAAGGCTTGGCAGCAGGCGTCGGAGCGAAGCCGCGTACTAGCGCAGCAGACAGATCGATCGCGGCAGGCGCTTGAAGCCGCATCAGCCGAAATGGAAAAGTGGTCCGTGCGATGGGCTGCGTGCGAAGCGGACTTTATCGAATTGCAGGCGGAGGTTGTTGGAGCGACCAGTGATCCGGATGCGGCGTTTTCATCGGCCATACAACGCTACGAAACCGCACGCGATAAAACCAGCACGCTCGAAGGCACGCACCGAACGCTAACGATACGCCTGAGCGAAGACACCGAACGCGCGGAGAAAATATCGGCTGCATGGACGAGTGCGTTAGCCAAAAGCGTATTCGCCGATGAACAAGCGTTCACCGAAGCGCTGCTACCGAACGAAGAACGCGAGCGCTTGCAAACGCTGAAGCGCGAACTCGATGACCTGTTGACGACAGTGCGCACGCTGCGCACGAACGCGGAAAATCATCGCGCGGAGTTGCTGAAAGAGCCGAAGACCGAGCAAGACGCAGAAGCGTTGCAACGCACGGTTAATGAACTGCTTGCAACGTTGAAGACACTGAGCGAAAAGCAAGGCGAGCTACGCGCGACGCTCAAGAACGATGATCGGCTGCGCGTGGAAAAACAAGCGTTGTATCAACAGATCGATACTCAACGCGCGCGCTACGACTTGTGGCAACGCTTAAGCAGTCTGATCGGTTCCGCCGATGGCGCGAAGTATCGAAAGTTTGCGCAAGGCCTGACACTCGATCATTTGATCTATCTCGCGAACAGGCAACTCACGCAATTGCATGGGCGTTACCAGTTGAACCGCAAGCTGGCCGGCGATCTGGAAATGGAAGTGCTCGACATGTGGCAAGGCGACGTTGCGCGCGACACACGCACGTTATCGGGCGGCGAAAGCTTCCTGGTGAGTCTGGCGCTGGCGCTGGCTTTATCGGATCTGGTGAGTTTCAAGACTTCCATCGACTCGCTGTTCCTCGACGAGGGGTTCGGCACGCTGGATGGCGAGACCCTGGAGATTGCGCTCAACGCACTCGATTCGTTGAACGCAAGCGGCAAGATGATCGGCGTGATCAGTCACGTGGAAGCGCTCAAGGAGCGCATTCCGTTGCAGATCAGAGTGGCGAAAAGCGTGGGAATTGGCTTTTCAACGGTGGAGGTGGTGGGCGCGTGAGGAACGCTAAGTGACCGCTTATTCGACCGCTTATTCGTCGCGACGCACGGCGAGTTCCTGCGACGCGATCCTCTCAATCACGAAGAACGGCATGTCCAGACGCCATTCGCCGTTCTGAACGGTCGCCTGGTAATCGAACAATGGCTTGCCATCTGCCGAACTAAAAATCAGCCGTTGCTCGGCGCCTTCGGGTAGCACGCTTTTGCCGCCGATCGCCTGATAGCTGGTATTGCTGCCGACGTGGAATTTTTCCGTGTTCCATCTGTTCGGCGCGTGCGGAGGGAACGGTTTGGCATCGTGGAAGCCGAACAGGTCGTCGTGGGACAGCACGCTCTTGCGCAATGTCGGCCACACATTCTCGCGCAGGTAGTGCTGGTCGATGAAGCGCCCGCTGGTCGTGTTCTTCGCGACGAATTGCTGCATCGAGCCGACCGCGTTATGCAGGATGCCTGCGCATCCGCCCCAAAGGCCCGCGAGAATCAGTTCGGTGTGGGTGAAGTAGTCACGGATGACGTGGAAGTAGTACGGGCTATTGACCCATTCCTGCACCGCTGCGTATTCGCGCTCGGACAACAGTGCGTCCGCATCGCGGAGAAGGAAGCGTTTAACGCTTGAATCATCGATAACCAGAAAGCGCCACATCAGCGGATGAATGCCCGAGTCGTGGTCCATGAACACTACTTCGGCGCCGGCTTCCTTGAGCCTTCGCTGAACGTGATCCGGAACGGTAGCGTCCAGATAAACACGACATGTCCAGCCCTTGAACATGTCGCGCGTGATCTCCGCGTTCATGACAGCGGGCTCGCAATATCGCGGATTCGATCCGAACAGCGAGTAGGCGATTACGTTTTCAGCGGGGTTCGCAGGGTTGAATGCGGGCGGAGGGGAATCTGGAATTGGCTCGCTCGGATTAGCGCCGCATTTGGCGTCAGAAGCGCTTAAGGAGCGCAATCCGTACTCTCGCATTTCTTCGGTTTTACCCAGCCAGCCGCACACTTCCACCAAGCCATCAAGCCACGTCGACGGCGCCAGCTTACGCTGGCTCGCCGGCGCATTGTGGATGCTCATGTATATCTTGTACGCGTGGTCGTAGGCTTTGCTACGCATGAGGCACAACGCGTAGTCCGGCAGGATAGACATGTTGCCGGGCGTGATCTGAAGCGCTTCTTCCGCGAATTTTGCACCGCTTTGAAAATCCCCGGCCGCGTGAGCCGCCTGAAATTGTTCGGCAATTTTGGCCAAACGCGCTTGCATAGCCGCAGGGGGCTGGCGCGTGCCGCCGGATTGTTTCGCTTGTTGAAAATTAGGTCGGGCCATGAAGTCTGATCGGTTATGAGCGAACGAGCGTTGTTCGTACGCGCGCGTGTGCCGCAGCGCCGAACCGCTCCGAGGTAACCGTGGACTTTAAACGGCGCGATGCCCGTTGCCGACGCCTGAGATCGTTTTTCACAATTTCGCAGCGTGAAATGAGGCGATAACGACGAACAGAGGGGTTACATCGTCGCTGAGCTAACGGGATCGTGCCTATGCCGTCGCCCAAAACAAAAAGCCAGTCACATCGAAGATGCGACTGGCTTTTTCCAAGCGAGTTGTAGATCGTGCTGCCGACTACCTCAAAAAGTCACAATCTCAAACGTCAATATTCCCCGCCCGCAACGCGTTCGATTCAATAAACGCGCGACGCGGTTCAACGTCATCACCCATCAGCGTCGTAAAGATGCCATCGGCTGCAATTGCGTCTTCGATCTGAACCCGCAACAAACGGCGCACGGTCGGGTCCATCGTCGTTTCCCACAACTGCGACGGGTTCATTTCGCCCAAGCCCTTATACCGCTGCTTGGTCACGTTGCGCTCCGCATCCGCGATCAACCATTTCATCGCGCTCTTGAAGTCGGTCACCGCCATCGACCGCTCGCCGCGTTTAATCACCGCACCCGGCCCGATCAAACCCTTGAACGTATTTGCGGTCGTTTGCAGTTGCTTGTAATCCGCGGTCAGCTGGAAGTCTTCATCGATAACCGAAACCTTCACGTTCCCGTGATGCCGGCGATTGATATGCAGCGACCGGATCTCGCGCACTGCGTCGTAAGCCGGCTCGACAGTCACTTCCGGCTTCAACGGATCGGCACGCAAAGCAGCCTGCAAAGCGGCAGCCGAAGCCACGGTGGTTTCTTGCGTCGACAAGTCCAGCTCAATGCCATCCATCACCGCGCCAAGCGCATTGACGTCGTAAAACCGGCTGAGACGATCCACCACCGCTTGCGCGAGCAAATAAGCACGCGCCAATTCACCGAGCGCGTCGCCAGTAATCGGCGTGGCACCCTCAGCCGCAGTCAGCTCAGAACCTTGCAACGCCAGCTTCAACATATGCTGATTCAGTTCGTGCGTGTCCTTCAGATACCGCTCGTCCTTACCCGCCTTGATCTTGTAAAGCGGCGGTTGCGCGATATAAATAAACCCGCGCTCCACGATCTCCGGCATCTGCCGATAAAAGAACGTCAACAGCAGCGTACGGATGTGCGCACCGTCCACGTCCGCGTCGGTCATGATGATGATGCGGTGATAGCGCAGCTTCTCGAGGTTGTAGTCGTCCTTGCCGAGTCCGGTCCCGAGCGCGGTCACCAGCGTTACGATCTGCTCCGATGAAATCAGCTTGTCGAAACGCGCGCGCTCCACGTTCAGCACCTTGCCGCGCAGCGGCAAGATGGCCTGGAACTTCCGGTCACGCCCTTGCTTCGCCGATCCGCCTGCCGAGTCACCCTCGACAATGTAAATCTCCGACTTCGCCGGATCCTTCTCCTGGCAATCGGCCAGCTTGCCTGGCAAACCAACGCCGTCGAGCACGCCTTTACGCCGCGTCATTTCACGCGCTTTCCGTGCGGCATCGCGAGCACGCGCTGCATCGATAATCTTGTTCGTGATGATCTTCGCGTCGTTCGGCGTTTCCTGCAGGAACTCCTCGAGCGCCTTGGCGACAACGTCTTCAACCGGCGCACGCACTTCCGACGACACAAGCTTGTCCTTCGTCTGCGAGCTGAATTTCGGCTCCGGCACCTTCACGGACAACACGCACGACAAACCTTCGCGCATGTCGTCGCCGCTCGTCTCGATCTTCGCTTTCTTCGCGATATCGTGATCGGTGATGTACTTGTTCAGCACCCGCGTCATGGCCGCGCGCAGGCCGGTCAAGTGCGTGCCGCCGTCCCGCTGCGGAATGTTGTTCGTGAAGCACAGCACGTTTTCGTTGTAGCTGTCGTTCCACTGCATGGCCACTTCGACCGTGACGTTGTCCTTCTCGCCAATCGCGTGAAACACGGTCGGATGCAGTACTTGCTTGTTCTTGTTGATGTAATCGACAAAACCCTTCACTCCGCCGACGAATGCGAAGTCGTCTGTCTTGCCGTCACGCTGGTCGGTCAGGCGAATCCGCACGCCGTTATTCAAGAACGACAGTTCGCGCATACGCTTGGCGAGGATGTCGTAGTGGAATTCCACGTGGCCGAAAATGGTGATGTCGGGCATGAAATGTACTTCGGTGCCGCGATTTTCCGTGTCCCCTACAACGTGCATGGGCGAATACGTAATACCGTCTTCGGTCACGAGTTCACGGTTCTGCACCACGCCCTGGCGAAACTCCATGAAGTGCTTCTTGCCGTCGCGGCGCACGGTGAGGCGCAGCCATTCGGACAGTCCGTTCACGCACGACACGCCCACGCCGTGCAGCCCGCCCGACACCTTGTAGCTGTTCTGGTCGAACTTGCCGCCCGCGTGCAGCTCGGTCATCACGATTTCGGCGGCGCTGCGCTTCGGATCGTGCTTGTCGTCGAGCTTCAGGCCCGTCGGTACGCCACGGCCGTTATCGGTCACGGAGATGGAGTTGTCAGCGTGAATGGTGACGTGGATGTCGTTGCAATGGCCGGCGAGCGCTTCGTCGATCGAGTTGTCCAGCACTTCGAAAACGAGGTGGTGCAGACCCGTGCCATCCGACGTATCGCCGATATACATACCCGGCCTCTTGCGGACCGCCTCCAGACCCTCGAGGATCTGAATGGAGGATGCGCCATAAGCGTTGTCGGGTTGCGAAATTGGGTTTTCAGTCATGGATTTTTTTCCGGTTCTGCGTCACTACGGGGTTGCTACTGGGTCACTACGCGGTCACTGCGGGGTTGCTGCGCGGTCGCTGCATGAGACTTTTCGAAACACCTTAAAAATGCCAAAGGGGCAATGCGCCCCTTGGAAAGTTTTTAGTTTTGGCCGCGTCAGATGCGCATCGGCATCACCACATATTTGAATTCGTCGTTCTCGGGAATCGTGATCAAGGCGCTTGAGCTAGCGTCGCCGAGACTCACTTGCAGCATGTCGATCTTCAGGTTCGCGAGCACGTCGAGCAGATACGTGACGTTGAACCCGATGTCCACGCTGTCGCCTTGATACGCGATTTCCAGTTCTTCCTGTGCTTCTTCCTGGTCGGCGTTGGTCGACATGATCTTCAACTGGCCCGGCTCGATCAGGCAACGCACGCCCTTGAACTTGTCCGACGTCAAAATGGCGGCACGCTGCAGCGAACGCTGCAATTCTTCGCGGCCGATCAGGAACGTGTTCTTGTGCGACTTCGGGATCACGCGCTGGAAGTCGGGGAACTTGCCTTCCACGAGCTTCGAGACGAGTTCGACCTGGCCGAACGTGAACTTGACCTGGTTCGCGGCAATGTCAATGACCAGCGCGTCGTCAATGTCTTCAAGCAGGCGCTGCAATTCGAGGATGGTCTTGCGCGGGATGATCACTTCCTGGCGCGCGAACGATCCCTCGATTTTCATCGATGAAAACGCGAGCCGGTGGCCGTCCGTTGCAACCGCCATCAACTGGTCGCCGTCGACAACCAGCAGCATGCCGTTCAGGTAATAGCGGATGTCCTGCTGCGCCATGGCGAAGTGGACCATGCCGAGCAATTGCCGGAAGGTCTTTTGCGGAACCGACAGGCTCGCGCCGAACTCTGTAGCCTGGTTGACGGTCGGGAACTCATCGGCAGCAAGCGTCTGGAGCGCGAAGCGGCTTTTGCCGGAGCGTACCGTCAGCTTCTTGTCGGTGAGATCGAGCGACACTTCACCCGGCGGCATGGCGCGCAGGATGTCAAGCAGCTTGCGCGCGGCGACCGTGGTGGCGACCTGGTCGCTGCCCGTGCCGAAGTCAGCACGCGTGGTGATCTGAAGTTCGAGATCGGTCGAGAGGAACGACACGTCGGCGCCAGTCTTCGTGATCAGCAAATTGGCGAGGATCGGCAACGTATGACGGCGTTCGACGATTCCGCTCACGGTTTGCAGCGGCCTTAGGAGATTATCTCGTTCGGTCTTGACCAGTTGCATAGAGTTCCTTCGTTGATGTGACGGCCGTCCGCCGCTTTTGTCACCGCTGCAGTCACCACTTTTGCCTCCGCTTTTTGAGAAGCGTTTGCCACCGCATGGATGACCTTCGGACGGTCTCGTGTCACGCGCTTGCGGCGATTGCCGCTCGCACGTGCCAGGCTTGCGCCAAAACGCCGCCCAGGGCCGCTGGACGGTCAAACCCGTATTGTGCCTCAAAACCTGACCGCCCCCTGAAAATGGGGGCAATTTCGTCAATAAACAGGCCCATTTTTTGACGCTTTTTGTGGCGCTTTTGGGCGCGGGCGACAAACGGCCGTGCGCACAATCATCAGCGGCCGTTCAAAGCGTTTTTCGCCGCCGGCATGACCACCCGCTGGACCGGCGTTGATTTGGGGCCGTTCATCGTCGGCAGCCCGGTACAGCTGCCGTTTTCCTGCCTTCCCAGCATCTTTCGCATCGCGCGATGTGCACCGCGCGTTGCCGCGCAGAACGCTCAACCTTTCAGCGTTTGCTCGAGCACGTGAAGCTCGTGGTTCAACTGGGCGTCGGTGCCGCGTTCCGCCGAGATTTTCCGCACGGCGTGCAGCACCGTGGTGTGGTCGCGGCCGCCGAACAGTTCGCCGATTTCCGGCAGACTTTTCTGCGTGAGTTCCTTCGCCAGGTACATGGCGATCTGACGCGGCCGCGCGATGTTCGCCGGCCGCTTCTTGGAATACATGTCGGCGACCTTGATGTTGTAGAAGTCCGCCGCTGTCTTCTGGATGTTTTCCACCGATATCTGCCGGTTCTGCACCGTCAGCAGGTCTTTCAGCGCTTCCTTGGTCAACTCGATCGAGATCTCGCGGCCGTGGAACCGGGAGAACGCCAGGATCTTGCGCAACGCGCCTTCGAGTTCACGCACGTTCGAGCGCAAATGCTTTGCGACGAAAAATGCCACATCCTCCGACAAACTCACGCCTTCCGACTGCGCCTTGCGCATCAGGATGGCCACGCGCATTTCAAGCTCCGGCGGTTCGATCGCGACCGTGAGGCCGGAGTCGAAGCGTGAAATCAGCCGGTCATCGATACCCGAAATCTCCTTCGGATACGTATCGCTCGTGATGATCACCTGCGCCTTGTTCGCCACCAGCGCCTCGAACGCATAGAAAAACTCTTCCTGCGTCCGCGATTTGCCCGAGAAGAATTGAATATCGTCGATCAGCAGCAGGTCGAGCGAGTGGTAATAACGCTTGAAGTCGTCGAAAGCCTTGCGCTGGTAGGCCTTCACCACGTCCGACACGTATTGCTCCGCATGGATGTAGCGGATGCGCGCGCCGGCCTTGTCCTGCAACAACTGGTTGCCGATTGCGTGAATCAGGTGGGTCTTGCCCAGACCCACGCCGCCGTAGAGGAACAGCGGGTTGTAAGAAATGCCGGGGTTATCCGCGACCTGGATTGCGGCTGCACGGGCGAGCTGATTCGCCTTGCCGGTTACGAAGTTATCGAAGGTGAGGACGGGATTGAGCTTCGAACGCTCGTAAGCCGAATCGTTTTCCCCATTCGACGACGCCGTGCCGCCCGGCCGCCATGTCCGGCGCGCTACGGCAGCTTCGTTGGCGTCAAGGCTCGGCAGATCGAGATCGCCGTTATCGCCCTGGTCGTTGTGAAGCTGGGACTGCGCGTTCTGCGCAGCTTCGGCGGCGAGCGCGTTGATATGGGCGCTCGCGTTCGCGTGGCCGCCATTGCTTCTTTCAGCGGGCTGGGGCGCCGTTCGCTGCATGGGCGAGGAAGACGGGGAAGCCGGCGCGCCGGCGGGCGCAGAAGACGGACCCGACGGCGCAGGCGCACCGCCCATCGCCTTGCGAGCGGTAGCTTTTGGGTCCAGAACAAACTGGATATCGACGGGCGCGTGCCAGAAATCCCGGGCCATATCCGCGATACGGCCGGAAAACTGGCTTTTCACCCAGTCGAGCTTGAATCGATTGGGCGCGGCGATGCGCAGCGTGCTCGCATCGGCATCGAAGTCGACCAGGGCCAGCGGTTTGATCCATGTGACGTACTGCTGTGGCGTAAGTTCGCGCTCCAGCAATGCGGAACAGTGTTGCCAAAAATCGTTCATCGAATGCAGTCGTTAGGGTTTACCGCGAGTCCTGCCGCCGCCCTCGCCGCCACTTGGCGACAAGGCCCGGTGCGCGCGGGCAAGCGTGCCCCAGAGCCTTGTCCACCATGCTTTTGCAGGCGGTACAGCGGACCGGGACAACGTGCGGTTACGTCGGATTGAGCGGAGATTCTAACGCCAAATGCAACCTCGGCGCGAGTTATCCACAGGGACGGACCATGTCGTGTATCGAATCATCGGACCTGTGGACTTCTTGGAAAACCGCTCGCCATGCCTCGTAACCTATTGACGGTCAATAGGAAAACGGTTTAAATAGCGGGTTCCGCAAAACCCGAATTCTTGTACCACCGGCCGGTGCGTCGCTTTTTACGTCGCTTACCTCATGCCGCGCGGTCCGTTTTTACCCAAGTGAGACCAACATGAAACGCACTTACCAACCTTCCGTTACCCGCCGCAAGCGCACCCACGGCTTTCGCGTCCGTATGAAGACGGCCGGCGGCCGCAAGGTGATCAACGCACGTCGCGCGAAGGGCCGCAAGCGCCTGGCTGTATAAGGTCGCTTTTGACGGCGCGCCCCGGCATTCGCCCAGACGCGTGCGACGGCCAGGTGCGCAGCACGACCAGCTCCGGACAGGAAACCAGTCAGTTGCGAGCGAGTGCCGCGTTCCCCAAGGCCGCAAGGCTGCTGAAAACGGATGAATACTCATCCGTTTTTCGTTTGCGCCCTTGGCGCCGGTCCCCGCACTTTGTCCTGTACGGCAAGCCGACAGGCAACGAGGCGCGGCTGGGCTTGGTTATCGGCAAGAAGTTTGCGCCGCGTGCGGTGACGCGCAATCTGATCAAGCGGCTGGCGCGTGAGGCATTCCGGCTTCGGCGCGCGGAGCTTGGCGGCTGGGACATCCTGCTGCGGTTGCATGCGAAAATTGACCGCAAGGCTATGCCGAGCGCGAAATCGCCGCCGCTGCGTACGTTGTTTCGCGAAGAGATCGACGGCCTGCTTGACCGTGCAGTGCGCGAAGCCGCGCGACGCATTGGAGAGCCGGGTGCATCGACTATCGTCAACGACCCACCCGCGCCTGCGGGCTCATGAGCCGCTTCAGGCGCACACCGGCTTGGTCCGGCGTCGACCTGAGCGCGAATTCTATGCAGACGGCACGAATGGCAGAAACGGCGTTGATCGCCTTATTACGCTTCTACAAGGTTGCGGTGAGCCCCATGCTCGGCAACCGGTGCCGCTTTTACCCATCGTGTTCTGACTACGCGCGCGAAGCAATCCAGTATCATGGCGCCGCGCGTGGCTCATTCCTCGCAGCAAAACGTCTGTGCCGCTGCCATCCGTTTTCGGCTGGCGGCATCGATCTGGTCCCCGTGCCTCCGTCCGCCGCCGGCTGCGTTCAGCAGGATGGCGCGTCAGCGGCCGACCCAGTCGACGACTCTGCCCCGAGCTCATCGAATTCGCCAAATCCAGCTTCGTCGGATCCGGCAAATTCAGTGAGTTCAAACCCCCACGGCGCCAATAACGCGCTCTTCGATCGACACTGAGACAACGCATGGATATCAAACGTACCGTCCTATGGGTCATCTTTTTCATGTCGGCTGTCATGCTGTTCGACAACTGGCAACGTGACCATGGGCGCCCGTCGATGTTCTTCCCGAGCGCCGTCCCGACCAAGACGGTCGGCAGCGCTGCACCGGGAACCACGACGCCGGGCACGCAAGCCGCCGATTTGCCGGCCACTCCTGGCGTACCAGGCGCACCCGTCGCGCCGGGTTCGAACGCACCCGCTTCGAGCGCCGCAGACCAGCTCGTGAATTTTTCCACGGACGTCTACTCCGGCCAGATCGATACGCGCGGCGGCACGCTGTCGAAGCTGTCGCTCGTGAAGGAAGGTGACGGCAAGCAGCCGGATCTGTACATCACGCTCTTCGATCACACCGCGACGCACACGTATCTCGCGCGCACGGGCCTGCTCGGCGGCGACTTCCCGAACCACAACGACGTCTTCACGCTCGTACCGGGCGGCCAGACGTCAATGGGTGACGGCAACACGTTGTCCATCGCGTTCGAGTCGCCGGTCAAGGGTGGCGTGAAGGTCATCAAGACCTACACGTTCACGCGCGGCAGCTATGTGATCGGTGTCGACACGAAGGTGCAGAACGTCGGCACTGCGCCGGTCACACCGCGCCTCTATATGGAACTCGTGCGCGACGATTCGCCGGTGGAAACGCCGCGCTTCTCGCATACGTTCATCGGGCCGGCTGTTTATACCGAGCAGCATCACTTCCAGAAGATGACGTTCAGCGATATCGACAAGGGCAAGGAAGATTTCGCGCCCTCCGCCGATAACGGCTGGGTCGCGATGGTGCAGCATTACTTTGCGTCGGCGTGGATTCCGCAGCAAGGCGTGAAGCGCGATATCTACGTGCAGAAGATCGATCCCGCGTTGTATCGCGTCGGCGTGCAGCAGCCGTTGCAGACCATTGCGCCGGGACAGACCGTCGATGTGCAATCGCGACTTTTTGCCGGTCCGGAAGAAGAGCGGATGCTGGAAGGCATCGCGCCGGGTCTTGAGCTTGTGAAAGACTACGGCATGGTGACGATCATCGCGAAGCCGCTGTTCTGGCTGCTCGAGAAGATCCATAGCTATGTGGGCAACTGGGGCTGGTCGATCATCCTGCTCACGTTGTTGATCAAGGCGGTGTTCTTCCCGCTGTCGGCGGCAAGCTACAAGTCGATGGCACGCATGAAGACCATCACGCCGCGCATGACGCAATTGCGTGAACGGTATAAGGGCGATCCGCAGAAGATGAATGCGGAGTTGATGGCGCTCTATAAAACCGAGAAGGTGAATCCGTTCGGCGGCTGTTTGCCGGTGGTCGTGCAGATTCCGGTGTTTATCTCGCTGTACTGGGTGTTGCTGTCGTCGGTGGAAATGCGCGGCGCGCCGTGGGTCTTGTGGATTCACGACTTGTCGCAGGCCGATCCGTTCTACATCCTGCCGGTGATGATGGCCGTGTCCATGTTCCTGCAAACGCGGTTGAATCCCACGCCGCCGGATCCGGTTCAGGCAAAGATGATGATGTTCATGCCGCTGGCGTTCTCGGTCATGTTCTTCTTCTTCCCGTCAGGACTGGTGCTGTATTACGTCGTGAA
>Ga0302234_10001605_pt1 | contig 15368 bp, 12 predicted proteins | sample II_Palsa_N3_2_FD_193576 | JGI IMG/M metagenome (GOLD analysis project Ga0302234, IMG submission 193576) | Peat permafrost microbial communities from Stordalen Mire near Abisko, Sweden - II_Palsa_N3_2 | ecosystem: Environmental > Terrestrial > Soil > Palsa > Peat permafrost | place: Sweden... | reverse complement strand
AATTCCATGTTGCCTCCGTCAAGATAAAAAATTGCAGCCACTCGGCCGTTATTCGGCAGGAGATCGGGCAACCTCCTGTCGCGCGCCAGCCGCCGGCACCAGCGCGTATTTTAAAAACCCGTCGAAAACCTGTTCGTACAACGAATGCTTTAGAAATTGCCCAGGAACCAGTCCTTCATCCGCGTGAAAACCTGACCCATCGAGCCGGACTGCACCGCCACCTTGCGGCCGCGCATCCGTTGCGAGCGTCCTTCCACCAGCAGGCCCATTGCCGTCGAGTAGCGCGGGTTACGCACTACATCAGCCAGACCGCCTGCGTACTCGGGCACGCCAATGCGTACCGGCTTCAGGAAGATGTCCTCACCCAGTTCGACCATGCCGATCATCATCGACGCGCCGCCGGTCAGCACCACGCCGGAACTCAACAGTTCCTCGTAACCCGATTCGCGCACCACCTGCTGCACGAGCGAAAACAGTTCTTCGACGCGCGGCTCGATCACCGCCGCCAGCGCCTGGCGCGACAGCGTGCGCGGACCGCGCTCGCCCAGACCCGGCACTTCGATCATCTCGTCCGGATCGGCGAGGGCCTGCTTGGCGATGCCGTAGTCGACCTTGATGTCTTCCGCGTCCGGCGTCGGCGTGCGCAGCGCCATCGCGATGTCGCTGGTGATCTGGTCACCGGCAATCGGAATCACCGCGGTGTGACGGATCGCGCCTTCGCTGAAAATCGCGATGTCCGTCGTGCCGCCGCCGATATCCACCAGCACCACGCCCAGTTCCTTCTCGTCCTCAGTCAGCACCGCCAGCGATGACGCCAGCGGCTGCAAAATCAGGTCGTTCACTTCGAGCCCGCAGCGGCGCACGCACTTGACGATGTTCTGCGCCGCACTCACCGCGCCCGTCACGATATGCACCTTCACTTCGAGGCGAATGCCGCTCATGCCGATCGGCTCGCGCACATCCTCCTGACCGTCGATGATGAATTCCTGGGTCAGGATGTGCAGCACCTGCTGATCGGTCGGGATGTTGATCGCCTTGGCCGTCTCGATCACGCGGGCCACATCGGCCTGCGTCACTTCCTTTTCCTTGATCGCCACCATCCCGCTCGAATTGAAGCTGCGGATATGGCTGCCGGCGATCCCGGTGAATACGTTAGTGATCTTGCAGTCAGCCATCAGCTCGGCTTCTTCGAGCGCGCGCTGAATAGACTGCACGGTGGCCTCAATGTTCACCACCACGCCTTTTTTGAGCCCCTTCGATTCGCTCTGGCCGAGTCCGATCACCTCGTAGTGACCTTCGCCTTTCAGTTCGGCGACGATGGCCACGACCTTCGACGTCCCAATGTCGAGGGCGACCAGCAGATCTTTATAGTCTTTACTCATAGCGTGCTCATTGCGTGTGATGTCCTGTTACTTCTTGCCCTTGTCGGGTTCGGTGATAAAGCGCATCCCTGCTGCGCGAATCGCGAAACCGTTCGGATAGCGCAAGTCCGCATACTCGATGTCCTTCCCCCAACGTTGCGTCACTGCTGCCCACGCCGCTGTCAGGCGCCGGCTGCGATCGAACAGCGTCTGCTGGTTGCGCTCGCGCCCCAGTTCCACCTGCATGCCGTTCGACAGCTTCACCGTCCAGGCGTAACGCGGCGACAGCGTCACTTCTTCCGGCGTCGCGCCCAGCGGCGCAAACCACTTCTTGAAGTCGCGATAACGCGCGACCACTTCCTGAGCCGTGCCATCGGGGCCGTCGAAGGCCGGCAAATCTTCTTCGAGCTCGCCCTGGTTCGCAGTGAACAGTTCGCCGTCCACGCTCACCAGTTGATCGCTGCCCCACGTTCCAAGCGGTTTGTACTCTTCCAGCGTGACAGCCAGCGCATTCGGCCAGACGCGCCGCACACTCGCATGACGCACCCACGGCATCTGCTCGAAGGCCTGACGCGCCGCGTCGAGATCCACCGTGAAGAAATTGCCCCTCAACCGGCCCGCCACACCGGCGCGTACCGTCGGCGAATTGATGTGCTCCGTGTCACCGCCAATCTGGATTTCGCGCAGCGCGAAGCTCGGCCGCTGCACCAGCCACACCCCGCCGGCCGCCAGCAGCACGAGCACCAGCAACGCGTGCAGCGCGTTGGCGGCGAAATTGAGCTGGCGAACGTTGTTCCACATATCGGTGACGTCAGTCCTTCAGCGTGAGCGCCAACACGCTCACGACCAGTTCCTGGTAGCTGATGCCGACCGCACGCGCCGCTTTCGGCGGCAGCGAGTGATCGGTCATGCCGGGCGCCGTATTCACTTCCAGGAAATAGGGATTGCCCTGTGCGTCCAGCATGAAATCGGCACGACCCCAATCGGTGCAGCCGAGCACATCGAAGGCGCGACGCGCCAGCGTCTTCAGACGTGCTTCCTCGGCCGGCGCCACCCCGCACGGAATCAGGTACTGCGTGTCGTTCGCAACGTACTTCGCGTGATAGTCGTAGAACTCGCCCGCCGGCACGATGCGGATCACCGGCAGATCCAGGTCACCCGCGATGCACGCGGTGTACTCGCCACCGCCTTCAATGCTCTTTTCTACCACCACGATCTTGTCGAACTTCGCGGCTTCTTCCAGCGCCGCCGGCAACGCATCGGCGCTCTTCACCTTGATCACTGCGACACTCGAACCTTCGCTCGCCGGCTTCACGAACAGCGGCAAGCCGAGCTTCGCGACGATGTCCGCTGCACATGCCGCGTAGTCGTCACCCCGCAGCACCGCTTCGAACGGCGGCGTCGGTACGCCGAGTTGCTGCCACACGAGTTTGGTGCGGAACTTGTCCAGACCGAGCGCCGAGCCCAGCACGCCACTGCCGGTATAGCGAATGCCGTAAAAGTCGAGCGCGCCCTGAATCTGGCCGTTCTCGCCATAGCCGCCATGCAGCGCGTTGAACGCGCGCACAAAACCCTCTTCCTTTAACGCCGCGAGCGGACGCTCGGCGGGGTCGAACGGATGAGCGTCGATGCCGGCCTCGCGCAGCCCTTGCAGCACGAGGCGGCCAGAGTTGAGCGACACTTCGCGCTCAGCGGATTCACCACCGAGCAGGACTGCCACTTTGCCGAACTGCTTAGGATTCAGACTGCTCATTTCACACCTTCGTTTTGCGCGAGACGACCCGGCACACCGCCGATCGAACCCGCACCCATCGTGATCACCACATCGCCCTCGCGCACTACTGCTGCTAGCGCATCCGGCACTTCATCCACCGTTTCGACAAACACCGGCTCGGTCTTGCCCGCCACGCGGATCGCGCGTGCGAGCGCGCGGCCGTCGGCTGCGACGATCGGCGCTTCGCCCGCCGAATAGACTTCCGTCAACACCAGGGCGTCGACGGTCGACAACACCTTCACAAAATCCTCGAAGCAGTCACGCGTACGCGTGAAGCGGTGCGGCTGGAACGCCAGCACCAGACGCCGGCCCGGGAACGCGCCACGCGCCGCCGCGATCGTTGCGGCCATTTCGACCGGGTGATGGCCGTAGTCGTCGACCAGCGTGTACGTCCCGCTGGCTTTGTCATCCGAGATGACCGGCACTTCGCCGTAGCGCTGGAAGCGTCGGCCTACGCCGTTGAAATCTGCCAGTGCTCGCTGGATATCGGCATCTTTCACCTCAAGTTCAGTCGCAATTGCAATTGCGGCCAAAGCGTTCTGCACGTTGTGCGTGCCAGGCAGGTTCAAAATGATGTCGAGAGGCGCCGCGTCTTCGCGCATTGCCGTGAAATGCATCTTGCCGTCGTGGGCCTCGACGTTCACCGCGCGTACCTGCGCATCGGCCGCGAGACCATAGCGAATGATCGGCTTCGAAACGAACGGCAAAATCTCCTTCACGTTCGGATCGTCGACACACAGCACCGCGATGCCGTAGAACGGCAGCCGATGCGTGAACTCGATGAACGCCTGCTTGAGCCGCGCGAAATCGTGGCCGTAGGTGTCCATGTGATCGGCGTCGATGTTCGTGATGACTTCGATTACCGGAAACAGGTTCAGGAACGACGCGTCCGACTCGTCCGCTTCGGCGACGATGAAGTCACCGGTGCCGAGGCGCGCATTGGCGCCCGCGCTAATCAGCCGGCCGCCGATCACGAAAGTCGGATCGAGGCCGCCCGCGGCGAGCACGCTCGCCACCAGCGAGGTGGTGGTGGTCTTGCCGTGCGTACCGGCAATCGCGATGCCCTGCTTCAGGCGCATCAATTCCGCGAGCATCACTGCACGCGGCACAATCGGAATGCGCCGTTGACGCGCGGCGAGCACTTCCGGGTTGTCGCTGCGCACAGCCGTCGATACGACCACGGCGTTCGCACCTTCGATGTTTTCAGCGGCGTGACCAATTGCAATGCGCGCGCCTAGCGCGGCGAGCCGGTCGGTCACGGCGTTTTTCGTGAGATCCGATCCGCTCACCTGATAGCCAAGATTGACCAGCACCTCGGCGATGCCGCTCATCCCTGCGCCGCCGATGCCGACGAAATGAATATGTTTGACGATGTGTTTCATTGTTGCCTTCCTTCTGTGCTCGGACTCCGGCTCGGGAGTACGCCTGCCACGTCCGCGCAAATCTGCGCGACCTGTTCAGTGGCATCGGGTTTCGCGAGCGAGCGCGAACGCTCTGCCATCTCCGCGAGACTCTCGCGGCTCTGGCTGCGCAACCATGTAGCGAGGCCATCCGCCGTGAGGTCGCGTTGCTGCACTACCAGCGCCGCGCCGTGGTCGGCGAGGAACGCTGCATTCGTTGTCTGGTGATCGTCGACTGCGAACGGGAACGGCACGAAAAACGCCGCCACGCCCACCGCCGCGATCTCGGCGACCGTCATCGCGCCCGAACGGCAGATCACCAGATCTGCGTTTGCATAAGCGCTCGTCATGTCGTCGATGAACGGTACGAGTTGTACATCTGCGCCGGTTTGCAAGCCAGCTTCTGCGTAGTTCGCCTGCAACGCATCGATATGCTTCGCGCCTGCCTGATGCACGACACGCGGACGTTGCTGCGGATCCAGCATGGCCAGCGCGCGCGGTACGACTTCGTTCAAGGCCGCCGCGCCCAGACTGCCGCCCACCACCAGCACATTCAACGGACCGCTGCGTTGTGCGTAGCGTGCTTTGGGTGGCAATGTGCGCGCAAGTTCCTCACGAATGGGATTGCCGGTCCATTCAGCGTCCGGCAACGCATTCGGGAACGCCACGAGCACGCGTCTGGCGAGCTTCGCGAGCACCTTGTTCGCGAGGCCGGCGATCGAATTCTGTTCATGCAGCACGAGCGGACGACCGCTCAGCGCAGTCATCAAACCGGCCGGGAACGTGATGTAACCGCCCATGCCGAGCACCACGTCGGGTTTCACGCGCCGCAGTACGCTCAAGCTTTGCGTGCATGCGCGCAGCAGATTGACGGGCAGCATCAGCTTGGTCTTCACGCCCTTGCCGCGCACGCCGCCGAAACGCACGTATTCCATTGGGATACCGTGCTTGGCGACGAGCGTCGCTTCCATGCCCGCAGGATTGCCGAGCCACACGACTTTCCAGCCCCACGCCTGCATCAGATGCGCGACCGCCAACCCCGGGAACACGTGTCCCCCGGTGCCGCCGGCCATCACCATCAGCGTGCGTTGTTGCGTGGGGGTCATACCTTCCCTCCGCGCATCAACACCCGGTTCTCATAGTCGACCCGCATCAGCAAAGCCACCGCCACACAGTTCAGCAAAATGCCCGAGCCGCCGTAGCTGACGAGCGGCAACGTGAGACCCTTGGTCGGCAGCAGGCCGAGGTTCACGCCCATATTGATGAAGGTCTGCGCGCCGAACCACAGCCCGATGCCCTTCGCGACCAGCCCCGCAAACGTGCGGTCCAACGCCAGCGCCTGACGGCCGATCTCGAACGAGCGGCGCACGATCCAGTAAAACATCAGGATCACCACCAGCACGCCGACGAATCCAAGTTCCTCGCCGATCACCGCGAGGATGAAGTCGGTATGCGCTTCGGGCAGGTAGTTGAGCTTTTCGACGCTGCCGCCGAGGCCCACGCCAAACCACTCGCCGCGCCCGAACGCGATCAGCGAGTGCGTCAATTGATACGCCTTGCCCTGCGCGTACCGGTCGTCCCACGGATCGAGGTACGCGAAGATCCGCTCGCGACGCCACGGCGACGCCCACACCAGCAAACTGAACGTGCCGACTGCCGTGGCCACCAGGCCGCCAAACAGCTTGCCGTTCACGCCGCCGAGGAACAGCACCCCCATCGCGATAGCCGCGATCACCATGAACGCGCCCATGTCCGGTTCGAGCAGCAGCAGCGCGCCGACCACGCCGACCGCGAAAGCCATCGGCAGAAAGCCCTTGGCGAAGCTGTGCATGTACTCCTGCTTGCGCACTGTGTAGTTCGCTGCGTAGATCGTCACGGCGAGCTTCATGATTTCCGACGGCTGCATGTTCGTGATGCCGAGCGGGATCCAGCGGCGCGCGCCGTTCACGCCCTTGCCGACGTGCGGAATCAGCACGATGACGAGACTGACCAGCGCCAGCAGGAAGATCTTCGGCGCGTACTTGTCCCATGTCGAAACCGGAATGCGGAACGAGATCACGCCGATCACCGAGCCGAGCACCACGAAGATGATCTGGCGCACGAGGAAGGCCCAGTCGCGATACGACGAGTACTTCGGCGAGTCCGGCATCGCGATCGACGCCGAGTACACCATCACGATGCCGAGGCCGAGCAGCGCGATCACCACCCACAGCAGCGAGTGGTCGTAATCGAGCATGCGCGAGCGCAGCGGACGCACACCGTTGACGGCGCTCGCGAGTCCGCTCCCCGCGCGGCCTGCGGTTGCATCGCCGACTGAGCCGCGCTGCTTGGCGAGGCGCGAACCGAAGCGTTCCGACCAGCTCATATCATCGTCCCCCGTTCGGCAGCGATGTCTTCCACCGTGCTGCGGAACACCGCGGCACGATGTGCGTAACCCTTGAACATATCGAAGCTCGCACACGCCGGTGACAGCAGCACCGCATCGCCCGGTTGGGCGAGCGCCGCCGCGGCGCGCGTGGCGTCTTCGAGCGTGGCGTGATCGGTGAGCGCGATACCGGTGTCGGCAAGCGCGGCGCGGATCAGCGGCGCATCGCGGCCGATCAGCATCACCGCGCGGCACCAGCGCATCACCGGCGCGGCGAGCGGCTCGAATTCCTGGCCCTTGCCGTCGCCGCCGGCGATCAGCACCGCGCGTTGCGCGAGACCGTCGAGCGCCGCGACCGTCGCGCCGACGTTGGTGCCCTTGCTGTCGTCCACGTAGTCAATGCCTTCGATCGACGCGATCAGCTCGACGCGATGCGGCTCGCCACGGTATTCGCGCAAGCCGTGCAGCAACGGCGCACCCGGCAAGTCGATCGCACGCGCGAGTGCATAGGCGGCGAGCGCGTTGGCAGCGTTGTGCAGGCCGCGGATGCGCAATGCGTCCGCCGGCATCAGGCGCTTGAGGCCGAGATTCGGCGGCGCGGCGGTTTCGCCCTTGCGACGGCGGGTCGGTGCGGGTTCGTCCGAAGCGTCGCGGTCGTGCGCTTCGACCAGCCAGATGATGCCGTTATCGCGCAGCAACCCGTAATCGCCGGGACGAGTCGGCTCGGTGACGCCAAACGTGATCACCGGCGCCGGGCTCTCGCCTGCAGTGCCGTCCTTCGCAGGTTTCGCGGCGAGCGCCATCACGCGGGCGTCGTCGCGGTTGAGCACGCGCACAGTCTGCGGCGCAAAGATGCGCCCTTTGGCGGCTGCGTAAGCGTCGAGGCCGCCGTGCCAGTCGAGGTGGTCCTGCGTGATGTTAAGGATGACCGCCGCATCCGGCGCGAACGTGTGCGCCGTTTCCAGCTGGAAGCTCGACAGCTCGAGCACCCACACATCGGGCAGGGCGGTGTTGTCGATGGCTTCGGTCAGCTTGTCGAGGGCGGCGGGGCTGATGTTGCCCGCCACCGCAACCTTCTTGCCGGCGCGTTCGCACAGCAGGCCGGTCAGGCTCGTCGTCGTGGTCTTGCCGTTGGTGCCGGTGATCGCGATCACCTTTGGCGCATAGCCGCTCTCGCCAAGCGTCTTCAGCGCCTGGGCGAAAAATTCGAGCTCGCCCCACACGGGGATGTCTTTTTCACGCGCTTCGGTAATCAGCGGCAGAAGATCTGCTGCGAGCGGCGAAAGACCGGGACTGATCGCCACCAGTTCGACGCCCTCAAGCAGCACGGGAGAAAACGGCCCTCCAACGAAGTCAGCATCGATGCCGTGCGCTTCGAGCCCGGACAGATTCGGCGGCACCTCGCGCGTATCCGCCACGCGCAGCCGACACCCGTGCCGCGCGCACCAGCGCGCCATCGCGAGACCCGATTCACCGAGTCCCAGCACGAGCACCATCGGCTTTTGCCGATCCCGAAACTTCTCGCCAAACATCGCTTTCCCTTTTACTTCAACACCGGCTTAACGCAACTTGAGCGTGGACAAACCGAACAGACACAACATCAACGTGATGATCCAGAAGCGCACCACAACCTGCGTTTCCTTCCAGCCCGACAATTCGAAATGGTGATGCAGCGGTGCCATCTTGAAGAGGCGCCGGCCTTCCCCGAAACGGCGCTTGGTGAACTTGAACCAGGTCACCTGCAACATCACGGAGAGCGTCTCCGCGACAAAGATGCCACCCATGATGAACAGCACGATTTCCTGACGCACGATCACGGCGATCGTGCCGAGCGCGCCGCCGAGCGCCAGCGCGCCCACGTCGCCCATGAACATCTGCGCCGGGTGCGTGTTGTACCAGAGGAACGCGAGCCCGGCCCCGCCCATGGCTGAGCAGAAAATCAGCAACTCGCCGGCGCCGGCAATGTGCGGGAACAGCAGGTACTTCGAGTAGACCGAGCTGCCCATCACATAGGCGAACACACCGAGCGACGCGCCGACCAGCACGACCGGCATGATCACGAGACCATCCAGACCGTCGGTGAGGTTCACCGCGTTGCTGGCCCCGACGATCACCAGATACGTCAGCACGATGAAGCCCCACACGCCGAGCGGATAGCTGATCGACTTGACGAACGGCAGCATCAGGTCGGCGTGCGGGGGCAAGCCCATGGAAAGGCCGCTGCGCACCCACGCCATAAACAGGTCGTACACACGCACGTTGCTCGCTTCGGACACGCTGAAGGCGAGATACACGGCGGCAAACAAACCGATCACCGACTGCCAGAAATACTTTTCGCGCGACGACATGCCGCGCGGATCCTTGTAGACCACCTTGCGGTAATCGTCGACCCAGCCAATCACGCCGAAGCCGAACGTCACCAGAATCACGATCCAGATAAAGCGGTTGGTCAGGTCGGCCCACAACAGCGTCGATACCGCGATGCCGAGCAGAATCAGCACACCGCCCATCGTCGGTGTGCCGGATTTGACGAGGTGGGTTTGCGGACCGTCTTTACGGACGGCCTGGCCCACCTTCATCGCGGTCAACTTGCGGATCACCGCCGGGCCGCAGACGAGCCCGATCAACAGCGCGGTGATGGTCGCCGCCACCGCACGAAAAGTCAGGTAACTGATCACGCGCAAGAAGCTTGCGTCATTCTGCAGCCATTGCGCCAGCGCCAGTAGCATGCTTCGGTCCTTCTATTTCAATGCGCACCGGGCGCAGCGCCCGGTGCAATGGGTTGTGGACTCGTTACGGCGTCCACCACGCGTTCCATTTGCATGAAACGCGAGCCTTTCACGAGAAGCGTTGCTGTAGCGGCGTTTCCGGATAACTCCCGGGCCTGCAGCAATTGCGCGACGAGCGTCGCGACGTCGTCGACGTGATGCGCATCCGCGCCATACGCGGTGCAGGCATCGCGCGACGCATCGCCGAGCGCGTACAGCGCGTCGATGCCGCGCTCTTTCGCGTAAGCACCGATTTCGCGGTGAAACTCCGGGCCGTTATCGCCAACTTCGCCCATGTCGCCCATCACCAGCACGCGCGGCGACGGACGGGAGGCGAGCACGTCGATCGCGGCGCGCATCGAATCAGGATTCGCGTTGTAGGTGTCGTCGATCACGATGGCGCCCGCCAGTGTGCCGAGCGCCGCGCGCTTGACCTGCAGACGCCCTTTCACCGCGCCGAACGATTCGAGCCCGCGCTTGATGGCGTCGAGCGAAACTCCGGCGGCCAGCGCGGCGGCGGTGGCCGCCAGCGCGTTGTGCGCGTTGTGATCGCCAAGCACTTGCAGCGTCACGTCAACGTGGCCTTCCGGCGTGTCGATGTTGAGCAGGTTGCCGGTGAACACACCTTTCACTGCAGCTTCGGTCGAGCGGCCGTCGTTGCGCTGCGCAGCGAGTCCCCCTGGGGGATTAAGCGCGAAATCAATGATGCGATTGCCCGTGGCCGCGACGCGCCAGATGCTCGCGTATGCGTCGTCCGCGGGGAACACTGCAACGCCTTCTGGCGACAGCGCGTGAATCACGCTCGCATGTTCGAGCGCGACGGCCTCGACGGTGGCCATGAATTCCTGATGCTCGCGCTGCGCGTTGTTCACGACCGCAACGGTCGGCTCGGCAATTTTTCCGAGCAACGCCGTTTCGCCTGGGTGATTCATTCCGAGTTCGACAACCGCCAGCTGATGCGCAGCGCTCAGGCGAAACAGCGTCAGCGGCAGACCGATGTCGTTGTTGAAGTTGCCCGCAGTCGCGAGCCGCGCGTCCACGCCGACGGCTGCGGCGAAGATCGACGCGATCATTTCCTTGACCGTCGTCTTGCCGTTGCTGCCCGTCACCGCAACGAGCGGTATCGTGAAGCGGCGTCGCCAGCCGCGCGCAAGCGCGCGGAGCGCGGCGCGCGTGTCGCTCACCTTCAGGGCTGGAATTTGCCAGTCTGCCGGGATGCGCGTTACCAGCGCCGCTGCGATCTGACGCGCGGCCACCTCCGGCAAAAAGTCGTGCGCGTCGAAACGATCGCCCTTGAGGGCGACGAACAGATCGCCGGGACCGGCCGTGCGGCTGTCGGTTGAGACGTGCTCGAACGTGACGCTGTCGTCACCGAGAACAGTCGCACCCGGAATCAGCGCGACGGCTTCGCGCAGAGAAAACATCGCGACACCTCGCCGGGTCATTCGCCACCTCCGCGAGCCTGCGTAGCACGTGCGGCGAGCGCGAGACGAGCATGATCCTGATCGGAGAAAGCGCGTTTCTTACCCATGATTTCCTGTGTGGCTTCGTGCCCCTTGCCGGCCAGCACGATTACGTCTTCGCGCGCCGCGCCGCGGATGGCCTGCAGGATGGCGCTGGCGCGATCCTCGATCCGGCGGGCCTTCGACGCGTCCTTCATGCCGGCGGCAATCTGGTCGAGAATCTTCTGCGGATCTTCGCTGCGCGGGTTGTCGCTCGTCACGACGACGCCGTCCGCCAACTTTTCCGCAATCGCGCCCATCAACGGACGCTTGGTCGCGTCGCGATCGCCGCCGCAGCCGAACATGCAAATCAGTTCGCCATCGCGGGCGACCGCCATCGGGCGCAGCGCTTCGAGGGTCTTTTCCAGCGCGTCCGGCGTGTGTGCGTAGTCGATCACGACGAGCGGCTCGTCGTTTTGCAAGCGACCACCGAGACGCTGCATGCGGCCGTTAACTGGTTCCAGTTTCGTCAGCTCGGCGAGCGCGGCGTCGAACGGGACGTCGGCTGCGAGCAGCGCGCCCAGCACGCCCAGCAGGTTGCTGACGTTGAACGCACCCAGCGTCTGCACTTCGACTTCGGCGTCGCCCCAATCGGACGTGCTCAGATGGAATGCCGTGCCGGTCGCGGTCGCACGCACATTGGCCGCGTGCAGCCACGCGTCGGCTTGCGGCGCTGCGGCGTCCGGCGCCTCGGTGCGTGCGCCAAGCGCGTAGGCGATGGTGCGCGCGTGACCCCGCGTGCTGGCCAGTAGCCTGCGCCCAGCTTCGTCGTCGTAATTGATCACGGCGCAACTCAGCTCCGGCCAGGCGAACAGATGCGCCTTGGCGGCCTCATAGGCGGCGAAGGTGCCGTGATAATCGAGGTGGTCCTGGGTGAGATTCGTGAAAACGGCGATGTCAAAGGCCGTGCCATTTACCCGCCCTTGGTGCAGCGCATGCGACGACACTTCCATGGCGACCGCCTGCACGCCCGCATCGCGCAGTTGCGCGAGACTGCGCTGCAACTGCGGCGCGTCCGGCGTCGTGAAGCCCGTATGCACGAGGTGGCCCGGCATGCCGGTGCCCAGCGTGCCGATAATCGCGCAGCGCGTGCCGAGCCCGTTCAGTGCTGCGGCGATCCACTGGCTGCATGAAGTCTTGCCGTTCGTGCCTGTGACCCCGACAACGCGCATCGCGTCGCTCGGGTCGCCGTACCAGCCGCTTGCAATCGAGCCCGCCAGTTCATTCAGCGCAGGCACCGCGAGCGCCAGCGACGGCTCCACCGCACCCGTGAAGTTTTCGGGCTGATACAGCACGGCAGCCGCACCGCGCTCGATCGCGCCGTCGATGAACGGCCGGTTGTCGGCGCCGTCGACCGCGTACGCCAGAAACACGTCCCCCGCCGCGAGCGAGCGCGTGTCGGCGTGCAGATGAGCGCCTGGCTGCGCGCGAGCGTGCAGCCAGCTGAGCGCGTCGGCAATTTGCCGGTGAGCCGGGTGCTTCGACCGTAGCGCGCTCATCGCACGACTCCGGGGTGATTTTTCGCGTTGGAAGCGATGGTCATCTTCTTGGCGCCGCCGCTCGTGGCGAGTTTCTTTGCAGACGCGGGCGGCAGGGTCGGCGCGGCGGGCGCGACCGGTGCGGAGTCATCCGACACCACCATCTGCTTGACCGGCATGTCCGGCGGAATATTGAGCGAGCGCAGCGTGTCGCCGGCGATGGTCGAGAACACGGGCCCCGACACCTGGCCACCGAAGTGGCTGCCGGCCGTCGGTTCATCCACCGACACCGCGACCACGATGCGCGGATCCGGCATCGGCGCCATGCCGACGAACGACGCGCGATACTTCGATTTGTCGTACCCGTGTGCGCCGTGCTTGTACGCGGTGCCGCTCTTGCCGCCGACGCGGTAACCCGGCACGGCCGCATCCGGCGAGGTACCGCCAGGCGCGACCACGGTTTCGAGCATCGCGCGCACTTCGCGGGCGGTGACCGGCGAGAAAATCTGCGGACCGGTGGCGGGCTGATCGCCCGGCGAGCGGAAAATGGTCACCGGCATAATTTCGCCGTCGTGAGCAATCGCGGTGTACGCGCGTGCCAACTGGAACAGCGACGCGGACAGGCCGTAGCCGTACGACATCGTCGCCTGTTCGATGCGGCGCCAGCTCTTCCACGGACGCAGGTGGCCCGCCGTCGCGCCCGGGAAGCCGATTTTCGGCGCCTGGCCAAGACCGATGCTGGTATACATATTCCACATCTCTTCGGGCTTGAGCGTCATCGCGATCTTCGTCGCGCCAATGTTGCTCGATTTCTGAATCACACCGCCGACCGTCAGCACGCCGAAGGCGCTGTCGTCGGTGATTGTCGCGCCGTCGAGATAAAAGTGGCCCGGCCCCGTATCTACCAGTGTAGTCGGCGCTACGCGATGCAGATCGAGCGCGAGTGAGATCGTGAACGGCTTCATGATCGAGCCCGGTTCGAACTCGTCCGTCAGCACGCGGTTGCGCAGCTGGTCGCCGGTCAGATGCGTTCGATCGTTCGGATTGAAGGTCGGATAATTGACGAGCGCCAGCACTTCGCCGGTGCGCACGTCGATCACCATTGCCGCGCCGGCCTTGGCCTTGAATTTTTCCACCGCGGCTTTCAGGTTCGTATACGCGATGTACTGGATCTTGCTGTCGATGGACAGATCCACGTCCTGACCGTTGTGCGGCACGACCTGCTCATCGACGTCTTCGATGATGTGCCCCATCCGGTCCTTGATCACGCGCCGGATGCCGGGCATGCCCACGAGCTGCTTCTGGTCGCCGAGTTCGACGCCTTCCTGGCCTTCGTCCTCGACGTTGGTAAAGCCGATCAGATGGGCCGCAATTTCGCCTTCCGGATAGAAGCGCTTGTATTCGTCGCGCTGGTAAATGCCGGGAATGTCGAGCGCCGTCACCTGCGCGGCTACATCGACCGGCACCTGACGTTTTACGTAGACGAAATTCTTGTCCTCGGACAGCTTGGCGCGCAGTTCAGTATTCGTCATACCCAGCAGCTTGCCGAGCGCGGCCAGCTTGTCGGCGCCGAGATCGTCGGGCACGGCTTCGGGAATCGCCCAGATGGCGCGCACCGGCAAGCTCGTGGCGAGCACGAGGCCGTTACGATCGAGAATCTTGCCACGCGTTGCCGGCATCTCCAGCGTGCGCTGATAGCGGCTCTCGCCCTGCTTCTGATAGAACGCGTTGCCCGGCCCCTGGATCCAGAACGCCCGGCCGGCGAGCGCAACAAACGCCATGAACAGCATGAACACGACGAGCTTCGAGCGCCACATCGGCAGGCGCACGGACAGAATCGGGTTCGACGCGAACGCTACGCTCTTGCGAGTCGACGACTTTTTCATCGCACGCCCCCATGACGGGTGGTGAGCGGGGTGGAAGCGGCCACCGGCGCCGAAGTCGGCACAGGCGCGTCCTCAGCCGTAGCGGCGCCCGGGTCGAGCGTCAGGTATTGGGTGCGGCCCGTGGTGACGCCCTGCATTTTCAGCGAGTCGGTCGCAAGCTGCTCGATGCGCGAGGTCTTCGACAGCGCGCTCTGCTGATATTGAAGCTGCGAGTAGTCCTGCTGCAGCTGGCGCTCCTGCGACTGCGCGCGCTGCAACTGGATAAAGATCTGGCGCTGCTGATTCGTTGCGTTGACCACAGATAATGCACAACCCATCACGACAATCAGCAGGAAGATATTGAGGCGGCTCATGGCGCGATACGCTCCGCCACGCGCATCACAGCAGAACGGGCGCGCGGATTCGCGGCGACTTCAGCGTCGCTCGCGAACACGCGGCCAATGATTTTGAGCGGCGGGCTGGGCAGGTCGACTGCACGGATCGGCAGGCGACGGTCAACCGTAGGCGTACTGGCGTGCGCCTGCATGAACCGTTTGACGATCCGATCCTCGAGCGAATGAAAGCTGATGACCACCAGCCGCCCCCCTTGCTCCAGCAGCGCGAGCGCTGCTTCTAAAACGACTTGCAGCTCCGCAAGCTCTTGATTGATGTGAATCCGTATAGCTTGAAAGGTGCGGGTTGCCGGATCCTTGCCCTTCTCACGGGTCTTGACGACGTTAGCCACGATTTGGGCAAGCTCGCCCGTGCTGACGAGAGGCCCAAGACGGTCGGACTCTGCCCGGCGAGCAACAAGCGCCTTTGCAATCTGAAAAGCAAACCGTTCTTCCCCATAAT
>Ga0302234_10001604_pt1 | contig 15371 bp, 10 predicted proteins | sample II_Palsa_N3_2_FD_193576 | JGI IMG/M metagenome (GOLD analysis project Ga0302234, IMG submission 193576) | Peat permafrost microbial communities from Stordalen Mire near Abisko, Sweden - II_Palsa_N3_2 | ecosystem: Environmental > Terrestrial > Soil > Palsa > Peat permafrost | place: Sweden... | reverse complement strand
CGATGCAAATTCAGGTTCACAAGGAAGTCGATGCGCGCGGGCTCAACTGTCCGCTCCCCATTTTGCGCGCCAAGAAGGCGCTCGCCGACATGGAAAGCGGCCAGATCCTCAAGGTGCTCGCCACCGATCCCGGCTCGCAACGCGACTTCGCCGCGTTCGCCAAGCAGACGGGTAATGAAATCGTCGAAGTGTCGACGCAGGATAAGGTGTTTGTGTTTTTGATGCGGCGGCGGTGAGGCGCACGCAACGAATAGAGGCAGACACGCGAGGACTGACCTACGAGGAACTGCAGTACCCAAAACAAAAGGCACTGTTGCCCGCGATTCACAAGCAACAGTGCCTTTCTGACATCTACCACGCGGTTTCCTGCGCTCCTATCCTTCCGCCAGCTTAGCCTTCCAGCACCGGCGAACGCGTGCGCAGATACTCTTCAAAATCCGCGGCCACTTCCGGATGGCGCAGCGCGAATTCCACGGTCGCCTTCAGATAACCAAGCTTGCTGCCGCAGTCAAAACGCGTGCCGTGATACTTATAAGCCAGCACCTGTTCATCCGCGAGCAGCGACTGGATGGCATCCGTCAACTGCAACTCACCGCCCGCGCCCGGCTTCAACGCACGCAGATGTTCGAAAATCCGCGGCTTCAGCACATACCGGCCGACCACGCCCAGGTTCGACGGCGCGACTTCCGGCGCCGGCTTTTCGATGATGCCCGACATCTTGATAATCGAATCTTCCCATTCCTTGCCGTCGACGATCCCGTAGGACTTCGTCTCCGAGTGCGGGATTTCTTCGACGCCGATCACCGAGCTGTGATAGTGGTCGAATACCTCGATCATCTGCGCCATCACAGGCGGCTTGCCGTACAGCAAGTCGTCCGCGAGAATCACGGCGAACGGGTTGTCGCCGACCAGCTTTTCGGCGCACATCACCGCATGGCCAAGGCCGAGCGCCTCAGGCTGGCGGACGTAGAAGCAGTCGACGTGGCTCGGCTTGATGCTGCGCACGAGCTCCAGCAGCTTGTCCTTGCCGCGCGCTTCGAGCTCCGCTTCGATTTCGTACGACTTGTCGAAGTGATCCTCGATGGCGCGCTTGCTGCGCCCCGTGACGAAGATCATCTCGGTGATGCCGGCGGCCATCGCTTCTTCGACTGCGTACTGGATCAGTGGCTTGTCGACGATGGGCAGCATTTCCTTCGGGCTCGCCTTGGTGGCGGGGAGGAACCGGGTGCCAAGACCTGCTACCGGAAATACCGCTTTTGTAACTTTTAGCATGTAATTTACCCCTGAATCCTGTGGTGGCTACGCCTGTGCGCAAGCACTGGCGTGGAGCGTCAATCAGGCTGGCAGGCGCGCAAGTTGCGCGTTCAGCTTGCCGATGGTCGTTTCGTATTCTGCCAGCCTTTTCTGCTCCTGCTCAACGACTGCGGGCGGGGCTTTCGCAACAAAGCTTTCATTTTGCAGTTTTGCGTTGCACTTCAACACTTCAGCGCCCAATCTCGCAATCTCTTTTGACAAGCGTTCGCGTTCGGCTGCGACATCGATTTCCACCTTCAGCACCAGCTTGTCATTCCCTACGATAGCAATTGGCGCGCCATGTGTCTGAGCGTCGAGCGTAGCCTCGTCGGGGATGATCTGTACCTCCGACAGTCGGGCCAGCGCCTGGGCGTACGGTGCGAACGTACGCAGGCGCTCCGCATTGCCGGTGGCAAGCAGCGGAACCTTGGTCGCCGGCGACAGGTTCATCTCCCCGCGCAGGTTGCGGCAGGCGTCGATGACGCCCTTCAGGTCGGTCACCCACTGCTCGGCGGCTTCGTCCAGCTTGCCGGGTTCCGCTACCGGATAAGCCTGCACCATGATGGAGGCTTCGCCCTCGGCCTTGCCTTGCGGGTAACGGTCGGCGAGCGGCGCCACCTTCTGCCACAGCGCCTCGGTGATGAACGGAATCACCGGATGCGCGAGGCGCAGGACCGTTTCGAGCACACGCAACAGGGTGCGGCGGGTGGCGCGTTGCTGTTCCGGCGCGCCGCCCTGGATCTGTACCTTGGCGAGCTCAAGATACCAGTCACAGTATTCGTCCCAGACGAACTTGTACAGGGCGTTTGCCACATTGTCGAAGCGGTAGTCGGCAAAGCCTTTGGCGACTTCAGCCTCGACGCGCTGCAGGTGCGAGACGATCCAGCGGTCTGCCTGCGAGAAGTCGAGGTAGGCGCCGGGGCCGCAGTTGCCCTCGCCATTCGGGCCGCACGCATCGGCGGGCTTGCCAAAGCCGCAGTCGTGCCCTTCGCAGTTCATCAGCACGAAGCGCGTGGCGTTCCACAGCTTGTTGCAGAAGTTGCGATAACCCTCGCAGCGCGCGAGGTCGAAGTTGACGTTACGGCCGAGCGTGGCCATCGACGCCATCGTGAAGCGCAGCGCGTCGGTGCCGAACGCGGGGATGCCTTCGGGGAATTCCTTGCGGGTCTTTTTCTCGATCGACGCAGCCTGCTTTGGGTTCATCAGCCCGGTGGTGCGCTTGGCGACCAGCGAGTCGAGATCGATGCCGTCGACGATATCGATCGGGTCGAGCGTATTGCCTTTGCTCTTCGACATCTTCTGGCCTTCGGCGTCGCGCACGAGGCCGTGCACGTAAACGGTGTCGAACGGCACCTTGCCGGTGAAATGGGTGGTCATCATGACCATCCGCGCGACCCAGAAGAAGATGATGTCGAAGCCGGTGACGAGCACCGACGACGGCAGGAAAGCCGCCAGTTCCTTTGTTTCGTTCGGCCAGCCGAGCGACGAGAACGGCACCAGCGCTGACGAGAACCACGTGTCGAGCACGTCTTCGTCGCGCTTCAGGGCGCCGGTGTAGCCCTTCGCCGTGGCCTGTGCGTGGGCTTCATCTTCAGTCTTGGCAACGAATATTTCACCGTTTTCACCGTACCAGGCCGGGATCTGATGGCCCCACCAGAGTTGGCGCGAGATACACCAGTCCTGGATGTTTTCGAGCCATTGGTAGTACGTCGTGGTCCAGTTCTCTGGCACGAACTTGATCTGGCCATTGCGGACCACGTCGAGCGCAGCTTCGGCGATCGATTTGCCGGGGTTGTAGGTCCCTTCCGGCGCCGGCTTGCTCATGGCGACGAACCATTGATCCGTGAGCATCGGTTCGAGCACGACACCGGTACGGTCGCCGCGCGGCACCATCAGCTTGTGCGGCTTGACGGATTCGAGCAGACCGATGGCTTCCAGATCGGCGACGACCTGCTTGCGCGCTTCGAAGCGATCGAGACCGCGGTACTTTTCGGGCGCGTTGTCGTTGATCTTCGCTTCGAGCGTCAGGATTTCGATCTGCGGCAGCTTGTGGCGCTGGCCGATCTGGTAGTCGTTGAAATCGTGCGCGGGGGTGACCTTGACGACACCGGTGCCGAATTCGCGGTCGACGTAGTCGTCGGCGATGATGGGGATTTCGCGATCGGACAGCGGTAGCTTGACCGTCTTGCCAATCAGGCTGGCGTAGCGTTCATCTTCTGGATGAACCATGACGGCGACGTCGCCGAGCATGGTTTCCGGCCGGGTAGTGGCGACCGTCAGATGACCGGAGCCATCGGCGAGCGGGTACTGGATGTGCCACAGATAGCCGTTTTCTTCTTCGCTGGCGACTTCGAGGTCGGAGACGGCGGTCATGAGGACCGGATCCCAGTTGACGAGGCGCTTGCCGCGGTAGATCAGGCCCTGTTCATACAGACGGACGAACACGTCGCGCACGGCGGCGGACATCTTGTCGTCCATGGTGAAGTATTCGCGCGACCAGTCAATCGACGCACCCAGGCGCCGGACCTGGTTGGTAATGGTCGAACCGGACTGCTGCTTCCATTCCCAGACGCGTTCGACGAACTTTTCGCGGCCGAGGTCATGGCGCGAGACCTTCTGGGCGTCGAGTTGGCGTTCGACGACGATCTGGGTGGCGATGCCGGCGTGATCGGTGCCGGGGACCCAGAGGGTGTTTTCGCCGAGCATCCGATGGTAACGGGTGAGGCCGTCCATGATCGTCTGGTTGAAGGCGTGGCCCATGTGGAGGGTGCCGGTGACGTTCGGCGGCGGCAGCTGGATCGAGAAGTTTTTCGAGTCTTCCGCGAACGCTGGCGCGGCGTAGGCGCGTTTTTCCCATTCCGGGCCCCATTGGGCTTCGATGTTGTGGGGTTCGAAACTCTTGGCAAGCGTGGTGTCGCTCATTGTTCGTCGTCTGCTGGGATGCTGTGGAATCTTTGATTATAAGGGGTGTGCCCTGCCGGGAGGGTTGCCTGCGGCGCTTGTCGCAGGCAAAAACCAAACCCATCCCCGAACCTTATAATGACGAACGAACCGCCGCCGACCCCTGGAAAATGCCCGAACTTCTCAACAACCTAAACCCCGAACAACACGCCGCGGTAACGCTTCCCAACGAACCGGCACTGATTCTGGCCGGCGCGGGCAGCGGCAAAACCCGCGTCCTCATCACGCGCATTGCGTGGCTTATCCAGCAAGGCCTGGCATCCCCCCCAACGATCCTCGCGGTAACGTTCACCAACAAAGCCGCCCGCGAAATGATGACGCGCCTGCAAGCGCTCCTGCCCATCGACACTAGAGGCATGTGGATCGGCACCTTCCACGGCCTCTGTAACCGCATGCTGCGCGCCCATCATCGCGACGCCGCCTTGCCCGCTACCTTCCAGATCCTCGACACCGCCGATCAGCTCTCCGCGATCAAGCGTCTGATGAAGGGCCTGAACATCGACGATGAAAAGTACCCGGCGAAAAATCTCCAGTACTTCATCAACAACGCCAAAGAGCAGGGCCTGCGCCCCAAAGACGTCGACGCTACCGATAACTTCAACCGCAAATTCGTCGAGCTCTACGAGGCCTACGACCAGCAATGCCAACGCGAAGGCGTCGTCGATTTCCCCGAACTGCTGCTGCGTTGCTTCGAACTGCTCGCGCACAATCCGCCCCTGCGCGCCCACTATCAGGCGCGCTTTCGGCACGTCCTTGTCGACGAGTTTCAGGACACCAACAAGCTCCAGTATGCGTGGCTGAAACTGCTGGCCGGGCAGACCAATTCGATCTTTGCCGTCGGTGACGACGATCAGTCCATCTACGCGTTTCGCGGTGCAAACGTTGGCAACATGCGCGACTTCGAACAGGAGTTCAACGTCCAGCATCTGATCAAGCTCGAGCAGAACTACCGCTCGCACGGGCACATCCTCGATGCGGCCAATCAGTTGATCGCCAATAACTCGCGGCGTCTGGGCAAGAACCTGCGTACCGATGCGGGTCACGGCGAGCCGGTGCGCGTCTATGAAGCCGCCACCGATACGCAAGAGGCTGGCTGGATCGTCGAGGAGATCAAGGCGCTCATCAGCACCGGCACCTCGCGCAGCGAAGTCGCCGTGCTGTACCGGAGCAACGCCCAGTCGCGCACCATCGAACACACGCTGGTGAACGCGGGCATCGCCTACCGCGTGTATGGCGGTCTGCGCTTCTTCGAGCGTCAGGAAATCAAGCACGCGCTCGCCTATCTGCGCCTGATCGACAACCCCAACGACGACACCGCGCTTTCGCGGGTCGTCAACTTTCCGACTCGTGGAATCGGCGCGCGCTCGATCGAGCAGCTCGCGGACGCCGCGCGTCTCTACAACTGTTCCATGGCCGCGGCGGTTCCGTACGTCGCCGGCAAGGCGGGGTCGAGTCTCGCCAGCTTCGCCAATCTGATCGGCAAGATGCGCGCGGAAACGCAGCAGATGAGCTTGCCGGAAACGGTCGAATATGTCGTGCGTGCGAGCGGTCTGTCGGAGTTCTATCAGTCCGAGCGCGAAGGTCAGGATCGCCTCGAAAACTTGCAGGAACTGGTCAACGCGGCCGCAGCGTTCGTCAGTGAAGAAGGCTACGGTCTCGATACGCCCGCGCGCTCCATCCCGCTGCGCCCGGGTGCGACGTCCGCGCCGGAGCTCGTGTCGGAGACGGATGATCCCAATACCGTCGTCCTCGATGCGCCGGACGTCACCGACCCCGCGCAAAACCCCGACACGATGACACCGCTCGCCGGCTTCCTGTCGCACGCGTCGCTGGAGGCGGGCGACAACCAGGCGCAGGCCGGCCAGGAAGCCGTGCAGTTGATGACGGTCCACGCGGCGAAGGGGCTCGAGTTCACCGCGGTGTTCATCACGGGCCTCGAAGAAGGTCTGTTCCCGCACGAGAACAGCGCGATGGAAACCGATGGCCTCGAAGAAGAGCGCCGCCTGATGTATGTCGCGATTACGCGTGCGAAGGAGCGCTTGTACCTGTCGTTCGCGCAGAGCCGGATGCTGCATGGCCAGACGCGCTACAACATCCGTTCGCGTTTCTTCGACGAGTTGCCGCAGGAAACGCTCAAGTGGCTTACGCCGAAGGTCGAGGCGGGTTCACGCTGGGGCGGCCGCTCCGACAACGCTGGCTATGGCCGCGACTGGTTTGCGCGGCCGGGTTACACCGGTCCGTCGTCGTCGACCTCGGCGCCGCTGCCGGCTTTCGCCAATGAAACACGCGCGGCCGAAAGCGGTTTCCGGGTCGGCCAGCAGGTGTTCCACACCAAGTTCGGCGAAGGCACGATCATCGCGCTCGAAGGTGGCGGCGCCGATGCGAAAGCGCAGGTCAAGTTCAAGCGGCACGGCGAAAAGTGGCTGGCGCTCGCCGTCGCCAAACTGCAGGCGGTCGAATGAGCACGACGCAAACCGGAGCGGCAGGCGGACGTCGTCCGCTTGGGGTGATGGCGGCGTTGCCGCAGGAACTTGGCGATCTGGTCGAGGCGATGCGTGCGGAGTCGGGTGTCCGTACGGTCACGCATGGCCGCCGCGACTATCACCTCGGCACTGTGCACGGCGCGCCGTGTGTCGTCACGCTGGCGCGTATCGGCAAGGTGGCCGCCGCGGCGACGGTCAGCGCGCTGATTCATGTGTTCGATGTCGAAGCGGTGGTGTTTACCGGGGTCGCCGGTGGCGTGGGGCGCGAGGTGCGGATTGGCGATGTGGTCGTCGCCGATACCCTGGTGCAGCACGATCTCGATGCTTCGCCGCTGTTTCCGCGCTTCGAGGTGCCGTTGCTTGGCATCGCACGTTTCGCCGCGGATCAGGTGCTGGCGGATCAACTCGCAGCAGCGACTGAACGCTTTGTCGCGGAAGAGGGCGAGGTGGTAGCGGCACGCTTCGGCACGCAACTGCCACAGGTGCACCGGGGCCTCATCATCAGCGGCGATCAGTTCGTTGCCAGCACGGCGGCCGTCGAGGCGCTGCGCGAGGCGTTGCCGGATGCACTCGCGGTCGAAATGGAAGGCGCGGCGATCGCGCAGGTCTGTCACGAGTACGGCGTGCCGTGTGCGATCGTGCGCACGGTGTCCGATACGGCGGACGCGCATGCGCCCGCGTCGTTTGCTTCGTTTTTGACCGAGATCGCCGGGACCTATTCGAACGGCATTCTCAAGCGGTTTTTGCAGGCGCGAGCCTAGGTCTTGCCACCCGCGGCCGCCGCCAGCGCATCGCGCACCTGCTGCAACGCGCTCGCATCCTCGATAGTCGGCAGGTCACCTGGATCGCGGCCTTCCGCCAGCGCCGCGATCGCGCGGCGCAATAGCTTGCCTGAACGCGTCTTCGGCAGCATCGCCACGAAATGCACCCGCGCCGGCCGCGCAATCGCACCGAGCTGGCGGTCGACCGTCGAAACCAGTTCGGCCTCGAGTTTCAGGCGCGCCTTGTCCGCCGCATAACGGTCCGCATCGCGCAGCACCACGAACGCCAGCGCGACCTGGCCCTTCAGCGAATCGGCGACACCCACCACCGCGACCTCGGCCACGGCCTTGTGGCTCGATATTGCTTCCTCGATTTCCCGCGTGCCGAGCCGGTGACCTGCAACGTTGATCACGTCGTCGGTGCGTCCGAGGATCGTCACGTAGCCGTCGTCATCCTGGATGCCCCAGTCGAAAGTCGAATAGAGCTGCTGGTCCGGCACGCTCGACCAGTATGTACTGACGAAACGCCGGTCGTCACCCCACACCGTCGACATGCAACCCGGCGGCAGCGGATAGCCGAGCGTGATCACGCCTTTCTCGCCCGCCGCGCACACCTCGCCGGTCTGCTCGTTGCGCAGCGTCAGGTTATAGCCGTACACCGGCACACCCGGCGAGCCGAGCTTGGCCGGTAACGCTTCGACGCCGCGCTGGATTGCGAGCATCGGCCAGCCGGTCTCGGTCTGCCAGTAGTTGTCTACGATTGGCTTGCCGAGCGCGTCGGAGATCCAAGAGGCTGTGGGTTCGTCCAGCGGCTCACCAGCGAGAAACAGAGTCCGCAAGCTGGACAGGTTGTACTTCTTCAGCAGTGCCGGGTCCTGCTTCTTCAGCACGCGCAAGCCGGTCGGCGCGGTGAACATCAGGTTGATCCGATGCTGCTCGACGAGACGCCACCAGATGCCGCCGTCCGGACGGATCGGCGTGCCTTCGTACATGACCGTGGTCAGGCCCGCGATCAACGGTGCGTAGATGATGTAGCTGTGGCCGACCACCCAGCCGATATCCGACGCGGTGAACATCGTGTCGCCCGCGCGGCCCTCGTAGATGTATTCCATGGATGCCGCCAGCGCCACCGCATACCCGCCCACGTCGCGCACGACGCCTTTCGGACGGCCGGTGGTGCCTGACGTGTAAAGGACATACGAAGGCTCGTTCGACTCCAGCCATTCGCATGGCACATGCGCGTCGAAGAACTGTTCGCGCAGCGGCTCGTAGTCGACCAGGTAACTGGCGTTCAGCCGCTCGGGCGCCAACTGTCGGTCGATCCGCAGCACATGTGGCGGCTTGTGCCTGGCGCGGGCGAGCGCCTCGTCGACGAGCGGCGTGTAGTCGATTACCTTGCCGCCGCGCGCGCCGGCGTCGGCGGTCACGATCAGCGCCGGGGTTGCGTCGTCGATGCGCGCCGCGAGACTCGGCGCCGCAAAACCGCCGAACACGACAGAGTGAATCGCGCCGAGCCGCGCGCAGGCGAGCATCGCAAACACCGCCTCGGGGATCATCGGCAGGTAGATCAGCACGCGGTCGCCCCGCTTGACGCCGAGCGAGCGCATGACCGCGGCCATCCGGTTGATTTCGGCGTACAACTCGGCGTACGTGTAGCGCCGTTCGATGCCAGTCTCCGTCGATACGTAGACGAGTGCGTTCTGCTGGGCGCGTTCGGCGAGATGCCGGTCCACCGCGTTATGGCACAGGTTGGTCCTACCGCCGACGAACCAGCGCGCAAACGGGGGATTCGAGCTGTCGAGCACCGTCTCGAACGGCGTCTCCCAATGGATGCGCCGCGCTTCGTCGCGCCAGAAGTCTTCAGGGGCTTCGATGGAACGGCGGTGGAACTCGCGGTAACGGGTCATCGGCGGCGATCCTTCCTGCGATATGTTGTGAGCGTGACGGTGCGCGTCCGCACAGCATAGAGCACGCGTGCCAGCGCGGACAACGCGGGTTCACCATAGGCTGCCCGGCTCGCCCCGCAAAACGAAAAAGGCGCCGCAGCGCCTTTCTCCGTCCATCTTCACGTCACACGAAACTCACGCCTTCGCGCGCTTTCCCTCGACATCCGGCAAGAACACCGTCAGCACGCCGATCAGCGGCAGGAACGAGCAGACCTTGTACACATAAGCGATGCTGGTCGCGTCCGCCAACTGGCCCAGCACCGCCGCACCGATCCCGCCCATGCCGAACGCGAGGCCGAAGAACAGGCCCGCGACCATCCCGACCTTGCCTGGAATCAGCTCCTGCGCATAGACGAGGATCGCCGAGAACGCCGACGCCAGCACCACGCCGATCACGACAGTGAGAACGCCGGTCCAGAACAGGTTAGCATACGGCATCAGCAGCGTGAACGGCGCTACGCCGAGGATCGACACCCAGATCACATACTTGCGGCCAATCCGGTCACCCACCGGTCCACCGATCATCGTGCCTGCCGCGACGGCCGCGAGGAACACGAACAGGTGGATCTGCGCGGCCTGCACCGGCAGATGGAACTTGTCGATCAGATAGAACGTGAAGTAGCTGTTGATGCTGGCGAGATAGAAGTACTTAGAGAACACCAGTAACATCAGCACGCTCATCGCGAACAGCACCTTGTTGCGCGACAGCGTTGCATGGCCGGCCTGCGCGCCCTTGGCCTTTTTCGTGGCCGGATGATGCTTGTACCAGCGGCCGATCTGCGTGAGCACGACGATCGCGACCAGTGCCGCCACCGACACCCACGCAATGCTGCGCTGGCCGTGCGGAATGATGATCAGCGCGGCGAGCAGCGGCCCTAGCGACGAACCGGCGTTGCCGCCCACCTGGAACAGCGACTGCGCGAGACCATGCTGGCCGCCCGAGGCCATCCGCGCGACCCGCGACGATTCCGGATGAAACACCGACGAACCGCAGCCGACGAGTGCCGCGGCCACCAGCAGAATGCCGAAACTCGGCGCAACCGACATCAGCAGCAGGCCGGAAAGCGTAAAGCCCATACCGACGGGCAGGGAATACGGCTTCGGATGCTTGTCGGTGTAGATGCCGATCAGCGGTTGCAGCAGCGATGCCGTGATCTGGTAGGTCAGCGTGATCAGGCCGATCTGCCCAAACGACAGCGAAAAGTTGTCCTTCAGCATCGGATAGATCGCGAGGATCAGCGACTGGATCATGTCGTTGATCAGATGCGTGAAGCTGATTGCGCCGAGCACCGAGTACACCGTGCGTTGGGCCTTGGCGGCCAGAGGGGCCGCGGCGGCGCTGCTTGAGACGCCGGCGAGGGTGTTTTTATCGAGGCTCGTTTCCATGCGCGTGAGAGAAGGAGAGAAAGTGAGCGGGGCCGGATCCGCTGGGTGACGATACCGTCTGCGCCATATCGTCACACTACCCGGAACTATCTGACGTTTCACGAAGTGTAATGTGGCTTGCGTGAAATGTTCGGACAAGTTTTGTCGCGAATCAGACATCAAATAGAGTAATGCCGGCACCACGGTGGGGCGATCAGCCATACGTCGGTCACAAAGACCGACTATTTGCGATGCCTCGGTGCCTTCTGTCAGGGGAATTTTGGCTGTGTATAAAGCCGTCGCGGGCGCGCTATTCACACGGTGGATGCTCGTTGGGGGCGGAACACTGCACGACGGCTGCACTAAAGATTGCTGCCACTGATGCCGTAGACCCGAAGAGATAACAAGGAATGCCGGAACCGACCTTTCCGGCTGGTCATACGTGAGGACCAAATATGAAAGCAGTTTCGCTGGGCAGCCAGCCGGGTGTGGGCTTCGTGGCGAGTGATGAACCGGCGGGCGGCCCGTCGGGTTCGCGCGCGCCGATTGGGCGGCTCAAGGGTTTGTCCGTGAAGGCGACGCTCCGACTGGCTTTCGCCGCGGTGCTGATCGGCACGCTGGTGATCGGGGTGTTTTCGCTGACGCAGATCAGCCGGCTCAACGGTTCGGCGCAATCGATCTACGACCAGGGCCACGTTGCGAGCCGGGCGGCAGAAGAAGCACGAGGTTATGTACTGCGGGCGAGCCGTGCGCAGAAGATGCTGCTGACCGCGACGACGGCCAAGGAGCGCGACGAACTCGGCTCGGACATCGACAAGGGTCTCGCCGGCCTGTCGGCGCAGATGAACACGCTGCAGCAGTATGTCGACCCCGCCGATGCGGATCAGGTGTCGCAGCAGAAGAAATTCACCGCTGCGGTCGGGACGTGGAGCGCTCACCTGCGCGATTTCGTGAAGCTGGTGAAGGCACAACCGCTCGATCTGTCGCAGATGAACTGGCAGGTGGGCATGCAGGATGTGTCCTTGCTGGTAGAGACCGAAAAGCTCGAGAAGATGGTGGACGCGCTGGTTGAACAGCGCAGCGTGGCCGCAAAGGCGACCATCGACGCCTCGGCGTTCATCTACCACTCGTCGTACGTGACGATGGCGGCGATGACGATTGGCCTGATCGTGCTGGCGTTTGTGATCAGCGAATGGGTGGTGCGACGGCTGGCGCGTCAACTGGGAGGCGAGCCGGTGTACGCGAAGGAGATTGCGAGCCGGATTGCGGCGGGGGATTTGTCGAACCAGATTGCGCTGGCACGCAACGATCATTCGAGCATGCTATCGGCGCTGCACGACATGCAGAGCGGGCTCTCGACGACGGTATCGGACATCGCGGCGAGCGCTGACGCGATTGCGACGGCATCGGGCGAGATTTCGATGGGCAACCAGGACCTGTCGCAGCGCACCGAGCAACAGGCGATGGCGCTGGAGCGCACGGCGAGCAGCATGGAGCAGTTGACCTCGACGGTACGGCAGAACGCTGACAACGCGAAGCAGGCGAGCACGCTGGCGAATAATGCGTCGGAGATTGCGGAGAAGGGGGGCGCGGTGGTGAGCCGCGTGGTGTCGACGATGAACGAGATCAACGACAGCGCGAAGAGCATTGGCGACATCATTGGGGTGATTGAAGGGATTGCATTCCAGACGAACATTCTGGCGTTGAACGCGGCCGTTGAGGCGGCGCGCGCGGGGGAAGAGGGGCGTGGGTTTTCAGTGGTGGCGGCTGAGGTGCGGAATTTGGCGCAGCGCAGTGCTGGCGCGGCCAAGGAGATCAAGGGGTTGATCAGCACGTCGGTGGAGCGGGTGGGGAATGGCTCGGCGCTCGCGCAGGATGCCGGGAATACGATGGAGGAGGTGGTGAAAGCTGTGAAGCGCGTCACTGACATCATGGGGGAGATCTCGGCTGCTTCTGCTGAGCAGAGTTCTGGCATCGAGGAGGTTAACCTCGCGGTTACGCAGATGGATGCCGGGACTCAGCAGAATGCAGCGCTTGTTGAGCAGGCTACGGCTGCTGCTCGCGCGCTTGATGATCAGGCTAAGGCTTTGAAGGGGATGGTGGGGAGGTTTAGGTTGCAGGGGTGATGGCAGACAAACGAAGCCCCGCTGAAGCGGGGCTCGTTTAGTGCTGCTGGTTTGGTTCACTAGTGCCACACGGATTCTCGCGCCCATTGGGACCGCACGATCCGATTCCATGTTCCTCATTGACCTCGCAGCCCTGTCGAAGCTGGGCCGGAATCAAGCTGGTTTGGGCTTACTGGATTACCTTGCTCGTAGGCGTCACCCGCGGATCATTGCAAAGCCGCGCGCAACTACCCTCACATATCGGTGTCAATTCGACCACGATTTGATTGACAGTGAGTGAGCCGCCGGGGATTTTTACCACCATATCGTCTGTGAACGTCTTTTTGTCAGTTATTATATTTCCGCTCTTAATGCCAAGCTGCTGTAAATACGCTCTAACGTTCGCGGCTCGGGCATCCTTCAGCCTATCCAGGTCATCTTCGCCTTTATATGCGCCCGCAATCACAACTGCTTGTATTTGTACATCGGGCCACTTTTTGGCTTCAATGACAATGTCTGCAATTGCAAGCCTGTCCGCGTTAGAGATCTCGGTAGCGTTGAACGGCAACTGAGTCTGCATCTCCTCGCCGATAGTACATGCACGTGCTGCTCCAGAAAGCCAAGGCATAACGGCTGTTGTCGTGAAGAATAATAACGCAAAGAGTTTATTTTTCATCTGGCAACGGCTTTATCAAAGGTTGCAATATACCCCGCAATGCTATCGGCGTTTCGTATAGCCTTGTCTGGGTTGCCTAACGCAAATGCGTGCATTCCGCTGTCAGTATTGCCATACGCAATATCATCCGAATTAAAAGTGTCTGTATAATGTGTACATTCATGAATCAGCGTTTTCACCTTCGCAGCGTGCCACAATTCGCCATTAGAGTCTGTGCAGAATGCGGTATAGATCGCAATAATTCGCTTTGCTGAATCAGGTTTACACACGCTAGCGCGATTCTGCCCGCTATCGGGCGTGAGCGTGCACGTAAGATTTCTGTTCAAAGCATTATCCCATCGAACAATCTTCTCAGGCACAAGCTCCTGAAGTGCCGACAGCAACCTGGGCAGACCTGCCGCAAGCGCACCTCTAATTTCGTCGTCGGCTCGTCCAAAGTAATAGATGACGCGTGCGCTTTCCTGATCGTCCGATTTTGAGAATGCCGCAATACGTTCTTTCACTAGCAAAACTGCGGCGTCTCTGACTTTCATGACGATCTGCCTAAACTCCTGATTAGTCACATTTTGGCAGATCGGCGTCGTATTGATTGTGACATGCACCATTGAGTCGGGATTCGTGTTTGCCACCGCTGAGTCATGCACGGTTTCCCATTCCGTATTGTCGGACACTCTTATTTCCCCAATTGAAGTTTTAGACTTGATGCTGTGGGTGTAGCGACGCGCTCGTTTTTCCCGTTCGCATCCGTAAGCCCCGCTATTACCCGTTCGCCACCAACCACAATGCGGTATCGCACATTCTCGAGCGGCCGCCGTGCTTCATCGAGCAACGTAAATTGTTCGTCATATTGCGTGACTATCGGCGATTCGCGCGATGGCTCTGCCATGCTCGTCTTCGATGCTTCAGGGCGCTTGTGAATAAAGTATCGAGCGTCTGCACTGGCGATAACGCGGTTCTCGCCACACGGACATAGCACGTCATCACCGTCGATTACTACCTGAGTCCCTTGGTTGCTTATCCCGTTGCCGGTCCCAAACATCGGCCACGAACCTTTGCAGTTGCCGCACGTCGCATGCTCGCCGTCAAGCGCAAGTTTTTTGCCGTTGTCGTGGAGGCGCGCTTTGAACGCTAGTACCTCTCCTCCCGTAGTGGTGGAGTCGCCAAATTTGACTACAGGAATACGCATCAATAGCCTCCGATGATTTCGAGTGTTAGGCGGCGTGCGTCCTCGGTGGCGATGCGTTCTGTTTGGCCCCGCGAGTCTGGTACTCCGCTTGCAAGAACATCGCCGCCCATGCTCACCCGTTAGCGAACATTCCCGAGCGGTGAGCCGTCGCTATCTGTCAGCGTGTATTGCTGATCGTAGGTGAGAGTGTCGAACGGCAGCGCAGGCGTTGCCTGTACTTCGCTATCCCGTCGAGGTGATACGCCTGTCGCCCCGGTAGGGCTTGAAGTGCACCCAGCAGGTCTGCCATTGACCTCGCCTCCTTGCGATTTGTTCGAGAGGTGCGGTCTGATTCAGCAGGACTACAAAGATTAGGGGGCCGCGATGCGGAGCTTATTTAGCTCCTGAAGGTTTTTACCCCGCATGCCATCCCAATTCGTGCGGAAAAGTCTGAAAATTGGTCGTAGAAAGTCGAGGCACAATTCGGCTGGCGAACAAACCACGCCTCCATGCAGACCGTGTCCGCAAAAACATCCGCAATGTCCACACTTCTGTTGGGATGCAGCGACTCTGGAATCCATCTGACGGGCTTCGCCGGTTCGAGGTGCGAACTGCG
>Ga0302234_10001569_pt1 | contig 15652 bp, 7 predicted proteins | sample II_Palsa_N3_2_FD_193576 | JGI IMG/M metagenome (GOLD analysis project Ga0302234, IMG submission 193576) | Peat permafrost microbial communities from Stordalen Mire near Abisko, Sweden - II_Palsa_N3_2 | ecosystem: Environmental > Terrestrial > Soil > Palsa > Peat permafrost | place: Sweden... | reverse complement strand
TTTTCTCGATGGGATTCGCGACTTTGGGAGTTACTACCGGGACTCGTTCAACTATGAGCAGGTCGATGCGCTGGAAGGGCCGGCGGGGGTGCAGTTTGGGCGCGGCGCGACGGGCGGGGTGATCAATCAGGAGAGCAAGGTTCCGCAGATGAATGAGTTCGTGCGGGTACAGGCTCAGTTTGGAACGGACCTGACGCGAAGGATTACGGCGGATATCAACGAGCCGATCGCGGATACACTGGGGGGCTCGGCGTTTCGCGCGAACTTCATGGCGCAGGAAGGTGGCGTGGCTGGGCGCGACGGTGCCGAGATTCGGCGGTTTGGGATTGCGCCTTCGATCTCCATTGGGATGAATACGCCGACGCGGGCGACGCTGAGTTATGTGCACCTGACGGAGAGCGATACTCCTGACTATGGGTTGCCGTGGCTTATGAATAAGCTGGCGCCGGGGGTGAATCGGCATAGCTATTTTGGGTTTGCGGATGAAAACGATCTGAAGACGAATGACGACATTCTTACGCTTAAGGCTGAGCATGAGTTTTCACCGAATGTGACGCTGCGCACGATTGCGAGAGCGGCGAACTATCCGCGGCAGGCGCAGATTACGGAGCCGCAGATCTGCTCGAACGCTCCACTGAGCGTGCCGGTGGGTGGAGTGGTGGCGACGCTGCCTACGCTGGCGTCGAATTCGGCGGTGACGTGTCCGTATACGATTGCGATCAATCCGAGCACGATTATTGTGAACCGTAACCAGATTCAGACGAAGAGTGTGGAAGGGATTCTGTGGGATCAGACGGAGGTGTCGGCGCGGTTCAACACCTTTGGGATACGGCACGCGCTGGTGGCTGGCGTGGAGGGCGGCCAGGAGATCTCGAACCCGATCCGATACAGCTATACGATCAGCGGCGCCAATACGGTGCCGACGACTACGCTGGTGAATCCGAATGAGCAGCAGGTGTTCGGTGGCACGGGGTATGTCTCGTCGATCGCGCATACGAAGGCGGAGAGCGTTGGGCTGTACTTTGTCGACACGATCAAACTGAGCCGATTGTTTGAGCTGAGCGGCGGCGTACGCTGGGACCGCTTCGATACGGGGTACAACCTGTATCAGCCGACTCCGCCGGCGGGTGGGACGGTGACGGCGCCGGTGCCGCGGACCAGCCGCATCGATGAGCAGCCGACGTACAGGGCGGCGTTTGTGTATAAGCCCACGAGCCGTGGCAGCGTTTACTTCGACTGGGGGACGAGCTTCGATCCTTCGGCGGAGGCGCTAAGTCTGAGCATTGGCCTGGCGAATGGATCGCTGGCGCCGGAAGAGAATGAAACCTATGAGGTGGGCGCGAAGTGGAGCTGGCTGAATGAGCGGCTGCTGACGGAGGGCGCGTGGTTTCGGACTGAGAAGGACAATGCGCATGAGACTGACCCGACGAACTCGAACAACATTGTGGCGGCGGGAAATCAGGTAGTGAAGGGTGTGCAGTTCAGCGTGGTCGGCAGGTTGCCGCAGGGAATGGATGTCGTCGCGGGATATGCGTATCTGGACAGTGCGGTGATCTTCTCGAAGTTCTTCCCGACGGCAGTGGGTTATCCGCTGGCGAATGTGCCGAAGCAGACGTTCAATCTGTTTGTGACGCATCGGCTGCCGTGGCGGCTGAACGGTGGGTTCGGGGGGAACTATGTGGCGAGCAGAACGGCCAGCTCGACGGTGCCGTTTGTTCCTACGGGGTATGCTCCGAATCCGAATGGAGCGGGGTATGTGGTGACGAGCGTGGCGATGAAACAGGTGCCGGGTTACTGGGTCTTCAACGGTATGGTGCGGCGGCCTTTGACGGATCGGCTGGAGCTGCAGGCAAATGTCTATAACATGCTGGACAGGTTCTATATTGATCTGCCGCATCCGAGCCACCTGATTCCAGGAGCCGGTGCGAGTGCACTGATTGGTATCAACTTTAAGTTCTGAGATGTGGGTGGATGGCAGTAAGTCGGTCAGGAGAATCTTTCGGCCGACTTACGTTTTATTTGTAACTGAAAGAGGTAAGAATATGCTGATTACGATTCCCGATGTGCTGACTGCAGCCGAGGTGAAGCAGGCGAGGGCGGCGCTCGATGCTGCCGAGTGGGTGGATGGTAAGGTCACGGCTGGCTATCAGGCGCAGAGTGTGAAGGAGAATCTGCAGCTGCCGGAGGGGCATCCGGTGGCGGTGAAGCTGGGCGAGATGGTGCTGGCGGCGTTGGCGCGGTCGCCGCTGTTTATGTCGGCGGCGTTGCCGTTGCGGGTGTTTCCGCCGATGTTCAACCGGTATACGGGCGGTGGTCACTTCGGCACGCATGTGGATACGGCGATTCGCGCGAACGCGGTGACGGGACAGAGGATCAGGACGGATGTTTCGGCGACGCTGTTTTTGTCGGGGCCGGAGGAGTATGACGGGGGCGAGTTGTCGGTGGAGGATACGTATGGGGTGCACTCGGTGAAGCTGCCGGCGGGGCATATGGTGCTGTATCCGGCGACGAGTCTGCACAGGGTTGCTCCGGTGACGCGGGGCGCGAGGGTGGCGTCGTTCTTCTGGGTGCAGAGCATGATTCGCAGTGACGGGGACAGGACGTTGCTCTACGACCTGGATACAGCGATTCAGCGGCTGGCGGTAGAGGTTCCGGGAAATGCGGCGGGGGTGCAGCTGACGGGGGTTTATCACAATCTGCTGCGTCGGTGGGCGGAGATGTAGTTTTGGGCGCAGGCAGTGAAGTAGGATGGAGCGGCTTATGAAAATTCAGTCGCGACGTGTTTCTGTCATTGCCGGAGTTTGTCTTCTTCTACTGGTGTTTGGGTTGCAGCTTGCGTTGACGGTGCATCAGGAGTCGCTGACGTGGGACGAAGGCGACCATATCTTTGCCGGATATATGTCGTGGAAGACGCATGACTATGGGCTGAATCCCGAGCACCCGCCGCTGATGAAGATGCTGGCGACGGTGCCGCTGCTGGGCCTGCCGCTGAAGGTGCCGGAGCTGCAGCATCGCTACTTCAAAGCCGAAGCGTATATGAGCGGGAGGGCGATGCTGTTCGGCAATGCGCCGGAGTACAGCGCCGAGTCGTTGACATTTCGCGTGAGACTGGCGGCAGGGATTGTGGCGCTTCTGCTGGGGCTGCTGGTGTTTCTGGCCGCGCGGGAGATGTTTGGCGTGGGTGCGGGATTTGTGGCGCTGGTGCTGCTGACGTTCGAGCCGAACGTGCTGGCACATGGAGCGTTCGTTACTACAGATGTCGGGGTTTCGTGTTTCTTCTTCGCGTCGGTGTATGCGTTCTACCGGTATTGCAAAGTGCCATCCTTCGCGAGGCTGGCGGTGACGGGGCTGGCGGCGGGGCTGGCGCTGTCGAGTAAGCACTCTGCGGTGTTGTTGCTGCCGATGCTGGTTTTACTGGCTGGTTGTGAGGTGGTGTTTCGATTCAGGGCCGATGCTGCGCGGGAGAGAGTTGCGGCGCGGATGGCCGGAGCGCTGGTGGTGATTGGGGTGATCGCGGTTGCGGTGCTGTGGGCGTTCTATGGGTTTCGCTACAACGCCCGGCCTGGCGCGTTGCGGCTCTCTCCAACGCTCGCGCAGTATGTGTTGCCACTGAAGCCGGTGGAAGCGAAGGGGATATTGTTACTCGCACGGTTTCATATTCTGCCGGAGTCGTATCTGTATGGGCTGGCGGATGTGCGGGCGATGGCGAATGGAATGCAGAGCTTCATCTTCGGCAAGGTGTACGAGCATGGGGTGTGGTTTTATTTCCCGATGGTGTTGTTGATTAAATCGACCGTGGGCTGGCTGGCGATGGTGATGCTCGCCTTCGGCGCTGTGGCGATGGGAAGATTTCGACGATGGCGGGAGATTCTGTTTCTGTTGATTCCTGCGGCGGTTTATCTGCTGGTGGCGATGGGGTCGAGTCTGAACATCGGGTCAAGACATATTCTGCCGGTGTACGTGTTTCTGACTGTGTTTGCTGCAGGTGGCTGCTGGTCGTTGGTGAGGCCGGCGAGATCGTCCGGCGTGCGGTGGAATCACGGCTGGGGTTATGCAATCGGCGTGTTGTTGGTTTGCCATATTGTGTCGTCGGCGAGGGCGTATCCGAACTATATCGCTTATGCGAATGAGCTGTGGGGTGGGCCTACGGAGACGTATAAGTACCTGACGGATTCGAATACGGACTGGGCGCAGCAGTTGCTGGCGGTGAAACGGTACACGGATGAGCATGGAATTAAGGAGTGCTGGTTCGCTTACTTTGCCGATCCGTTTTTAGAGACGAAGGATTATGGGATTCCGTGTAAGCCGCTGCCGGTGTATGACTCGTATGTTTCGCGTGTGCAGCACCCCGTGCCGGTGACGATCAGCGGACCGGTGTTCCTGAGTGCGGCAGATTTGTATGGGTTTGAGTTTGGGTCGAAGGTGCTGAATCCCTGGCAGGGATTTGTTGGGCTTCAACCGGTGGCGCGGATTCAGGATGGGGTGTTGGTGTATGAGGGGACGTTTCCGGTGCCGCTGGCTTCGTCGCTGAGCTTTGTGCAGGAGTCGGGTGCGCGGCTGAAGGCGAAGGATGTTGCGAGCGCGGTGGATGCGGCGCAGCAGGCGGTTGCGATTGCGCCGGATGGGTTCGAGCCGCTGGTGGCGCTGGGGGATGCGTTGGCTGCTGCAGGGCGCGGTGCGGAGGCGAAGGCCGCGTACGGGCGGGCCCTGGATGTGGCGAAGACGATGGAGCCGGAGGCGCAGGTGGTCTGGCGGCCGGTGGTGGAGAAGAAGATAAGCAGGCTGTGATTCCATTTAGAGTTAAGAGATGACGAAATTGTCGAAGGTCGACCTGGTCGGCGTCGGGCTGAATGCCACGGACACCGTGATTCCGCTGGAGCATTTCCCTGCGCGCGGCTCGAAGACGGAGTACAGGAATATGACGGTGCTGCCGGGGGGACAGGTCGCGACGACGGTGGTGGCGTGTCAGCAGTGGGGGATGAGCACACGCTATGTTGGAAAGCTGGGGGATGACGATGCCGGGGCGCTGCATCGCAAAGCCTTCGCGAGCGCGGGCGTAGAGACGCAGATCATTACGGTGGCAGGAGGATCGAGTCCGCAATCGCTGATTCTGGTGGATAGCGACGGCGAACGGACGGTGTTGTGCCGACGCGCGGAGGGGCTGGTGCTCGAGCCTGGCGATCTGGATCGCGAGTGGATTGTGAATGCGCGGGCGCTGCATGTGGATGGGTACGATACGGCTGCGGCGACCGCTGCCGCACGCTGGGCTCGTGCCGCGGGCATACCGGTGATTGCGGATCTGGATGAACTTTATACGGGTGTCGAGGAGCTGCTGGAGAGCGTCGACTACGTGATTGTGAGCCGGGATTTTCCGGGTCGGCTGACGGGTGAGAGTGATCTGGAGAAGGCGTTGCTTCTGATGCAGCAACGCTATGGATGTCTGCTGGCAGCGGCGACGCTCGGGCCGGATGGCGTTGTCGCGTGGGATGGGAAGCGGTTGCACTACACCACTGCCTACGATGTTCCGGTGGTGGATACGACGGGGGCGGGGGATATCTTTCATGCAGGATTTATCTATGGGCTGCTGCAGGGATGGCCGCTGGATCGGCAGCTCGACTTTGCGTGTGCCGCCGCTGCGCTGAACTGCATGGCCGTGGGGGCGAGAGGTGGGATCAGGACGGTGGAGAGGATTGAGGAGCTGATGGCGAGCGGGGTGCGACATCAGGCTGTGGGTTTTGTGCACAGTTCGAAGTGAGGGCGGCCATAGGGGCCACGCCTAATCGGTGCGCAGCGCCACCATGGGTTCAATGTTCGCGGCGCGTCGTGCGGGGATGAATCCTGCAACGGTTGCGGATGCCGACAGGACCACTACGGCGATCGCGAGGCTCAGCGGATCATACGAGTGCACGCCGTAGAGCTGATCTGCCATGTAGCGCGCTCCGGCGATTGCGACAGGAATTCCGATGACAAGGCCCAGGCCGGCCTGCGAGATTGCTCCACGCAACACCATCCGCACTACATCGGAGCGGTTTGCGCCGAGGGCCATGCGCAGGCCGATCTCGCTGGTTCTGCGTGCTACCTGATACGACGTGATGCCGTACAGACCTACCGACGCGAGCACCAGCGCCAGCAGCCCGAAGAGTGTTGTCAGCCTGGCGATCAGCCGCTCCTGATTGAAGTTATCCGCGATCTGATCGTCCAGCGAGGTCACGTCGATTACGGTGAGATTAGGGTTGATATTTGCGAGGATGCGCCGCGCCATCGCATCGAGATTCTGCGGTGGGCGCTGAAAGTGCAGCGTCACGGAGTTGATGTAGAGCGAGCGGCCCTCGGCCATGACGAAGTTCGGCTCGGTGAGATCGGGCAGATGCTGGGTGAGTGGACGGAAGTACATGGACCGTATTTCGTCGTGCGGGTTGTTATATTTGGCGTCGGCGACGATGCCAACGATCTCGAACGAGGAAGAATACTTCTGATCGAAGACGCCGAAGTGCCGGCCGATGGGATCTTCCTTCGGGAAGAATTTTTTGACGAACGCCTGGTTCACTACAGCGACCTTCTGTGAGGTGGCTGTGTCCTGATCTGTGAATCCGCGGCCGCGAAGCACGGGCTGGCCCACGGTCTCGAAGAAGTGCGGGCTGACTCTGTCCCAGGAGGAGTTGTTGTGATCGTTCGGGCCAGGTGTGGGACGGCCATCGACGTAGACTTCTTCGCCCCAGTTGTTTCCTTCGAGCGTGCTGTAGAGGGCCATGCCTACGCTCTGAACTCCGGGGAGCGATCCGAACTGTTGTTCGAGCTGCTGGTAGAGAGCGGGCAGCGTCTCGGGCGTGTAGCCTGCGCCAGCGGGGTCAAGCTGCAGCACATAGCGATTGTCGGTCTGAAGGCCGAAGTCCTGGTGCTCGATGTTGCGCAGGCTTTTGGTCAGAAGTCCCGCGCCCACCAGCAGGACCAGTGAGAGCGCAGCCTGAAAGACGATGAGCGATTTTTGCGGGAGTGATGCACGGTCGCGCGTGGAGCGGTTTGCGCCTCGCAGCGCCTCGGCCGGATCGGAGTGCGAGGTGATCCACGCGGGCACGATGCCGAAGACGATGCCGGTGATGAGCGACAGCAGAAAAGCAAAGCCGAGAACCGGCAGCGAGGGGCTGGCCTGGATCGGGAGCTGCGGTGTGTTGGGGAAGGCCAGGGAGAGGATCATCCGCGTGCCCGCGTAGGCGACCACGAGTCCGGCGATGCCGCCGATGCAGCCGAGCAGTATGCTTTCGGTCAGCATCTGCCGGATGATTCTGCGGCGGGCTGCGCCAAGCGCCATGCGAATGGAGGTCTCGGCTTTGCGCGTCGCACCTCGCGCCAGGAGCAGGTTCGCTACGTTGGCGCACGCTACCAGAAGCACGAGCGCAGAGATCGTCATGAGCAGATAGAGTCCCTTGCCTGTCTGTTTCTGGAGGTTCTGAATGCCTGCACCGCCGGGCACGATGACGACGTGCTGTTTGGGGATAATGGAGGAGCCGCCGTTGCGCGTGTAGGCGGGCTGCGTCGCGAGCCACTGCCGCAGGCTGCCGGACATCTTCTGCTGCAGGGCTTCGACACTGACTCCTGGCTTCAATCGCCCGACGACGTAGAGCCAGTTGCTCGGCGCTACATCGAGGTTTGAGTTCTTCCCTTCAATCACGGGTTCGATCGCCAGTGGAATCCAGAACGACGGTGGTTTGGTTCTGATCCGGTCGCCGAAGAATCCGGGTGGAGCGACTCCCACGATCGTTACGGGTTGGCCCTGGAGGTAGAACGTCGAGCCGACTACGCGCGTGTCGCTGCCGTAGTCGGACTGCCAGGCCTGGTAGCTTATTACCGCTGCCGGAGCGGCTCCCTTCATATCGTCTGCGTCTGTCAGGACGCGTCCCGCAAACGGCCCGATGCCGAACGTCCTGAAGAAATTACCCGAGACGAACTGGGAGTGCTCGGACTTTGCAGGCTCCTCACCTCGCCGCACCGTCATATGTTCGAGGCCGGACTGCATCGCCGCCATCTGCTCGAACTCGGGCGTTGTCTCCTGGAGATGCTTGTAGAGCTCGTAGGAATAGAGGTCGAAGTCGCCGTTGTCGTTGATGAAGCCGCCGTTGACGCAGCAGTCGTCGAGATCTCCCACGCGGTAGAGCGTCTTCGGGTCGGCCACGGGCAGCGACTTCATCAGGATCGCGTGCACCAGCGTAAAGATCGCCGTGTTGGCGCCGATGCCGAGCGCGATCGTAAGGATCACGGTGATGGCAAAGCCGGGCGACTTGCGGAACTGCCGGAATGCGACGAAGACGTCATGCATGAGGTGTTCTCCCGAAGGCAAGTGAACCTGTCAGGCAACTACGCAGGGTGCGCCTGAATAGTTCAACTCATGCATTGCTTTTTTTGACGCGATGTGGCGAACCTGTGTGCTCGACGGCTACTCGGATTTGCCCAGGGTTTTGTCTTTGTAGGCCTTCTGGAGGATGAAGAAGGCTTGTTTTTTGATGCCTTGGTCGGAGATGAGGCCCTTGCGGTTGAAGTTGTCCTGTAGGCCAGGGTTTACGCGGCGAGGGGAGCGGAAGTCCATCAGGACCCAGGGGCTGGTGCCGCGAAGCTGGGGGATTTTATTCAGCATCGCGATCTGGTGGCGGTAGATCTCGGCCTGGTACTCCTCGGTCCACATGGCGGGAGGATTGGCGCCGGCGGGGGCGTGGTTGCCGGCTTTAGCGTCGCCGCCCCACTCGGACATGATGAGGGGCTTCTGGTAGTGGATGTCCCAGGTGGTGGTGTCGGCGCCGGCGGGAGCCTGCTCGTACCAGCCGATGTACTCGTTGGTGCCGATGACGTCGAGCGCGTTGCCGAGAGGATCGTCGACGATCTTGGTGGTGCCGGTGGCGTTCTTCTCGGTGCGGACGAGAAGCGCGGCGGTGACGAGGCGCGTGGGGTCGAGCTGGCGCGTGAGGTCGGCCATGGTGGTGAGGTATTTGGTGCGGGCTGGATTGTTAGGCGTCTCGTTGGCGACGGACCAGAGGATGATGGAGGCCTTGTCGCGATCGCGGCGGATCATCTCGGAGAGCTGCTGTTTCGATTTCGCGAGGACGGCGGGGTTGTCGAACTGGAGCGCCCAGTAGTCGGGAATCTCGGACCAGACCATGATGCCGAGACGGTCGGCGGTGCGGGTCATGCGCTCGTCGTGCGGGTAGTGGGCAAGACGGACGTAGTTGCAGCCAAGCTCTTTGGCCCAGCCGAGCAGCGTGTCCACGTCTTTTTGCGAGTAGGCGCGGCCGGTGCGATAGGGCGCTTCGGCGTGGATGGAGATGCCGCGAAGGAAGACGGGCTGGCCGTTGAGGAGGATCTGCGTGCCGCGGGTTTCGATGGTGCGGAAGCCGATGTCGTCGGTGATGCTGTCACCGCCGGGGCCGGCAGCGGTGGCGATCCCGACTTTGTAGAGCTTCGGATTTTCCGGTGACCAGAGGCTGAGGGATTTGACGGGAATGCTGATGGGCGCGCGGGCCTGGGTGTCGACAACGGCCTCGGCTTTGGCGTGCAGCTCGGGGATGGTGACGGTGACGGTCGCGCCTGCCGGTGCGCCTTCGACGTGAACGTAGCCTTCGATTAAGTTGTGGTCGGTGCGGCTGAGGTGCAGGTCGTAGTCGTCGATGAACTGCTGAGGAAGATCGACCAGAGAGACGTCACGGGTGATGCCGCCGTAGTTCCACCAGTCGGTCTGCAGCGTGGGGACGCCGTCGGCGATGCGGGTGTTATCGACGGCAGCGACGACGAAGTTTGCGCCGTCTTTGACGACTCCGGTGATCTCGCAGTCGAAGGGAGTGAAGCCGCCCTCGTGTTCGCAGACCTTCTGCGTGTTGACCCAGACGAAGGTGCGGTAGTTGGCGGCGCCGAAGTGGAGGAAGGTGCGGGTGCCGGGCTTCGCGGTGTGCTGGAAGTCCTTTTCGTACCAGATGGGGCCTTCGTAGTAGAGAAGCTCAGGGCGCTGCGTGTTCCAGTCTCCGGGGACGCGAAGAGTGGCGGCGTTGGCAAAGTTGTAGTCCTCGGGAGGACCGGCTGGCCTGTAGGGCTCGTTCATGAAGAAGCCATCTTTGCGGACCTCCTGATGGAAGGTGTAGAGGCCGGTGGCGTACTGGTCGACGATGGTGTGCCAGTCGCCGTCGAGCGAGGTGGTGGCGCGGTGATCGATGTCAACGAGGAGGGTGTTGGTCTGTGCGGGTACCTGGGCGATCGCGGGTGTTGCGAGGAGGAGTGCGGCGAGGAGGGTGCGGACTTGCAGCATGGCGGTGTCTCCGGTTGATGAGTGGGCGCAGGGGCCCGGATAGGGTGAGACCTGAAAAATGTTCCCGAGACATAATACTTCGGTCTTTGAACAATTGGCTTGCTGAAAGATGAGCAACGGCAAAAGCGCAGCAGATCAGGTCAGGCGGTCGGCCAGAAGGTGGTCGGCGACGCGGATGGCGTTGGCGATGATGGTGAGGCTGGGGTTGACGGCTCCGCAGGAGGGGAAGAAGCTGGCATCGACGACGTAGAGGTTATCGAGGTCGTGGGCCTTGCAGTGGATGTCGAGGACGGATTGGGTGGGGTCGGTGCCGAAGCGGCAGGTGCCGTTCTGGTGGCCGACGCCTTCGAGCGGGATGCGCTTTTTGAAGTAGGCGTGGAAGGGAATCGAGCTTTCGGCGTGGCCGGACTCTTTGAGCACGTCGACCCAGCGATCTTTGAGGCGGGTGAAGGATTCGACGTTGTTGTCGGTGTAGCTGAGTTTGATCTGCGGGGTTTCGTCGGAGCAGGTGGTGAGCTGAACGCGATTGTTGGGGTCGGGGAGGTCTTCGGTCATCAGCCACCAGGGGACGGCGTGGGTCTTCATGGTCTCAAGGACGAAGCCGGGGGTGAGCGGTGGGGCGTCGCCTTTCATCATCTCGTGATGGAAGCTGCCGATGGGTTGAACGGAGCCCATCGGGAACTCGTATTCGCCGTTGGGGTCGCGGAAGTAGAAGTCGTTAGAGCCCCAGGTTTTCATGTAACTATCGTAGTTACGTTTAAAGCTAAGGGCGAGGATGGCGTCGGCCTGGTGGTACATGAAGTGGCGTCCGACCATGTCCGAGCTGTTGTTGGCGAGACCGCGGGGATGTTTGTCGGTGGCGGACTGAAGCAGCAGAGCGGCGGAGTTGATGGCTCCGCAGCAGACCGCGATGATGTGACCGGAGTAAGTGGCGGACTCAAAGGAGGCTTCGATGGAGTTGTTGTGCTGGACTTCGACTGAGGTCACGGCGGTACCGGTGGAGTTTGTAACGATGCGGGTTACTTTTGCTTCCGTTATCAGCGTGACGTTGGGCAGATGCATGATCTGGCGGATGCAGTTGATGTCGGAATCGGATTTGGCGTGGACGAGGCAGGGATAGCCGTCGCAGCTGTCGCAGCGGATGCACTTCGACGCAATCGGGTCGGCGGTGTAGCGCTTCAGGCCGAGCGGTACGGGGAAGGGATGGTAGCCGAGTTTTTTGACGTCGTCGTGGATCTCCTGCATGCGGGGTTCGTTGGGCAGCGCAGGGAAGGGGTAGGGTTTGGAGTGGAACGGTTCGGTGGGGTCGGGGCTGGTGAGGTCGTCGTGGAGGAAGCCGTGTGCGGCGAAGAGTTCTTCGGCGCGGGTGTAGTACGGCTCAAAGTCCGCGTAGGTGAGAGGCCATGCGGGCGAGATGCCGCCTTTGTGATGGATAACGCCGAAGTCTTCGGCGCGAAGACGAAAGAGCGCGGCTCCATACATTTTGGTCTGGCCGCCGACGTAGTAGGCCTGCTGGGGGTGGAGAGGGTGTTCGTCTTTGTCGAGCCAGACGTCTTTGGTGTGGTAGCGATTGTCGAGGAAGACGGCGCTGGTGTCCCAGTTGAGTTTTTCCTGCGGAAGGAACGGGCCGCGTTCGAGGATGAGAATGCGCTTGCCGGCCTGGGCGAGATGCAGCGCGAGGGTGCCGCCGCCTGCTCCGGTTCCGATGATGATGGCGTCGTAGATCTCTGGCATGTTGGATGATCCTCGGAGTTCGGAGTCTTTCGCAGCCCAGGGATGCAAAGTCGGGTGTGAACTTTGGCGGCTGGAGATTCAGAGTATCGTATCGGCTTTTGCGACAAGGCTGCAGGAGATGAAATTCATGGTGTCTTTTGATGCGCGGGAGGCTCTGCGGTTTTGAGCGTAGCTATAGCCGATGGGAATTTGTTCTACCGGGGCAGCTCGGAGTCAGTGGTCTCCGCCCAGGGAAGAAAGAGCGAGAAGATGGTGCCGTGGCGGACGGGGTGCTCGGTGCTGCGGAAGTTGAGACGGCCCTGATGGCGGTTGACGATGCCGGAGGAGATCCAGAGGCCGAGGCCGGTGCCGTTGAGGTCTTTGGTGGTGTAGAAGGGCTCGAAGATGCGGGCCTGCACGGCGGGGGACATGCCGTGGCCGGTGTCGGCGATGGTGATGCGGATGCCGGGACGGCCCTGCGGATGGGTGGAGGAAAAATCGGTGGCGTCGTGGGCGCGGACGACGAGGCGGCCACCCTGGCGCATGGCGTCGATGGCGTTGGCGATGAGGTTGTTCAGGACCTGGCGGATGTCGTTTTCGAAACAGAGAATGGTGGTGCTGGTGGAGTAGTGGGCATCGACCTGGATGCTGGAGTTGCTGAGGCGGCCCTGGTAGAGATTGAGGACGGCAGTGACGAGGTCGGCGGCGTTGACGCGGGTGGCGCGGACGGCCTGGCGGTGGAAGCGGAGGGTCTGGGTGGCGATCTGGCAGACGCGGGAGAGTTCGCTTTGCGCGATGTGAACGTACTCCTGGACGCCTTCGGGCAGCTCGTCGGAGAGGTTGATGAGATACAGGAGGTTGGTGATGGCCTCCAGGGGATTGTTGATCTCGTGAGAGATGGAGCTGGCGAGACGGCCCACCGCGGCGAGCTTTTCGCTCTGGATGAGAGCGGCCTCGGCTTTTTTCTGGTTGGTGATCTCGAGGATGACGGCGGCGACGGCCTCGACGGTGCCGTGGGCGCTGAAGACGGGCGAGTAGCTGACGTTCCAGAAGCGGTGCTCGCCGGGACGGGTGGGGAGTTCGCCCTCAAGGAGGTAGTTGCGAACAGGATGGCCTGACGCGGCTGTCTGTAAAAGTTCTTTAAGGCCCGGAAGAGGGATGATATCGGTGATGATGCGGCCGAGGATCTCTTCTCTGGGAAGACCGATGATTTCGACCTGACGATCGTTGATGCGGAGGTAACGAAACTCCCTGGCGTCGAAGAGGGCAAGGCCGACGGGTGCGGTCTGGTAGATGCTTTCGAGCTCGGCGCGCTGGCGTTCGGTCTCCTCCTGGCGCTGCTGGAGGGTCTCGGCGAAGGTCTTGCGGTCGTCGATGTCGATGGCGACGCCCAGCCAGTGGAGGATCCTGCCGGAGTCGTCGCGGATAGGCTGGGCGCGGAACCACCACCATCGGGTGTTGCCGTCGCGGGCGCGAATCATGCGGGCTTCGATGTCGTAGTCTTCGCCTGTGGCTACGGAGTGGGACCAGGCGGCCAGAACGCGCGAATGGTCATCGGGATAGAAGGCGTTGAGCCAGCCCATGTTGGTGAGGTCTTCGAGGCCGAGACCGATGTAGTCGAGAAAGCCCTGATTGGCATAGGTGATATCGCCGTCGGGCGCGCCCATCCAGATAGCCTGCGGGTTGAGGTCGGCGAGGACGCGGTACCGGGCCTCGCTGGCGACGAGGGCCTCTTCGTTGCGTTTGCGCTCGGTAATGTCGATGGTCATGCCGCGCAGACGGCTGGGCCTGCCATCGACGAAAACGACCTGGCCGCGGCTCTCCAGCCATAGGTGCTCCCCGTTGGCGGCGCGCACCTGGAACTCCTGAACGATCATCTGGCCGCTTTCAACGGCGGCGTGAACGCACTCGGCGATGGCCGGAAGGTACTCGGGGAGGAGGATTTTTTTGAAGGACTGAAAGTCAGGGATGTCTTTGAAGGGATGGCCGAAGACGGGGTAGGAGCCGTCTCCGTAGGTGGCTTTGCCGGTGGTGTAGTCAACGTCCCAGGTGGCGACGAGGGCGGTCTGCTGGACTGAGGCGAGCAGGTCCTGCTGGTGCCGGAGGACGATGTCGGACTCGCGGCGGGCGGTGACGTCGCGGAAGAAGACCACGATGCCGTCTTCGAAGGGGAGACACTGGACAGAGAGCCAGAGATTCAGCGGCTCGGGATAGAAGATCTCGAACTCGCCCGTGATGCCCTCGTTCATCGCCCGATGGTAGTGATAGAGAAACTCCCCGAGCTGGCCGGTGGCGGGAAACTCCTGCCAGAGGTTTTTGCCGAGGATATTTTCTTTAGGGCTGAGAAGCTCCCGGGCGCGACGGTTGAGGAAGGAGAAGTTTCCGCCGCGATCGATGGTAACGACGGCGTCGGTTGTGGTCTCCAGAACCTGGCTCAGCTGGCGGGCGGAGGTGTCGCGGAGAAACTCGGCGCCTTTGCGATCGGTGATGTCGCTGGAAAAGATGATGATGCCGTCTTCATACGGGCGTGCCGAGACCTTGAACCAGATGTCGAGGGGACTTGGATAGTAGGCCTCAAACTCGGTGGGGATGCGCCCCTCCATGGTGGCGAGATAGTTGGATCGGAAGGGCTCCTGCTGGTTGGTGGGGAAGCGCTCCCAGAGATTTTCGCCGATGAGTCTGTCGGTTTTGAGAATGTCGAGCGCGGCCCGGTTGGCGAAGGTGCAGTTCCAGTTGCGGTCGATGCAGACGATGGAGTCGGTGGCTGCTTCAAGAATCTGCTGGAACTGGCTGATGGCTATGTCGCGATGGCTTTCGGCGCGTTTGCGGTCGGAGATGTCGCGGTAGTGGAGAGCGATGCCATCGTCGATCGGGAAGATGTGGATATCGACCCAGATGTTGAAGGGCTTGTAGAAATACTCGACCTGCCGGGAGATGCGGGTCTCCATGACGGCGTGGCAGGCGCGCTCGAGGTCGGTGCCGATGGTCTCGGGGAAGAGCTGCCAGTGGGTCTTGTGGTGGATGTCGGTGGGCTGGATGCTGCTGATGCGGATGGCTTCGGCGTTGGCGAAGGTGATGATCCAGTTGTGGTCGAAGCAGAGGATGGCGTCAGGCAGACGGGCGAGCAGGTTGGCCACGTGATTGTGCTCGGCGTCGGTCTCGCGCCGGGCGTGGCGGCGCCTGTCAGGAGAGGCAGGCGCGTTATCGATCGGGGAATAGGACATAGCGGAGCGGCAACCCGGTACGCTTCATCTTACAGAGGAATCACCGGCCGGCGCAGGGGGTTCGGTCGCGGATTCGAGGCTGTCCAACCGGGACTGGAGCACCTGCAGCGCCGCGGAGAGAGCGGCGACCTCGGCCTCAAGCCGGGCGAGGCGCTGGGTCTGGTTGGGGGCTCCGGCTTCAGCCCTGTCGGCGGGAGCAGCGTACTGGGTTGAGGTGAGGTCGGGCGGGTCGCCGAGGAGATGGGCGTAACGAGCCTCGCGAGAGCCAGGCTGGCGCGGCAGAAGAATCGTCAGGGGCCCGGCGCTCTCGTTCCCGGATTCGTCGGTGGCAGGACGGGCGGCAAGGCGCTCCAGGGTCGACTGGACGGCGGTGAGGTCGTCGAAGGTGTAGAGGCGGTCGGCCCGGCTGCGGAGTTCGCCAGGGGTCTGG
>Ga0302234_10001568_pt1 | contig 15654 bp, 7 predicted proteins | sample II_Palsa_N3_2_FD_193576 | JGI IMG/M metagenome (GOLD analysis project Ga0302234, IMG submission 193576) | Peat permafrost microbial communities from Stordalen Mire near Abisko, Sweden - II_Palsa_N3_2 | ecosystem: Environmental > Terrestrial > Soil > Palsa > Peat permafrost | place: Sweden... | reverse complement strand
GCGGTGCTGTACGTACGCGGCGAGGTGAAATCGCTCGGCGCGGACGCGCAATACGAGCCGATGACGCAAACCGATCTCGACGCCGTACGAGCACTGCTGGCCGCCGCCGGCATGGACCACGACCCGGCCTCGTTCAAACGGATCGCTTCTGCTCGCACGCTCTATCACTGGAACGCCGACGCGAACCAGGAATATTGAACACACGTTCTCGACGAAGGTCCCCATGGAAGCCAAACCTGTTCACTTCGCCCGCTTGCAGCAGGAAGAGTCGCAAGGCTACGACCGCAAGACGATCGACTATATCCACTCGGCTGCGCAGCGCGGCCTCTATGAAATTCGCGGTCTGGGCGCGAAACGCCGCGTGCCGCATTTCGACGATCTGCTGTTTCTCGGTGCCTCCCTGTCGCGCTATCCGCTCGAAGGGTATCGCGAGAAATGCTCGACGCAGACGGTGCTCGGCACGCGCTTCGCCAAAAAGCCGCTGGTGCTCGATATTCCGATCACGGTGGCCGGCATGAGCTTTGGCGCGTTGTCCGCGAACGTGAAAGAAGCGCTCGGCCAGGCCGCGACGGCGATGGGCACCTCGACCACCACCGGCGATGGCGGCATGACGGAGGAAGAGCGTCGCTCGTCGAAGACGCTTGTTTATCAGTGCCTGCCGTCGCGCTATGGCTTCAACCCGGACGATGTGCGCCGGGCCGACGCGATCGAAATCGTGATCGGGCAGGGCGCTAAGCCGGGTGGCGGCGGCATGCTGCTCGGGCAGAAGGTGAATCCGCGCGTCGCTTCGATGCGCACGTTGCCGGCCGGCGTCGATCAGCGTTCGGCGAGCCGTCATCCGGACTGGACCGGCCCGGACGATCTGACGATCAAGATTCAGGAACTGCGCGAAATCACCGATTGGGAAAAGCCGATCTACGTGAAGGTCGGCGCAACCCGCACGTTCAACGACGTCAAGCTCGCGGTGCATGCGGGCGCGGACGTGGTCGTGATCGACGGGATGCAGGGCGGGACGGCAGCGACGCAGACCTGCTTCATCGAGAACGTCGGTATTCCGACGCTGGCGGCGGTTCGCCAGGCTGTGGATGCGCTTGAAGACCTGAACATGAAAGGCCAGGTGCAACTGATCGTCTCAGGCGGTATCCGTACCGGAGCTGATGTGGCGAAGGCATTGGCGCTCGGCGCGGATGCGGTGGCGATCGGGCAGGGCATGCTGATGGCGCTCGGCTGCAACAGCGACACGTACTTTCAGAACGGCGCGTTGCATTCGGCAGCGGCGGATTATGCGGCGTTGAACACGTCGCCGGGTTTCTGCCATCACTGCCACACGGGCAAGTGCCCAGTCGGCGTGACCACCCAGGACTCGGTGCTCGAACAGCGCGTCCAGCCGGAGGAAGGGTCGCGCCGGGTGCGCAACTACCTGAAGACGCTAAACATGGAACTGACGACGATCGCGCGTGCATGCGGCAAGCAGAACGTACATCACCTGGAGCCCGAGGACCTCGTCGCGCTCACCGTGGAAGCGGCTGCGATGGCACGCATACCGCTCGCGGGGACGTCGTGGATTCCCGGATGGAGCAAATGAATTGAGTTGTTTCGAGATTTTTGATTGTGCAAAAGTTGAGCGCATCCAACTTTGATTTACCCATCTATCAGGAGCACTACATGAGCACTCCGCAAAGCACTACGCAAGCAGCGCCGGCACCTTCCGGAGGTCTACGTGCGGGCACGTTGGGTTTCCCCGAGGTTATTGGCCAGTCCATCGCGAACCTTTCTCCAACTTTCACGCCGTCGATCAATGTGACCGCAATCGCGGCGCTGGCCGGCGCGGGAACATGGTTGATTTACGGTCTTTCGACGATCGGGCTGCTGCTGGTGAGCATGAGTATCATCGCGCTCTCGAGCCGGATCGCGTCGGCTGGTTCGTTCTTTATCTATATCTCGCGCGCGCTTGGGCCGATGGCGGGGGGCATTGCCGGCTGGGGGTTGATCGCGGCTTACGTGGGTACTGCGATGGGGGTGGGTGCTGCAGGCGTGGTGTTCGTGCAGAACGCTTTTTCGGCCTGGAACATCGCTGTCCCGTCGTGGGCGATCTACACGATCTTTATCGGGCTGGCGTGGTTCTTCTCGGCGCGTGACGTGAGGCTTTCATCTCGCCTGTCGCTGGCGATCGAAGCCGCTTCGGTGGTAATTGTGGGCGGTGTGCTGATCTATGTGCTCGCACTGCACCCGGACCATATTGTCGACCACGCGCAACTAGGGCTGCAGGGTGTAAGCGGTAAAGGCATGGCACAGGGTATGGTGCTCGGCATCTTCTCGTACGTGGGTTTCGAGAGCGCCGCTTCGCTCGGCCAGGAAACCAGGAACCCACTGCGCGTCATTCCGCGTGCGGTGATCTGGTGCGTGATCCTGTCGGGTCTGTTCTTCATGTTTGTGGCCTATTCGATGACGATCGCCTACCACGATGACGTCGCCAAGCTGGGCGGCGATTCGGCCGTGCTCAGCACTTTGCTGACAAGCGTCGGCGCCTCGCCGCTCGGCCCGGTGTTTTATCTGATCGCTTCGATCAGCGCGTTCTCGTGCGTGCTTGCTTGCATCAACTCGTCGAGCCGCCTGCTGTATTCGATGGGCCGCTATCAGTTCGTGCACCGCTCGATGGGCATGGTGCACCGTACGCACCAGACACCGTACCTGGCGGTGGCGTTTTCCTCGATCGTGACCTTGGTGGTTTGCATTGCGATGCTCGGCACTGGGCCGCTCAACACGTTCGGCTATACGAGCACGTTTGCGACCTTCGGTTTCCTGGTCGTGTATTTCCTGGTCGCAATCTCGGCACCGGTCTATCTGAAGAAGCAGGGCGAGCTCAAGTCGATCAACGTGCTGTGGGGCGTGCTCGGCGCACTGGCGATGGTGGGCGCGGTGATCGGCAGCGTGTATCCGGTGCCTGATTATCCGTATAACATCCTGCCCTATCTGTTCGTTGCGTATATGCTGGTTGGCGCAGTCTGGTTGATGATGCTCAAGAAGCGCTCGCCGCAGGTGCTCGAGAAGATCGAGCACGATCTGGAAGTAAGCGACGTGATGACCCATGGCAAAAAGTAAATGAATGAACCCTTCTCCCCGGATAACTTGTCCGCACCGAACACGGACCGGATACCAGACGATCCGGGGGGAAGGTCCGCTAGCCGTCGCGGCTTAGGTGCCCAGGAGTTCGACCTCCAGTTGCGGCCCGAGCGCGGCGAGTGCGCTGCCATCGAGATCGGTTGTTTTTCTTGCCCTGCCCGCGGACGCGGGCAGGATCACATCAACGAAGACTACGTCGGCGTGATGCTCGGCGATCTGGCAGCGCGCGCGGCGCGTGGCAGCGTGATCGCCCTTGCTGATGGCGTGAGCGGGAGCAAGGGTGGGCGGGTGGCGGCCGAACTCTCGGTGCGGACCTTTATAGATGCCTACTATGGGCTCCCCGACACATTACAGCCCGGCGTAGCCGCTGCGCGTGCGCTTGAGGCAATCCACGGCTGGCTGCATCAGATCGGCCGCGTCGATCCCGCACTGACGCAGATGGCCGCGTCCTTTGCGGCGCTGATCGTGCGCCGCGCGACCGCATATCTGGTAGCCGCGGGCGATGTGCGGCTCTATCTGCTGCGCGATGGACAACTGACCCAACTCGGCGATGACGACGTGGTGCCGGTCGCGTTCGGTTCTTATGTGATGCATGCGATCGGCATGCTGCCGACGCTGGTGACGCGCGTCGAAACCCTTGAGTTGCGCGAGGGCGACCGCCTGCTGATGTGCTCCGATGGGCTCTATCGCCGCGTGCCGATGCGCGAGTTGCAGACGGTGCTGGCGGCCCGCAGCAGCGCGCTCGACACTGCACGCCGGCTAGGTGCGCTGGCGGTGACGCGAGGCTCGCATGACGACGTGACGGGCGTGGTGCTCGATGTGGGCGGCCTGCCTGCGCTCGATGTGGGTTACCTGGAGCGGGTGCTTGGGGTCTTGCCGATTCCGCCTGCGCCCGACGCCGGCGAGGTAGTCGACGGATATCTGCTCACGAGCGTGTTGAACGACGGCTTCTATTCGAGGATTTTCGCCGGCTACGATCTGGCCGATCCGAACACGCCGCTGGCGCTCAAGTTTCCCAAGCCGCGTGTGGGGGAGGACGAGAACGTGCGCCAGTCGATCGTGCGCGAGCGCTGGCTGGCTGGCAAGATCGACGACGATGGCGTGCTCGCGCCGATGCCGGTGGATGCCGACCGGCAAACCCGGCTCTATGTGGTGATGCCGCTTGGCGCAGGCATCACGCTCGAAAAACTGCTGGCGGCGCCTCAGCCCATGGCGCTGCCGCGTGCGCTAGGCATCGCGCAGAAGCTGGGCCGTTCAATCGACGCGTTGAACCGCCGCAATATCTTCCATCGCGATATCAAACCCGAGAACGTGCTGGTGATGCGGGGCGATAGCACGCGCCTGCTCGATCTCGGTTTCGGTTATATGCCGGGCATGCAACTGCCGGGCCCTGACACCGCTCCCGGTTCGCCCGCTTATATGGCGCCTGAGTTGATGAAGGGCGAGCAGGGCGATGCACGCTCCGAAGTGTTCGCGTATGGCGTGACGCTGTACCGGCTGTTCAGCGGCGGCAAGCTGCCGTACGGCTTCAATGGCCGTGTGCCGCTTTATCAGTATCGGATCGACGCGCCGCAATGGCTCGACCTGGTGCTCGAGAAAGCGCTACAGCCCGATCCGGCGCGCAGGTATCAGGACGTGCTCGAAGTCTGCGCTGACCTCGACCGTTTTTCGAGCGGCCGGGATGCGCTGGCGCCGGTTCGGCGCAAGCCCCTGCTCGAGAGCGATCCGGTGTTGTTCTGGCAGGTGGTCGTGGTGGTGTTGATGGCGCTGTTGTTGTGGTCGTTGATGCGGCATTGAGTGGGCGGGCGCAGGAAGGGCATTGCGTGGGCACGTACCTCGTGCGACGCCGACGGTGCGGAACAGGGTTTCACGAACTTGCGGCTGTGTGGCAACATCACGGTGATCTCTCAATCACGTTAGGCCTCGCGCCGGCCCACACACCCTAGGAGAACTCATGTTCGACCACGTCAAATTCGGAGTCAGCGATTATGCAGCGAGCAAAACGTTCTTCCTCAAAGCACTCGAACCGCTTGGCGTAGCTGTTATCTCCGAGGGGGAGCCGACGTACGGCGTCGAGCTTAGCCCACCGGATAAAGCTTCATTGTGCTTGTATCAAACCGGGGAGAAGCCGGCGCATCTTCACCTGGCGTTTACGGCCGAGAATCGCCAGCAAGTCGAGGCTTTTTATCGCGCGGCTCTCGCGGCGGGTGGCAAGGACAATGGTGCGCCTGGTCTGCGCGCGCAGTATCACGCGAACTACTATGCGGCTTTTGTCATTGCTCCGGACGGGCACAATATCGAGGTGGTTTGCCATCAGCCTGAGGGCTAGCCTTTCCATCGGGCGCTCGCCGTATCTCGGGTACAGCGTTTCGACGGTGCATTGTCGATGGCTTCTCGGGATTTACCGACTTTCTCTCACGAACTGTCTTGCCCGTTGTATGAACGAGTCGATGTCCATATCCGAATAGCCCAGGGCGTCATGGTTATGCCATATCCAACTTGCAATATCCGCCCCGTTCAAACCGGGCTGCACCTGGCCCGGGGCTGAAAACTGCGACGCGATGTCGTTGGTCCGCGGAATGATGTGGAAGTGGATCGCTTCAATCGACTCGCCGAATCGCAACAGGTATACCCGCTCGGGTTCCAACAGTTTGTGCAATAAAGTATCTGCTAAACGTATGCAGGTACCAAGATCAGCATCCGCCTGCAACGGAAGGTCAGAGAACCGGGAAACGGGCGTGTTGGAACTCAGGATGAGGTACCCCGGCAAGCGAAACCCATGTACCTGACTCAAGGTGTAGTAGTCGGATTGATAGATCTCGGATGATTCCATGGGGTGTGTCGTCAAGGTCAGGGTCGTCCATTCTAGCCAACTGCCACATATGCTCAATTCATAGTCAGGCCAGGCGTGGTTGGCATAAGTCGTTCGATGTCGGAACGTTTCCTGGCTTATGCCAAATGCATTGGGTGACACGCGACCGGTGTCAGACGCTCGACCTTACCAACCAGATTGACGGCAATCCGCGCCCACTTGCCCAAGTGCAGTGAGGGGAATTCATTGCCTGGTTGGTGTTGATAATGGTCGGCGGACTACTGGTGTTACCTGCGGAAGCACCTCTCCTAGCTATCGCAAACTGAAGCCGAGTATTACGAGAACGCTAAAGAACTCATCTCCCACAGCCGATATTCAATCAGGCCGATGGTTATGCCGCAGCTTGCCAAGCCTAAAAGTTGGGACGCTCTGAGTGGGTGAGGCGTTGACTGCGGCACCGCCGGTCATCAATTTTCTGGCAATAAATCCGGAAATACAAAAATGCGCTTTCCCCGGCTTTCTGCGATCTGCGTCCTCTACCGTCTGCTTCCATGCTCGCCAGAACCCTAACAACTTGCCTCCTTGCCCTAGCCGGCGCACTACTGACAGGTGATGCCGTTGCGTCCGACGCAGCTCACCTGTCGCCCGACAAAATTCGCGCGCCGGACCAGGCCGTCGAATTCGTCGTTGGCCAGGAGGAGAACAGCTACCAGCAGGTGCTCGACCTTTATCGTGAGGCTCAGCGCAAAAATCCCGGCGACGTGTCGCTTCTTCTCGCGCAATGCAAATTCATCGAACGCTTCGCGTGGTCGGATGATCTGAGCTGGGGCAACGTCGCCGGGAAGGACCTGGACGCTTGCCGCACCGCGCTCGACAAGGCGTTTCCAAGCGATCCCGAAGCGGCACTTTATCTGCTCGAACGTCGGTTTGGCGCGGATGCGATCGCTTATGGCGAGCCGCTTGTCGCCACCTCGAAGGGTTGGAGCACGGCGCAGCGCGCGCGTCTTCACGCCGCGTTGTCACGCGGTTATGCGGCCATAAAAAACGACAACCGTGCCGGACAGGAAGCGGTTATGGCCGTGCAGCTCGATCCTGCCAATGACCACTTGATCGACGCGATGCGCTACCTGGCGAGAACTGGTAGAGCGCGCGATGCCGGCAAGCTGCTGGCGGCGGCACCCATCCCCGCGACGCCATGGCAGGAGGCCATACGCATCAACACGGCGGTCGAAGTGCTGCCCGGCACAGGCGCAAGCGACGAGTTACATCGCGCCCAACGCGCCGGACTCAAGATCGACGCTTACACGATGGCGCGCGTATTGCAGCGTGGCGGCGATTCGACAGGCGCGGAAGCGATTCTGACCGCTGGTACCGCGTCGCATAAATTCGAGTCGCCGCAGAACCAGCAACTTCGCCTGGATGTCGCATTCGATGTGGGCAACGCGAAGATAGCTGCAGACATTATCCGCGACCAGTACCAGAAGACCGGCAAGGCCATGCCGCTCGCGTATGCGTACGCGCATCTGCTCGACCTCAATCCGGCCATCGCTGCCCGCACCGATTTGCTACCGATCGCGATCGGCCTGCTCGGCCTGCTCGCGCTCTACCTTGCATGGCCAGGCCTGTTAATGTTCCCGGTGCATTATCGCGGTACGGTCCGGCAACGGACCGGGCAGGTGTCCACGCCGCTCTTCGCGCGGATCGGTTTGCGGCACGCATGGTGGGGACTGGGCGTGTTTTCCATGGCGCTCTATCTCGTCACGATCTTCCGCATGGGGACGGCTGCGCTATCGCCGACCGGCAGCGGCGTCGTGCGCATCGATGCCTCAAATCGCATTGCGATTTCGCATTTGTGGACGCTGTTTTTCAGCGTGCTTGGGTTGGCGGCAGTCGGCCGGCTGATCGGATGGCGCGAATGGATCGGCAGTGGACGATGGAAGTTGACATGGATGTGGGTACCGGTCGCAGCGTACGGTATCTATCTGCTCCCGCACTTGCTGCCTCGGCACAACGTACCGCAGGGCTTTGCTCCGAACTCGTGGACGGTGAACCTGACGCACGGTGCAATTGCGCTGGGCGGTATTCCGCTCGCGCTGCTGGTGTTATCTGTGTTTGTGCCTGTAATAGAAGAGCTGGTGTTCCGTGGTTGCCTGTTGGGCGGATTGTCGCGCCATATCAGCTTCCGCTGGGCCAACGCGCTGCAGGCTGCGGTATTTGCCGGTATGCACGAAGACAAGAGCCATTTTACTTATCTGTTCGTGCTGGGCCTGATTGCCGGTTGGCTGGCCAGGAAGACGAAGGGGCTCTCGATGCCGATCTTGTTGCACGCGATCAATAACGCGATCTTCGTGTACGCCGTGGCAGTCGCAGCCCGTTAGGGGTGCGTCGTACGTAGCCAACGGTGACAGGCAGGCACCGGCCAGGAACGGACCTTCGACAACTGCGCGTGAATCGTTGACCATCCAGACCATACGGTCGAATGTCGATTACCTCTTATCAAACCGCACGCGCGAGCGAATATGGCAAGTTCGACGGTCCCCGGCATTGCAGAACTTTCCAATGTTCATCGGCTTGTAATCGTCGAGGGCGCCCGCCGTCTAGAACTGGTAACCGACTTTCAGATTAGCCGTCTGGGCGGACGCATGGGTGGTGTTGATCAGCGCGTCGTAGCCGAGCGATACGGTCATCGCTTTGGTCGGCTGCATGCTCACGCTCACACCCGTGGTGAGATATCCGCGCGGCAAGCTCGTGCCCGGCGCCGTGAATATCGTACCGTCCTGCGACGTCACTGTGACGGAACGGGTCGTATCGAGCACTTCATGTGCGTAACCCACTCGCACTTGCACATTCACCGGCCTCACTGCATCGCCGAATGCCTTGTCCATCGTCACCTCTGCATAGGGCTGCAGGCTGTGGACGTTGTCGGTGCCGACGTCCAGGTCCTGTCCACCTGCGCCGCTCTCGCCGAACCCGTTGCCGTGGAAATACGCATAACGCAGCCCAATGCGCGGCGTGATGACCACGCTACCCAGCGTCAGCGGCAGGCTCGCCTGTCCGCCCGTCGTCAACTCCTGCCCGATATGGTCGCCCTCTGCCGTACCCGACTGGCCGAACGGACGCTTCTGCGACAGGAAGTCGAGGCCATAGCCCAGCGTGGCCGACAGCCCAACCGGGCCCAGCCAGCGGCTGCCATACAGCGCTCCGCGCAGGGTGTCGATCGCACCCGAATCGCCAGTATCCTGCTCGTCGATGTCTGCGTGGGTGTACCCTGCGGCGACACCCAAGGTGTAATCCCCGAACCGCTGGTCGAGTCCCGCCAGGAAGCCGTACTGCGTGGTCTGGAAGCCGGGCTCGCCGTTCGTGCCGCCGAGGTTCGTCTGTGCGCCCGTGGCGCTGACCCAGCCGTCCGGAGAAGTGGGCGTTGCGGCGGGCGCATGGCCCAGCCGGTCGAGCAGCGCCGCGTTCACCGCCTGTGCCTCCAGCGAGGCGGTCGATCCCACTGCGGCGTAGATGCTGGTATCGATAGGGGCGATCACGACCGGACCCGTCGGGTTGACTGTCGTGGCGGCATTCGCCAGCACGAGTTCGACGTTGTTCGCGTCGTAGGTCACGGATTGGTTCAGCGTGCCGAGATTCGCGCCTGCCGTCACCGTGCCGCTGGTACTGGAGAAGCGTCCGCTGATCCCGTTTGCAGCCGAGACGATGGTGTATTGCGCCGCGCTGTAGGTGCCTGGATCGTAGGTGATCGACAGCACACCGTTGAGGGTAGCCGTACCGCCGACCTTCAGCAGCGAAGCGGCCGTGGGGCTCACCTCGATGGAAAGCGTCGCGTTGTTCGCCTGGTTGTAGCTGCCGTTGACGGTGAGCGTGCCGATGGTGCCGCCAGGCGCGACCGTGCCGCCGTTGTTCACCACATCGCCGCTCACGGTGCCGTGGCCGCGCAGCGTGCCGTTCGCGGCGACATTGACGCTTCCGCCGAGGACGGCGCCCGGGGTGTTGATATCGCCGACTTCGATCGTGCCGGCGTTGATCTCGGTCGTGCCGCTGAAGGACGTGCTCGCGCCGTCAAAAATCAGCGTCCCCGTGCCTTGCTTCACGATGCTGCCGGTACCGTTGAAAGCACCGCTGAAGGTGCCGCTTCCGTTGGTCAGCGTCAGGGTCTGGTTGCCCATCGTTACCGCGCCATTGCCCGCCAGATTCGCTATCGACGCGCCGCTTGTGGTGCCGGAAATATCGAACGCGCCGTTGTCGACCACGCCGCGCGAACTGCTGATGCTGCCTTGGCCGGTCAAGGCCAGGGTGCCAGAATCGATCGTCGTGGCGCCGGTGTAGGTATTGGCGCTGCTCAAGGTCAGCGTGGCGTTGCCATCCTTGGTTACGCTTCCGGTGCCCGATATCGTGCCTCCGAGTGTCAGCGCATTGCTGCCCAGCACGTCGAGCGAGCTGCCAGCTGCGAGGCCCACGCTATTGGCTAGCGCGACGGCTCCGCTCGCATCCAGCGAGACCGCGCCGCCGACGCTCAGCGCACCGCTGCCCAGTGCCACGTCGTTACCCACCACCAGGCCGCCCGCATTGAGCGCGACACCGCCAGCGAATGCATTCGCAGCGTTTAACGTTTGCACGCCGCTACCGACCTTCACCAGGCCGCCGCTGCCGCTAATGGTACCGCCAAAGCTGGTGTTGCCCACTCCGCCGAGCGTGAGCGTGTTGCCGCCGAGATCGACGCTACCGGTCGTACCGGCCAGCGAGCCGATGGCCTGGTTGCCGCCTGCGGACATATCGAAGGTACCCGTTCCGCTCAGCGTCACTGCACCCGCGACAGACAGGCTGCCGCCAGTGCCGAGCGCCAGCGTACCGGCCGTGATGGTGGTGCCACCGGTGAAGGTGTCGGCACCGGTCAGCGTCAGCGTCGATGCCCCGCTCTTGATCACGCCGCCTGCGCCGGTGATGCTGCCACCCAGCGTCATCGCATTGGACCCGAGGACGTTCAGCTCCACGCCATTGGCGAGCGTGACGTTGTTGGCCACGCTCAAGCTCGTCGTGACGTCCAGGGTTGCGGCACCGGTGACGGCGAGTGCGCCGGTGCCAAGCGCAGCGTTGTTGCCGAGCACGAGGCCGCTGGCCTCGAGGGTCGTGCCGCCACTGAACGTGTTTGCACCGCCCAGCGTCTGGATACCCGGGCCGGTTTTGACCAGACCACCGGTGCCGGCGATGACGCCATCGTAGGTGGCGTTGACCGCGCCGTTGAGCGTCAACGTGTTGCCACCGAGGGTCACGTCGCTGCCGGCGACACCGTTCAAGGCGCCGATCGACTGATCGCCACCGGCGGAAATATCAAAGCCGGTTCCTGCGGCAGCGAGGTTGACCGCGCCGCCCGAATACAGGCTGCCGCCGGCTCCGATCGCCAGCGTGCCCGCGTCGATGGTCGTGCCACCCGTGAAGGTACTGTTGCCGGTCAGCGTTTCAGTGCCCGTGCCTTGCTTGGTCAATCCACCGGTACCCACGACCGAACCGCTATAGACGCCGTTGGTCGCACTTCCCACGACCAGTTCGTTGGCACCGAGATTGACTTCACCGGCGCCAACCAGTGTGCCGACCTCCTGCGTGCCGTTGCCTGCGGAGAGATCGAGCGTTGTCCCGGAGGCCAGATTGACAGTGCCGGTGCCCGCGAGGCTGGCGCCAGCACCCAGCGCCAGGGTGCCGTCATTGACGAACGTGCCGCCCGTGTAGGCATTGGCGCCATTGAGCGTCAGCGTCGCCGAGCCGTCCTTGATGAGGCCTCCTGTGCCTGACAGCACACCGTTGAGGGTCAGCGCGTTACTGCCCTCAACCGTCAGTCCCGCATTGAGATTGACGTTGTTATCGAGCGTGACCGCACTGCTGGAATCCAGTGTGGCACTCCCACCAACCGTCAGAGCACCCGTGCCGAGCGCGCTGTCGTTGCCGACAATCAGTCCGCCGGCATCGAGTGTCACGCCACCGCTGAACGTACTGGCGCCGGACAGCGTTTGCACACCCGCGCCATTCTTGATCAGGCCACCCGCGCCGCCGATGACGCCACCGAAGCCGGCATTGCCCGTCCCCTCCAGGGTGAGGGCATTGGCGCCGAGATTGACTGCGCCGGATGCGCCCGCGAGCGATCCGATAGTCTGGTTGCCGCCCGCGGAGATATCCAGCGTGCCCGCTCCTGCCAGCGTCACTGCGCTGGTCGCCGACAGGCTGCCACCTGTGCCCAGGGCCAGCGTGCCCGACAGGATGGACGTGCCGCCGGTATAAGTGTTCGCGCCCGTCAAGGTGAGCGTCGACGTGCCACTCATGCTGAGGCTGCCGGCGCCGGAAATCACGGCACCGAGCGTTAGCGCATTACCGCCTTGCACGGTGAGCTCCGTCCCCGAACCCAGCACTACGTTGTTGCCCAACGTGATGTTGTTGGCGCTGGCTGCAAGCGTGGTTGCACCATTCACGTTCAGGTTGCCCGTGCCTAATGCGCTGTCGTTGCCCACCATCAGGCCGCCTGCATTCAGCGTGACACCTCCGCTGAAACTGCTTGCGCCATTCAAGGTCTGTGTACCGGAACCGTTCTGGATCAGCGCGCCGGTTCCGCTGATGGAGCCATCAAACGTGGAATCGCCGATGTCGCCGAGCGTAAGGGTGTTGCCGCCAAGCGTCACGCCGCTGGCCCCCACACCGAGCAGCGAACCGATGGTTTGATTTCCCGCCGCGGAAATGTCGAAGCTGGCGCCGCTCCCCGACAGGTCCACTGTGCCGCTCGCCGTAAGGCTGCCGCCGGTGCCAAGCGCCAGCGTCCCGGCATTGATGGTGACGCCGCCGGTAAATGTGTTGGCGCCATCCAGGGTCACTGTGGATACACCATTCTTGATCAAGCTCCCGGTGCCCGAGAGCGTGCCGTCGAAAGTCAGGTTCTGGGTCCCTGGCAAGGTCAATGCAATGCCTGCACCCAGGTTCACCTGATTGCTCACTGTGATTGCGGCTGTGCCATCCAGTGTCGCGTTGCCATTGACGCTGAGCGTACCCGTACCCAGCGCCGAACCGTTCCCTAACAGCAGACCGCCGGCAGTCAGGTTGACGCCGCCGGTGAAAGGATTGATTCCCGTCAAGGTCGCCGTACCGGTGTTGGCATCGGTCAATGTGCCGCTGCCGGAAAGCACGCCTGTCAGCGACAGCGCATTGGAACCCTGAAGCACAAGGCCTCCCGCATTCAACGATACGTTGTTGGCCAGCACCAGGTTCGAAACGCTGGCCCCAATGGCCCCCCCATTCGCATTCAGGGTGCCGGTGCCAAACACGCCCGCATTGTCGACACTGACCAGCCCGCCGTTGAGCGTGGCGCTTCCGCTGACGAGACCGCCCTGCAGATTCCACGTGCCGCTATTGACGGTGAGATCCTGGAAATCCAGATACGAAGTGGCGCTGATCGTGGTGACAGGTCCGCCGGCGCCGGAGCCTGTGCCGGTCGCTGAATTTTGCAGAGCCAGCGTGTTGCCACTTCCCGTACCGGCGTCCACCACGCCAGCCGCGGCGAATTTGACATTGACGCTGCTCAGCGTGCCAGCCGTGGCAACGCCGGCGTCGTTGACGCTCGATCCCGATACCGCCGTAAACCTATTCCCCGTAGCGGTGTCGCCAAGATAAACGCTGCCGTTGATCGTGCCAGCATTGACGAACGTGTTGCCTGCACCGCTTTCAGTTGGAGCCGCAAAACCGATACGCCCGGTGATCGTGCCGGCATTGGTGAAATTCACCTGCGCGCCGCCGTAGGCCACGACGGCGGGCGCATCGGCCGTGGTGAAGAGACCGACGCCGAAAATCGACATGCCGATACTGCCGTTGTTCTGGATCGTTGTCACACCGCCGCCGCCGTTCTGTACAGTCAACGCCTGGCCGCCAAAACTCATTAACGATGCGATGTTGACGAGGCCATTGATGGCCCCGCCGCTCAGGTTGTTGATAATGATCGTATTGGCAGTGCTGTTGCCGAGGACGGCACCGCTGGCGGCAAGGCTTAAGCCACCGTTGATGGTGGGGTCAATCGCCCCCTGGTTGTTCAGCGTGATGCCATTGCCGTTAAGGGTCAACGCCGTACCGCCTAACAGCGGAGGAACGCTCAGCACCGCGCCGGTTTGCACGTTCGCTGTCAAGCTGTTCGTACTGTCGCTGAGGTTGTTGGTATTGGAGCCGGTAGCGCAGGTAATCGTTGTGTCGGCGGTAGTGCAAGCCGCGTACGCGGTACGGCTTACACATGACAACACCATGGTCGGCGCGAAGGCAAGCAAGACGCCTTTGGCGAGGCGATTCAGACGAAAGTGCCGAACACGCCGTTGATGCATGACAACCCCGGTCCTGGTCATGCGACTCCCCTCCGCAGCGGCCCGTAAGCGGGTGGCTGCATTTGCCATCGTCATGATGGTGTCCTTTCCGCGCAGGACGCTGTTTGTCCTCGTAGCCTTATCGCGGATCGCCTCGATTGACGATCCAACTTATTTTATTTAATTCGCATATTTGAACGACCTAACTGTTTTCTTACTGGCGGCCCAGCGCGCACCAGAATAGCATTTTCTAAGAAATATCGGCCAATCCCGGAGAGTGTGTAATTTGTAAGCCAGCAGGATAGCGGTCCAGGCGATTCTGGGCGTTCGGGATAATGGTCGCGCAATCAGACCGAGTGCCCAATTGATCTAACACGGCTTAAATGTCTATCGTCCAGCGGCTGCGTCGAGTTTGCGGCCACCGAGATCGTTGACACCCATTAGCGGGCCCGGCGTCAAGTGAGCAAACAATACCCCCGACTGTCTGAGCAGATGATTTTCAATCCCCGTAAAATTGAACGATCCAAAGTCCAGGCGTACAACCCGGCATCGGACAATCGGGCACGCGACGACATCGAAACAACACAACCAGTCCATTAGCGAGCGGACGTTTGGAATCGTGGTCTTCGTCGCAAGCTCGAATCAGGAGGCCATCGAACTCATGCAAAACGATCCAGCTGTGAGTCGAGGCATTGTGGTGGCTGAACTTTTTCCATATCGCGTTGCTTTATGGTCGCCCAAGGGGCCGCCAGGCGACGAGAATTGAAACACGGACTGGCATACATTCGCCCGGCATTTACTTCGCCATTTACCGTCCTAAATTCGCCGCGGCCCCGACCAACACATCAGCCGCCCGTAACCCGGTCCCAACCGTGCCGCACAGCAGCCTTGAATCGTTCCCACCCACTTTCCGGGTAGCGCGACTCCCAATCCTCGCGGGCGCTTGCTTCCACCCCTTGCCAGTCATGTCCGCGATACCGCTCATCTTTTCCGAGCGTGGCTCCGTGCGCGTAGGCCCGCTGATATTCGTCGTATGACGCTCCCGTGCTCGCGTACTGGGCGTCGTATTCTTCGCGCAGTTCATCGACATACTGAGCGTCGTCCATCGGAGTACCGGTGACGGGATCGCCCAAGAGGCCCGTCCCAGATGTCTCCTCCGTTTTTATCCCGCTCTTGCTGTCATCGCGCGAGTACGCTGCGGGAGATTTGACGCTCGCGCCCGCATCCCCAGGCGTGCGCCTGAGCCCGACGTCGGGCACACCCGCTATCTGCTGGCCGTTCTGCACGGACGTAGTCGATCCGAGCCCCTCCGTACGCGTCGCTACCTGCTGCATCCCACCGACCATCTTCCCCCCGCCGAAGAATAAGTGGCAGCGTCCTGCGTGACAGTCC
>Ga0302234_10001563_pt1 | contig 15664 bp, 12 predicted proteins | sample II_Palsa_N3_2_FD_193576 | JGI IMG/M metagenome (GOLD analysis project Ga0302234, IMG submission 193576) | Peat permafrost microbial communities from Stordalen Mire near Abisko, Sweden - II_Palsa_N3_2 | ecosystem: Environmental > Terrestrial > Soil > Palsa > Peat permafrost | place: Sweden... | reverse complement strand
GGAGGGAAACTGGACTATTCACCTGACAAGTATGCTTTAGGTTGAGTGACGGGAGAACCTTGAGGCATGAAAGAATCATGCCGAACGTGTGCTGCGTCCGTGAATCGCGTCACTTGGTCACCGATTTCTGTGCCATCAGTACGCTGGGCGAACGAGTAAATTCGCGAATGCGGCAACGGCGTCAGTCATCGACGGCATCGTCGCCCAGCACCGCGTGCAGGGCGAGCGGCATATCACCGGCGCGTCGGATCAACCACGGCTGTTCGTGATACCAGCCGTCCAGTTGCCAGCCGCGAACACGATGCAGCTTGCCGTGATCACGATCGCGCAGCACGACGCCACGATCGTTCGGCATGCGCGCCGCGAACCATCGACCGGACGGACTGAACGCAGCTTCTGCGCTGACGCCATCGACCTGCGTGCCGTCATCGAAACGAAACGCACCCTCGCGATAGATCGCACGGCCGCCGTGCGGATCGTCGATACCGCCGGCATCGGCACACCAGAATGGCAGCTCCAGCTCGATGATTTCCGCTGGCGGCCCGATCGGCGCCAGCGCCAGCCGCGACCACTCGGATGACTTCTCTGTCGTGGCCTGGTTGGCGTCGCCGGCTTCGACCGTGCCGGCACGACGCAGACTGCGATCAAGCCACGCCTCCAGACCGGCCAGCAAGGTGTAACCCGTGAGCAAGCCCAGCAACGCGATGACCCACGCGAAAATATTTCCACCGAGCGCACGCTGCAGCGCAAACAGCACGCCGGGCAAACCCCAGCTGAGGCCGTGCCGCAGCTGCCAGCGATGTTCGGGCGTGAGCCGGTGTTCGAGAAGCAGCAGCGCGGCGGCCATCGCGAACAGCAGGGGAAAGCCGATCCACCACGGCGACAACGCAAGCGCCACCGCCCAGGCAATCGTCAACAGCCAGACTGCCGGTGAGAGCGGAAAGCGCCGAGCCATGGCTCAGCGCCGCCGGACGTGCGTAAAAGCTATCAGCCGCACCACACACGAGCGTTGCGGAACATACGCATCCATGGCGAGTCTTCGCCCCAGCTTTCTGGATGCCAGCTCATCTGCACGCTGCGAAACACCCGCTCGGGATGCGGCATCAGAATCGTCACCCGACCATCGGCGGCAGTGAAGCCGGCCAGGCCGCCGGGTGATCCATTCGGATTCAACGGATAGTTTTCGGTCGGTTTGCCGCGGTTATCGACGAAGCGCACCGCTGCATGCGCCTTCGACGGGCTGCACACCTGCGGAAAGCTCACGCGCCCTTCGCCATGCGCGACGGCCACCGGAATGCGCGAGCCGGTCATGCCCTTGAAGAACAGGCTGGGCGAATCGAGAATTTCCAGCGTCGCCAAACGCGCTTCGTACTGCTCGGACGCGTTGCGCAGAAACTTCGGCCAGTGCTGTGCGCCGGGGATGATGTCCTTCAGCTGCGACATCATCTGGCAGCCGTTACACACGCCCAGCGCGAACTTGGTTTCATCAGCGAAGAACGCAGTGAACTGCGCGCGCAGCATCTCGTTGAACAGAATGGATGTTGCCCAGCCACGACCGGCACCGAGCACATCGCCATACGAAAAGCCACCGCATGCGGCCAGACCACGGAAGTCGGCCAGCTTGATCCGGCCACTGGCCAGATCGGACATGTGCACATCCACTGCATCGAAACCGGCGCGGGTAAACGCGGCCGACATCTCCACCTGACCGTTGACGCCCTGCTCGCGCAGCACTGCGACGCGCGGTCGCACGCCACTGCTTTTCGAAGCCGAAATTAATGGCGCAGCGACATTCTCGCTCGCGTTGAAGCCGAGTTTCGGTGTGATGCCGGGGTCGGCATCGTCGCGGCGCCAATGCTGCTCGGCATCGGCGCTGGCCGGGTTGTCGCGCAGACGCTGCATCGCGTAACTGGTTTCATTCCACGCTTCGAACAACGTACTCCAGTTCCACTTGAACAAGGTCTCGCCGCCGAGGAAAAACTTGATGCCGAGCTTTTCTTTTGGACGTCCAATCCGATGACTGATAGCCGCCAGGCCGTGCTTGACCAGCAACGCCTCGAACGGTTCGCGGTTGGCTTCGGCCACCTGCAGGATCGCGCCGAGTTCCTCGTTGAACAGGCCACGCAGGGTCGCTTCGGCCCAGCCGTCCAGATGAATCTCCAGGCCACAGTGACCGGCAAAAGCCATCTCCAGCAAGGCGATGATGGCGCCGCCGTCCGAACGGTCGTGATAGGCCAGCAGCAGGCCAGCGGCATTCGCATCCTGCACCAGCTCGAACAATGCCTTCAGTCGCTTCGGATCGTCCAGATCGGGCGGCACACCGCCGCCGCGGTTGAATACCTGGGTCAGCGCCGAGGCGCCCAGACGATCGCGCCCCGCACCCAGGTCGATCAACCACAGGTCGGAGTGACCATGATCCAGCCGCAGTTGCGGCGTGAGCGTGCGGCGGGCGTCGCTGACGCGGGCAAAGCCGGTGATCACCAGCGACACCGGCGATACCGTGCGTTGTGAGGTGCCCTCGTGCTGCCACTCTGTCTGCATCGACAACGAGTCTTTGCCGACCGGTATCGAAATCTCGAGTGTCGGGCACAGATCCATGCCGACGGCCTTCACCGCGTCGAACAGCGCGGCATCTTCGCCAGGATGATTTACCGCGGCCATCCAGTTCGCCGACAGGCGGATCTCGCCCAGGCTGGCGATCGGCGCGGCCGCCATATTGGTGATCGCCTCACCGACGGCGAGGCGCGCGGCCTGGGCGCTGTTGAGCACCGCCACCGGCGCGCGCTCGGCCATCGCCATCACCTCGCCCGCATAGCCGTCGAAATCGGCCAGCGTCACCGCGCAATCGGCTACCGGTATCTGCCATGGCCCGACCATCGGGTCACGATGATTGAGGCCGCCCACCGTACGATCACCGATGGTGATCAGAAAGCTCTTGCTGCCCACAACCGGCAGGCGCAAGACACGCAACAGCGCCTCGTTCATGTTGATGCCGGTGAGGTCCGGCAGCACGTCGACGCGCGGCCTGACGTGCTTCGCATTGCGATGCATGCGCGGCGGCTTGCCGAACAGCACGTCCATCGGCAGATCGATCACGGTCAGTTCGCGGCGTGGGTCGGTCACCAGCAACCGGCGCTCGGCCGTCGCGTCACCGACCACGGCGTACGGGCAGCGTTCGCGCCGGCACATGGTTTCGAACTCGGCCAGATTTTCCGGACCGATGGCCAGCACGTAGCGCTCCTGCGACTCGTTGCTCCACACCTGCATCGGCGAGAGCTGCGGGTCGTCGCAGGGGATTTTCGACAGGTCGATCTCGCCGCCGACACCGGCATCGTTGAGCAGCTCGGGGATCGCGTTGGACAGGCCGCCGGCGCCGACGTCGTGCACGCTGACGATCGGATTGTCATCGCCGCGACGGCAGCAGGCGTCGATCACTTCCTGGCAGCGGCGCTCCATTTCGGCGTTGTCGCGCTGCACCGAGGCAAAGTCCAGCTCGGCGCTGGAGCTGCCGGACGTGACCGACGAAGCGGCACCGCCGCCGAGGCCGATCAGCATCGCCGGGCCGCCCAGCACGATGACCTTGTTGCCCGGCTGCACGGCGTTTTTCAGCACGTGGCCCGGGCGCAGATTGGCCAGCCCACCGGCCAGCATGATCGGCTTGTCGTAGCCGCGACGCAGGCCGGCTTCGCCGGTTTCATGCTCGTAGGTACGGAAATAGCCGCCCAGACACGGACGGCCAAATTCGTTGTTGAACGCCGCGGCGCCGAGCGGGCCATCGCGCATGATCTCGAACGCGCTGGCCATGCGTGGTGGCAGCGGACGATCGATTTCCCACGGCTGCGGATGGCCGGGAATGCGCAGATCGGACACGGAAAAACCAGTCAGCCCGGCTTTCGGCTTGCCGCCGCGTCCGGTGGCGCCTTCGTCGCGAATCTCGCCACCGGCACCGGTGGCCGCACCGGGCCACGGCGCAATCGCGGTGGGATGATTATGCGTCTCCACCTTGATCGCGAAATCGATGCGCTCTTCATGCGCGCGCCAGATGCCGTCTTTGGCGTCGGGGAAGAAACGCTTGCCGACGCTGCCCTCGATCACCGCGGCATTATCCGAATAGGCCGACAAGGTATGCGCCGGCGACTGCTCGTGCGTGTGCTTGATCATGCCGAACAGGCTCTTTTCCTGATCGACGCCATCCAGTGTCCAGCTGGCGTTGAACACCTTGTGCCGGCAGTGCTCGGAATTGGCCTGCGCGAACATGAAAAGCTCGGCATCGGTCGGATCGCGGCCGAGCTCGGCGTAACGATCGACCAGGTAGTCGATTTCATCATCGGCCAGAGCCAGACCCAGACGGCTGTTCGCCTCGTCCAATGCACCCTTGGGATCGCCGCTGAGCGCGATATGCACCAGGTCACCCGGCTGACCGACCAGGAACAGGCCTTTCGCCTCCTCGATATTCGTCAGCACGGACTGCGTCATGGCGTCGAAAAGCTCAGCCATGATCGCCACATGGTTCGGCGCGCTGACTGCCGGGAGGCCGGTGATCTGCCAGGCCATGCCGCGTTCGACGCGGCGAATATCCGAACCTTCGGCAGCGAAACCGGCGCCGTGCAGGATCTCGGTCGCCTTGCTCGACCACGGCGAAATCGTACCCAGTCGCGGCACCACCCAGAGTGTCGCGGGCTCGGGCGCGGCGTCCTTCGCCTCCAGCACCGCCAGCAAGTGCTGACGCAACAGACCCTGCGGCACCGTAGCGGTATCGACGAAATAGACAAACCACGAGGCCTGCACGCGCACACCGTGATGCAGGGCATCCAGGCGAGCGTTGAGGCGTTCGAGGCGGAACGGCGAGAGGGCGCTCTGCCCGTCGAGTGCGATCATGCGGGGAACGGCGCTTTGCGGGAAAACACCCATTCTAACCGATGCGGTCTGGGTGATGCTGCGGTACGGCATCGGAGCCGGAAAAATTCGCCCGCCTCAGGGCGGCGCCAAACGCTCAGCTTCCGCTGACGTCAGTGCCGTCCTGTATGGCTTTGAGCAGCTGATCCGGGGTGACATAGCCTCCCAGTACGCGGCCGTCCGGCCCGTAGATGGTCGGCGTGCCGTCCAGACCCAGCCTCAGACCCAGCTCGAACTGATCCTTCACCGGGTTGGTACAGGTGGCCGGTTTCGGTGCGCTACCGCCGATGGCCGCGGTAAATGCCGCCTTGCGGTCGCTGGCGCACCAGACCGAGACCATTTCGGTATAGGTCGGCGTGGGTCGACCCGAAGTGGATGTCACGCCCTCGCGCGGCCACGCCATGTATTCCACCGCCACGCCGGCCTTGTTGAACTCGGCAATGTGCTCGTGCAGTGCGCGACAGAAGGCGCAATTCACGTCGGTGAACACGCTGATGGTGACCTTGGGATGTGCCGGCGCAAACACGATGCGCTCCGAGGCTGGCACCTTGGCGATCTCCGCCTGGCGGAATTTCGCCCACGCGGCCTTGCTCACATTCTGTTTGCTGCCCAGATCCAGCAACTCACCGTTGAGCATGTACTTGCCATCGGCGCTGACGTAAAGCATCTGGCCCGACGCAATGACCTGATAAAAGCTGGGTATCGACGCCACATCGATAGAGTCGATACCGGCGCCGGGCGAGAGCTTGTCGATGGCCTGACGGACCGTTTTTTCGGCTGCGGACGTTACGCCCTTGCCGATGACCGTGGCGGCTGTTGTTGCAGCGAGGGCCGGCGCGCTATCTGCAGCATGGGCAACAAAGGCCGATCCAGCCAGGCAGGCGGCCAACAGCAATTTCTTCAACATCCGGAACCTCGTTCGTACAACGCATTACGCCCAATCACGGCGCCAGACATGCATTCTCGCACAAGCGGATGAATGCCTCTCAGCCGCCAGGGGAACACAGTTTCTAAACCCCCCATCCGTTCATACAAATATCCCGCTGTTCGTGAAGCAGTTGGGTGCCGTGCTTTCCATGGGCTGGGCCGGCAAATGGTTACCTGCCCGATGTTCAAAAATGATCCGGGTCTTTAGTTCGATGGTAAATTCAGCCGAATGCCAGCCTCTGAAACGGCCCGGTGAAACACTTTGTCGTTTGCTCGACCCCAACGGTTTGAACTGCCAGGCGGATTCATTTTGATCATTTGTATTCCAAACGTATTGACCGTCGAGGAACTCGGTGCGGTGCGCCGAGAACTTGGCAGCGCTTCATTCATTGACGGTGCAAGCACCGCCGGCTGGTCGGCACGCGAAGTCAAAAAAAACCTGCAGGTCACGCACGACACCGAGAGCCAGGTAAAGCTGCAGAAACTCGTCCATGCAGCTTTTCTTCGCAGTGATGTATTGCAGGCAGCGGTCTTGCCGTCCGCGGTGACGCCGGCGCTGTTCAATCGCTACGATCTCGGCATGGAGTATGGCTCCCATGTGGATGCACCGGTGATGGGCGGCATCGGCAATGCCGTGCGTAGCGACGTGGCGATCACGGTCTTCCTGTCTGATCCGAAAACGTATGCTGGCGGCGAACTGATCGTGGATGCCAACGGCATGGAATGCGCGTTCAAGCTGGATGCCGGATCGGCTATCGCCTACCCGGCCAATTCCCTGCACCGCGTCGCTCCGGTTACCCAGGGAGCGCGTTATGCCGCCGTGATCTGGGTGCAGAGCCAGGTGCGCGACGCCAGCAAACGCGAGCTGCTGTGGGATCTGCAAAATGCCAAACGGCAGATTTTCGGGCGCGAAGGAAAAAGTACGACGTTCGACGCCATCAGCAAGTCGCACGCAAACCTCTTGCGCATGTGGGCAGACGTTTAAGACTTCAGCGCTGCGTACCGTCGCTGGCCGGCTTCAGAAACTCAACCTGAAAGCTCATGTCACTGCGCTCTCGTGTTTGGGCACCCAGGCGGCACATTCGTGACCAATAATCATGCGCAGAGTCATTTATGCATTAGGGCTTTCTCATCCCCGCGGATGGTGCTGCGCATGCAGCCGCTTCAAACCCTCCTTCGCTACCAGGGTGTAGATCTGCGTGGTGCTGAGCGAACTGTGGCCCAGCAGCATCTGCAGCGCGCGCAGATCAGCGCCGTGATTGAGCAAATGCGTCGCGAACGAATGCCGTAGCACGTGTGGAGAAATACGCTTGGCGTTGATACCGACCTTCAGCGCATAACGTTTCACCAGGGTCCAGAACATCTGCCGGGTCATGCCCTCGCCCCGGCGGCTGAGAAACAGCGCGATCGGCTGGCGTCCCTTCGCCAGCTCCGGCCGGGCGCTGGCGAGGTAGCTGTTGATGTATTCCAGCGCCACTTCACCTACCGGCACCAGCCGATCCTTGCCGCCCTTGCCCGTCACCCGCAGTACGCCCTGGCGCGTGTTCAGCGCGGCCAGCGGCAGCTCGACCAGCTCGGACACGCGCAGGCCGGAGGCGTACATCAGCTCCAGCATCGCGCGATCGCGCAGACCCAGGGTGGTCGCGGTGTCGGGTGCGTCGAGCAGGCCGACAATCTCGCGCTCGGCCAGCGCCTTGGGCAGGCTGCGCGGCATCCGCGGCCGCTCGATCAACAAGGTCGGGTCGGCAAAGCCTGGCTCGTTACGCGCCAGAAACGCGTAATAGCGGCGGAATGCGGACTGCCGCCGCGCGATCGAACGGATCGCCACCGGCTTCGTGCCACCGGAAGCGCGGCCGTGAAAACCGGAAATATCCTCGCGCTGCGCCGTGCGCAAGCTACGGTTACGCGTAACCAGCCAGCCAGCCAGCGCCTCCAGATCGCGCCGATAGGCCTCGAGCGTGCGATCGGCCAAGCCATCCTCGGACCACACGCGCTCCAGAAACGCGGCAATGCTGTGCCGATCGGCTTCGGCGATACTGGTCAGGCTTTCTTCCTTCTTCATGCGCACGATGCTGGCCATTGCGCGCGTACTACGCAAGCGATACGCCACCGATGCCAAGCACGCTGCACATCACCGATATCCCCTGCCCGCTGTGGCGGCGCCTGCTGGCGCTGGTCTACGACGTACTGATCGTGGTGGCGATCGTGATGGTGGTGGGCCTGCTCTGCCAGCTGGCGACGGGGGGCAAGCTGATCACCACGGGGACGACGACATCGGTACCGCTCTGGTACCAGCTGCTGCAGGGTCTGGTGATTGCGGCGTATTTCATCAGCGCGTGGCGGCGCGGCGGGCAGACCGTCGGCATGCGGCCGTGGCGCATGCGGGTAACCACTAACGCTGGCACGACGCCTTCATTGCAACAATCGGTCATCCGCTTGCTCGTCGCCGCGGCGCCGCTGCTGCTATTACTGCTGGAACCGATGTTGGGATTGAACATCACGTTATGGACGATGCTGGTCGCATGGGCCGTGTGGTTTGCGGTAGCGTTGCTCAACCCTCGGCGGCGGACGCTGCATGATCTGGCCGCCGGCACCGAGATCCGTCTGCTCGGCTGAAGCCTCTCGCACCCTCTTTGCAGGATTCCTTCCAACGATGTCCAGCTCGCGCCCCCAGACCCGCAACGACGCCGAACTGATTCGCGCCAACCGCGGCTTTTACGAATCGCTGTGGGCCGACTCGCAGCTGATCGATCCGGATCGCTTCAATACCTGGCCCCTGCTCAGCGAACTGGCTGCCAGCGCACCGCATCGGCTGGAAGTGGCGCCAGGTCTGCGCCCGCGCATGCCGCTGGATGGCACCTGTTTCGTCGATCTGAGCCACGCGGCGCTGCACCGCCTGCACCAGCGCGGCGCCGATGCCGTACACGGCATGATCGGCGCCCTGCCGTGTGCCGATGCGCGCTTCGACCTGATCTGCGCGCTGGATATTCTCGAACACGTCGATGACGACAACGCCGCCCTGGCCGAGCTGGCGCGCGTCGCCACGCCGGGCGCCACGTTGTTGCTCTCCGTGCCATTGCATCCCGAGGCCTGGACCGCGTTCGACGATTTCGTTGGCCACTGCCGCCGCTACGAGCCGACACAGATTCTCGCCCGTCTGGGGCAGCATGGCTTCACCGTCGAGCACAGCGCCGTTTATGGCATGCAGCCGAAATCCTCGCGTCTGCTCGACGTCGGGCTGTGGTTTCTCACCCATCAGCGCAAGCGCGCCATGTGGTGGTACAACCGCGTTTTCATGCCGCTGGGCGTGCGTTTCCAGAAGCCTCTGGAATGGCGCACCGGCATGGGCGACACGCAGGGCGTGGACGAGCTGCTGCTGCGCTGTCGCTATCAATAGCCAAGCCGACGACCCAAAACCACGAGTCACGCCCAAGTGACTGATTGGAAAAGTTTCTGAACCAACACTGCAGGGATTTGCGGCATTGCAACAGGCCAGGGCAAAGCGCGCTAAGATGGGAGAATTACTTTCATCCAGCCGGCCTTCCGATGCTTTATCAACTCCATGAATGGCAGCGTGCGTTCCTCGGTCCGTTGAGCTACTTCGCGCAGGCCAACGCGCGCATGCTCAACGACAACAGCAGCCCGCTGGGCAAGCTGGGCGGCGCACAGCGCGTGGCAGCCGGCTTCGAATTGATGCATCGGCTGGGCAAGGAATACGAAAAACCCGAGTTCGGCATCACCAGCGCCATGGCGCACGATCACGAGATTGCGGTGATCGAGCGCGTCGCGCTGGACAAGCCGTTCTGCCAGCTGAAACGCTTCAAGCGCTTCAGCGACGACCCGGCCACCATCGAAAAAATGAAGCACGATCCGATCGTGCTGGTGGTCGCACCGTTGTCCGGCCACCACGCCACCTTGTTGCGCGACACCGTGCGCACCCTGCTGCACGACCACAAGGTCTACATCACCGACTGGGTCGACGCGCGCATGGTGCCGGTCGAACTGGGCACGTTCAATCTCGATGATTACGTCGGTTACATCGAAGAGTTCATTCGCCACATCGGCGCGGACAACGTCCACATCATCTCCGTCTGCCAGCCCACCGTGCCCGTACTCGCCGCCGTCTCGCTGATGGCCGCGCGCGGCGAAAAAACCCCGCGCAGCATGACCATGATGGGCGGCCCGATCGACCCGCGCCTCAGCCCCACCAGTGTCAACAACCTCGCCACCACCCAGCCGCTGTCGTGGTTTACCAGCAATGTGATCCATACCGTGCCGGCCAATTACCCAGGCCACGGCCGCGAGGTCTATCCGGGATTTCTGCAGCACGCCGGGTTTATCGCGATGAACCCGAATCGCCATCTGAATTCGCACTGGGATTTCTACCAGGACCTGCTGCGCGGCGACATGGAAGACGCCGAATCACACCGCGAGTTCTACGACGAATACAACGCCGTACTCGACATGCCGGCCGAGTTCTATCTCGACACGATCGAAAAGGTATTCCAGGAATTTCTGCTACCACGCGGCCTGTGGGATGTTGCCGGCGAGCGCGTTACGCCAAGCGCCATCAAGACCAGCGCCCTGCTGACCATCGAAGGTGAGCTGGATGATATCGCCGGTCTGGGCCAGACGCAGGCAGCGCATGAGCTGTGCAGCGGCATTCCGGCGAAGCGTCACGCGCACAAGGTGATCGATGGCGCGGGCCACTATGGGATTTTCAGTGGGCGTCGCTGGCGTGAGACGGTGTATCCGCAGGTGCGGGACTTTATTCGGAAGTTTGACAAGGTAGCGGTGGTGGGGAAGAAGGCGCCTGCGGCGGGCTGAGCTTTTCCTCTTGCGGTATCGTTTGGCGTAATGCGCACCAAGTTACCGCCGGTGGAAACCCATGCCGCACATCTCCCGATTTCGTTCACCCTGAGCGTAGCGAAGCGGATTCGATGGACTCCGCACTAGTAACAATTTTTGCCTTCTTGCTCAACGGCTCAATGGGTAAAGCCAAAAAGGCTTTAGAGCTTTCGTCCTCCTTCGGAGGGCGAGTCACTTTTCTCTGCGTGGCCAGAGAAAAGTAACCAAAAGAGAGGCCACCCCACTTGGCGCTTGCCGGGCTGCGCCCGCCAAGTCCGTAAGCCGTGGCCGGGCTTTTCGACAGGACTCCTGTCCTGACGAAAAGGAATCGACATCCATGTCGATTCCCCTGCGGGCCTGTCGACCACGCCTCACCGCCGCACAGGGCTTGGAAAAGCAGAGCAGCTTCCCGCAATTTCGTTAGGCCGTATAACGCCTAAACTAAGCGGCACCGGCCGCCACGTCGGGAGCACCGTAACATCCAGTCCGGCGTCCGCTTGAGGGCATAGTGAGCCCTCACCTCGTGCTATGCATGAAGGACCGCTCTCCCCACATGGCAATGTAGAGCGACCGGAGGTTGCATGGAATGAGCTGCCAACCATCGCTCTTGGCCTTATTGTCTTTTATGTCCCACAAAAGCGACTCAACGTATGCAGTGTCGATGCAACGAGTAGTTGGTTCGTCTGCATCAGCCAGCAAGGCAGATAGCAGTTTGAGATGTTCGGAGGCCTTGAACTGCTGGCCTTCTTTGATTGCATCTGTAGTGAGCTGAGAGAAGCGCTCCAGCCAGATATGAGGTGATTCTTCGACGTCATAACAGTCATCTCGAAGACCCACCTCAATCAAGCGCGCCTCGCTTGGGAAGGCACTTCGTACCGACGCAACGACTCTCTGAGCTGCAATTATTTCGGCTATGGGCATGAATGCTAACGCTGGAATTAAGCGGCAGCGGAGCCGTCCGCTTTAATGAGTGGTTAGGCCGCACTTGGGCCCCGCGAGTTCGGGCTTGTTGAAAGATTAGAAGTTGCACCCGACACCGGTACAGTGACCGTTCTTGTCGTACACATCAACAATACCCAGCGCAACAGCGACGCCAACAGCACACTGCTTGACGCCTTTGGAACACTCGGCCGCAGCATAGGAAATACGTCCAGCGAAAAGAAACCAAGCAATTACGGAAAAAACTAGGATAGTCACTGATGTTCCGACGATGGCGCGTGCCTTACCGGTCTTCTTTTCCCTGTTCGCCGACTTTGTATCAGGTTCACTGCTCATATCCGCTCCTTGCAAGACAGTGTGCGGCCTAACACTTGATAAACCTCGGATTGAGGCATATGCAATGGATGTTCGGGCTCGCCGTGCCTTGCGTCAAGCGAGCAAAATTCCGCGAGACGAAGGCTTTCTACGGCGCATTAGATCGAGCGATCGGGCCGTTGGATACAACATACTCGCAAGCGCGCAGGATGCGCGCTGCTTTTAATCGGGGCTCCTGTGCGGCGGTGAGGCGAGGTCGGGCTTCTCTTTGGGTTACTTTTCTCTTGGCCACGCAAGAGAAAAGTAACTCGCCCTCCGAAGGAGGACGAAAGCTCTAAATCAACAGAATCGCGGCAAACTTACCCTCGAGCGAAGAACGAGCGGAACGCCTCAACCACCCTCTCCACTCCCTCATCATCCACATCCAGATGCGTGACCAATCGCAATGTCGGCAGATACCCGATACTGATACGAACCCCCGCCGCCCGCATATGGACGTCCAAATCCTTCAACCGACCAGCGGGCACATCGACATACACCATGTTGGTAAATTGCCCGAGCAGATTCACGCCAGAAATCTCGCGCAGGCAACCAGCCATATAGGCCGCACGCCGATGATCATCGGCCAGTCGCTCCACATGATGGTCGAGCGCGTAGATGCCCGCCGCAGCAAGGAGACCGGCCTGACGCCAGCCGCCGCCGGTGACTTTGCGCCAGCGCCGCGCTTTATCGATCAGCGCCTGTGAACCGACTAGTACTGAGCCGACCGGCGCGCCCAATCCTTTGGACAAGCACACCGACACGCTGTCGAAATAGTGGGCGATGTCGCGCGCCGGGATATTCCCGGACACGGCAGCGTTGAACAGACGCGCGCCATCTAGATGCAGGCCGAGACTACGCTCGCGAGTGAAGTCGTGCGCGGCTTTCAAATAATCCAGCGGCAGCACGCGGCCCCACCAGGTGTTTTCCAGTGCCAATACTTTGGTGCGCGCGAAATGCGGATCGACCGGCTTGATCGCCGCAGCGACCTTGTCCAGCGGCAGCGTGCCGTCGGCATCCTGCGGAATCGGCTGCGGCTGGATGGAGCCGAGTACGGCTGCACCGCCGCCCTCCCAGCGGAAGGTGTGCGCGTCGGCGCCGACCAGGTACTCATCACCGCGCTCGCAGTGCGCCATCAGCGCCAGCAGGTTCGACTGCGTGCCGGTGGGTACGAACAGCCCGGCTTCGAAACCGAGATCCTCGGCGAGACGCTGCTGCAGCGTGTTGACCGTCGGGTCTTCGCCGTAGACATCATCGCCGACGTCGGCAAGCAGCATTGTCTCGCGCATGGCCTGCGTGGGCTGCGTGACGGTATCGCTGCGTAAATCGACAACTCGCATGGCGGCGTCTCACTGGTTGGATGGGGATATCGAGGCCATCGCTGGCAGCCTGAGGACCGTACTCAGCCGCTGCGACGGAAATACAGCCAGCCCGCTACCGCAAGTATGACGATCGGCAGCAAGTTGGCCAGCAGCGGTGGCATGCCGTACACCGTGCCGAAGTTGACCATCGCCTTCTGCAAAAAGTACCAGCCGATTGCCAGCAGCATGCCGATGAACATGCGCTTGCCGAGGCCACCGGAACGCAGCGCACCGAAGGCAAACGGCATCGCGCAGAGCACCAGCACCAATACGCTGAGCGGATACAGCGCGCGTCCCCAGAAGGCCACCGCATAGACGCCGGGCGATTCGCCGTTGGCCGCGCGGTAACGAATGTTTCGCTGCAGATCGCGCATGGAAAGGTACTGCGGCAAGATGATCGACTGCGCCAACACCTGCGGATTGAGCCCTGTGGACCACGGCTGGGTGGCCAATGTGGTGGTATGCACGCCAGTCGCGTCCAGCGTGCTGTCGCGCACGCCCTGCAGCATCCACTGCTTGCCATTGTGCTGTGCCGACTTGGCCCATTCGAAACGGGTCAGCTGACCATCGGGCGTCATGGTAAAGATGCGTACGTCGGCCAGCTCCACGCTGTCGATGCCGCCACGATGGGTCAGCATGGTACCGCGTGCGTTGATGAAGTTGTTGCCGTCGCGGGCCCAGGTGCCACTGCTGGTAGCGCCGACGTTGTTGTTTTTCATGCGCAGCTGCATCGCCTGCGCTTTCTGGTCGCCCCATGGGCCGACTGTCTCGCCCATGATCACCACGCCCACGATCAGGATGGTGACCACGCCTACTGCCGACACGGCGATGCGAAGACGTGACATGCCGGCGGCGCGCAACGCGGTGAGCTCGCCAGTGGAAGCCAGACCGCCGAGACCCAACAGGCCGCCGATCAGCGCCGCATTGGGAAACATCTCATAGAGTCGACGTGGAAACGTCACCATCACATAGACGATCGCGTTGTTCAGCGTGTAACCGTTCTTGCCGACGCTGCCTAGCTGACGCAGAAACTGCGTAACCGCATCGAAGCCGGTCAGCACCAGCCATACCATCAGCACCGAGCCGACGACGCTGAGCATCACCAGTCGGTCGACGCGTTTGATGCTTAGCCTCAGCCTCATACCATGTCACTCATGCGGATGCGCTCACGCGTACCGTGCGCGGTGCGTATTGCTTCCACAAAAGCCAGCCGGCGATGCCGATGACCACGACATGCAACGCCCACATCGGCGCCTCGCTGTGCCAATGCCCCTTGGCAATCTGCGCACGGCATAGGGCCAGCACCACGTAATAAAGATAGAAAGTGACGATGGCCAGAAACAGACGGCCGTAACGCGGCTCGCGCGGACTTTGACGCGATAGCGGCAGTGCCAGCAACAACAGCACCAACGTCAGTGGTGGCGAATTGACGCGCCATGCCAGCTCGGCATGCGCGTCAGGATCCCGGGATCGCATCAACGCAAACGTATCCATGGAATGGCTCGGATCATTGTCATCGTCGTCCGACTGCACGCTGGACAGCGACGAATCGTTGCGCACGTATTGCATCTTGCGCCAGTTGTCCGCACCCAGCGGGATGTCGTACTGCCAGCCGGTGCGGAACGTGATGAAACGATCGGAGGCGTCACTTTCCTGATAGAGCTCGCCATGGTCGGCGCTGACGACCTTTATATGCGGTGGACCGTCCGCGGTATCGCGCTGGGTCTCCACGAAAGCATGCCCCAGCTTGCTGCCATCACGGCTGAGCGTATCGACAAAGATGATGCCGCCCTTGCCTGGCAAATCGGTAAAACGCCCTGCATCAAGTCCCGCTGCAATGACCGAACGATTCGCCACCGCCACCATGTTGTCACTGGTGCTCACGGCCCATGGGCCAACCCACAGTGATACCGCTGCTGTCAAAACCACCAGCACCACGCCCATGATCAGCACCGGCTTGAGCAAACCACGCGGGCCCATGCCGGACGAGGACAGCACGTGCATTTCGCTCTCGCGATACATCCGCCCCAGCCCCATCAGCACGCCGAGAAAGCTGGCCAGCGGCAGCATGTTGGTCAGCCCATCCAGCGTTTGCAGACCAAGCACCTGAAACATCACGCTGGCCGGAAAACTACCGTTGGCGACCTGCTGCAACACCTTGGCGAAGGCACTGCCAGCCACCACAACCAGCAGCACCACGACGGTGGCAGCCACGGTTTGCGCCAGCTCGCGCAGGAAATAGCGGTCGAGAATGCTCAGCATGAGATAAACTTAAGTGATCCTTCGCCGCGACCGACACGGTCGGCAAACCTTAATTCTAGCCGGTTCGACCGCTGTCG
>Ga0302234_10001560_pt1 | contig 15689 bp, 13 predicted proteins | sample II_Palsa_N3_2_FD_193576 | JGI IMG/M metagenome (GOLD analysis project Ga0302234, IMG submission 193576) | Peat permafrost microbial communities from Stordalen Mire near Abisko, Sweden - II_Palsa_N3_2 | ecosystem: Environmental > Terrestrial > Soil > Palsa > Peat permafrost | place: Sweden... | reverse complement strand
CTTGTCCGACAGCCTATCGGTGTTCGCCGTTTGTTGCCGCAGCTGCGGCGCCGATGAGTGCGTACTGGCGATCTCGGATTGAACGGCCCGCCGGCAAGCGAGCAGCACCTCAAGCCTTGCCCTGCTCGACCAGCGTCAACGCCACCTTGTCGCGCAGATAGACCGGCAGCGCCAGTTCCGGTGCCTGTACGCGACCGGCCTTGAACTCGCGCAGTGCGAGTTCGGCAACATGAGCGGCCTGCGGATAGCGCACGCCATCGGCTGACCGAAGGGTGCCGGTGAGGCGTTCGCACAGTACGGTGGCATACGTCGCCCAGCCACTGCCGACCACCTGCCACGCTGCAGCTTGCGGCAACTGTAGCGATTCGGCGGTACAGACCCGCTCGTCATCCAGCGCGATCAGTCCACCGTTGTCGTCGCGCCGATAACAGGCCGCATAGATCTCGCCCATCCGCGCGTCGATCACCGCAAGGATCGCCGTGCCCTCGTCCTCTGGCGCTTCCAGTGCCAGCGCCGCCAGCGAGGAAATGGTGATCACCGGCAGATCGAGCGCCAGCGCCATACCTTGCGCCAGCGACACGCCGAGTCGCACGCCGGTGAACGCACCGGGGCCGCGGCCGACCGCGATCACATCCAGCGCATGCCGTCCGATGCCGGCCTCGGCCAGCAGCGCATCGGCCATCGGCAACACCAGCTCGGTGTGCCGGCGCGGCGCGATCTCGCTACGCGCGATCAGTTCGTCGCCATGGATCAGGGCAACGGAACAGGCTTCGGTGGCGGTTTCGATCGCGAGCAGATTCATGATGGCTCCATGATACCGGCTGGCGGCACGGTCGGCGGCATCTTCGGTGGCGTGCCAGAGGGCATGCCGGATGCAGGGGGCGTCGTCGGTACGTAGGCGTACCAGTCGATGCGCCGGGTCAGGTACATCATCAACGCGACTATCACCAGCAGCACCATGGCGCCGATCAACAGGGCGTACTGCTCGGCCGCGATCAGGCCGTACAGCATGGTGTAGATCAACCCCAGCACGCCGCCCAACAGCAGGCCGGCGCGGCGTGCGCGCAGCACCGCCATCGCGTAACCGCCCACGATGAACACCGCGGATGTGGCGGCCACCGCATAGGCCGGGCCAAAACCCACTTGCTCGGACAACGCCAGCAACACCACGTAGAACGTGGCCAGCGCCGCACCAACCAGCAGGTACTGCACCGGATGCACCCGCAAGCGCTTGAGCACCTCGAACAGGAAGAACGCGACGAACGTCATCGCGATGAACAGAAGTCCGTATTTTCCGGCACGCTCGTTGCGCTGATATACGTCGACCGGCTGATAAAGCTGCACGCCAAACGTCGATGCCTGCAGCGCCTGCTCCATGCCGTCGCCGCTGTCGGTCCAGTGCTGGCCGTAACTACGGTTGAGATCGAGCAAGTGCCAGTGCGCACTGAAACCCTGCGCGTCGAGTCGGTGCTCGAGCGGCAACGCCGCGCCGGTAAAGCTGGGATCACGCCACGGCGCGTGCATCGTCACGTCGGTGCTGCGCGCCAGCGGTAGTAACTGCAGCGATTCGGTGCCCGCCAGCTTGAGGCTGATCTCGACATCGATCGGCTGGCTGCCCAGCGCGTCCAGGTCAATCGGCACCACCACGTTCGGCCACTTGCCGAGGCGATCCGCCGACGAATCAAAACGCGCCGGCTTGCCGTTGATGCGCAGATCGCTTACCTCCTGCAAACCACGCAGGTCGCCGATCGGCAGGGGCAATTCGGCCTTGCCGCCCTGCCATTGCGCATTGCTCGCCCGGCGAAACTGCGCCAGATCCTCTGCACGGTAGCTAGCCTTCAGCCTCACCGTCGAGACGAATACCGGCGCGGCATAGATGCCGTAGCGCCGGGTCTCCACCGCCATGGCCACGTCCATCTTCAGCGTATCGGCGAGCATGCTTTCGCTACCGGAGCGCCACTGTGCTGCCCCGCTCTGTAACGGGCCACTGTCCGCAGGCGTGATCTGCTGCTGCGTTGGCACCGTCAGCACCGGACCACCCAACACCTGCGCGCCGCCCCAGCCTTGGGCGATCTGCGCGATCGCCGTCTCGCGCAGCTGCTGGCGTTCGCTCACCAGAGAGCGCACCTGCATCAACGGTATGGTCATCAGCAACGCCAGCAAGCCGATGCCCAGCACCTTGGCTGTCACCGTCTGTGTCCAGTGGTTCATTGCCCGCACTCCCCTGATTGGAGCGTCGATGACAACAGCTGCATCGGCCGCAGCGCAGGCGATGGCGGGCCCGGCGCTGACCGCGAGATGGCTTTGCTGTGTCAGTGCCAACGGAAATTCGGGCTTCGTCCACGAAACTTCATGCGGTCGACGCGGTCAACCTCACTCAGGCATCCGATGTTCCGCTGCCGACCCGACGTGTTTCATCTTCCAGGAAGGGGATTCCTATGCGCACTGTGATCAGGTTTCTGGCCCGCAACAAAGGGTTTATCACGTTCATGCTGTGCATGATCGTGTTCCGCAGCGCGGTCGCCGACTGGAATGTGGTGCCGACCGGCTCGATGCAGCCAACGATACGGATCGGCGACCGCATTTTTGTCGACAAGGCCGCCTATGACATCCGGCTGCCACTGACGCATATTTCGTTGATGCACCTGGCCGACCCGAAGCGGGGTGACATCGTCGTGCTGGATTCGCAAGCGGCCAACGAGCGCCTGGTGAAGCGGGTGATCGGCCTGCCCGGTGACGAAGTGGCGATGCGCGACAACGTGCTTTACATCAATGGTCACGCGTCGAACTATGCGCCTGCCGCATACAGCGGCATCCATGATGACCTGCAGGATCCCGCCCGCTATGCCATCGAGCAGCTCGGCGACGTACGACATGCCGTACGGCTTTCCGCGAACTGGCCAAGCCTGGCCAGCAACTACGGGCCGGTGAAAGTACCCGCCGATCATTACCTGCTGCTTGGCGACAATCGCGACAACAGTGAAGATTCTCGCTTTCTGGGTTTCTTTGCGCGCAATGAAATTGTCGGGCGCTCGCGCTATGTCGCTGTTTCGCTGGACCCCAACCATTACTACCTGCCGCGAGAGCATCGTTTCGGCGCCGCGCTCGACTGACGTCTCAGGCTCCGTCCAACTCTATCGGGGCATCCGCTACTTCGGTGCCCTGGTGAAACACGATCTTCCAGTCGCCAGAGGTGTGGCGCCAGATCGTTGAACGGCGTGTACGACGCATCCCCTGCAGCAACGTGTAGGTGAGCAGGTACAGATCGGTCGCCAGCTGGCGACAGTGGAAATCACTGGTCTCCCACGCGTCGTCCGCTGACGAATGGCCACGTGCATCGAGCACATCCAGCACGTACTGCCTGCTGTAACGACGACCGGACGCACCCACTTCCCAGAAATCCGCTTCCGTCATGCGCTCGAAATCCGCACGCGTGGTGCCGAACTCCGGACGATGGAAGATCGGCTCGCGCTGGCGCAGTTGTTCGAGTACGCCGAGCAGCTCCGGAGCGGTGGACAGGTCGGGTTCCATGTCGGCGCGGCTCTATCGAAATCTCTGGGGTGACGGGCTAGACAGGTACGCGCAAGTTCACTCGGGCGGCTGCCACAGCTCGATGCGTGTGCCTTCCGGATCCATGATCCAGCCGAAGCGGCCGTATTCACTTTCATCGACCCGGTCATCCACGTCGACGCCGTCGGTGCGCAACTGCGCTAGCAGCGCGTCGAGATCGTCGACGCGGAAATTGATCATGTACGGTTGCGTACTTGGTGCGAAGTAACCCGTATCGGCGGCGAATGGTGTCCACAGTGTGTAACCGGTGCCGCCCGGGTTCTCATCGAACCGGACTCCGCCCCACTCCTCGACACGCAAGCCAAGATGTTTCGCGTACCACGCGCCAAGCGCGACAGGATCGCGTGCCTTGAAGAAGATCCCGCCCAATCCGGTTACCTTGGCCATGGCTTGCCTCACCGTGTGTGGCGCTCCAAAGGAGCGACTTCAGCGGTAATTGTTGTCCATCCCATCGACAAAAAACAGTTGCCTGGAGTGAAAAGCATCGGAGCTGACGCTGCCGCTACCGGCTGACGGTCGGCACGGCCTTTTCGTCATCGAAAAACGCCTGCACGTCAGCCAGCTCGCGCGTACGCGGCATCGGCGGCAGGCTGGCCAGAAACAGCCGTCCATACCCCTTGCTCGACAGCCGTGGATCGCACAGCACCAGCACGCCGCGATCGTGCACATCGCGGATCAGCCGACCGGCACCCTGCTTCAGGGCAATCACCGCATTGGGCACTTGCCAGCCCATGAATGGATTGATGCCGGACTGCTCCAGCGCCTCCAGTCGCGCCATCAGCACGGGATCGTCCGGCGCAGCGAACGGCAGTTTGTCGATCACCACCACGCTCAACATCTCGCCGACCACGTCCACACCTTCCCAGAAACTTGCCGCGCCGAGCAACACACCATGACCGCTCGCGCGGAACTCCTCCAGCAGGCGCGGCCGCGGCGCGGTGCCCTGCACGAACAGCGGCCACGGCACCTTGTCCTGCAGCAACTCGGCGGCACGCCGCAGAGCACGATGCGAAGTGAACAAAAGGAACGCGCGGCCACGCGATGCATGCAGCACGGGCAGCACGGCCTCGATCACTTTTTCGGTGTAGTCGCGTGCGTTCGGATCGGGTAGCGGCGGTGGCAAATAGCACAGCGCCTGGCGTGCATAGTCGAACGGACTTTCCAGACTGAGCGTCTGCGGATCATCCAACCCGAGCTGGCGCGCGAAGTGGCCGAAGTCGCCTGCCACCGACAACGTCGCCGAGGTATGAATCCATGCCGCCTGCGTATGCTCGCGCAGGCGGCGCATCGGCGCGGCCAGGTCCAGCGGGGTCGCGTACAGCACGAAGCCGCGCGGATAGTGTTCGTACCAGCGTACGTCGCCCTGCCCTTCGCGGCGATGACTTTCCACGATGCGATCCAGTCGATCGGCAAAGGTCGCGGCGCGTTCGTGCAGGTTCGTGAAGCCGCGCGAGCGCTCTGCCTGCGAGGCGAGCAGCTCGACCAGGGTGGCTAGCAATTCACGCAAGTCACGCAGCGCTTCGCTCACGCCGGGGCGCTCTTCCAGTTGCTGAAATGCGCCACGTTGCGGCAATGCATCCATCGCCAGGCGCAGCCGCCGCACGGCATCCTGCAGCGCCTCTACCGGTTCCAGCAGCAGGCCGATCGCGCCGGTGATGCCGCTGCATTCGGTCAGCGCATCCTGCGCCAGCTCGGTCAACTGACGCGCGCTTACGCTCTGCGAAAAGAACTGCCCGGCCAGCTCGGGAATCTGGTGCGCCTCGTCAAGGATGAACGCCGCCGCGCCCGGCAGGATTTCGCCGAAGCCCTCCTGCTTGAGCGCCAGGTCGGCAAACAGCAGGTGGTGGTTCACCACCACGATGTCTGCTTCCTGTGCTTCGCGGCGAGCCTTCACCACGTGGCAGTCGTCGAAGAACGGACACTCTACGCCGAGGCAATTTTCCGGGGTAGAAGTCACGCGTGGCCACAGTGGCGACTCTTCGGGCACCTCGGCCAATTCCATCCGGTCGCCGCGTCGTGTGCGTGCCGACCAGGCGCGAATCGTCGCCAGCTGCGCTGCCTGTGTGCGCTCGAACGTGGCGCCTTCGCGTACGGTCTGGTCGAGCCTGTATAGACACAGGTAGTTCGCACGGCCTTTCAGCAGCGCCGTCTTCAGGCGCGTACCGAGCACCGAGCGCACCTTCGGCAGATCGCGAAAATAGAGCTGATCCTGCAGCGTCTTGGTGCCGGTGGAAATGATCACCCGCTCGCCCGACAACAGTGCTGGCACCAGGTACGCAAACGTCTTGCCAGTGCCGGTGCCGGCTTCCGCGATCAGCGTCTCGCGCCCGGCAATTGCCTGCTGCACCGCCCGCGCCATCGTCTGTTGTGCCTCGCGTGGCGCGAAGTTCGGCAGTTCGCGGGCAAACGGGCCGTCGGCGCCAAGCAGCTCGTCGATGTCGTCGGGCCGTGTGTCGCGTGGGCGCAGGTCATTGGAATCAGTCATCCGTGCAGTATCGCCGATTGGCAAAGCCGACTTACCGGATATTCACTGGTCCGCATCATTTGAAAGGTTCACCATGCCAGCACTAAATCAAGGGGGCGCATGATGACTACCGAATTGAACATGTTGGTCTGGAGTGTTGTGCTGGGGCTGCTGCAGATCGCGATCGCCGCGTCCTGTTCAATGGGTCAACGAGGTCTTGCCTGGACCTTGGGTCCACGTGATGCGATACCACCGCTCACGGGTATTGCTGCGCGGCTGGATCGCGCAAGTACGAATTTTCTGGTGACCTTCCCGTTCTTCGTTGCCGTCGTGTTCGCCGCCCATTTGCTGCAGCGTCACGACGCCATGACCGTGTTGGGAGCGCAGCTCTACTTCTGGGCGCGGCTGGCCTATGTCCCGGTTTATGCGGCGGGCATCCCTTACCTGCGCACCTTGATCTGGGCGGTCAGCATCGCGGGCATCGTGTTGCTGCTTGGGGCGCTTTTCTGAAGCAGCGCCAAAGTGCCACGTAGGTTGGGGTGAGCGCCGCGATGCCCAACATCGCCGTTGTCGGAGAGCTTTGTTGGGCATCGCTGCGCTCACCCCAACCTACAGGCTACGCGCCGAGCGATCGGCGCGGTCAGTATCTTGAAATGCCAGCCTTGTGGCACTGCTGCACCCATTTACGCGCGGTGTCGGCGCCTTCTTTATCGCCAGCATGCAGGCGCATCTCCACGATGGTCTGCCAGTTGCGCGCGCATAGCGGCCCCAGCTTGGGGCCAATTGACCACGACTGGTGGGCAAGCTTTTCGGCGGTCGGGTAGTCCTTCAGTCGCACCGCAATTTCTGCGCGATCCTGCAGCAGGTCGGGCGAATCGGGGCTGAGTTTTATCGCCTGATCGAGCTTCGCTGCGGCGTCGGCGTAGCGGCCGGCCTGTTCGTCGCTTTGCGCGGCATCCTGCAACATGGTCACGCCGGGATCGCGCAGCGGATTGACGCTGATCACGGACTTCTCCTGATCCCCCGCGGTACGGATCGCGGCGATCATGTCGTGATCCTGCACGACGGTGGGCTTGACCGGTGCTGGTGCCGGAGCAAACAGGCTGCACGCACTCAGCAGGGCGAACGCAGACAGGAGCGGTACGGCGGAGAAACGTCTGGACAAGTGCAACATGGTCAATTCCGGATCGGTGTATCGGGGGCGGGAGGAGCAGGCGTGCTGGCCGCAGCGGACGGTGTGCTACCGCCGAACAGGCTCTGCAGGAAGCATCCTTCAGTATCGCTCGACAGCGTACCGGCGACGACCGGAAACTGTCGCGCACCTTCGCACTGCGGCTCGGTGCGCTTGCCGTCGGTCGGGTTGATCCACGCCATCTCCAGCCCATCCGGGACGGTGGTGGGCAGCGCCTGCGTGGGCAACTTGGCGAACAGCTCACGCCAGGCGCGCAACCCGCCATCGGCACCGAACAGGGTGGTCGGCTTGTTGTCGTCGCGACCGACCCAGAACACCGCCAGATGTTCGCCGGTAAAGCCCGCAAACCAGCTGTCCCGCAAGTCGTTGCTGGTACCGGTCTTGCCGGCGGCATGCAACCACTTCAGGTTCGAATCGCCAATCGCGTGGGCGGTGCCGGTCAGTGCCACCTGCTGCATGGCCCACGTCACCAGCCGCACCGCGTTCTGGTATTCGCCGTTGCCACTCTGCACCTGGTAACGCTTGATGGTGACGCCGTTGCCGTCGACCACTCCGCGCACCGCGACCAACGGCAACGCATGACCATCGGCGGCCAGATATTGATAGAGCTGCGCCACCTGCAGCGGGGCCAGATCGAGCGCGCCAATCAGCAGCGAGGGGCTGGGACTGACATTCTCGAGGCCGAACGATTTCAGGAACGACTGGATCCGCGGCAGCCCGACTTCCAGGCCAAGGTGAATCGTGGCGAGGTTCCACGAATGCGCCAGCGCGTCGACCATCGGCAGCTGGCCGTGGCTCTGGTTGTCATCGTTGTGCGGCGTCCACATGCTGCCGTCCGGCTGGCGCATGCTGACCGGACTGTCATCGAGCAGGCTGGACAAGTTCCAGCGCTCCGGCTGGGTCAGCGCGACCAGATAGACGAAGGGCTTTACCAGTGAGCCGATCGGTCGGCGCGCATCGAGCGCGCGATTGAAGCCCTGGTCGCCGGGAATCTTGCTGCCGACCACCGCCAGCACGCTGCCGGTCTGCGCATCGGTCACCACACCGGCGGCCTGCACTTCATCGCCGCGCTTGCCGAGGCTTTGCAGCGCGGTAGTGATCGCCTGTTCGGTATACAGCTGGGCAGCCGGATCGAGCGTGGTGAAGATCGAAAGGTTGCCGTCACGCAGCGACTGTTCGTCGAAATCGGCGGTGATCTGCGTACGCACAAGTTGCAGGAACGCCGGAAACCGATCATGCGGCAGCTGGCCGTTGTTGATCACATCCAGCGGGCTGGCCTGCGCCGCACTGGCCTGCGCCGCGTTGAGCAAGCCGGTATCGGCAAACTCCTGCAGCACCAGATTGCGCCGCGTCAGCGCGCGGTCCGGCGCGCGGCGCGGATCGTAATAACTGGGCCCCTTCACCATGCCCACGAGCAGCGCGACCTCCTGCGGCCGCAGATCCTCCATGCGACGGCCGAAGTAGAACTCCGACGCCGCGGCGAAACCGCGGATGGCCTGGTCGCCCTGCTGCCCGAGGAACACATCGTTGACGTAGGCCTCGAGGATCCGCCCCTTGCTGTAGTGCGCCTCGAGCAGCATCGACATCAATGCTTCGTTGATCTTGCGGGTGAAGTTCTGGTCGCGGCTCAGGAACAAATTGCGCACCAGTTGTTGGGTCAGCGTGGAGCCGCCCTGCACGGTATGCCCGGCACGCATGTTGGCGAACGCGGCACGCAAGATCGCGCTGAAATCGATGCCGATGTGATGCTTGAAATCACGATCCTCGACTGCCTGCAGACCGCTCAAAAGCAGCGGCGGCACATCGGCCAGGTGCACGAAACTGCGTTCTTCCTGACTGGCGCCGTACAACGTGGCGATCCGCGCAGGATCCAGATGGGTCAGCGGGATGGCCTTGTCGCCGACCACATCCTGCACGGTCTGCACCGTGCCGTCGCCCAGCGTGACGCGAATGCGCTTGGGCAGCTCGCCACCGTCGGGACCGGCGTACCCGCGCGAGGTGATCGTGTAACGCGTGCCCTGCTTCACCCAGCTGCCGGCCACCTGGCCATGGCCATCATCGCTATAGCCGGCAAAGGTGAGCTCGAGCTCCAGCGCGGCCGGCGTCATCGGCGTGCCTGCAGCCAATGGCAGCGGGCGCGCGTAAACACGGGTGGGCACGGCAAACACCAGATCGTTGAAGCGATCCTGCACGCGCTTGTTCAACACCAGCGTGTAGGGCAGCACGAAACCGAACAGCAGGCCCATACCAATCCAGAACGGGATGCGCAGCCACGGCCAACAGGCACGTGCGAACGAACGAATACGGTTCAAGAAGTCCAACGTGGGGAAATCCGGCAATCAAGTGGATCGATCATAGGGCCTGCTACCCGGCGGGCATATGAACGCGGGGGCCGGTTGCGTGGCAAAACGCGGGCATTATGCCGGGTTGCGCCCCTACGGCGACTTCCACTGCGCCGGCTCGGGCCGGAACGGGCGCGGACTGATGCCCAGCAAGCTCTGCAATTCGCCGTTGTCGGCAACCAGGTCGACATCCAGCCGATTCAACGGGCCGCGCAGCCGCGGCAACACATAACGACCCAGCTGGAGCAGCCATGCCGGCAGCGGCAGCGGCAGGGTGGCCTGCGGCAGGCTGCGGCGCACCCGCGCAAACATCTCGCCAGCTGGCAGGCGTTCACCGCCGCCGATCGGCAGAATTCGCCCGGCGGCGGCGGAACATTCCAAGGCAGCCAGCACCGCCTGGGCAATATCGTCCGCATGTACCGGTTGGCGCAGGCCGCTGCCGGAGGGCAGCGGAAACAGTCGCGTGCGCATCGCACGACGGGCAATCGGGGTCAGACTCTTGTCCATGCCGGCACCGTAGATCAGGGTCGGTCGCAGCACCGTCCAGGCACAGCCATGACGCGCACACGCAGCCGCGAGTGCCGCTTCGCCTTCACGCAACTGGCGAGAGATCTCGCGCTCGGCGGGCATGCTGGAATCGCGTTTGGTTTCGGCACTCATCGAGCTGGTGGCAATGATCCGCGGCGCATCGACCAGCGCGGCGTGCGCCAACCAATCGGCAAACGCCAGCAACGGCCCGAAGCTGATGATCGCCGACAACGCTGGCAAAGCCGGCATCGCATCGGGTAGTTCGCCCCGCAACCATTGCACCCCGGGCTGCGCGGGTCGCGGATGCCGACTCAACGCGACGACCGGCTCACCGCATGCGGACAGGCGCGGCAACAGGAAATGGCCGATCTGACTGCTTCCGCCAAGGACCAGAACCGTCATATGGGTCTCACGGTCCGCCCTGTAGCCGCGCGCTCAGATCGAGCACGCGCGGTTGATTCGGCGCCAGCTTGCGTGCCTGATCCAGCGACTGGCTGGCGCCGGAACGATCGCCTTGTGCAAGCTGCTGTTCGGCCTTGTCCAGCCACGCCGTGGCCAGCCGCTCGCTCAGCGCACCCTGCGCAGCGTCGCCCGGCGCCAGGTCGGACAGGTCCGCTCGCAGTTCACTGGCTTGCGCCAGGTCGCCGTGGGCCAGCGCCTGGCTGAACTGCTGCTCGACCTGGGCGGGCAATGCCTGCAAGCCCTGCAGCGCGACCGTGTTGTTGCTGTCGATGGACAACGCATTGCGATACAGGTCATAGGCGCTGTCGCCGGGCGGCAACATGATGTTGCCATGCGCGGTAGCGGCCTGCGCTCTCTGCACCAGCCGGGCCACTGCCGCGCTTTGCTGCGGTGACAACGTGGCGGGTGCGGCCGGCGCGACCTCGTCGTCACCCGGTTGTGGTGGCGCTGTCGCCGCTTGCTGTGCGATGCCGTGCAGGCGAGCCTGCGCGGCGGCGAGATCCGCCGATCTCGGTGCCAGCGCGACAGCCTGCTCGAGCAGTCTTGCCGCCTGCGTCGCATCGCCGGCATCCATCGACGCATTCGCCTGCACGATAAGTGCCTGCGCCACCTGGCCAAGCCCGCTCCGGGCCTGCGAATTGTCCGGGTCGAGCGCGAGCGCGGCCTTGAAATGAGCCAGTGCAGTGTCGTCGCCGTCGCCGCTGATGCGGCCAGCACGCAAGGCATCCAGCCCTTGCTTCAGCGCATCGTCCAGTGCGCCGTTCTCTTGTTTGAGCTCCTGAGCCTGCAACGCACGCAGCGCCGGCAGTGCCCCGTTGTTGGGCTGCAGCGCGGCGAGCTGCTCGATGCTGGCATTGGCCGTAGCCCGGTCGTTGGCATCGAATGCCTTGTGCGCCTGCGCGGCCAACGCATCGCCCACCTGATCCAGTCCGTGTGCCGCTACCGCATTACCGGGGTCAGCCTGCAACATCCGCTTGTACAGCGCTCCGGCGCCCTGCGGGCCATCCAGCTTGCCGGCAGCTAGCGCCTGCTGCGCCTGATCGACCAGATCCACGGTCTGTACCTGCGCGGCGCGTTTGCTGCTGATCGCGCTATCCAGCCGGTCGATGTCGCTACCGCCGCCAAGCAGCTCGCGGGCCACCGCGGCCTGCTGCGCCGCCTGATCGAGATGCCCCGCCTGCAACGCGGCATCGGCCTGCGCCAGCTCGGCTTGGCCTACCTGACGCAGGCCGTCGTGGGCGCGGTCGTTGTCCGGCTCCAGTGCCACCGCCGCCTGAAACAGCTCGCGCGCACTGGTGCCATCCTGGCCATCCAGATGTCCGGCCTGCAAGGCCTGTTGCGCGCGCCCCAGCACATCGTTCAATTCGGTACGCGGCAACATGCCGCGCAAGCGATTCTGGTTGGTCCAGACCACCGTAATCAGCCCGACCAACAGCAGCAGCAAAAGCGGAATCAACCAGCCACGCCGACCACTACGCGACCTCGGCACCGCAGTCGCGGCACGTGGTTGTCTCGCTTCGACCGTCACCTGCGGCAAACCGTCATCGGACGGCGAGCGCGGCTCATCCAGATGATCGAGATCACCCAGGGTGGGCTCGGTGCGACCGTGTGAATCTGCTTCGTGCTGGTCTCGGCGTCCGCTCATGATCCATGTCTGTGAAAGCAACTGATGCAGCTTAGCATCGGGTTGCCGGCGCGCTTTGCGCCGCAAGGACGTCCGTTCAGCTTGGGTCGCCGGCCCGGTGACAAGCCTGAAACGGCAGGCAGTTCCGCCGTTCAGCCGATACCGACGCGCCGCGCCTCGACCACGTTCGGCAACGCGTGCAATTTGCCGAGCAGGGTCGACAATTGCTCGAAATCGCGCACGCGCAGGGTGAAGCGCATCTCCACCTCGCCGGTGCGCGCGAACATGCGGCTGGACGAGGCGATGATGTGGGTAGCGGCGTTGCTGATGACGCTAGTGACGTCCTTCTGCAGGCCTTTGCGGTCGTAACCGCGGATTTCGACGTCGACCTGATACGCCTGGCTGGCGGCGCTGCCCCAGCTCACCTCGATCACCCGGTCCGGATCGAGCCGCGCCAGCCGGGCCAGGCTGCCGCAATCCGCACGGTGCACCGATACACCGCGTCCGCGCGTGATGAAGCCCCGTACGTGATCACCAGGCAGCGGCTGGCAGCAGCGCGCCAGCGTGGTCAGCAGGTTGCCGATGCCCTCGATACTCAGCGCATCATGGTCGAGCGTGGCTGGCCGCGCCGCCACCGGCGGCCCGGACTGGGTGACTTCGGACCGATTGACCTCCGGCGACTGCGCCTCCTGCAGCACCCGGGCGATCTGGCCGGGGGTGATTTCGCCCAGCGCCAGCGCCACCAGCATTTCGTCCTGGTTCTTCAGATGGAAGTGCGCCGGCAGTTTCGCTACCTCCGCCGTCGTCAACGCCAATCGCTTGAGTTCACGCTCGAACATGCCGCGACCCACCGCCAGGTTGGCGTCATGGGCGATTCGCCGGAACCACGCACGCACCTTGTCGCGTGCCCGCGCGGTGTGCAGATAACCGTGATGTGGCGACAGCCAGTCGCGGCTGGGATCAGCCACCTTGGTGGTGAGGATTTCCACCCTGTCTCCACTCTGCGGCTGGAACGTCAGCGGCACGATACGGCCGTTGACCTTGGCACCACGGCAGCGATGACCGACTTCGGTATGCACCATGTAGGCGAAATCGAGCACGGTGGCGCCGCGCGCGAGATCGAACACCTCGCCCTTGGGGGTGAGCAGGTAGACCCGATCTTCCAGCAGCTCGGTTTGCAGGTCGGCGGCCAGCGCGTTGTCATCCTCGCCGCGCGGCTCCAGCAGCTTGCGCATCCAGGCAATCTTCGCCTCGAACTCGGCGTCACCGCTGCCGCCCTCCTTGTAACGCCAGTGCGCGGCCACGCCCAGCTCGTTCGCACGATGCATCTCGTGGGTGCGTATTTGTACTTCCAGCGTGCGGCCGGCTGGGCCCAGCACGGCCGTGTGCAGCGAGCGGTAACCGTTCGCCTTGGGTCGTGCGATGTAGTCGTCGAACTCACCCGGAAGATGCGGCCAGCGCGCATGCACCACGCCGAGCGCGGCGTAGCAATCAGTCACGTTGTCGACCAGCACGCGTACGGCGCGGATGTCATACAGATCGGAAAAATCCAGCTCCTTGCGCTGCATCTTCTTCCAGATCGAATAGATGTGCTTGGGCCGTCCGGCGAGCTCCGCATGGATGCCGGCCGCCGCCAGAGCCTGCTGCAGCTCGGTCAACGCATCGCGGATGAATCCTTCGCGATCGGTGCGTCGTTCGTCCAGCAGGCTGGCGATGCGCTTGTAGACATCCGGCTGCAGGAAGCGGAACGCCAGATCCTCCAGCTCCCATTTCAGTTGCCAGATGCCCAGCCGGTTTGCCAGCGGCGCATGGATATCGCGGGTCAGTCGCGCCAGTGCGGCAGCCTGCTCCGCCGGCAGCGCGGCGGCTGCGCGCATCCGCGCCAGCTGCCGGGCGAGCAGCACAAACACGACGCGCAGATCGCGCACGATCGCCAGCAACAACCGGCGCAGACCTTCAGCCGCGCCCTCCGGCGCCCGCTGTGCATGCAATGCCCACACTTGTTCAGCCGCCTGTTGACCGCCGACCAGTCGCTGCAGCTCCGCGGGAAGCCGGGAACCTTGCTCGGCCCACAACACCGGATCAACCCGCGCCAGCTCGAACCACAACGCCGCGGCCTGGGTCTGCGCATCGCAGCCCAGCATCGCCAGCAGGTCCAGCACATCGCAGCACTCGGCCTCAGGTACAGCGCGCGACGCGCTCGCCTGCAGCGCGTCGGCGAGCAGCGGCGGCAGCACACCAGCACGATCGCGCCAGTGGAGCAGACTGGGGGGTTTGGCGGCTTGAGCCATGGTGCGCGGATCCTGTGCAGACGGCCATAGTAAAGCCTGTCCAAAGTCTGCGAGCAGCCCCCGCAAGCATTCATTCCCTGCTTACAGGGATGGCCATGGCCGAATGGAATCCCCTTGGGGGGATGTGGCGATGGCTTTCGATCTTCAGGCGGAGCCGATCAAAACCTTCACCACCCCCCGTCAAGAAGAATCAAGGCAAGTGCGGATAACCGCTGAAATCCAGCCGTGCGAGGCCAGCGGAAACCCGCAGCCGCGCGGGCACACCAAATGGCAAGGTAAACTTGTCCGCCTCGTGTCCCATCGGCAGGCCAGCGATCACCGGCATGCCCGTCGCCGCACGGATCTTCTCGAAGCTGTCAGCCAGGTCGTAACCATTGTCATAGCTACTGGGTTTGCACTGACTGAAATCACCCAGCACCAGCGCGCGCTGTCGCCCCAACACGCCAGACAGATGCAGCTGATACAGCAGTCGTTCGATTCGAAAGGGTGGCTCGCCGATATCCTCGACAAACAGGATGCCACCGTCGATCCCGCGGCCATCGACACCGGGGAAATAGGGTGTGCCGATCAAGCTGCACAGCATCGCCAGGTTGCCACCCCACAGCGGTCCTTCGACGTCGAGTTCCACCTCGGATGAGGTCGCCCACTCGACCTGTGTCGCAGGCGAACGCACGGTGCGCCAGAAATGCTGCCAGGTGAATTCACTGAGCGTCGATGCACCAAAGTCTGGCCCCAACATGGGCCCGCTGAACGTGCACAGTCCGCTTCGCGCATACAGCGCCAGCTGCAAGGCGGTGAAATCGCTATGCCCAACCAGCAAAGTGTTGCTGCCCGCCAAGCGCTCGCGCAGCGCGTCGTAGTGCAGGTGTTCGAGCAGGCGCGTCGCGCCATAACCACCACGAATGGCCAGCACGATATCCGGCAGCGACTCCAGCGTGGCTAGCGCATTGAGATCGGATGCCCGCTCGGCGTCGCTGCCGGCGTAGCGTTTCTCGTTGCGATCAAGCACTTCCAGCCCGCTCAATGCACAGCCGGCGTCACGCAGCCGCGCCACGCCGCGCGTCATCGCTTCACGATCGTGCGGATAACCGGAGGGAGCGATCAGGCGAACATGTGTTTCGGACATCGATGCTGCCCATGGAATGATGATTGATTATGCAGTCACAAAGCGACTTCAGCATGGCGCGGATATGGCACGGCTGGGCGCGGGCCTTGT
>Ga0302234_10001545_pt1 | contig 15757 bp, 10 predicted proteins | sample II_Palsa_N3_2_FD_193576 | JGI IMG/M metagenome (GOLD analysis project Ga0302234, IMG submission 193576) | Peat permafrost microbial communities from Stordalen Mire near Abisko, Sweden - II_Palsa_N3_2 | ecosystem: Environmental > Terrestrial > Soil > Palsa > Peat permafrost | place: Sweden... | reverse complement strand
GACCCTGACCCATGCGAACGACACATTCGCCGGTGTGATCGGTGGCAGCGGCGGTCTCGTGCTGACCGCAGGCCAGCAGATTCTTAGCGGCGGCAATACCTACACCGGCCTCACGGATGTCCAGGGTGGCACTCTCCTGATCGGCGGTGACTCAACGGGCAGCTCGGCATCGATCAAGGGCAGTGCACAGGTTGACAGCGGCGCGACGCTCGGTGGCTTCGGTACGGTCATGGGTGATCTGAACGTTGCAACCGGCGCGCATCTTGCGCCAGGCAACGGCAACGCGCTCGGCACCTTGATGGTGGGTGGCAACCTCACGCTGGACCAGGGCAGCGCTTTGGACTTCGCCTTTGGCGCTCCTGGTGGGAATTCCAGCAGTTTTGGTGCCGGTGATAGTGTGCAGGTCAAAGGTGACCTTGCGCTCAATGGCACCGTACTCAACGTCAACGACGCGGGCGGCTTCGGCGCGGGCCTGTACAACGTATTTACCTATGGCGGTGAGTTGACTCAAACCAATGGCGGCATCGCGCTGGGCACGGTGCCTGCGAACAGCAACGTGGTGATCCAGAACCTCACTGCTGACAAGCAGATCAATCTCATCAATGCCGGCAACGAGACCCTAAATTTCTGGAACGCGAATGGCCTGGCCTCGCCCACCCAGATGGGCGGCGGCAGCGGTACCTGGTCGGTGACTGCACCGAACTGGACCGACGCCACCGGCAGCGTCACCGCGGCGATGAACCCGCAGCCGGGCTTTGCGATCTTCGGCGGTGCCGCGGGTACGGTCACGATCGACAACAGTGCCGGCAGTGTCAGCGCGACGGGCATGCAGTTCGTCACCACGGGGTATGTGCTGACCGGTGACACCTTGGCCTTGGTGGCGGATGCCAACGGTGACGCACCCGTGATCCGCGTAGGTGACGGCACGACCGCCAGCGCCACGGATGTTGCGACCATCTCGAATGCCGTCACCGGTACTGACGGCCTGGTCAAGTCCGACTACGGCACGCTCATTCTCTCGGGTCAGACCACCATCAGCGGCGCCTCTTCTGTGACCGGCGGCGAGCTCGATCTGAATGGTAACGGCAGCACTTTCAACGGCGGGTTCACACTTGGCAGCGGCACTGCGCTACTGGTCGGTGGAGCAGGTGCTGGCGTGAGCGTGAGCGGGGCTGGTGGAACGCAAGGCACCCCCGGTTTTGTCATTGGGCCCCCGACTGGTGGTCAGGGCAAGTATTCCATCACCGGTGGTCCGGGCGGCAATGGTACGGCTGGCGGCGCCGGAGTTAGCGGAAGTGGCTTCACTTTAACCAACAACAGCCAGATTATCGGTGGCACGGGAGGCAGCGGTGCCTCGGGCAAATACGGTAGCGGCGTCAGCGGTAGCGGCGGGGCAGGAGCCGCTGGCGGCGCGGGCGTGAACGGCAGCACCGCTACCCTGACCAATACCGGTGTGGTGGCTGGCGGTTATGGCGGCCACGGCGGTAACGGCGGCGGCGGTATCGACAGCGCAAGCCAGACCGTCGGCGGCGCGGGTTACAGCGGCGGTGCCGGTGGCGATGGCGGTGCGGGCGTCACCGGATCGGGCTTCACCTTAAGCAATAGCGGCGTCATTGCGGGTGGTAACGGCGGTTATGGTGGTGCGGGCGGTGCCGGTAATAGTGGTACGTCCAACGCGAACCAGACCGGTGGTGCGGGCGGCACGGGCGGTAACGGCGGTGCGGGCGGCGCGGGCGTCAGCGGTACCCAGTTCAGTCTGGACAACAGCGGCCTGGTTGCGGGCGGTGCTGGCGGTTCGGCGGGCGAGGGTGGTAACGGCGGTAGCGGCAGCAGTTCCACTGGCACGGCGGCGGCGGGCGCAGGTGGCGCCGGCGGCATGGCAGGTCTTGGTGGTGTGGGTGGTGTCGGCGTCGCGGGCAGCTACTTTAATGTGACCAACGAAGCCACGGGTAAGATCGCAGGCGGCCAAGGTGGCTACGGCGGCTACAGCCGCGTAGGCGGAGCGGGCGGCAACAACAGCAGCAGCCAAACCACCGCGGCCGCGGGTGTACCGGGAGCTGTCAGCGTCGCGGGCGTCGGTGGCGCGGGTATCACGGGTACCAACTTTCAGGTAGTCAACAATGGTACCGTGACCGGCGGTTACGGCGGTCAGGGCGGCGAACCTGGCAATAACTTCACCACGGCCACGGCGGGAGCCGGTGGCGTGGGCGGGGCGGGTGGCGCAGGCATCGGTGGCAGCTATGCGAATGTGACCAATAGCGCGACGGGCAGCATTACGGGCGGCCAGGGCGGTTTCGGCGGTTTAGGCAGTTACAGCAATGCTGCTGGCGCCGCTTCCGGCGCGGGTGGCAATGGTGGTACCGGTGGTGCAGGTATCAGCGCTGTGCAGATGCTGATATCCAATGCCGGTGCCATTAACGGAGGCGTCGGTGGTTACGGTCACTACGGCGCCAGCGATGGCAACGACACGGCCATGCTTTCGCCGGGCGGTGCAGCGGGCGCGGGCGGCGCGGGTGGTGCCGGTGTGACCGGTTCCTCCTTTACCTTGACCAATACCGGCACCGTGGCCGGTGGTGCAGGCGGTGCCGGCGCGGTTGGCAACACGGGTGCTTCTTATGGCGGCGCATACGGCAATGGAACCAACGGCGGTTCGGGTGGCGCGGGCGGTGCAGGCGTCAGCGGTTCGTCGTTCACGGTGATCAACAGCGGCAGCATCGTTGGCGGTGCGGGCGGAAATGGTGGCGCTGGCGGCGCAGCTGGTGGTGGCACGTCTATCGCAGGCGCTGACGGTGCCGGCGGTATCGGCGGCGTGGGCCTGGTGTCGACGGGTAACTCGATCGTGGTGAACAGCGGCAGCATTGCCGGTGGTCTGGGCGCGGACGGCACGCAAGCCGATGCGGTCGACCTCAGCGGAGGCAACAACACGCTGGAGATCGACGCGGGTTACTCGTTTACGGGCAACGTCGTCAGCAGCAGCGGCACAACCCAGGGTGGCGACACGCTTGCTTTGGGCGGCGCAACGAATGACAGCTTCGATGTAACCAACGTCGGTGCACTGGGCAGCGGCCTGGCCTATCAGGGCTTTGCGCAGTACGCTAAAACCGGCAGCAGCACATGGACATTGCAGGGCTCAGGTAACGCCAGCGAAGCGTGGACCATCACGGACGGCACTCTCGTGTCCAGCAGCACCAGCCTCGTCGGCAATGTGACCTTTACGCCGGGCACGGGCGATACGGCGGCGGTGGTATTCGACCAAACTCAGGACGGTACCTATCTGGGCACGGTCTCGGGCAATGGATCGTTCGAGAAGACCGGAGCCGCGACATTAGTGCTGGGCAACGCCAATACCTTCACTGGCGGCACGACAATCAGTGCGGGCACTCTGCAGATCGGCAACGGCGGCACCACGGGCTCGATCGCGGGCGACATCACCGACAATGCGGCGCTCGTGTTCGATCGCTCCGATGCCATGACCTTCGGCGGTGTCGTCAGTGGCTTGGGCACGCTGTCGCAAATCGGCAGTGGCGCGCTCACGTTGAACGGCGTCAACACGTATACCGGCGGTACCACCGTCGCCAGTGGTTCGTTGCTGGTCGGCGGCAGCGCGGCGTCCGGTGCCTCGATAGCAGGTGATGTAGATGTCAACAGCGGCGCGACGCTGGGCGGCCACGGAACCATTGGCGGCAACGTGTCCATTGCCGGTGGAGCGCATCTGGCTCCGGGCGCTGGCGATATCGGCACTCTGAGCATCGGCGGCGATCTGACCATTGCGCAGGGCGGCGTCGTGGATGAAAAGCTCGGCGCGCCTGGTGCTGACTTCAGCACCTTCGGTAGCGGCGACAGCACCAAGGTCGGCGGCAATGTCACCCTCAACGGCGCCACGCTCAACGTGACGGCCGAACCGGGTTTCGGTGCCGGCTTGTACAACGTCTTCAGCTACGGCGGCACGCTGACGGAAACCAACGGCGGCATCGCGCTAGGCAGCGTGCCGGCGGGCAGCAAGCTGACTATCCAGACACTCACGGGCGCCGGGCAGATCAACCTGCTCAACACCGGCGGTATGGTGCTCAACATCTGGAATGGCAACGGCCTAGCCTCGGCAACACAGATGGGTGGCGGCAGCGGCATCTGGTCGGTGACGGCGGCGAACTGGACCGATGCCAACGGCGACATAACGGCGCCGATGCAGCCGCAGCCGGGCTTTGCCGTCTTTGGTGGCGCGCCGGGCACGGTGACGGTGGACAACAGCGCCGGCGCCGTAACGGCGACAGGCATGCAGTTTGCCACCAGCGGCTATGTGCTGACCGGCGATACGCTGACCCTGGTGGCCGATGCCAACGGACAGGCGCCTACCATCCGAGTGGGTGACGGCTCGACGGACGGCGCCGGCGATGTGGCCACCATCGACAACGTGCTGGCCGGTACGGCCGGGCTGAATAAGTCCGACTACGGCATCCTGGTACTGAACGGTGCCAACACCTATACCGGTGGCACCACCATTACCGCCGGCACGCTGCAGCTGGGCAATGCCTCGGCGATCGGCAGTGGCACGCTGGCCATGGATCAGGGTACGACGCTGGACTTTGGCAGCAGCTTTACGCTGGCCAACGCGATCACGCTGTCGGGCGATCCGAGCGTCAACGTGAATGCTGGCCTGAGCACCACGCTCAGCGGCGGCATCAGCGATGGCACGCAGGCCGGCGACCTGGTGAAGACCGGTGGCGGTACGCTGGTGTTGGCCGGCACCGACACCTATACCGGCAGCACGAAAGCGGCCGCCGGCACTCTCGATATAGAAGGCAGCCTGACCAGCGCGGTGAGTGTGGACAGCGGTGCGACCGTGATCGGTACCGGCAGCACCGGCGGTCTGACGGTCGACGCTGGCGGCACGGTAGCGCCGGGTGGCGCAGGGACCGTCGGCACGTTGACGGTCAACGGCAACCTCAGCATCGCGGCCGGTTCGACCTATCAGCTCGATGCGACCGATACCGGCAGCAGCGATCTGATCCGCGCGACCGGCACGGCCGCGTTGGGCGGTGGCTCGGTGATCTCGACGGAGGCGGGCAGCAACTGGAACGCCACCACGAAGTACACCATCCTCACGGCGGCGAGCGGGGTCAGTGGCACGTTTGGTTCGGTCAGCAACAACTTCGCGTTCCTGACCCCGACGCTGAGCTACGACGCCAACGATGTGTACCTGACCCTGGCGCGTAATGCGGTCGTGTTTCCGACGGTTGGCGTGACGCCGAACGAGATCCACACGGGTGCGGCGATCGAAGCACTCGGTGCCGGCAACGCGGTTTACAACGCCGTTCTCCCGCTGGCGGTGGGTCCGGCACGTGCGGCGTTCGCGGAACTGGCCGGCGACAGCCTGGCCAGCACGCGCACGGCAATCATCGACGACAGCCACTACGTGCGTGATGCGATCAACAACCATCTGCAGGGAGCGCAGGGTACGGGCGAGACGACCCAAGCGAACGATCAGGGCAGCGTGTGGGCCAGTATCTGGGGCCACGGTGGCAACAACGACAGCGATGGCAACGCGGCCCGCATGGGCAGCAACGGCAGCGGGCTGCTGGTCGGCGCCGATCGCAATCTCGATGCATGGCGCGTGGGTGCGGTGGCCGGCTCTGGCCAGCTGTCCAACAACACGACCTACGGCTCGGGCGACGCGCACAGCACCGATACGGTGTTCGGCCTGTATACCGGAGTGGACGTGGGCGCCTGGCAGTTCCAGGGCGGTGCGGCGCACAGCTGGTATGACACCGACAGCCATCGCCAGATCGACGTCACCGGTCTCGACGGCCGTGCCACGGCTAGCGACCACACGGGTGTGACGCAGGTGTATGTCGACGGCGGCTATCAGTTCGCCTTCGGTCAGGGCAGCCTGACCCCGTATGCCGACGTGGCGCGCGTCTGGGTGCATCAGAACGCGATCAACGAAGGTTCGACCGAGGCCGCCGCACTGAACGTGCAGGCCAACGGCACGGCGGTGAACTACGGCACGGTGGGCTTGCGTGGCGTCTACAACCCGTCACCGGTGGTGCAGCTGCATGCCAGCGTGGGCTTCCAGCAGGCCTGGGGTGATCTGCGTTCGATCGATCAGCAGAGCTTCGCCAACGGCGGTACGACGAGCTTCACGGTGGCCGGCGTGCCGGTGGCCAAGAGCTCCGGTGTACTGGACTTCGGCATGCGCCTGCAGCTGAGCAAGAGCGTGAGCGTGGATACCAGCTATCACGGCCAGTTCGCCAGCGACGCCAAGGATCAGGGCGCCCGCATGGCGCTCAACGTGGCCTTCTGAAGCAGCGTGTCTTGAAGTGAAGTGAAGGCCACCCCGATGCCAATCGGGGTGGCTTTTTTATGCAGTGACGCATCGCGAAAAGCAAGCGTGCTGACGCGTCGGCTATGGCGGACAATCCGTCATTCGCCCTGCAAGCGCACGGCCAACCATCAGCTCAGACCTATCGGCGTTGTGCGATCCTCGCCAGCTGTCACCTCGAGTCGCCTTGGTCAACGGAGTGGGCGATGAATCACCCATTCGCCATCGACGGTTCTTCCCACGGATGTAAATCCGAGTCGCGCGATAAATTTCTGACTGGCGCGGCGTTCGAGCTTGCGATTTTCGATGGTGGCGAGCAGGCGGTGAGGTGCGCCCGGTTCGCGTGCAAGGACTTCAAAGCCCTCGATCATCATTTTCATCAACCGGTAGTTGAGGCCGACGAGCCGACTAGCCGGACGGATGAAAATACGGAAATATCCATAAGACATGTCTTGGTCGTCCAGCCGTATCGCCACCGTGCAGACGCCAGCGATGCGGCCACTTTCTGCCTCTTGCAGCACGCAGGCCACCTCCCATGAGCGGCGCCAGGCCTCGTCCGCGTTGGTTAACGCGCCTTCCTGCAGCCAGAACGCCACGATTTGTTGTCGCAGCGCCTGCGAGATCGCTCCGAACACCCATAGAACCTGGAAATCGTCGTGCTTTTTGGCAGCGGGCGCGGGCGTTGTGATCACAAGAAATTCCTGTCCGGGACTGTTTTTCGAGAGTGGAAAGGCTGGCTTTGTCTCGCCTTGCGATTTTACTGCGAAGGCTCCAGCGTCCCAGTTTAGCGGGCGCGCGACCTGCGTAAGATGAGGTCTCAAGGCTGGATAACTCGCTTAAGGCGCCAGTCGATTATGATGGCAAACCGCCGGGGCGCTTTTGGACAGGCCGTTCGACTGCTGGAAGGCGCGAATTAAGCTCAGGGACGTTGTGAAAGCTGTTCCTTTCGAAGTGAAGCCGTGAATCGTTTGATTGAAAGCAATACCGATAGGTTGCCTCTGGGGATTTCGCCAAGCGTGGTTGGCCCCGCCGCTGCTAAAGCGCGCGCGCGACGCCAGCAGCGGGTCTACCTCGTGCCGCCGGCCCGCTGGAAGTCTGCCCGCTCTTGCGCAGCGATTGACTGGTCGACCATCGCACCCGCCCCTTGTTCTTGGTCGGATAAGCCGCTCAAAACCGGTTCGGTCGCGGGTACCGACCGGCACCGCGTGGACTGGAGCAAAGGCTGGACTTTCGCGATCTCGCTCGCAGGCCGCTCTTCCACGGCAACGCTGGTAGCACGACGAGGTATCTACCGCGCAAATGCCCTGATTATCGATAAGGCGCGGTCGGCTCAGCGCTCGTGGGCAAGCTGGGATCAGGCAAATAAGCGCCACGCCCTGACCGCGCTTTCGTGCTGCGCGGCTTTCGTTGCTATAGCCGTGCCGCTGGTGTCGGGCGTGGCGCATTCGCAGCCGGAGCTCGCCAGCCATGCGCAACTGAGTGGGCCTGTGACGGCTCACACGCTGGCAAAAAGTATCTCTACTGCGGTTGCTGCGCCACAGCTTGCCCTGGCTGAAAAGACGCGGGAGATCGAGTCGCTTGTGGTACTGCCGAAGACGGTTCCGGCGACGCGCTCCGCATCACCGTCTTCCATCGCGCTGCTGTCGGATGTCAGCACGATGGACTTGATGATGCCGATCGCCGAGCCCGACCTGAACATCGCCTCGCATCAAAGTCTTTGGGCCCAGGTAGGCAAGCAGTTTGGCGTCGATCCGCTGTTGCTCTACAGCATCGCGCTGGTGGAATCGCGCTCGTTGCATCCAGGCGGTGACGTCGGTCCGACGCCCTGGCTGTTTCGCGTGAACGACCATCTGGTGGTCGGCGAACGGCACCACGTGCAGATGGAGATGGCTGTCGCAAGCCAGCTCAACGCTACCGTGCAGGACGTGGGCATCATGCAGGTGTATTACCCGATGCACCGCAGCGCGGTTCGTGACCCGCTGAGCCTGCTGGACCCGAAAACCAATATTTCCGTCGCTGCCAAAATCCTGCACGACGGTATGCACGAAACGCGCGATCCGGTGCTTGGCGTGGGCTACTACCACAGCCATACGCAGCAGCTGGCGAGGGATTACGGCACTGCCGTGATGACCGTTTATCAGCGGCTCAAGGGCGTGTATCGATCGGAGAAAAATGCGCAGGTCGTGGCGCGTTAGTATGGATTTGCGCGCGCTTCAATCGATGGTTCTTGGCGTCACCTGCCAAAGCGATAAAAAAAGCGAGTGGTCGGCCGCCGCTGCGCTTCGTTGAGTCAAACGGCAGAAGGCATCACCTCAGGGCCGCTTTCTTTTTTGGCGTCGACTTTTTTGCCTCATTCGCCACCGCCAGCGGATTGGCGATCGCCGCATCCAGCGTCAGCCCTTTCAATGCGCGCTCGACGCGCATCAGTCCAAAATTCTCGACGAAGGCCATCACGCACGGGCGCAGATTTTCCTCGCCGTTGTTCGAGTTGCTCATGTTCGTTGCCGACAAACCGAAGTTGATCGACAGCATCCAAAGCCCTTCGTGGATGCCCGCGCTTTTCAACAGAATCGCCAGCATCTCTTCGTGCGAAAAGGAATGTTTGATGGCGTCGGTCATGGAGACACTCAATGGATGGCAATGGCTGCCACCTGAAGCTTGGCCTGGACGCGCGTTCGCTGCAAGGTACGTTTCTAGAGAGATGCCGAAGTCACATTCATGTGGCGCCAATCAAAAACGTATTTCGAAACTTGGCTGCCTGAGAAACATTCCTTGACTCGATGGTAGTGAACCAGACGGCGCCCATACGCGATATGCGTTCACGCGCCATCGGGCATCGCTCTTTGCTGGTCATTCCAGATTTATAGACGTATCAGTTAAAGGGAGAACAGCGGCTCACTTTGTTGCCCAGTTCTTGACCGCCTCCACAAACGCCAGGCAATCCGCGAACCGGTTGTACAGCGGTGCGGGCGAGATGCGAATGACGTCGGGCTCGCGCCAGTCGCCAATGATGCCGTGTTCCATCAGGTAATCGAACAGCGCGCGACCGCGATCGCGGCCGCCGACGACGCGGATGGAGAGCTGTGCGCCGCGGCGATTGGGGTCAGTTGGGGTCACGATTTCGAGAACGCCGGCGAGCTGGGTCTTGACCAGCCACTCGAGGTAGCCGGTCAGCTGCAGCGATTTTTCGCGTAGCTGGCGCATGCCGGCGCGGCGGAACATGTCGAGCGAGACGCGCAGCGGTGCCAGCGAGAGGATCGGCGGGTTGGACAACTGCCAGCCTTCGACGCCGTGGATCGGCACAAACTCCGGGCCCATCTGAAAACGCGTGGCCTTGTCGTGCCCCCACCAGCCGGCGAAGCGCGGCAGCACGGCATCGGCGTGACGTTCGTGCACGAAAGCGCCGCCGACGGCGCCGGGGCCGGCATTGAGATACTTGTAGTGACACCAGATGGCAAAGTCGGCGCCACTATCATGCAGCTGCAGCGGCAGGTTTCCCACGGCATGGGCAAGGTCGAAGCCGACCGTGCAGCCGTGGCGATGCGCCAGCGTCGTGATCGCTTTCAGATCGAAGGCCTGGCCGTTGCGGTACTGGATGCCGGGCAACATCACCAGCGCGATGCGCGAGCCGTGTTCGGTCAGCGCGCGCTCGATCGCCGCCATGGAGATGAGACCGTTCGGTTCGTCGGCCTCCAGCTCGATCAGCGCTTCGGCCGGATCGAAGCCGTGAAAGCGCACCTGCGATTCCACCGCGTAGCGATCGGTGGGGAAGGCGCCGGCTTCGATCAGGATCGCAGGACGTTCCTGCGTCGGGCGATAAAAACTCACCATCAGCAGATGCAGGTTGACCCCAAGGGTATTCATCGCCACCACTTCGGACGGCTTGGCGCCGACGACCAGGGCGAGATCGTCGCGCAGATAGTCCTCGTAGTTCAGCCACGGCTGGCGACCCTTGAAATGGCCTTCCACGCCCAGTTCGGCCCAGTAGTCGAGCTCGGCCGTGACCGCTTCGCGCACGCCGCGCGCCTGCAGGCCGAGCGAATTGCCGCAGAAATAGACGCTGTCCACCGTTTTGCCATCCGAGCTTCCGTGTGGCGGGATCAGAAATTCGTCTCGAAATGCGCGCAGCGGGTCCGCCGCGTCGCGCCGCTGCGCCCATTCGGTGGTGGCCTGGTAGTCGCTGACGTCGTGCATCTCGGTTGTCCTATCAATGGGCGGGAGCGCGAACAGGCGCTCGCTTTGTGCAGCGGCGACTTTAACCGCGACGACGTGTTCTAGACAGTGAAAACGGCCGCTGGCGATGTCGCATGCCTGCCGCCGCGGGCCAGCCGCGGCGAGATCGGCGTAAGGCGGTTGCTAGACGCTACTTGAGCTTGGCGGCAACGGCGTCACAGCCCCTTTCGAAGGCGGCTTTCCACGCAGGGCCGGCTTCGCTCTGAGACGGGCGAAGGCAGCGCAGCGAGACCGCGAGGCCGTTCTTGAACCAGTAGCGTTCGCTGTAGCTGTACTGCACGCCGCTTTCCTGCGCTGTATAGACAAACGTGTTGGCGCCGGGCGCCACAGCGGCGGCTTTGTAACCGGGCAGCGACAGCGCCTTGGCGGACGTGGTGCCCACGTACTGCTGAAAAGCGCTCATGTCGGCGACCTGTTTCACCGTGACGGTGACGCGCGACAAGCTGACCTTGCCGGTGGGGGAGCTGTCGGGCACCTGGAACACGTGCACCTCGGGGTCGCCCTGAGTATCGAGAATATCCACCCAGTCGTCCGGCGTGCGGAACTGGACGCTGCCGTTGGCCATGCTGACGTCTGCGGCGTGCAGCGTGCCAGCGAAGAGCAGCATTGTGGCGATGACGACGAGGCTGGAAGGGGCGGTACGCAGAACACTCATGCTGACTCCTGGGATAGGCCGAAAAGAGCGGCCATTAGCGAACCAATATCTTTATGAGACGCAAACTCTGACAAAACGCACCCTGCAACCATTGGGCGCTGCCTGATCCACGCAGACGCTACGCGCCGCTTTCGACAGAAGAGATCCCCATGTTGCAAGGATAAACGCTTACAGGTGTGTTCTGCTTGATGCCGGTCGCATTCAACGCCTGCGTCACTATTTGCGTCGGCCGCTATCTCGCATTTAGGCCACGCCCGTGTCGGCGACCTTGCCAAGCGACGATTCCTGCCCGCTGCGGCTCAGCACATGAGCCAGCGTATCGACGTTGTCGACCAGACGATCGCTGATGCGCTTGAGCAGGTCGGCATTGTGCTTGTTGTCGGACATCGCCAGCAGGGTGGCGAGGCTGCGCTGCAGTGTGCGTAGATGCGATGGTAACTGCGGCGCGCGGTCCTCGCGCAGCGCGTTGGCAATTTCCTGCAGTGCGATCGCCACGTGGTCGACGAAGCCGCTGATTTCGCTGGATTCCGGCAGCGCGTCGTCGTTGTCGATCACCGCTTCCAGCGTCATCGCGGTGCGCGCTAGGCGGTTGCCGTTGGCGAACAGCGCGTTGGCCAGATCCAGCAGTGCCACCGGTGTACCCGGTTCGGCGCGCATCCGGTCCAGCGAGGCCTGGGCATTGGTGCGCGCGGTGCGCACGGCCGTGCGCGCTTCGCGATGGGCGTCGCGCAACTCCGGCCGGGCCAGCGCGCGCAGGTAGTTGGCGTAGGCGTCCAGCATGTCCGACAGCGCAGCGCGCACGCGGCCTTTTTCCCACGTTGGCCACAGCACGTAAGCGAGCAAGGCCATGCCGCTGCCGAGCACCGTATTGATCACGCGGTCGTGCACGGCGGCACCCGAATTCACGCCTTCGTAGGACAGCAGAATCACCACGGTGCCGGTCAGTGCGGCGACCGCCGCCCCGTAGTGCGCCGTGGCAAGATAGCGAAAGACCATGCAGAGCACGGCCATCAGCGCCAGATGGGTCCATGGCTCTGCCGGCGTGATGTGCAGCAATACCGTAGTGAGCACCAGTCCGAGGATCGTGCCGACTACGCGCAGCAGGCCAAAGTTGAAGGTCGCGGCGAAGTCCGGGCGCAGCACGATGGCGGCCGTCATCGGCAGCCAGTAGCCGTGCGGCAGGTGCAGCTTGCGCGAAACGAACATGGCGAGACTCAGGCAGACGGCGCTGCGGACGGCGTGGCGAAACGCGACGGCGTGCGGCGTCAGGCTGGCGCGCAGGGTGGCCAGCGCGGAACTGCTGCGCAGCGCGGCGGGCAGCGGTGTTTCGGCCGCGGCGGCGCGCATCTCACCCTTGCTGCCGGCCCAGTTGGCGTTGCGTACGGCGGCCGCAAGCTGTCCGGACAGCGCGTGGATATGGCGCGCCAGCGCGTCGGGCGGGGCGTCGGCGCCGAGTAGAGCGGTTTCGCTGGCTTGGAGCGTCTGCAGCATGCGCTCGGCCTGCCGCGGCGGTTCCCCTTCGTCGAGCGCGTCGGCGATGGATGCCAGCACGCGCGCCGCGTCGTCGCGAAACATCGCGTGGATGGTGGGGTTGGCGCGTAACTCGGCCATCGCGGTGAGCTCCAGCCGGATCCGCTCGGCCAGCTCCAGCAAAACGCCGAATGCCTCCATGGCGCGACCGCGCGCATGATGGCGACCCAACAAGGTGTGCTGCAATGTCGTCATCGCGCCGGACAGCGCCGGCACGTCGGCATCGTCATAGGTCTGCTGGCGAGCCAGCGTGGCGAGCCCGCGATAGACGGCCGCCAGCGCCAGTCGTTCCGGCCGGTAGCGTTGCAGTGGCCACGCGGCGATCGAAAAAGCCGTGAGCAGCAGCCCGCCGCTGAGCAGGAGGCCGGCGCCGAGCAGCGCATGCGGGAGTGTGGTCGGCGTGTACGCTGTCACCACCAGCAGAATCATGCTGGTCATGCCCACCCGCGCAATATCCACGCCGAACACGACCAGCAGGCCGCCAAAAAATCCGAAGACCGTCGTGGCCAGCAGCAGCGGCAGCAGCTGATCGCCGATCAGGAATCCGCATAGCGAGGCGACAGCGGCTGCGAGCGATGCCAGCACCAGCTGCTGCATGCGCTGCCGGTACGGCCCGGGCTGATCGGAAAACATCGTGTTGAGGGCGCCGGCAGCGATACCGATGCCCACTTCGATATAGCCGGTGGCCAGGCCGATGCCCAGCGGCACGATCACTGCCGCCGTATTGCGCAGTAGCACCCACAGCGGCACATCCGGCCGCTTGGCTGTGGTCAGGCTCTCCAGCGTTTTTCTGCTCAGCGAGTAGCCGGTGGTGGGCATGAAGGGTGATGACTCAGATGGCTGAGCGCTGATTCTGCATCACACGAGCTGAAGTAGATGCGACGGCTTGTAGATCCTGCGCGTTGCCCTAGCGATAAACCTCGTCGATCGGGTCGTTTTCTTCAGCCACGGTAGAGCATCAGGCGCGCCCGGCGAATTCGCCCGTGATCGTGTTGACCCAGACCTTCTCGTCGTTGCTGATGTACTCGGGCACCTGCAGCTCGATACCGGTACTGAGTTTGGCCGGCTTATTGCGCTTGGTCGCGCTGGAGCCCTTCATTTCCGGTGCGGTATCGACCACGGTGAGGATCACGCTGCTGGGCACCTGCAGGCCAACCGGCGCGTCATCGATCAGCTGCACGTAATAACCCTCGATGCCTTCGACGATATAGCCGGCACTATCACCGACCAGCTCGGGCGAAAGCAGGTACTGGGTGTAATCCTCGGCGTCCATGAAAACGAAAGCGCCATCGTCCATGTAAGAAAAATTCGCCGCGCGGCGGACCAGATCCATTTCGCGCAGTTCATCCTCCGAGCGCAGGCTCAGCTCGAATTTGCGGCCGCCCGGAATCGAATACAGGATGAAACGAAAGGTGATGTTGCCACCGCGAGCGCCCGGCGAGCTGCGCTCGAAGTCGCGCACCTGATAAACGGTGCCGTCGTGTTCAACCACGTTGCCTTTCTTGACGTCGGAAGCTTTCATTGAGTAGCTCAGAGGTTAGGGTTTAGAAGTGATGGCAGGAGCGAGCGATGGGCGTTCTTGTTGCGGTGTATTCGGAACGGGAATGCCGGCGACGATGCTGCGTCGTCACTACTCATCTCTCGCTCCTGCTTACTTGGGCTGCATCCGCACCGCGCCGTCCAGACGAATCGTTTCGCCGTTGATATAGCGGTTGCCGAGGATGAAGCCGACGGTATCGGCGTACTCTTCCGGCCGGCCCAGGCGTGACGGAAATGGAATGGAAGCGGAGAGGGACTGCTGCACCTGCGGCGGCATACCGTCGACCATCGGTGTCCAGAAAACGCCCGGGGCGATGGTGTTGACGCGAATGCCGATACGGGCGAGCTCGCGCGCCAGCGGCAACGTCATGGCGACGACACCGCCCTTGGAAGCCGCATAAGCGGCCTGCCCGATCTGGCCTTCGTAAGCCGCGACGCTGGCGGTGTTGATGATCACGCCGCGCTCGCCGTCATCGCCGGCATGGTTGGTCTGCATCAGTGCCGCCGCAGCCTTGGCGACGTTGAAACTGCCGACCAGATTGACCATGACCGTACCAGCGAAATTGGCCAGCGGCATCGTGCCTTCCTTGCCCAGCATGCGGCCGGAGCCGAGTATGCCGGCGCAGTTGACGAGCACGTTCAGGCCGCCCATCGATTCATGCGCGGCGGCGACGTTGATGGCGACGCCGTCCTCCGAGGTCACGTCAGTGCGGAAGAATCGTGCGGCCTCACCCAGTGCTTTGATGGCGTTCTGACCTTTGTCGTTATCAACATCGAATAACGCCACCGTGCCGCCGTGGGCCACAAGATGCTGAGCAACCGCGTAACCGAGGCCGGAGGCGCCACCGGTGATGATGGCCTTGACGTGATCGAGCTGCATGCAGGCTTTCCTGTTGAATCAAACGCGAATGGTAACTGACGCGACGGCATCGGCGAAGCCAGCGCGGGTGGATGGCAAAGTTAAATGTGAAATGATCATCACTGAAATATTCACATGCTGTTGGGTGTTAAACGGCGAAGGTTCGACACGGAGATCGTAAAGGACTTTCGCAAAGTAACCGCCTAGGCGCCTGTCCGGTCGATTCCACCCTTATCTCCTTGTTCGATTGCTGGCACACCAAAGGAAAGCACATGAAAATCAAGCTCGGTACGTTGTTCGTTTGCGGTGTCATGGCATTGGCTTGCGCCACGTCCGTCTCAGCGCAGCCGCAGGACCATCAAGACCGGGATCATCACGATCAGAGTTCAGCAGCGCACCCGATGTACGACCGTGGTCGTAGCGAGGGGTGGTACAAGAAGGGCGGCCATGTTCCGGCAGAATACAACGGCGGCAATTACGCAGTGGCCGACTGGCGGGCCAACCATTTGCGCCAGCCACCGCGGGGCTATCACTACGTGCGCAGCGACAACGGTGATTTCCTGCTGGTGGCCGTCACGACGGGCGTCATCGCGAGCATCATTGCGAGCCATTGACGCAACGG
>Ga0302234_10001541_pt1 | contig 15774 bp, 15 predicted proteins | sample II_Palsa_N3_2_FD_193576 | JGI IMG/M metagenome (GOLD analysis project Ga0302234, IMG submission 193576) | Peat permafrost microbial communities from Stordalen Mire near Abisko, Sweden - II_Palsa_N3_2 | ecosystem: Environmental > Terrestrial > Soil > Palsa > Peat permafrost | place: Sweden... | reverse complement strand
AGTGCGCGTTTGTTGTTGGGGTGCAGCAGATCGGTAGCGGCCGCTTGCGGCGATTTCTGCGCTATCCGTGAGTCACTCGTTTTACGCGCCATCAATCACGTTGTGGGAAGATTTCGATGCTGCAGGCAATACGTAACAAGATGCATGGGTGGCCGTCGGTCATCCTTCTGGGTATTTGCGTTTTGGCGATGTCGCTGTTCGGTATGGAAAGTTATTTCACCTCGCACAACGATACCTTCGTGGCGAAGGTCGGCAAGCACGAGATCTCCCAGAATGACTTCCAGAATCGCGTAAACCAGCTGCGCCAGCAGGCTGCGGACGAGCAGGGTGATCATTTCGATTCCAGCGTGTTTGAAAAGCCCGAGGTAAAGCAGCAGATCCTCGACGCGATGGTCGACCAGCAGCTTCTGCTGCAGACCAACGACGACTGGGGCATGCGGGTATCCGATCAGGCGGTGCGCGATTACATCGCGACAATTCCTGCTTTTCAACTCAACAACCAGTTTGATCCGACTACCTATCGCACCTATCTTGAAAGCCAGCGCAAGACGCCGGACAGTTTCGAGAGCGACATTCGTTCGTCACTTTCCGGCCAGTTGATCCCCGATGCGGTCAACGACACTACGATCGTTACTGATGCCACCATGGATCGTTTCCTGAGCCTGATCAGCCAACGCCGAGACCTGCGTTACTTTGTGTTGCCGCGGCCCAAGCTGGCCGACGACCAGGTGACGGATGCGCAGATCGATGCCTTCTACAAGGCACATCAAGCTGATTACATGAATCCCGAGCAGGTCTCGGTGAAGTATCTCGAAGTCAACGGTGCCGATCTCAAGCCCGATGCTGCGCCAAGCGATGATGATCTCAAGAAGCGCTATGAAGATGAAAAGCAACGCTTCGTGCAGCCAGAGCAACGCCTTGTCTCGCATATCCTGATCAACGTACCGGCCAACGCCACGCCGGATCAGCAGAAAGCCGCATTGGCCAAGGCCGAGAAGATTGCGGCGCAGGCAACGCCCGGCAACTTTGCGAGCCTTGCCAAGCAGGATTCCGAAGATCTGGGCTCCAAAATCCAGGGCGGCGATCTGGGCTGGCTGCAAAAGGGCGTCACTAACGCGCCATTCGAAGCGGCGATGTTTGCGCTGCAGAAAAACCAGATCTCCAAACCGGTGCTTTCGCCGGACGGTTACCACATCATCTTTCTTCGCGACCTTCGCAGCGGCGAAACCAAGCCTTTCAACGAGGTCCGCGATCAACTGGTCAAGGAGCTATCGACTGGCGGCAAGGATCGCAAGTACAACGAAGTAGCCGGTAAACTTTCCGACAACACGTATCAGAATCCGTCATCGCTTGAACCAGCGGCTGCCGCGCTGAGTATTCCGATCAAGACCACGGCTTTGTTTTCGCGCCAGGGCGGTAGCGATGTGCTTTCGTCGAACCCCAAGTTTGTTGCGGCGGCGTTTGGCGATGACGTGTTGGTCCAGGGCAATAACTCGGCACTAGTCGATCTGGGCAACAACCATTCCGTTGTGCTGCATATTGACAAGCACGTCCCTGCCGCGTTGCGCCCACTGGCTGAAGTAAAGGCCGACGTGCAGAAAAAAATCCTCGACGAACGCACGGTAGCCGCTGAAAAGAAGCAGGCTGACGAGATGATCGCGAGCTTGAACAAGGGCGATGCCATGACGTCGGTCGCGGCATCGGTGCATGCCACGATCAAAACGGTAGTGGAAGCGGTTCGCAGCCAGGCTCCGCAGGCGCAGGTTACCGCTGCCACCACACCGGCGCCCTTGCTGAAGCAGGCATTCCTGATGCCGCATCCGGCGGCAGGCAAGTCGCAGTTTGCAGCGGTGGATATGCAGGACGGCACCTTCGCTCTGCTGGCCGTAGATAAGGTACAGGATGGCGATCTGTCCAAGGTTCCGCCGGAAGAGCACGATGCGTTACGCCAACAGATGGCGCAGGCCTACGGTGCTGAGGCGACGCGTGAGTTGATCGAGCAGCTGCGGGCAAAGACCAAGATTCAGATCAACAAGGCGCAGATGTAAATTTTTGCCTTATGCTGATGAAGGAATGTCCAAAAAGGGTGGCCAATAGGCCACCCTTTTTATGGTCGTTATGTCTTCAGTCGGTGCCGCTTACCTTGAGTACCTGACCGGGCTTTAGCGCCAGCCCATGCAAGTGGTTCCATTGCTGCAGTTTCTTGGTGCTTATCGAATAGTGTCGCGCAATTTGCCAAAGGCTCTCGCCGCTTTTAACCGTGTGGGTTTTTCTGCCTACTGCGGATGCGGATGAGGCATTTGCTGCTGTCCGCTCTTCATCACTGTTGTTAGCAGCAGTGGGAGGTTGACCGGTGCTTGCGCCACCATCGGGCTGCTGGAGCAACGAGTCGCGAAATTGCTGGGCATGGTCCGCGGGCAGCATCAGATACGAAACCGCGCCGGCGTCCATTGTGTTACCGCGGAACGCTGCATTGAGATTTTTCAATGTACTTACGGGTACGCCCGCCTGACCGGCAGCCTGGGCAATCGGCATGGAATGGGAAATGCTCACCTGCACGAGATGCTTCTCGTCCGAAATGTTCGGCAGACTGACATGGAATCGATCCGGTTCGCGCACTACGCAAGCCATGGCCAGCAATCGAGTCAAATGCTCGCGCGTAACACTTTTTACCGGCAAATGCGGTATCACCGGCTCAGCAGGAGGTGTGCCGAACTTTGCTACCAGCTTGGTGATGTTGAATTCGCCGGTGTTATACGCGTAATCGACCATCCGCCAGTCGTCAAACTTGTCGTGGTACTGCTTGAGCATTTTCATTACGGCATTGGCAGAAGCATCTACGTCAAGCCGGGCGTCGAAGCGGCCATCGACTCGCAGCCCCATTCTGCTGGCGGTTAGCGGCATGATTTGCCACATGCCGGCGGGCCGGTTCCTGCGGCCTGGCACTGGCTGAAAGCCGCTCTCGATCCATGGCAGCAAAACGAATTCGCCTGCAACATCGTAATGCGTGGCCACTTCCTGGACATAGGCCAACTGCGGCATCGCCTGCCGCAATTGATCTTCGAAACGATCGGGATTTTTTGTATAGCGTTCGGCCCAGGCCAATACAGCGGGATCGGCGTCGCAATCACTCATCGCAAAGCTGTCGCGCAGCTGTTGCCAGAAATCGGCAACCGGAGGCACGACCACGGTGGGAGATGCGATGGGCTGAACTGACGCCTGAGCTATCGGTATGGCAGGCTTCGGGATCATTGGCTTGCGTGGACTTTGCGATGGCGTGCTGACGCACGCGGCCAGCAGCACCGACAGGGCAGGCAGCAGTGGCCGCAACACTGTGCGTGTCACCGAAATTTGTCCTTGGCGCCACGCAATACTGCAAAGCGGCTTACACGGTCTTCGCTGGCGCCATGCTTGTCGCACCAGTTCGCGACAGTGTCGCTGTCGATTCGCAGGAACGGGTTGGTAGCCCGCTCCGTCGCAAGTGAAATCGGCAGCGTCGGTTTGCCCGCGGCACGCAATGCGGCCACTTCCTCAAGGCGCTTGTGCAATTCAGGATTCTGCGGCTCGATGGTGACGGCAAATCGCCCGTTGGCCTCGGTATATTCGTGTCCGCCGCAGACCTCGGTTTTGCCGGGCAGTGCTGACAGGCTATCCAGTGAATTGAGCATCTGCTCAGCCGTGCCCTCAAACATCCGGCCGCAGCCCAGGCTGAACAAGGTGTCGCCACACAGCAGCAGGCCGGCCCCGAAATACACCACGTGGCTGAGCGTGTGGCCAGGTACGGCAATCACCTCAAACTGCAGTTGTGGCGATGAAAGCTCGATGCGATTGCTATCTTCGACGCGTTCAGTGGCCTCGATGATGCGGTCATCAACCGGTGCGTAGACCGGCACGTCGTGATGCTGACGAAGCTCGGCCACTCCGCCTATATGGTCGGGATGGTGATGTGTCAGCAGGATTGCCCGCAGCGTCAGCCGCCGTGTTGCCAGCGCTTGCTCAACGACGGAAGCTTCGCCGGGATCAACGACAACAGCCATTCCTTCGTCGTCATGGATAAGCCAGATGTAGTTATCGGCGAGTGCTGGCAAAGGTATGAGGTGCACGATGATCTCCGGACTATCTTGATCGACTATCTGACGACCCGGCGATTGCACGGAGTCGCTCACGATGGCGGTTATGAAGGACTTTGACGTGGTGCCTCGTGACTCCCCGTGCGACCCGATCGGCATCGTGTTACATGGCCACGGCATTCAATGGCGTTTCACTATCCCCTTCGACATGGATGCGTGGATCGGTTGGTATCAGCGGGCGACTATAAACAGGCGGAGCCGGTAACTCGTTATCATGGTGTTAACCGTGCGTCGAATGGTTCAGCTCACCGGCAGTGCTCATGCGTAGAACTGCATTCTCGAAAAGCACTGAATTGTCGAGAGCCGTTACACTCGCACGACAGCTTTGAACCGGACCGGCCACATGCTGCAACGCCAGCACAACATCTATGACAGCGCGCCTGTGCGTCGATTGCTCAGTGATCAGGTGCGGGCAATGACGCCTGATCTGCAGCGGTGTGTTGGCGACTATGCACTGCTGATAGACACCTCAGCCGATGACGTGACACCACCCGCGTTGCCCATGCTTGGCTGCTGGATCCGTATGCACGCGGAAGGTCGGCGTTATACGGGTGATCTGCGAGCAGCTAGCGACGAATCGTTGCCTTTTGTAGACGACGCGTTCGAGCTGGTCCTTCTGCAGCATGCTCTCGAAGCAGTCGCAACGCCGGCGTCGCTGCTGGACGAAGCGGTTCGCGTGCTGGCACCTGGCGGTGTGCTGGCGATCACTGGCGTCCATCCGGTAAGCGCCTGGGCGCCCTGGGCTCGCTGGCGTGCACGCGGCAATGATCTGACACTCAATATGCCGCTTCGGCTCATGCACGATTTGCAGCAGGCAGGATTTGAGATCGAGCAGGTTCGACGCGTTGGATGCGTTTTTCCGGGCAGCGCGACAGCGTATGCGATCAGCACAAAAGTGTTGGGCGGCGGCTATATTGTTATGGCACGCAAGCGAAGGCGCGTGGTCACACCGCTGCGGATCAAGCCGAAGTCGCTGCAGGTACCCGCAAGCGGCCGGCTATCGCCAAGCACGCGACGCAATGCTGCAGTTTAATTTTTAGAAGAGATAACCATTCAATAATGAGCGAAGTGGAAGCATTTACTGACGGCGCCTGTCTGGGCAATCCAGGGCCGGGCGGCTGGGCCGCGCTTTTGCGCGCAAAAGGTAGCGAGCGTGTGGTCGCTGGCGGTGATCCCGCCACCACCAATAACAGGATGGAGCTGATGGCGGCTATCGGCGCGCTGGAGGCGTTGAAGCGACCTTGTCAGGTCAAGCTCATTACCGACTCTCGCTACGTCATGCAGGGCATCGAAGAATGGGTACCCAAATGGCGAGCCAACGGCTGGCGTACGGCCGACAAAAAACCAGTAAAGAATCAGGATCTCTGGCAGCGTCTGTCCGAGGCAGTAAGCACACATCAGGTCCGATGGCAGTGGGTAAAAGGCCATAACGGGCATGCCGAAAACGAACGCGTGGATCAGGCCGCGCGCGAACAGGCCGAATTGATGAAGAACGTGGCATGAGGCAGATCATCCTCGATACTGAAACCACCGGCCTGGAAGTCCGTCAGGGTCATCGACTGATCGAAGTTGCCTGCATCGAAATGGTCGAGCGACGACTCACTGGCCGTCATTACCAGACTTATCTCAATCCGGATCGTCGCATCGACGAGGGCGCGCGTCAGGTTACTGGCATCGAGGATGAATTCCTGCTCGACAAGCCGCGGTTCGCTGAAGTGGCTGAGGAGTTCCTGGCCTTTATCGATGGTGCTGAGCTGGTCATCCATAACGCCAGCTTCGACGTCGGGTTTCTCGATGCCGAGCTCGCGATGTTGTCAAACGGCTCCGGTTCCATCGACGATCGTTGCAGCGTGCTCGATACGCTCAAGATGGCGCGCGAGCTTTATCCCGGTCAGCGTAACAGTCTCGACGCACTGTGCAAGCGTCTGGGTGTGGACAATTCGCGGCGTGATCTGCACGGAGGCCTGATCGACGCCCAGCTGCTTGGCGATGTGTATCTGGCGATGACGTCAGGCCAGGTGGCCTTCGACCTCGGGTTTAACAGCGCAAGCGAGCAGAAGCAAACCGCGGTGCAGGCGCCGGTGACATTGCGCGCTCGGCCACGAATCCTGCGTGCGGCAACCGACGAATTGATGCTGCACGAACAGCGGCTCGATGCGCTGGATAAAAGCTCAGGTGGCAAAAGCGTCTGGCGCCAGCTGAATTGAATCAGCGGCAGGACCGGCTTAGGAATAACGGACGATGACCGCGGTGATGTTGTCGTCTCCGCCGCCATCGAGCGCACTCAGCAGCAGCTGATCAACACATTCTTGCGAAGCCAGATCCGTGCGCGCAACGGTGCTGGCAATGGCTGCATCGTCGATGCTTTCGGTCAAGCCATCGCTGCATAGAACAAACCCGGCTCCTGCTTCCAGCCGGCCACGGGACACGCCGATGTGCAGTTGCTCGATCGCGGTCACACCCAGAGCCTGAGTCAGCACGTTGCGTTGCGGATGCCTCGAAGCTCTCGAAGCATCCAGTTGACCGGCTTCCACCAGCTCCTGTACCAGTGAATGATCGTGACTGATTTGCCGGAGGCCCTGTTTCCACATGTAAATCCGGCTATCGCCCACCCAGGCCACCTCATAGCTGTCTGCGGTGACTCGCAGGGCAGCTATGGTCGTGCCCATCGGCAACATCTCGACACTGTCGCGGGTGTGCGTCACCAACCGTTCTCCAGCGCCCTGCACAGCCTCAAGCAAGCTGTGCCCGCGGGTAATGAGGTCGACGACCGCATCGCGCACCATGGCAGATGCCACCTCGCCATGCTGGTGACCACCCATGCCATCGGCCACCAGGAAAAGGCCGAGTGAAGCGTCCGCGTAATAAGTATCCTCGTTGCGCAGGCGGCGCAGGCCGACGTGCGTTCCGTGTCCGAATTCGATCATGATCTGTCAGTTGCGGCGAATGCAGGCAGCATGCCGGATGTCATGGTTGTTGTCACGATAGACGCGTCCGCGTATCATGCGCGGCTCGCATGAGCCACCATGCAACGCCTTTGGAGAGGTGGCAGAGTGGTCGAATGTACCTGACTCGAAATCAGGCGTACGTGTAAACGTACCGAGGGTTCGAATCCCTCCCTCTCCGCCATATATATCAACGCTTTACACGATCCCGGCCTAGTGCCGGGATTGTTGTTTCTGGAGCGCTGGGTGACCCCGGGGTCACCGGCATGCCTGTATTCTTGTTGCCGATCGAAAACACGCAACCATGGCAAAAGCGAGCGGTTAAGGTGTCAATGAGTCCGCTTCCAAAACCGACTCTGCATGACTCAACGGCGGCCATTCGGGGCTATCCCCGGAGTCGTGCATTTCTCGCCTATGACGCGTTGACGTTGCGCTTCAAAGCCGGTACGTCGTGATTACGTTTGGTAACTGGAGTCCATGCGATCCAGCTTGCGCAGCATGGCCGGCCAGATGAAAGCACCGCCCATGCCTTCGGTCTGTTTGCGCGTGGCATCGGCTACGCCATCCACGATTCGTGGGTCCACGGTGGTCAACTCGCCACCCGCTTGCGCGGAGATCTGGATCTGGCAGGTTGTCTCGAACAGATACATCAGCAGGAAGGCATCGGCGATGGATGTGCCCACGGTCAGCAGGCCGTGATTGCGCAGCATGAGGAAGTTGGCGTGCCCAAGATCGTCTTGCAGTCGCGGTTTTTCGTCGTCGCGCAAAGCCACTCCCTCATAGTCGTGATACGCCAGTGAGGCGAGCACAAAGGTCGACTGCTGCGATATCGGCAGCACGCCGGATTTCTGTGCGCTCACTGCCACGCCCGCACGGGTATGCGTATGCAGAACACACTGCGCATCGTCCCGCACCGCATGAATGGCGCTGTGGATGACGAAGCCGGCCGGGTTCACCGGGAACGACGATTCGGTGAGCTTGTTGCCCTGCTGGTCGACCACGATCAGCGATGAGGCGGTGATCTCTTCGAACAGCATGCCGTAGGGGTTGATCAGGAAGCGGTGTTCCGGGCCTGGTATGCGCGCGCTGATATGGGTGAACACCAGATCGCTCCAGCCGTAGCTTGCGACCAGCCGGTAACACGCGGCGAGGTCACAGCGTAGCTGCCATTCCTCGGTGCTGACGGAGGCTTGTAGCGAAGTGATGTCCATGGGTGACTCCAGTGAATAGGTCATGCCCTGGTTACGCTGCCTGCGCTTTCGTCACGGTTGTAGATGCTGCGCCGTGGCGTACTCAATACGCGGCGCAGCATCGGCTCGAATTCGGCCAGCGGTAACGTTTTGGCTTTCGCATCGAAGGCAGGGCTGTCGTAGAGATCGCAGAACTCCGCGGTGTAGTCGTAATGCGCATGTTCCGCAAACTGCGCACGCATGTTGCGGTCCAGGCCGACGTGATGAAAAAAGTAGTAGCCCTGGAAAATGCCGTGGTGCTCGATCATCCACAGATTGGCATCGCTGATGAACGGCTTGAGTATCGCGGCAGCAATATCGGGGTGGTTGTTGGTGGCGAGCGTGTCGCCGATGTCATGCAGCAGGGCGCAGACGACATATTCCTCGTCGCGACTGTCTTGCAGCGCGCGGGTCGCGGTTTGCAGCGAGTGGGTGTAACGATCCACCGGGAAGCCGCCAAAGTCGCCCTCAAGCAATCGCAGGTGCGCCATGATGCGATCGGGAAGCGCCTTGGCGTAGGTGGCGAATTCGGTGGCGATGAGCTGCCAGTCGGCGGCGGTGCTGTGCTGCATGGACGAGAAAGCGGCGCGTTCGGTCATGGTGGCTCCATGAAGCTATTCAGGCAAAGAGGTTTTGTATTCGGAACGGGAAAAACTATGGCACTCCTTACGAGGCCGCTTCATTCGCCCGCCTAGTGTCGTTCTCGACATGGCGTTCGGTCCGAAACCACATCGCGCTGGCAATGAATCCGAACAGGCCGGCAAGCGCAATGCCCAGCGCCAGCCCCTTGTAGCCGCCGCCAAAAGCATCAGAGACGGCGCCCACCAACAACGGACCCCAGGCACCACCCAACAAGTACAACGCCAGCATCGCCGTACCCCAAGACAGACCTTTCAGGTGCGCAGGCACCACCGCTTGCGTGGTGGCAGCGACAGCGGGGAAAGCCATGCCGACGAACACGCTGTGAAACGGCATCATGATCGCGCAGAAAATCATCAGGCCCTTGTTGCCGACATCAAGCACCGCCAGCAAGACCAGCAGCATGAACACCGAGGCGATGGCGATGCTTGTCGCGGCCAGACACATGCGACCACCGGGCCGTTTTTTCTGCCAGCGATCCGCAAGAATGCCGCCGAGGATCGGACCGCCGAGGCCGATGATGGTGACGACGCCCATGACCAGACCGGCGATATCTTCCTTGACGTTATACGTGCGCATCAGCAGCGCCGGGAACCAGGTACCAACCGATACCTGCAATACGGCATACATGCCAAGCCCGGCATACAGCCAGCGCAACGTCGGTATTTGCATCAGCTCTTTCATGTTGCTGAGAAACGACGCATGGACGAAGTCCGAACCATCGGCCTTGGTCAGCTTGTAATCCTGCATGAAGAATGCGAGCACACCGAGAATGATTCCCGGCACGGCAAACACGTAGAACGGCGTTCGCCAGCCACCCATGTGCGCCGAGAGATAGCCGCCGCCGATCGCACCGATGATGATGCCGACCGTAATGAACATGTTGAAGATGCCGAGCTTGCGACCGCGCTGCTCTTCGGGATAGCAAGCGGAAACCAGCGCCGTACCGCCAGGTGCAAAGCCTGCTTCGCCGACGCCCACGCCGAATCGCGCAATAAGCAAGGAGAGCAGCCCACCGGCGAATCCGGTGACTAGCGTGAAGCCGCTCCAGATAAACGCCATCAGGCCAATCGTTTTTTTTCGGCTCCACACATCGATCAGGTGCGCTGCCGGCAGCGTGCAGAGAATGATGCCGATGAAATACGCCGAACCGGCAATGCCCGTTTGCGCATCGGTCAAACCCAGGTCGACTTTCATTGGCTGCAGTACCACTGACATCACCTGCCAGTCGGCGTAGCGAATCGCGTATAGCAGCGAACAAATCACCATGACGAAGGTGGCTCTGGGGCCGCCAATCTTGAATGTGCTGCTTTCCTGGATTTTCATTGCGGCCATCCGGTCATCGGTTTTTCATCTGGGCTGATCCTGCGGAGCAGCCGAAGGGCGCTACGTCAGACGTTGCATGCCGTTTCACGTTCGGAATGTCATGCGATTTGTCATGTTTGGCGCGTGTCTAGAGCGGAGTAGCCAGCTCCTTTTCCTGCAGTGCGCGCCATTCGACCTTGCCGGTCGCGCTCTTGGGCAGGCGTTCGACGAATTCGACGGCGTGTGGCACCTTGTAGGCGGCCATATGCTCACGTGCCCACGCCATCAGTTCATCGGCGCTCACGCTCTGGCCAGCGCGCGTTACCACGACGGCCTTGACGCTTTCACCGCGCTGGCGGTCACGGAAGCCGATCACGCAGGCTTCCTGCACGGCTGGGTGTCCGTATAGCAGGCTCTCGACTTCTGCCGGCCACACCTTGTAACCGGACGCATTGATCATGCGTTTGAGCCGATCGACCAGAAAGAAATAGCCTTCGTCATCGACATAGGCCAGATCGCCGGTGCGGAAATAGCGTGTGCCGCCGATATCGACAAACGCGGCTGCGGTCGCTTCGGGTTTGCCCCAGTAGCCCTGGAATACCTGCGGTCCGTTGAGCAAGATCTCGCCGATTTCGCCGTTACCGAGGACCTTTAATGTATCCGGGTCAACCACGATGGCTTTGGTGTCCTGGATCGGCATGCCAAGGCACTGCGCTTTCGCACGATGCGGTGGATTGGTATGCGTGGTCGCCATGGTTTCCGACAGGCCATAGCCTTCCACATAAGGCAGGCCCCACAGCGACTGGATTTTTTCCGCGACCGCCTTGGGCATCGCAGCACCGCCGCCGCTCAGCAGTTTCATCGAACTCAGATCGTACTGATCCAGCTCCGGCTGCGAGAGAAAATCAATCAGCATGGTCGGAATGGCCGTCCATGACGTGACCTGATGCCGGGCGATCAGCATGGCCGCACAGCGACGGTCCCAGCGCGTCATGATGACGATGGTCGAGCCGCCGAAAATCACCGCGTTGACACCCATCTGCAGTCCGGTGACGTGAAACATCGGCAGCGCTGCCAGCGCGACTTGGTCCTTGGCCAGCCGGCTGAATTCGGGGCTGGCGACCGCCGGATGCATCACGCTGCGATGCGAGTGCATGCATCCCTTGGGCTTGCCGGTGGTGCCGGAGGTATACGGGATGACCGCGAGGTCATCGGGTCCGGCAGTGCTCTCGGTGGTAATGGATTGGCTCTGCAGCGCCTGCCGCCAGCTGGTTGTACCTGGCACATCGATGCTTCGGGTCGACACCACATCGGGGATCGGCAGGTCGGTGCTTTCAGAAACATAATCGGTGTAGCAGGCACTTACACCGTGCGTGAGCTCATGGCCGAGCAGCGGCGTGATATTGCCGGCAAGCTCCTGTCCGAAAATGGCGACCTTGCTACCGCTGTCGGCAATAACGTGGCGCACCTCTTCGAGCAGGTTCATCGTATTGACCAGCACGACCGCTGCATCGGCACGCAGGATGGCGTAGAAGGCAATCACGAACTGCGGGCTGTTCTGCATGTAAAGCGCCACACGATCGCCTTTGGCAACGCTGGCATGCTGCTGCAGAAAACCGGCCAGCGTATCGACCTGTCGTTTCAGCTCTGCATAAGTAAGCGTGTTGCCGTAATAGGCGATCGCCGTGCGTTTTGGATAGCGCCTGGCGGCGACTTCGAGGTTGTAATACAGCGAGGTTTCCGGCAGTTCCACATGCAGCGGCAGGCCCGGCGGCCAGTGACTCAAGTTCTTCATCAGCGTTTCCAATGAATGCTCCGTGTGTCGGTAGTGGACGTTGACTCAGTCGACTTGCTGCGGCAGCACGACCAGCTTGCCGATCGCCTGACGACCAAGCAGGGCGTCGAGCGCGTGCGACGCCTGCGAGAGCGGATAGTGTTTGGAGATCAGTGGATGGATCTTGCGTTCGTGCAGCCAGGTAAACAGCAGCGTCATGTTTTCGACGTTCAAAGCCGGCTCGCGGCGCACGAAATCACCCCAGAACACGCCGACCAGCGAGCTGCCCTTGAGCAGCAGAAGGTTGACCGGAATCTTGGGGATATCGCCGGCGGCAAAACCGACCACCAGATAGCGACCACGCCAGGCGACGCTGCGCAACGCCGGCTCGGCAAAATCTCCGCCGACCGGATCGTAGACCACATCGACGCCACGTCCTTCGGTAAGCGCCTTGATCCGCTCGCGCAGGTCTTCGCTGGTGTAATCGATGGTTTCATCCGCGCCGCGCTCGCGCGCCGCGGCGAGTTTTTCCGTCGACGATGCGGCGGCGATGACGCGCATGCCGAGCAGTTTGCCGATCTCCACCGCAGCAAGCCCAACGCCGCCGCCGGCGCCGAGCACCAGCAGCGTTTCACCGGCCTGGACCTGTGCGCGATCCTTCAAGGCATGCAACGACGTGCCATAGGTCAACACAAAACTACCGGCCAGCTCCAGGTCTTCGTCGCTGATGCTGCGAGGCAGTGGAATGACGTTGGTTGCATCGACCAACACTTCCTGCGCATACGCGCCATAGGCTGTCACGCCGACCACCTTGTCGCCGACAGCGAGGCGTTTGACCTCTTCACCGATCGCAATAATTTCGCCGGACAACTCACCGCCGGGTGAAAAGGGGAAGGGCGGTTTGGCCTGGTATTTTCCGGCGACGATCAAGGCATCGGGGAAATTTACCGCCGCTACACGCGTGAGCACAACGACTTGTTTAGGGCCGGGGACCGGCGAAGGCATGTCGCGTAGCTGCAGCGATGATGGTGGTCCCCAGGCTTCACAGACGATGGCTTTCATGACGTTCCTGTTGATAAGAGTGGGCGAGGTACGAGCCGAAAACAGTGATGACGATCAGAAGCGTCCTTCCGTCCGTTCGAAAACCTTGTCGCGCAGTGCGACCAATTTGGGGCCAAAGTCCTGCATGACTTTTTCGCGTGTCACCACCGACACGCGGCCGCTGCAGTTGAACGCGAGCACGCGACTGCCGTCTTCCGACACTAGCGGTACGCCAATGGCAAATACTTCGGCGTTCCAGTCGCCCATCGAAAAGCAGAAGCCATAGCTCTGATAATCCTGTCGTGCACGCACGATGCCATCACGAATCCTGGGCCAGAAACCGGGTTCGCATTCGCGCTCCAGATTCGCGAGGTGGGTGTCGAACAAGGCTTGTGGTCGGGCGGCCAGGTCGGCGCGTCCAAGCGCGGTTGAGCCATGCGGCACGCGGGCGCCGGCCGCCAGGTTCATCTGAAACGTCGGGTCACCCTGGCAGACCTCAAGCAGGACCATGCGGTCGTGATCGCGATCACCTTCGGCCAGCATCACCGCGGACTGGGTGTACTCGGCAAGCTCGCGCATCAACGGTCTCGCCACGGCCAGTACGTCGTTGCCTTTCATCAATGCATGACCGAGCGACAGCACGGCGGTACCCAAGGCATATTTTTCCTGGGATGCGCTGTAGCTGAGATAGCCCAGAGCAGCCAGCGTGAACGTCAGCCGCGATACCGTCGTTTTCGGCAAGCCGGTCTGGCGTGCAATATCCTGGTTGCCAAGTCGTTGGGCACCGTATTCGAAGCAGCGCAAAATCGAAAACGAACGCGCGACAGCGGTGACGAACTGTGGATGATTTTCGTCAACGATCTGACTCAACGAGTCGATGTGGCGTTTGGGATTGCCCATGATTTACTCCGTCGGCTCGTGCAGGGTCAGGCGGCTGGACGCAGGGTGTGCCGGGCTAGCTCCAGCCGCGCGATCGTGCCGCGATGCACTTCGTCCGGGCCATCGGCGATGCGCAAGGTGCGGATGCCGGCGTAGAGATAGGCCAGCGGAAAATCGTCACTGACGCCGGCACCACCATGGGCCTGAATAGCCCAGTCGATGATTTGTCCGGCCATGTTTGGTGCCACGACCTTGATCATGGCGATCTGCGCGCGCGCGACCTTGTTACCGACCGTATCCATCATGTAGGCCGCATTGAGAGTGAGCAGGCGGGCCTGATCGATCATGCAGCGCGATTCGGCGATGCGTTCGTGCCAGACCGAGTGCTCGCTGATCGGTTTGCCGAACGCCACGCGTGATTGCACGCGTCGGCACAGCAATTCAAGTGCGCGTTCCGCGGCGCCAATAATGCGCATGCAGTGGTGGATGCGTCCTGGCCCAAGGCGTCCCTGGGCGATCTCGAATCCGCGCCCTTCACCAAGTAGAAGATTCTCGGCCGGTACACGCACATCATGCAGCTCGATTTCCATGTGCCCGTGCGGTGCGTCGTCGTATCCGAATACAGGCAGATGACGTATCACGCGGATGCCGGCCGAGTCCGATGGCACCAGTACCATGGATTGTTGCCGGTGGCCGGGGCCGTCCGGATCGGTTTTCCCCATGACGATATACAGTGCGCAGCGCGGATCGCCGGCACCGGATGCGTACCATTTACGCCCGTTGATGACGTAGTCGCTACCGTCGCGCCTGATCGAACACTGGATGTTGGTTGCATCCGAAGACGCCACTTCCGGTTCGGTCATCAGGAAAGCGGAGCGCATTTCTCCCGCCAGCAATGGCTCCAGCCAGCGGTCCTTTTGTGCTTCTGATCCGTAGCGCTCGATCGTTTCCATGTTGCCGGTATCCGGCGCAGAACAGTTGAAGACTTCCGGTGCCCAGGGTACGCGCCCCATGATTTCGCATAGTGGCGCGTATTCGAGATTGGTCAGGCCTTGCGCGGCGCGAGGCGACTGCGGAAGAAATAGATTCCACAAACCCAGTTCGCGGGCGCGAGGTTTCAGCTCCTCGATGATCCTGGTGGGAATCCATGCATTTCCTGCAGCGCGGTTCTGCTGGATCTCCCGCTGAAAGGCGACTTCGTTCGGGTAGATCCACTGGTCGAAAAACCGCGTCAATTCGGTGCGCAGGCTTTCGACTTTGTCGGTATGGGAGAAATGCATGCTGATCCAGAGAGGATTAAGTAAGTTCCGTTATACGGAACAATGTCCTATAAACCATTTGCATGCTAGGCCGACCAAAGATGGTTGACAAGGGCTATTTTCTGCTGCATTGCAACTTGTTTAGACGATGCTGATCTCTATAGCATGGCAATATATGGGAACTTAGTTCCGTAGAGAAGAACTTAGAGATTCGCTGAAATGCCCAAGGTGCATTTGTTGTTCAAGAAGGAAGAGCTCGATGCGAGCCGTTTGCAGGACAAGGTCGTCATCGTGGTGGACGTGCTGTTTGCTACGTCTACCATCGTTCATGCTTTGGGTCGTGGTGTCGCCGATATCTGGCCGGCGCGCGATGCGGAGCACGCCTCGCATATAGCAGCGGGTCTCGAGTCACCGATTCTGGCGGGCGAGCATCTAGGTATTTCAGGTCCAGGTTTTGCGCCACCCATGCCGCTGGCATTGGCTGAGGTCTGTCTTGCAAGTGACACGTTGGTTTACAGCACTACGAATGGCACCGTTGCACTCATCGACGCCGCCTCGGCTGCTCACGTTTAC
>Ga0302234_10001537_pt1 | contig 15830 bp, 8 predicted proteins | sample II_Palsa_N3_2_FD_193576 | JGI IMG/M metagenome (GOLD analysis project Ga0302234, IMG submission 193576) | Peat permafrost microbial communities from Stordalen Mire near Abisko, Sweden - II_Palsa_N3_2 | ecosystem: Environmental > Terrestrial > Soil > Palsa > Peat permafrost | place: Sweden... | reverse complement strand
CCGCTCAGGAAGAGCAACCGCAAGCCGCGCCGCGTTACCTTCTCCGCCACAGGAGGTAACGATCGAAATGTAAGAAAATCTCTTTGCTATTCTGTCATTGTACTGTTCGCTCCAGTAGTTTTGTTTTTCCCATTCTTACAATTTTATTTATTTTATTTATTTTATTTACGTAGATTCTTATTGCCCGGACAGTCTACCCGACCAAGGAGGCCGCCAAGGGCGACAAGATCGATGGCATCATGGGCGCCACCCTCCACGAGCTTGTCAAAGCCGGCAGCGTCGACGTCGAGCATGTCAAGTTCACAAGCGAGTCGCTCGTCGGAGATATCCGCGAGGCAGCCGAGGCCGCCAAGGACACGATCACCAAGCGCCACCGTACCGCATACGACGCGTCATCGGAGGAGGACGGCGAGCCGGGCGAGGAGGACGTACGCTCAGACGACGACGAGATGCCAGCCAAAAAACAGGCCAAGAAGAGCACAGTGGTGCCCGCTGAAGCGAGCAAGGACGAAGACGAGGACGACGCCAACGAGTAGTGGCCGCCAACGGACTCGAGTCGCTCGGCTTGCTCAAGATTTCTCTTTCTTTCTTTCTTACTTTTTTTTTTTCCTTCGTTCTTTCTTTTTTTCCTTTCATTCTTTCTTTCTGCTTCATTCTTTCTTCTATCCTATGGCCGGTAGGTGCGCGAGTGGCCCTGGCCATCGCATCTGTATGTCGTTTGAAATGCATTTATAAACGTATTTCAAATGGATTTAAAACGCATTGCCACAAACGCATCTCAGATGCATTTCGAAGGCGGTTAGAAATGCTTTCAAAAGCCTTTCAGGCGACGCGTTTGAAATGCGTTTGAAATGCGGTCCAAAATGCATTTCAAACGCGTTTTTAATTTTTGCTGTTGTAAGCATGACAGTGATGACACCTAACAATTGATCATAACACCAGTCCTCTTGCTTTTCAAGTTGATTGTCGCTCTACAAGGGCCTCTTCAAACGCATCGGCAATCATTCGTGCGACGTCGCGCGTTGCTTGTTGGTACCGTCCGACTGGGTGCTCAACCACGACAGAGCCGTCGTACCACTCGTTGACGCTGAGGCCGATGATGGTCTCCAGCTCGGCGGCAGGCGGGACGTGGCCCTTGAGCTTGATCCGCACGCACGGAAGCGGCGGGGGCAGGGTGTCCTGTTCCTCGACCTCGGACGACGCGGGCTGGTACTCCGGCTTGGGCTCCGTCTCGGGCTCTGGCTCATGCTCGACCATCTCGACGTCCATCACCGCGCCCTCGGGCAGGACGGATGGTGTCCATTCAAACGTTTATTATGGGCGACATACACGGGAAAATGTGGCGGACACAAAAGTTACAAACTGGTCTTCGCCTTCTTGATGGCGTCGTCATTTTTTGCCTTGAGGACGCGGCGGAGGATCTTGCCGGAAGCCGACTTGGGGATGGCTTCGATAAACTCGACGCCGCCTCGGAGCTTCTTGTGGGGCGCGACGTGATGGGTGATAAAGTTGGCGATGCCCTGGGCGGTCGCGTCGTTCGCAACGACGCCGGCCTTGAGGACGACAAACGCCTTGGGCACCTCGCCGGCCTCGGGGTGCGCCTGCGGGACGACGGCGGCATCGACGACCTCGGGGTGCGACAGCAGGAGGCCCTCGAGCTGCGCCGGGGCGACTTGGAGTCCCTTGTACTTGATCAGCTCCTTCATGCGGTCCGTGACGAAAAAGTTGCCCTTGGCGTCGACCTTGACGACGTCGCCCGTGTGGAGAAAGTTGTCCTCGGTGATGGCGTTCTTGGTCGCGGCCGGGTTGTTGAGGTAGCCCTTCATCACGTTGGGGCCGCGCACGAGCAGCTCGCCCTCCTCGCCCGGGGCGACGTCGTTCAGCGTGCCGGGCTCGACCACACGGCCTTCGCAGTTGGCGACAATGCGCCCGATGGACCCAGGCACGTTGTCCTTGAGGTACGTAAAGTGCGAGATGGGGGACATCTCCGTCATCCTGCACAAAAAAAAAAAAAGAAAAATAAGAGGTAAGTTTGAATTCTCCACGTGCACGCACCCGTAGCCCTGCAGGATGTCGATCTTGCTGAGGATGGGGTCCTTGTGCCACTCGGCCAGGGTCTCGAGTGTAAGGGGTGCGGCGCCCGAGGTGATGTACTTGAGCGAGGAAACGTCAAACTTGGCCGCGACGCCCGACTTGATCAGGCCGATGACGATCGGAGGCACGATGTAGGCCGTCGTCACCTTGTGCTTTTGGATGTTGAGCATGAACTGGACCATGTCAAACTTGGGCTGCGGCAGGAAAATATCGAATGAGTGAGAGAAAGCGGGTTGAGCATACCCCGCAATAGACGAGCTTTTGGCGCATGCGATACGAGTTGAGGAGGACGGTCATGCCGTAGATGTGGTAGAGCGGGAGGGTGCAGATGTTGGACTCGTTCAGGGGGTCAATGTTGTTGGCCGTGTAGAGGATGTCGTGGTGCTGGAGCATGTTGGCGACGAGGTTGGTGTGGGTGAGCTGCGTGCCCTTGGGCTGGCCCGTGGTGCCCGACGAGTACGGGAGGACAATGTCCTGCTGGGCCGGGTCAAACTCGGGGATCTTGGGCAGCGACGAGGCCGACGAAAAAAGCGACGTGACGGTCTTGGCCTTGCCCGACACCTCGTTCGGGCCGAGCACGTACAGCGCCTGGACCGCCGTGCCCTTGGCCGCCTCGACGGCCGTGGGGAGCAGCTCGGGCAGCGTCACGAGGAACTTGGCCTTGGTGTCCTCCAGCTGGAACTTGAGCTCCTCGGCCGTGTACGTGGGGTTGGCCGTGGTCAGGACGGCGCCGAGACGCGCCGTCGCCAGGAACACGACGCCAAACTCAATGTGGTTGGGCGCAAAGATCCCCACGACGTCGTCCTTCTTCAGGCCCAGCTTGGTGAGGCCGGCCGCGAGCGCGTCCACCTTGGCCTGCAGCTCTGCAAACGAGTACTGCTCGCCGGTGACGCCGTCCACCGACGCCGTCCTGTGGGCGTGCTTGCTGAGGGAGGGGTCAAAGATGAACGAGTACAGATCCTGCTTGGGGATCGTCACGTTGGGCCGCGGGGATGTGTAGATGGTCGGCTTCTGGTCGGCCGTGACTGCGGCAGCGGCGGCCACGCTGAGGGGCCGCGACAGCTGCTGTGCGACGGCGCGGAGGCCGGGCTTGACAGAGTGCAAGGCACGGCCGAGCATTGTTTACAACGACGAAGGAAAAAAAAAACCTAATTTGGCTCCGGCGCCGTCGGAACCAGTCACAATTTACACCTTTGAAAATTATTTATCTGCTGCTAAAGTTGTATTTATCTACACGTGCACGACGACCGTGTTGACGTCGACGGCGTTCGACGCACTGGGCAGGTCCTTGAGGTCGATTGAGCGCATGGGCGGGAGGTTGGTGAGCTCGAGCATGGAGGCCGAGCGCTGGTTCTGGATGAGCGGGACAAACGTGAAGAAGAGGAAGGAGAAGAGGCTGACGGCGGTGGAGATGATCGTGGCCACGAGCGCGAGGATGACGATCGGGTTGTCCTCGGCCTGGAACACGAGGAAGGACGCCTGGATGATCATGTGCGGGATGTCGCGCAAGAGGAACTCGACCAGGAACAAGCAGATGGCAGCCGTGAGCGCGCTCGTGCCAAAGACCTTTTCATAGTTGCCCACGCGCCGGGCCTCGCGCTTGGACAGGTTGAGGTGCAGCACCAGCAGCGTCTGCGACATGGTGATGGACTGGACAATGTCGCCCGAGACAAACGTAAACATGACCACGCCAAACCACGCCGTCTGCTCGGCCGGCCGGCTCGTCACGAGCGCCTGCTTGATGCCGACCCACATCGACATGCCCAGGGCGATCACGTAGGGCAGGATGGTGAAAAACAGGGCGATCGTAAAGTATGCGCCGCTGTTGGAGGCCTCTGACACGACCAGGATAAAGAACGCGTCCGAGATCGTGTCAAACATTGACGCGCACATCATGCCGATGCGCAGGGTGGCCATGTTCATGTACGAGCCGCCAAAGTCCTTCTCGTAGCGCTTGTCCTGGTACTTGATGTTGAACCAGATCATCAGCACGATGGCCAGGACGATCGTCCCCACCAGCAATATGTAGATGGCCAGGTGGTCGGCCGTGAGCAGCTCGTTGACCGGGTAGGAGCAAGACCCGTCCGTCACCGACAGGATCATCCCATCCAGGCACGACGTGCACTCGAGGGCGCCGCCGCTGCACGTGGCACAGGGCGACAGGCATGGCGAGCACGCCGTGGAGGAGACCTCAAACGAGCCCGCGGGACACAGCGAGCTGCACGTGTCGTTGTAGAGGAGGTAGTGCTCGATGCAGGTGAGACACGTCGTGGCCGAGCCGATGCACGACGTGCACGGTGCCGTGCACGTGCCACACGTCCCAGTGCTCGTGTCGTAGGACCCACTCGGGCAGTTCGAGAGACAGTCGGCGCCGTTGTACAGCAAGTAGCCGGCGGAACAGGCAGCGCAGACCTGGCCAGGCAGGCAGTCGGTGCAGTGCTCCGAGCAGCCGCTGGGGACGCACTGCCCGTAGGTGCCGTTGCTGGCCACGACCGGCAGGGCAAAGACGTAGCCTGCGGCACAGCTCGTGCAGTTGGTGGTGGTGTTGGAGCACGTGTCACAGGACACGTCGCACACGACGCTCGTGGAAACGATGATCTGCGCACCCGTGTTGTCGACCGTCTGGGGGTTCAGCGCCCCAAAGACCTGAAAGTAGTACAGCGAGCTCGGCTCGAGGTTCCCCACCGTGTAGGTCGTGTTGATGATCGGAGTGGTCAGCAAGCCAGGGGGAGCAAAGGCGATGCCATCGGTCGACACGAGCACGACATACATGGGCACAGCTCCGTCAAGCGTGTCCCACGAGAGCGTAATGGCCGAGGAGCCCACGTAGCTGGCGTAGAGGTTGCTCACGTGCCCTGCCGACTCGACCACGCCAAAGACGCAGTCGGTGGTTAGATTGGTCCACACGCCCTCGACGCTGCAGAGCGCCGTGGCCGTCCCGATAAAGCCTGGTGCACACGAGCCGACCACGCCCGTCCCGGGCGACGTGGCGGAAAAGTACGCCTGCGCCTGCACGTACGGAGGGCACTCGAGCTGGCACACGGTCCCGTTGGGCACAGTGTTGCCGGGGCAGAAAGTGAAGCAGCCAGAGAGGTAATTGTACTCTCCGGGGATGCAGGCGGTGCAAAACGACGAGAGGCCGCTGCAGGTCGTGCAGGGGAACGCGCAGGGCAAGCACTCGCCCGCCTCGGCAATGTACGTCCCGGTGGGACACTGCAGGTAGTGGCACGAGCTGCCGTAGAGCAGGTAGAGCGCGCCGCACGAGTCGCAGCTGGTGGCCGTCCCGGAGCAGGTGGCACAACTCGAGTCGCACGGCTCGCAGGTAATCCCGCTGTCGTACGTGCCGTCGGGGCAGGTGAGGACGCACTTCTCCTCGTCGCCCAGGAGCAGCAAGCCCGAGGGGCAGCTCGTGCACGCGTCGGGCGCCGACGCACACGTGGAGCAGTCGTCTGCGCAAAGGGTGCAGACATCGCCGTCGTACGTCGGGACAGACGTGTAGCCAGTGGGGCAACTCTGGTAACAGACCGAGCCCAAGAGAGCAGTTCCGGCCGAGCACGAGGTGCATTGCGCCGTGGTGCTGTTGCACGTGGCGCACGGCGACAAACACTGCGAGCACGTTGTCCCGGACGTCTCGAGCGTCCCCGCGGGACAGCTGATGACGCACTCGCCTTGAGGATCCAGCAACAGCCCACTGGGACAGGATGTGCACTGGCTCGCCCCGCCAGAACAGGTCGCGCACCATGGGCTGCACGGGTTGCAAACGCCGCTGTCGAGGAAGAAGCCAGGAGGGCAGGCTGACACACACGTGCCGTTGGGGGGGAAGAGGACAAAGTGGTCGCTGCAGGCGGTGCAGAGGGCGGCCTGCGTGTCGCACGTGGAGCACGACGGGTCGCAGGACGAGCAAGACGACGCCGTGGCAAACTCGCCCGCGGGGCAGGCAGAAACGCAAGAGGACCCATCCAGGAGCAAAGTGGCATTGGAACACGACGTGCACGTGGTCGCCGAGCCCGTGCAGGTCGCACACGCGGCCGCGCACGAAAGGCAGTTGATGCCGCTGGCAAACATGCCGTTGGGGCACTGGGGCTGGCACGTGCTCGTTGCCGGAACAAAGAGGAGACTGCCCGTGCAGGCCGTGCATGTGGACGGCGACTGCTGGCAGGACGAGCACGACTGGTCGCAGTTGACACAAGCCGATCCTACCTGGGTCGTACCGCCTGGGCACGAGCTCACACACGAGCTTTGGTACAGGGACTGGCTCGGGTCCGTGCACGACGTACATGTGCTCGAGGTGCCGTTGCAGGTCGCACAGGGGGCCGTGCAGGCGACGCAGATGCTGTCGGCAGTGTCCGAGAGCGTGTTGTTGGGGCAGGACGCCCAGCAAGTGCCTTGGTAGAGATACGGGAGGCCGTCGTCGGCTGGGCAGCTCGTGCATGTGGCCGTTGACCCAAAGCAGGTCGCGCACGGCGAGGAGCAGGGGGAACACACGCTCGCAGTGCCATTTGAAGTCGCCACCGTGCCGGGAGGGCACACGCTCAAGCACGTGTTGTTGTAGAGCAGGGGCGAGGCGGACGAGGACGAGCACGAGTCGCAGTAGGAGGCCGACAGTGAGCAGGTCGCACACGTGGACGCACAGGCGAGGCACGTCCCAGTGCTCGCGTTGGCATATGTCCCCGCGGGGCACACGGATTCGCAGGTCGAGCTCGCCGAGCTAAGGAACGTGCCACCGGGGCAACTGGTACAGGACGAGGCCGTGTTTGCGCACGTCGCACAGGAGGAGTTGCAAGCTGCGCACGTCAGCGCGGCGGTCGCGTAGGTTGCATCGGGGCAGGTGGCGAGGCAGGTGCTGTTGTAGAGGAACGCGTTCGAGCAGGACAGGCACGCCGTCGTCGAGTTGGCGCAGGTCGCACAGGAGGGGTCACACGACAGGCACGTGTCGGCAGACGTCTCTGTGGTCGTCGTTCCAAAGGGGCACGCGCTGTAGCAGACGGACGAGAAGAGGAACGTGCCATTGACACAGCCGGTGCACGTCGACGTCGAGTTGATGCAGTCTGCGCAGGGCGAGGAGCAGGGCAGGCAAACTTGGCCGCCGCCGCTGCTGCTGCTGTTGCTGTAGACGGTTCCGTTGGGGCACTGGCTCCAGCACTGGTCCTGGTAGAGGCCGCTTCCCGGTGCGCACGACGTGCAGAAAGCGGCGTCACCGTCGCACTCGGCGCAGTTGGCAGAGCAGGGCTCGCAGATGTGGTCGGCATTGTTGAAGGTTTGAGACGGGCACGAGGACGTGCACGTGTCACCAGAGAGGCCGAGGGCGCCAGAACATGACGTGCAGTTGGTCGCGGTCACGTTGCAAGTCAGACAAGAGCTGTCACACGCAAGGCAGACCGCGGACTCGGGGTCGGCGTACGATCCAGCTGGGCACGCGGTCAGGCAGGAAGACCCCGACAGGACAGTGCCTGCATCGCATGATGCGCACGACGTCCCGATCGTCAGGCACGTGGCGCACGGGCTGGAGCACGCCGAGCACTCTGAGCCGTCGACAAAGGTGCCAGGCGGGCACGTACCCACACAGTCAGAGCCGTCCAGGTAGGTCTGCGTCGAGGCCAGGCACGACGTGCACGACTGGGTGCTGTTGTTGTCGCACGTGGCGCAGGGCGAGTCGCAACCGAGGCACGACGTCGAGTTGACCTGGACGGTGCCGGCGGGGCAGCTGGCAAGGCAGTCGGTCCCAGAGAGCAGCAGGTCACCGGCACAGGTGAGGCAGTCGCCAGTCGTCCCGGCACACGAGGCGCACGTGGTGTCGCAGGGCGAGCAGTTGACGCCGTCCTCGGCCACGGTCCCGTTTGGGCATGCTGTGACGCAGGTCTCGGACGCAGCCAAAAAGTAGTAGCCGTCCGAGCAGGACGTGCACATTGTCGTGTCGCCGCTGCACGTGCTGCACGTCGGGTCGCAGTCCAAACAGTCGAAATGGTCAGGGCTCTCAACCGATCCAGGGGGGCACTCGACATAGCACTCGTTGCCGTAGTACAGAGTCCCGTTGGTGCACGAGTTGCACGTCGAGTTGGTCCCCGAGCAGGACAGGCAGGGCTCGGCGCAGGGGGCACACGTGTTGTTTTGCGTCAAAAACTCGGTCGTGTCGCAGTTGGACTGGCAGAAGCCCGCGTCGGCGACGGACGTAAAGTTGTAGCCCGAGATGCAGGACGTGCAGTTGCTGGCCGAGAGCGTGCAGTTGTCGCAGGGAGACTCGCAGCCCTGGCAAGTCGTCGAGCCGGTCGGCAAAAAAGTCGCCCCCGGGCACGACGAGACACACGACTGGGCCGTCGGGAGCAAGTACGTGCCAGGCGTGCAGGATGTGCAGGTCCTGGACGAGCCAGAGCAAGTGGCGCAGGGACTCGCACAGGCTGCGCAAGTGGTGCTCGTGTTGGCGTACGTGCTCGTCGGGCAGACCTGGTAGCAGGCATTGTTGTAGAGGTACTTGTTGGCCGGGCACGACGCGCAGCTCGTGGACGATCCCGAGAACGTCACGCAGGAGCTGTCGCAAAAGAGGCAGCTGGAGCTGCTGGCGTACGAGCCCGCTGGACAAGACCCCACGCAGGTCGAGTTGTAGAGGTAGGCAGGCGAGGAGCACGACAAGCAGGTATCGGTCGTGCGAGCACACGTCGTGCAGTTGCTGGTGCAGGCGAGACAGCTGGGCTGGGTCCCGTTCACGACCGTGCCAGAGGGGCAGCTGCCATAGCACTGCGAGTTGAACAGGTAGGAGCCGGCGGGACACGACGTGCAGTTGGTCGCAGAGCCGCCGCCGGTACAGGTCGCGCACGAGGACGAGCAGGCGGCACACGAGCCAGTGGCCGCGTTGGCGTACAGCCCACCGGGGCAGCTGGCAAGGCAGGTGTTATTGGGGCTGTACAGGAACGTTCCAGAGACGCAGTTTTGGCACGAGGTCGGCGAGGTGGACGCGCACGACAGGCAGGGAGACGTGCACAGCGAGCACACGGTGTTGTTGGTAAAGTAGCCCGAGGGACACGAGGAAACGCACGTCGACTGGTTCTGGTAGAGGTAGTAGTTGGAGGTGCAGGTCGTGCAGGTCGTCGCCGATCCGTAGCAGTTGGCGCACGGCGACGAGCACGGCGAGCAGGTCGACGCCGAGCTGTTGAACGTGCCATCGGGACATGCCGAGTAGCACTGGCCCTGGTAGAGCAGCGGCCTGCTGGCCGAACAAGCGGTGCACAGCGAGGCCGAGCTCGAGCAAGCCGAGCATGGGAAGGAGCACTGGGCGCACGTGGAGCCCGACGTGTACGTTCCTACGGGGCACGAGGGCAGGCAGGAGCTTGCGTTCAGGTACATGTTGGCGACACACGACGTGCAGGTGACATTGCTGTTGACGCAGTTGGCGCACGGGGACGTGCAGTTGCTGCAGAGCGACGACGAGCTGGCAAAGGAGCCACTGGGGCAGGACGAGTAGCACGTCGAGCCGTAGAGCAGCGGCTGGTTGCCTGTGGGGTTGCACGAGAGACAAGCGTTTGTGCCCGCGGCCGTGCACGACGCGCATGGTGACGAGCAAGGCACGCAGGCGGACGACGCCGTGTCGGGGTAGGTGCCGCCGGGACAGGTGGTGTAGCAGACCGAGCTGAAAAGCAGCTGGCCGGACGGGCAGGAGGTGCAGCTGGTGGCCGAGCCCGAGCAGGTCGCGCAGGCACTCGAGCTGCAGGGCGAGCAGGCAGTAGCGTTCGTAGACGGGGCATACGACCCGGCGGGGCAGGACGTGCTGCACGAGTTGTTGTAGTACAGGTAGGTGGTTACGCACGAGGTGCACGTTGTGGCCGAGCTCACGCAGTTCGCGCACGGGCTCGTGCAAGCGGCGCACGTCGTGGCCGAGTTGTTGTACGTCCCCGCGGGGCAGCTGCCCACGTAGCACGTCGACTGGTACAAAAAGTTGCTGGCAGCGCACGAGAGGCACTGCGTGGCCGAACTCGAGCATGTGGCACAGGTCGACGAGCAGGCCGTGCAAGTGGATCCCGTCACGTAAGTGCCCGATGGGCAGACGCTGTAGCAGGTGCTGTTGAAGAGGAACTGGTTGCTAGGGCACGACGTGCACGTGGTGGCCGACCCGGCGCAGTTGGTGCAGTTGCCGGCACAGGCCGCACACGCACTCGCACTGACGTTGAAGGACCCAGCAGGGCAGGACATGTAGCAGGCCCCGCCAAAGAGGAGCGGCTGCACCGTCGGCTGGCAGCTGGTGCACGCCGACGAACCAGACGCTGAACAGGTGGCGCACGGAGAGGCGCAGGCCGAGCAGGCCGTGGAAGAGCTCGTGTAGGTCCCCGGGGGGCAGACGCCGTAACAGGTCGAGTTGTACAGGAAGAGGCCGGTCGGGCAAGAGGTGCAGGTTGTGCTTGCAGAGACGCAGTTTGCACAAGCCGACGAAGAGCACCGGGCGCAGGCAAAGGAGCCCGGCGCGGCGTAGTACAAGCTCGGGCACGCGCTGAGACACGTCGTGCCGTTGAGGTACGGGGTGGAGCCGGTCGATGTGCAGCCGGTGCAGGTGGTCGCGGTACCGGTGCAGTTGGCGCAGGGACTGGAGCAGGACTGGCAGGCGAGGGCCGTCGAGTTGGCAAAGGTGCCGGCGGGACAGGTGCTCACGCAGGCGGAGCCCGAGAGGAACGTGCCACTCGAGGCCGTGCAGGCCGTGCAGGTCGACGTCGAGCCCGAGCAGGAGGCGCACCCCTGCGTGCACGCCTGGCAGACTTGGTTGATGGAGATGTAGGCCGCAGGGCAGGCCGCAAGGCACTGCGACGAGTAGAGCGAGAAGCCCGACACGCACGACTGGCACGTGGTGGCAGAGGAGGCGCAGGTGCTGCAGGGGCTAGTGCAAGCCGCGCAGGTCCCAGAGGTCGTGTTTGCAAAGGTGCCCGCGGGGCACGTGGTCACGCACTGCTGCGAGTTGTACAGGTAGTTGCCGGCGAGGCAGCTCGTGCACGCGGTTGCCGAGGTGGACGTGCACGACGAGCAGCCTTGGGCGCAGGCCGTGCACGTGGATCCGGTCTGGTAGGTGCCGGCAGGGCACGCGACGTAGCAGGTGGAGTTGTACAGGTACTGGCTCGAGGAGCACGACGCGCACGCGTTGACCGCGCCCACACACGACACGCACGGGCTCACGCACGCCTGCTGATAGTAGGCGAGTCCGACTCCCCCGTTGCTGTTGAAGGCCCCTGCAAAGACGTTGACGCCGTCGGTGGCCACATTCTGGCCCGCACTGCCGCCGGATACCGAGGGGGCGTAGCTGACCGTGGTCGTACACGACGACGCGGACGAGCACAGGATAGTGTAAAAGGAACCGCCGTTGCCAATGCCCGGCGCGCCCACCACGAGCAGGTTGTTGACAAAGGCGAGGCTGATGGCATAGTTGCCCGACTGCACATTCTGGTACCCTGACGAGCAGGAGGGCGTCGAGGTACTTCCGCTGTTGGTGCAGCTGTACAGGTACAGCGTCGCGCCGCTGTCGGAGCCGGTGTCGGAGAAGGCCACCATCGTGCCCGACACGGCCACGGAGGCGCCAAAGTAGTTGTTGGTGTAGTACGAGCCGTAGATGTTTGTGGGGCTCCCGCAGGAACACTGGGTCGTGGAGCCGCTGCACGTGCAGCCGTACACGACGACGTCGCCAGACAGGATGAGAAAAATCGAGTAGGCGTACTGGCCGACCGCCATAATGTAGGACGTGCTGCCGGTGCTGATTGGCGAGATGCTCACCGCGGTCCCGTACTGGCTGCCCGAGTTGGCCTGCGCAACGTACAGGGGGGAGGAGCAGGTGCCCGGCGTCGTCGGCGAGCAGGACGTCAACTGGACGTACCCATTGCCGCCGCTCAGAGCAGAGACGGCCGCCACAGTGCCGGCCATCGACGTGGCGTAGCCAAACTGCAGGGCGCCGACGCTGCTGAGACCCGATATGGTGTAGGGTGCTGTGGTGCCGCACGTGGCCAGGGACGAGCACATGTAGACGTAGGCTGCACCGACGCTGGACGCGGTCTTGGTTGCGCCCACGAGCAAGAGCGACGAGGACATCGCCACGGACCAGCCGAAATAGGAGGACCCCGAGGGCCCGCTGAGGGTTGTGGCCACGGAGCAGGCCGAGGTCACGCTGCAGCCGTACACAAACACCTGGTTGTAGTACCACGCGCCCACGGCGAGCATCTCCCCGTTCACGGCCGAGGCGTAGCCAAAGTTGGTGCTGGTCGACGTGGCCGAGCTCGGCGGCTGCACCACCACGTTGGCCAGGAACTGGGCGCTCGCGTGGCCCATCGCGAGGAGGACGACAAGGGCCAGCGGCCACGACGGCCTTGGTAACCTCTGCACCATTGCCTGTTGCGGGGGTTAAAAATAGGACAGCCTTAGGGGAAGACGGGGTTAGGAGGAGAGAGAGCGAGCGATTGACAGGGAGAGAGAGGGGAGCGCACGCGACGCGAGACAGGGCAGAAGGCGCCCCCTCCCCCCACCCACCCACCCCACCACCCCCTGCAACGAGGTCAACACGGCACAGACCGCTCGTGTGCGTTTCATGAGCACGTGCGAACCAGCAAATAGCAACAAACACACTCGAAACTGGCGCGGCAGCACCACCACCGCCAATGCAACACTGCTCACACCCGCTCACACCCGCTCACATTCCCTCGAACACGGAGCAGTGCCCCTTGCTAGGGGGGCTGGCGATATCAGCACGCGCAAAAAAAATCGCCGATGAATCCAGGGGTCGCATTTGCAGGAAAGATGTCGTCGCATCATGTCCTCGCGGGGCTGCTCGCCCACCTGCGCAGGTTCCGCTCGCAAACCGTCCGCGGGCCCGACAGCACGGCGGCCCAGCTGGGCATGATGGAGAGGCTGCTGCTGAGCTTCCGGCCGGCCGCCTTCCCGCATCCAGTCGCGGCCCTTTGGGATCACGTGGCAAACTTGCCCCAACTCGGACGGGGTGCGCTCGTCTTTGCCGACCGCAGCGACGTCACGGCGGCTGCCTCGCCAGGCCGTGCGCCCGCCAATGTGCTCGTGCTCGAGCTTAAGCATATTCCGGTCCAGCCCGGCGCGACCAAGCGGACCAAGCGCACGGCCCTGCGCAAAAAGGTCGCCGAACAGGTCGAGGCGTCGATGGCCGCGTGGGCCCGCAACCACCCGCGCGACACCGTCCACGGGATCGTCTACACCAACGAGCCTTGGCGGCAGGGCAAGCAGCTGACCATCCCGCCGCCTACCGCGACCCCACTGGCTGTCGATCTGCCCACAACCGCCCAACTGGAGGCGGTCCACGTGCCACAAGATCTGGATGCACCCGGCAGCTTGGCACCCACTTTGTCGTCTGCGTTAAAGCGTGGCCACGAGAGCGATGACGACGAGGGCCAACCGCCGGTGCTGAGCTTGCCTGTACGGCCTCCCCCGAAAAAGAGGACCAAAAGCGCGGCGCCAGCGGTGTTCAGGGAGGCCACTTTCAGCGACGACGAGATCGAGAGGCGGCGGGTGCTGCTGGAACGGTCGACCGACTTGCTCGACGGGACCGCCGACGCAGGTGAGCAGGAAATGCAACGATTCCTGTTGACCAACTTTGCGCCGCCCGAGTTTCCCTACGCGATCGCCGCAGAGTGGGATTTTGTGTGTGGCTTCTCCAACCTCGGGCGCGGTGATCTTGTCTTTTCCAGCCAGCCTGTCGACATCGTCCGTCACGAGGCGCCGCACCAAACCCCTGTCAGCGTCCTCGTCGTCGAGATTAAATTCATCGCGTCTGGTTCAAGTCCGACGAATCGGCGCAAGAGAACGGGCGCGAGGCAAAAGGTGCGAGAACAGATCGTCGCGGCTATGGAGGCATGGCAAGCGCTGCATCCACGAGACACCGTCCACGGCCTCATCTACACAAACGAGAGTACACGCCACGGCGCCAGGCTCACCGAAGCCCACTTGGCGGCCACCGACCCCGTCCAGATCGTTGTTCCCTCGCTCCCTCCCTCCCTCGGCATACAAACGTACATGCCGATTTAGCATCGAGTATCATGATCCTTTGCCGGTGCACAGATTTTTATTTTTATTTATTTGTTTATTTTGCATATGCCACCTGGCTGGATCGACAGAGTGAAGTGAAGAGGGACATAGGATGGGTCGCGGGTCAGCGGAGGCTGTCTTGATGCTGCTGCTGGCCTTGATGCTGCTGCTGGCCGTGGTACTGCTGGCCGGCCTGGCCCTGCTGCTGGCTGTAGTTGATATCGACGTTGCTCGTCTGCTGGATCTTGCCTTGACCACCGTCGCCATCGCCCTGCTGGTTCTGCTTGGTCTCCGAGTCACGGTCAAAGCTGCAGAGGGCAAAAGAAAAAAAAGGTAAACACACATTAGATTATTGTACGCACATGCTCTTGATTTTCGCCTGCGCTTTCTCTGCGAATGGGGAAGCATTTCGTTAGACGACAGCCGCAGCAACGAGACGTACTCAGCATGATGGTCGCTGTCGTCGGGTTTTTGAAATTGGGGGTGTGGAGCGACGCCGATTTGAGCTTTTCGAAGCATCGAGCGTCGACCGTGCTCCACACAAGCAATTCACCGACGGAGCTAGCACCAATGCGCCTGCGGCAGCGCCCGACCCACTGCCCTCCCCCTCCAGGCTGGTCCTGCGCAGCTTGTGCACACATTCTCTTGGCAGGAACGTGTCAGCGCATGAATATGCACGAGTGATCCGCACGTGAATCAGAGTGGTTGGGCGGTCCAAGTGAAATGAATTCTTGAAACGACCGAGGACAAGGCGCGCGTCTGCCCCCGGCCGGTCAGAGGTCGCGGCGGCATCGGATAGAGCACAGCTCGGTTGCTCTGGACGACAAGTCAAAACGTGGGCTGGATAGGGGGTGAACGCGCGAGCGACCAATAGAAAGAGGGGCAAGAAAATATTTTCACCGTTTCCGTGTTGATACATTTTTTCACCCCTCTCTTATTTTTTCACGTTGTCCTCCGCTCTCTCACGCCAGCGCACAGCATCCGCAACCGGTGTGGCCGTCGCTGTGCCCGGCAGCCCCCCTCCTGCCGCTTTTATTGGCCACGAAAGTGAACCCAGGACGCTCAGATGAAACGTTCTCTGAAACGCGTTTCTGGTGTTGTTTTATTTTTAAAAATATTCGGGGTTCCTTGTATTGCCACGCTCGGTCGGGTTTGCCCTCCCCCCCAGCGTGCGCTCTCACTGTGTCGGGCCGTCCGTTTCGCTATCCGCCGCAAACAGCGGCTGCAAAAAAGGTGTTTTGGGTTTTTGTCTTATCTTGCCCCTCTTTTCGCCTTATCTGCTTTTCGTTGCTCACACAAAATAACTTGAAATTCTCTTTCACCTGCGCCCGCGTATCCAATGACACTCTCCCGCACCCTCGCGTCCGCTGTCCCTGTCTCCGCGCGGAGCCAGCCGGCTGGGGCTTTTGCTATCTTTTTTTTTTTTTCTCACCACCTTTTCACGTTCCAACTGAAAAGTGGTCTGAAACCGGCTTTCTGTTTTTTATCAAAAAATAAATTAAAAAATAGGTCCTGTTGCGCGGCAAGCTCAGCACCCGCGTCGCTACCTGTACCCCCCCCCCCCCCTTCTCTCTCGCGCGCGCCCCACCCTCGTCTCCAGGGCGACCGTGAGAGGTACTCGCTCCCACCCTTTTGTTGTTTTTGATCGCCCCCGCAAATTCCAGATCATTCCAGATGGCGGCATTTTCGCCTTTCCACCCTCGAGCGCTGCTGCTGCTCGTGGCACT
>Ga0302234_10001536_pt1 | contig 15830 bp, 13 predicted proteins | sample II_Palsa_N3_2_FD_193576 | JGI IMG/M metagenome (GOLD analysis project Ga0302234, IMG submission 193576) | Peat permafrost microbial communities from Stordalen Mire near Abisko, Sweden - II_Palsa_N3_2 | ecosystem: Environmental > Terrestrial > Soil > Palsa > Peat permafrost | place: Sweden... | reverse complement strand
CAGCGGCAGCGCCGGCAGCGTAATCAGCTTGCCGAGGATCGCAGTGAAGCCCCACAGCAACACGCAGAAATGGATCTGCAGACGAGCTTTGCTGACGGGTTGCATGCGGGTCATCGGGTAAGGGCGTGACCGGCATTCTAGCTGGCGTGATGGGCGAATTCCGCGATGACTGGCCATTCGCACACTCGAGCCGTGAACGATCATCCCTTCCTGAAAAGAAAACGAGGGCGCGCGCACAGCAAGCGTTTCACCCGAACTGCCGCTTGTTCGAGAATTCAGTGATGATCTGCGTAAGGGCTGCGGAGTCCAGTAAAGAAGAAGGGCGATCTGCCGCGGCACGTCAACACCAAGGAAGGTCATTAAATGCGCAAGCATGCTACGAGTAAGCTGAGGCTGGTACCTCATACTGCTCGACTGAACAAGCTGTAGCTTTCGACAGGCACGATCGAAAAGGCGAAGCCCTACTATAAAAGTGGTTCGGCGCGGCGAGACAGAGGGGCTCTACGTGATCCGAACTGCCGCCTAGAAACGGGTCACCCAGGGGAACTAAATGGATTTCGTACGCGTTGCGATGCGAGCACTTCTTTGCACAGTGCTTGATCGAAGAGGGCGTGGACCACGGAGGGGTAGTCGATTCACCCCAGGGTTCTCGTCGGCAGCTGCGCTTTTTTTATTCGCCGCGATTCTCTTGTGTCTACCTGCGACTGCAAACGCGAACCCGTATCAAACGGAATACCAAGCGTATGAGGCTTGTCAGTCATATCTCGCATTTTACCCTCCCCAACCCTCCTGGACTTATGAATGTACTCTACCTCCACCTCCGTCTCCTCCTACTGCCATCCTGTTGGCAGGGCCAACTTACGGCGCCGCCTACTGGCAGTTTGTTGACCCTACGTCGCCCGGTGTTGCGGGGCAAACGATGGGGCCGTCCTGCAGCTGTGCGGGCGATCCGATCACGCTGGGTACGGGCAACGAATATCACGACGATGAGGATGTCGACTTAGGTGCGCTGGGTTTTCATCGTTACTACAACAGCCAGATTGACGTCACCTCCGCGAAAATCGGTGCCCATTGGCGGCACAGCTTCGACCGCAGTTTGGATTACGTCACCTCGGGCAATGTCACGACGGCTACGGTCTATCGCCCCGATGGCCGGATCGTTGTCTTCACTGCAAGCGGCACCGCCTGGACCGCGGTTTCCGGTATTCCTGATAGCCTCACCACCACGAGCACGGGCTGGACGTTTTTTGAGGCGTCGACCCGCAATCACGAATACTTCAACAGCAGCGGGCAACTGACTTCCATTCAGGATCCCAATCAGCTGACCACCTCGCTGACCTATAGTACGGCGAGCACACCGACCTCCATCGCACCGGTCGCCGGTCTGCTGCTCACCGTGGTCGATCCGCGCGGTCGGCAACTGTCCTTTGCCTATAACAGCAGCAGCCTCGTTTCCACCGTCACGCTGCCGAACGGTGGGGTATTGACCTACGGCTACACCAAAGGAACGCTCACCCAGGTCACCTACCCGGATCAGAGCACACGGCAATACATTTACAACGAGAGCAACCTTACCGAAGACACGGTATGGCCCGGTGCGATGACCGGCATCGTGGATGAAGCAGGAGTGCGTTACACCACCATTGGGTATGACAATGAAGGTCGGGCCATCACCTCGCAGCTTGCGGTCGTGGGCACGGCGCCGGTGGACCTCACTTCGGTGACATACAACAGCAGCGGCACCACCTCGGTCACTTACCCCACTGGTGCGCAGACGACCTTGAGCTTTGTCGTGCCGTCCGGCTCGGTGTATACCAGTGCGGTGAGTGCACCCTGTGGTCCGACATGCGGTCAGCCCAACGCCGCAGCAACGTTTGACGGCAACGGCTATCCGGCCTCGACCACGGACTTCAACAGCAACCTCACGACGACGAACTACGCGGCCAACGGGCTGCTGGATACAGAGGTCGATGCGTCGGGCACCTCGAGTCAGCGCACGACGAACACGACGTGGAATACCGTACTACGCGTGCCGCTGCAAAGCACCATTACGAATGCCAGTGGCACCACGGTGGCTAACACCGGGTGGGTTTACAACACGGTCGGCCAGCCGCTGGCGCGTTGTGAGATCGATCCCGTGCAGGCGAGCGGTTATACCTGTGCTGCCACGGGCACCGTGCCGGCCGGTGTACGTCGTTGGACCTACACCTACTGCACCGCCGTGGACGGTATGCAGTGTCCGCTGGTCGGCCTACTGCTCAGCGTCACCGGCCCGCGTACGGATCTCACCCAGACCACGACCTACAGCTATTACATGACCAGCAGCGCGACGAGCTGCGGCACACCGGGTGCGGCCTGTTACCAAGCCGGTGATCTTTATCAAGTGACTGATGCCTTGGGTCACACCACCACCATTGCTTCGTACGATGGGGCAGGGCGTATCACGCGGACCACCGACGCCAACGGGATCAACACCGATCGCACCTACACACCGCGTGGCTGGCTCGCCTCGCGCAGCGTCGGTGGCGCGACCACGACGTTGGGCTACACGCCATACGGTGCCGTCGCCTCGGTCACCGATCCCGATGGCGTGATTACCACGTTGACCTACGACGCGGCACATCGCCTGACGGACATCACCGATGCGCAGGGCAACGATCTCCACTACACACTGGATGCCGCTGGTAACAAGACCGCGGAGCAGGTCACGACGGCCTCGGGCACGGTCATGCAAAGCCAGTCACGCACCTACAACACGCTGGGTCAGCTGACCGCCATCATCGACGGCCTCAGTCAGACGGTTTTCAGTGCCGGCACCAGCGGAAGCTACGATGCCAACGGCAACCTGATCCACAGCGCCGACGCGCTGGGCTACCAAAGTCAGCAGGGCTTCGACGCGCTAAACCGCCTCACCAGCACGATCGCCAACTACAACGGCGCTGACCCGGCCACGACGAACACCACGACAACCGTCAGCCTGGATGCACTGGATCGCTTGGCAGGCGTTACCGACCCCACAGCCCTCACGACCAGTTACTCTTACGATGGGCTCAGCGACCGCACACAGCTGCAAAGCCCGGATACCGGCACCAGCATCGATGCCTACGATGCAGCCGGCGATCGCCTCACGCATACCGATGCGAACGGGAACGTCAGCACGTCGACCTATGACGCGGACAATCGGCCTGTCAGCACCAGCTACACCAACACTGCACTCAACGTCACCTACACCTACGACGAAGCCAACTCAGTAACGGGCTGCAGTGCCTCGAATCAGATCGGCCGACTGACGAGGGTGGTGGAGGGTGTCGTCACGACGGTGTTCTGTTACGACGGTCGCGGCAACGTCATTCAGAAGATGCAGTTGCTGTCGGGCTATACCGACATTACGAACTATGGCTATACAGCAGCCGATCGACTGAGCGGTGTGAGCACGCCCGACCAGACCGCAATCAGCTACACTTACGACACCGACGGGCATGTCAGCGGTGTAACCGTCACGCCTAGCGGTGCTACCAACGCGTCGCCCACCGTGGTCAGCGCCATCAGCTACCTGCCGTTCGGGCCGATCAGCAGCTACACCCTGGGCAATGGGCAGACCATCACGCGGACCTACGACGCCAACTACCGGCTCACCGACCTGACCAGTCCGGCGCTGAACCTGCATTTTGCTCGCGATGCGATGGGCGACATCGTCGCCTTGGGCAACGCCCCAGGCGCCAACCCGGCCACGGAGACGTACAGCTACGATCCGCTATATCGGCTCACCGGCATCACCGACAACGGCACCGCGCTGGAAACCGTCACTTACAATCCGACCGGCGATCGGCTGAGTAAGACGGCGCCCGGTCTGGCCACAGGTACCTACCTCTACACCACCGGCACCCATCAGCTGGCCAGTATCGGCAATGCGGCCCAAGCCAATGACGCTAACGGCAACACCACCGGTAGCGTGATGGGCGGCAACACGTACGGCTTCGCGTACAACGGGCGAAACCGCCTGACGTTGGTGCAACTCAATGGCCAGACGGTCGCCAGCTACACGTACAACGCCTTGGGAGAGCGTATCGGCAAGGTGGCAAACTTCCCGCAGAACGTGAGCGAGCGTTACGCCTACAACGAGTCTGGCCAGCTGATCGGCGAATACGGCACCACCAACAGAGACTACATCTGGCTGGGTGGGCTACCGGTGGCAGTGGTGGACAACACCATTAATGGCAGCGTGACGACCAGCACGATCAACTACGTGACCGCTGATCAGCTAAATACGCCGAGGGCGGTGACCAATAGTGCGGGCGCGGTGATCTGGCAGCTGCCGTATCAAGGGAATGCGTTTGAGGAGTTGCAGCCGACATCAAGCACCGGCTATGTGCTTAACCTGCGTTCCGCTGGTGAGTACAACGACGCCGAGACAGGGCTGAATAACAACGGCTATCGAACGCGCAACCCCTATACGTGGCGCTTCGGGCAGAGTGATCCAGAAGGACTGGCCGGAGGCATCAGCACTTATGCAGCCGTCGGTAACAACCCGTTGAGCTATGTCGACCCAGACGGGAGGCAGATCGCAGGGACTGTGAATAACGATGGTGTGAATTGGGATGCCCGGGCAAGCGACAATGCTGAATTCATCGGATATTTGCTCACCGGCGTAAACATCGATCAGGTGAACGCGCCTGGAGATGACTCCATTCAGACGGTGGTTACCCCATTGGAGTTTATGGCTGCGGGCAGGCTTGCAAGAGGGGTGGGCGCTGCTGCTCGTGCCATGTGCCCGTCGGCGGCTCTCGATAGTGGCGCCCGTAGCGCCTTAAACGGATTGCGGCTAAATATGCAGTTGTCCGCAGAACAAGCGGCCGGCGCAAGAGCACCCACCCAAATTACGGGATACTCGAATCATGCACTGTCCCAAATTGCTAGCCGCGATGGGGGCATAGGAGTAAGCCAGGCTGCTCTGGATTCCGCGTGGAGTAATCCGAGCAACATCCAATACGCACCATCACCATACGGCCCAACATTTAGGTTCACGGGAAGTGACGCCACTGTTGTTGTAAATTCCGACGGAACGGTCGTCACAAGTTGGGCGACATCTGCAGCAGGGACCGGGAAATGACAATAAATTTGACCAAGAGACAAGATGAGCTAATCGAATATCTCTGCGGTTTGGACGACGGCGCGAACGCCGAACTCGGCAAAAGAGCAAAAGCGGGGCAGCTATCCTCTGACGACGTCGGAAGGCTATGCGAAATAATTTCGGATGAGCTTATGCTTAAGGGCATAGAGAAAAGCTTTGAGCCGAATGACTACGGCTTGGAGCTTGAAAAGTTACTCGATGACGTGAACAGCGAGCGACTCCATCGTTGACCCGTCGAAGCAACGATTGCTCGGATATGCCGAGCTCTTTGGGATTTGTCCAATGGTCATTCTGCAGCAATAAAGAGAGAATCAGAATGCCGCACGAAACAATGTTGAATGTTTTCGGTGCAGTCGTAGTTGGAATTAGCGTACTGATTTGGCTAGTGGCGCGGCGACTTGCCAAGGTCGACCCCAGCTATTTTCAGACACGCGATGGTGTGCTGCGTTGGTGGGATGTTTCCTCAGTCAGCCAAGTTGTAAAAATGATTTTTGATCCGCGGCTTCCCGATCCAGCACATGGCCAGGGGATGCGCAAAGCCATCTACGCGATCCGCGTTCTGTATGTGCTCGGCATCGTTGGAGCAGTCTTCTTCTTTTACCTATTTTTCGCGCATCCCCAATCGATTTTCCCTCGTTAGGGTATGCGCCCAAAGATATTGGCTGCCAGAAGATCTCCGAATATTCAAGAAAGCAAAGGCCGCCCACAAAGGCGGCCTTCTTCGTCTGTGGCTGTGTTTAGCAGCTGGCCAGAGCGTGTGGGTGGCAGGGCGCCTTTGTGATGGGAGCGCATCGTAGACGCCGCGATGACTCGCCGACGTTGATCAATGCGACGGTCGTAAATTTGATGCTCCCATAACGCATTCGTTTTGGCGAGTAGTTACAAATGCAGCGCAGCGATCACGCGGCTGACAGCGCTAAGACTTTCTGAAGATAGTTGGCCATTTCTGGGAAGATGCTTCGTGTACCTCGTTAACCGAAGAGCGTTCAATCCCCCAGTCCCCGAGCAGCTCTTTGTATAGTTCGCGAGCTAGGCACAGGTGTATGAAGGACTCTGGCTCGGCATCGAACAGGTCATCTTCGTCGAGATTGTGTGCCACTTGCTCAAGACTGAATGTGTCGTCGTTAAGCAAAAGCAAGTCCAGCAGTCCACCAACCAATCCGCGATAACTGTGAAAGTCGGGTGACATAAAGAAGGCATGGCGCGTGCAGTAGACCAAGCCCCACAGAGCCAATGTTGCCGACGCAAGGTCAAGCATCCACGTTTTGAACATGAAATCAGCCATGCATCGCTGATCGCAGTTGAACTGGCAGCAGAACGCTGGGGTACTTCGCGCCGAGATGAATAGTGGGTTCCCCATTTTGGATGCATCACCTGGTGATACGTCGGGTCCGTTCCTCAACGCTGAGCGGAATCAGCTAAGTAGTAGCGGCTGGACATTTAATCCGGTTACCAATTTTTGGATGCCACCGGCAAAGCCATGACTAAAGATATGAACACCATGGTCACGCAGAATCGTGCAGTGCTAAATTTCGAGCTCATAGCTAGGAACGATTTTGCGTTTCTCAGCGAACTTGGGTTCTCAGAAATTGAGTCGTCACCAACGCTCATTCGTTACCACAAGGGCGACGTAGAGCTAGATGTTTATCATGGACGCCAGTCGTACGAAATTGGCGCTGGCGTCTCATACCTCGGGACACGATATTCGCTGGTAGAGATCATTCGCGCTACTGATCCTGAAACTGCCAAGCACTATTGTAATTTTTCGACAACCACTCCAGAGGGGGTGGTTGTTGGCCTTGAACAATTGAGTTTGTTGATGAAGCGCTACGCTTTGGCCGCGCTACGGGACGGCCCGAAATTCTTCTCAATCCTTGAGGCACAGCGAAAATTGTGGTCTGAAGAGTACGCTCTGGACGTTCTCGCTCAGCAATTGCGGCCGCAGGCAGATGATGCGTTTCGAAAAGGTGACTACGCTTCAGCGGCGGAACTGTATGCCCGTATTAAAGCTCGCCTAAGCCCGGCAGAGGTTAAGAGGCTGACGCTTGCTGAAAAGCGTCGGTCCCAGCAGTAGATCGCTACCGACATCGAGCACGTGTCATCGGTAGCGAACGTTAAGCCGCGCTACCGATGACACGGGAATAATCTGGAGGGTGCTGATGAGTTCCGGATGGGCTCGTCATAGACCGACGAACTCTGTTTCCAACGCCTGATCTTCTCTGGCCAGACCGATGCGCAGGCCTCTTCTTTTGCCATCGATGGCGACTAGATACATCGCGATCGCCTTGCTCAAGACTTCTGCTTTTGTCGAGTCGCGTGCTACGGCCACCCTCTCGATTTGCGCGTTAAGTTCACTCGATAGCAGCAGCTCGATCCGAACGGACATTAGAGACTACATCTGGTTAGGCGGCTCACCGGTAGCGGTGGTGGATAACGCCATCAGTGGCAGCTCCACTTCCAGCACCGTCAACTATGTGACGGCTGATCAACTGAATACGCCGAGGGCGGTAACCAATAGTGCGGGAACCGTGATCTGGCTGCTTCCTTATCAGGGGAACCCTTTTGGCGAACAGCAACCGACGAGTGGCAGCGGCTATGTGCTAAATTTGAGGTTCCCCGGCCAGTATTACGACGCAGAAACGGGGCTAGTGCACAACGATCACCGCGACTACTGTGCGGCGTGTGGGCGTTACATACAGAGTGATCCGGTCGGGCTGTTTGGTGGGCAGATCAGTACTTATGCCTACGGCAATAACGACCCGCTGAGCAACATCGATCCACTCGGCCTTGCTCAATGCGCGTTGGTATTCTTAAACGGCAACGGTTCTCTGCAATGCACGCTGGATGATCCGAGTAACGCGCCAGTCAACATTCCAGTAGCTTCCGGAAACAACGGTGGCGGAGAAAATTGCAAGAACAACCCTGAGTGCCAAGCCGAAGTCGGTAGAGGCCCAATTCCATCTGGCTGTTGGCAATGGAGTAGTGGGTATACGAGCAAGCCGAACGGGCGGGTGCTTAATCCTTGTCAAGGATGGCCAGATTTAGGCCGCACGAATATACGATCACATAGCTGTGCCAATGCGTTTGGACCTTCAAAAGGTCCACAATTCTGTTCTGCCGGCTGTGTAACAGGGTCAGTGAGCGGTATCCATTCGTTGAACAAGTTGCTTGATGCCGAGCCAAATTCGACTTTATGGGTTGGATCTACACTATCTCCGCAAATCCCTTCGTTCGATGACAGCTTGCCAGGCAAGCCGCAATAGGCGACCTATATGAAATATCGGATCTCGACTGCGTTGTTCTTCTTCTTGATGTCCAGCACTGTGACTGCCGCGGAGAAACTAACACCCGAAAAGGTATTGGCGCATATCGCATCAGTAGGTGCTAAAAAGGCAGTGATTGATTACTACGAAAAGCCAGGGTGGCCAGCAATAACGCAAGGCATCGCGTCCGGAAACAGTGACTGGCTGAAGGTGTATGTTGCTCTTGTCCCGGTAGCGGATGCCGCCGCTGTGGAAGACCTTGGGGACGCCATCTTTGACGTTCTACCGGCACAGCCTTTTAAAGTCTTGCCGATTCTCACAGCCAAGGGGCAGTACACAGTGGAACAACTATGTACATTTACCTTTGAGTCTAAGATCCCGTCCGGCGGCATCAACGCTTACCTCAATCGCCTCGAAAAGTCGCTTCGGAAAGCTGACAGCAAAGAACAGCGCTCGATGGCAGACTCTTGCCGCAGTGGCGTAGGAGTGACTAGAGAGAACTTCAAGAGCAGTCCCGACTACTAGCATGTAAAGAACATGGGGCTACCAGGGAAATCCGTTGGGAGAGCAGCAACCGACGTCGTCGACGGGTTAACCGAGAAAACCTAACCGACAGCTTCTTAGCCGGAACATCCATCGCTACCTCCTTCTCGAACTAGTGAGCGTTAAAACGCAAATGCATCCAGATGACGAAGTTCTAGCGGATCTTCAGCGACATGGTTCGGACCTGTCCGCCGAGCACACGCTTGAGCACTATCTCTACTTTCAAGACGCTGCTTCGGCTTCCGAAGCATGCGCGGAACTTGAAGCCGACGGTTTCAAAATCTCACGCTCCGGTGAAGCAGGCAAGCCGAATTCCTTTCTGGTTCTAGCCGCCATTTCGCTTGTTCCAGAGCGCCAGCACGTCATCGCGCTTTCGGATCAACTCGAAGCGTTGGCGCTGAAATTTGGCGGTGAGTACGATGGCTGGGAAGCTGCAATTGTTCGAGGGGCGAGCTAGAGACCCTGGCCGAAGGCGGGTGCTGCTTCGAGTTGCAAAACGGGTGTCAAATGCTGGAAGTGCCCACAGCCGTCAGCAGTTGAACGCGGTAACCCAGGCCCTATGCCGCTTGCGGGTGCCCTTTTGGGAAGCTTGATGGCGCGCCCGCAGGGCGCACCATCAAGGGTCGATTACTGAACGTCGTGCTTATGCGCGTGCTTCTTGGCGGCGTGCTCGGCGTGTTCAATCGCGTGCAGCTTGTGGCCGTGGGCCAGATGAGCGTGGTGGCTGGCTTTTTCGTGTTGGCCGGCTTCCGCGTGCCTGGCTGCTTCGCGGTGATGCTTGGCGGCTTCGTCGAGGTGCTTGGCAGCTTCGTGATGGTGATGATGAATTTCGTGCTGGTCGCTCATGGAAAGCTCCTTCATCAAGGGTGATCCCGATCCACAGGAGGACTGGGACTATCGAAGGTAGGCGCGGGTAATGACACTGGTATGACCTTGCCGCCAACGGTTTATCAGTGAGGTGCCGTGCCTTTTGCGTTGCCGGCGGGCGTAGCCTTGGCTGGCGCTCGCATCTGCTCCAGCACGGTGCGGCAGGTGTTGTCGCTGTCGTTGTTGTGGCTGGGCGCCACCAGCGCGAGCAGGGCGGCAGCCGGAGCAGCGACTACGGTGAGCGCGACCATGCCTGCGCCGCGCATCAGCAACGGTCCCTTCTGTACGCCGACGTCGGGGTTCTTCAGCGTGCCTTTTACGTATAGCGGCGAACGCAGCGAGAAAATGCGCGCGCCCTTGGTATGCGGCACCACATCCAGGTTGAGTTGTTCGTTGGTCATGTTCGCCGTACCACTGACATTGATGCTGGCATCCTCCGTATCGAGCACGAACAGTCGTGCATCGAACAGACCGTCGGTGGCCACCAGATCTGAAGCGGCGCAGTTGATCTTCACTGTCTTGTCGCCAAACAATTTCTCTACGACGACGTTGCCGACGTTGAGCCCGGCAGTTTCGAGCAGCGTCTTGCTGATCGCGCCATCATTCATTAACAATTTCAGCTCGCCGTTGGCATGGCCAAGCAATGCAGCGATGGAGTTGCCTTGCATGGTGAGATCCGCGTTGCCATTGATTTCGCCGAGGCTGGTTTGCATCGAGGCGAATTCCCGAAACAGTTGCTGGAGCTTGAGATGCCGCGCGTCCAGTTTCAGTGTGCCCTGCATCGGTGACTTGACACCGTCGAGGCGGACGCTACTGCTGACCGTGCCGCTGGCCACGCCGAAGTTCAGTGGATCCAGCTGCAGCACACCGTTGTTCATGATCAGGTGGGTGCTCAACGACTGGATGGGAAGATTTACCCCGTGCGCGATGCGTGCGGCGCTGAAATTGATATCTGCATCCATCGCCTGCCAGCGATCAGTGCGGAACGGTTCGATCGGCAGTGTCTTTTCGGCAGGCTGTGCAGTGGCATCGCCGCGCTGCTGTTTTTCAGCATTGGAGTCGGCTCCGATCAGCGGCGCGAGATCCGCGAATTGCAGCAGTTGTGATTGCACCGTGCCGGTGAGCTTTGGCCGCGCGCCCACGCTGGTGAAATAGAGATCGCCAGAGAGGTCACTGCCGCCGACGCGCCCACGGAAATGTCGATAGCTGAATTGGCTGCCATTGCGATGGAGCTCGGCCTTGAGACGGCCTTCGGTCGCATACGGCGGTGTGTCTGGCAGCGTGATGCCGAAGATCGGATACAGCTTGGCCATGCTGGTGCCGGTGAACCACAGCTTGAGATCGAGCGCTGCCAGATGTAGCGGATCGGTGAGCGTGCCGACCAGGCCAATATGGTTGTCGCCAATGTGCAGCTTGGCTTGTATCGGGAACGGCACGTCAGTCTGGTCCAGGGCCAGCACGGCGCCTATTCGGCCGCTGCCACTGGCCGGTACATTCCGATAGATGCCGTTCGCGGTCCAGGCAAACTGATAACTCGTCTTGCTCGCGGCAGCGTGACTTGAGTCGTCCGTATCGTTGTGTTCGGCGTTGACCACGGTCTTGCCTGCAGCGGTGCCCGCTGTCTTGCCAGCCTGTGCGCCTGCATCGGCGGATTCCTGCGCCACGATCTGGTCGAAGGGAACCGCTTGTTGCAACGGTTCGACGTTGATCTTGAGCGTGATCCCACGGGCGGCATCATCCACTGCGACCAGGCCACGATCGAAACCGATCGCGCCCAGATCGAGCGTCCACGTCGACGGCGTACTGCTCTCGGGCATGCTGAAATCCCAGGTCGCTTGTCCAAGCCTGTTGCGTTCGAGATCGATATTCGGCTGCCCCAGTTGCAGCGAGGGAATATGGATGCGGTGGGCAAGCAGACCCAGCGGCGACAGGCGAAAGCGAAGCGCATCCATATGCGCGAACTGTCGTTGGGCCGCCCACGATGGATTGGCGATCTGGACGTCGCGCGCCGTGAATTCCGGCCATGGCACCATCGCGGCCAGCCCACCGGTGGCCGGTTCGCGCCGCCACACCACGCTCAGATCGCCATTGATCGCGAACCGCCGGCCAATCGCCAGACTCACTTTGTCATCGAGATAGGGTTTGAGCCGGTTCCAGTCGAAGGTGGCGATGACGATCACCAGCGCGACGGCCAATACCAGCAGCGTACCCACGATCCAGCTCAGCACTTTGCGGCTGCGTTTCATCGATTGCTTCCCGTGCGTCGCCATACAACGGCGACCTCATGCGTGCACTGATAGCCGACTCAACGACAAGGTTATGTGTGTAAGCGATCCCCCGGCCCAGCGAAATTCATGGGGTGGGGGCTACTGCGAGCTCAGGGGCTAAGCCGCGACGCGATCGCGCTGGCGGCGGCCAATGCGATATACCACCGCTGGTGGCAGGTTGAACAACACACTGCCGATGCGCACGGCCTCAAGATCCAGCCGTTCCAGCAAATGGCGCGGCAATGGGCAGCGTGGGCCGTAGGTGAACTGGTAAAACGCTCCGTCGGCGTGCAATTGCCGATCGAACACGCCCTGGATGATCGCCGAGACCTGGCTGGCCGGCATCGACAGCAGTGGCAGTCCGCTGACTACTGCGCTGGCCCGCTCTTCGCCGAATATCGGAAGGGCGTCGCCGAGATGCGCGGCGTCCATGCTCAGCACATGCGTACCTGGATAGCGTTGCGCCAGGGCGCTCGCGAAGACTGGGTCGGCTTCAATCAGCGCCAGTCGATGGGTCGGTACACCGCGGGCGAGCAGGGCGCGGGTGAACACACCGGTGCCGGGGCCCAACTCGATTACCGGGCCGTCGAGATGATTGACGTGCGTCGTCATCAGCCGCGCCAGTGACGATCCTGATGGGGCTAGCGCGCCAATGCTGCGTGGAGCCCGCAGCCATGCGCGAAAAAAGGTCAGGGTGTCGCTCACGGCATCAAGGCTTCCGGGGGTGATAGGTACGCAGGCAAGCAAATTTCGACGCCCACAGATAAACCGATGAGGCTGAACACAATGTTTTCACGGAATCCTTGGTTGCAGCAAGCGCGGCCATCAGGGTTTGCTTGCCGCGAGGGTTTTGGCCGTGCGCACGGGTGCGTCGATGCTGCACAGATCGATCTTGCCGGCTGGCACTGTGTAGAAGGCGTCGCGGCGATTGCGCTTGGCTTCGATCAGGGCGGTGAATGTGGCGCTGTCGGTGCGTAGCACGTCGACAGAGGGGCGCTGCGCCGGCGGCAGATCGGCAGCCAGCCGCACCGATTGGATCACGGTTCGCTGCGCCGGGCTGGTATAGAAGCCCATCGGCCCGGGACCGCGTGGCAGGCCAGACAGCAGGGGCATGCCTTCAAGCACGCGCCCGACTACCGCCAGGTTACGGTCCAGCCGGCGCGGTGCCTGGCCGATCACCGCGTACAACTCGCTGCCACTACCGGTTTCCGGGCCATTGTCACGCCCGACACCGACCATGCCGTAGCAGTGGGTGAGCCATTCCTGTCCGCTGGCCGGATCGCGCGCCACCGGAAAACCTTCGGAGAAGCCGACTTCCGATGCATAGACGTCGCCGTCCGGCAGCGCCGTCCACGGCAGTTTCGAATCGATTGGACGAGTGAATTCCGGTGCCAGCGTGCTGCTGGCCTTGCCCAGCGGACGGATCCTGGCCGGGTCGCCGCCGTCATTGCCTGCTGGATCGCCCCATTGGGTGACGAAGTTGTCCTGCACCCGCTCGACCGCCAATCCATCGAAATAGTGCTCGTGTATCAGCGTGCGGATATTGGCCGCATGCAGCGGCGCGAAGTCCGGCGCCAGCTCGATCAGTACACGGCCCGTGCTCAATTGCATGACCAGCAGATTGTTCGGGTCAGGCTGGCGCCATTCGGCAGCGCCCGCCTTGGCCAGCAGTTCCTGCGGTGTCGGTGTGGCTTTGCCCTGGTCGGCGAATACGGGCAGCGCTGACAGGCTGGCCAGCACGAGGGCAGCGACGAGGTGACGGCAACGCAGCATGATTTCCCCTTGGGACAACTGATCGGCAGAAGCCCAACTTAGCAGAGCCGGGAGTGCGCTTGATACCAAGGCAGGTACGTGCGCGGACACCAGGCCAGCGGAAGCCTTGCCCTGTATGGTTTCAGTACCAGCTCATGCGCCCACCGTCGATACACGACCGCTCGATAGCCGCTGAGAGATTGCGAAGAATTTACGCGGTTCGGGCCTTTTGCATATAGCTCCTTTACGACCACCGGTAACACCATGGCCCATCCGCTTTGTTCATCGACATGGGCGTGCCATTTTGACCATCATGATTATTCAGGGGCCCCAGGCCACCGCCAGATCACTCAGCGGTGAACTTCTGGGTCATCTGCAGCAATTGGCGCGTGCGGCAGGTCGCACATTGGAGATGTGCAGCTGCGGTGGTTTGCGTGACTTCGTCGCACGCGTGCGCGCCGGGCGGTCGCAAACCGTGGAGTTCATGCTGCTCGACCCGGGTGACCTTGCGCAGCAAGTGCAGGCACATCCCGAGGCGGGCCTCGGCGATGCCCTCGATGAGTTGAGTACGCCCTATATCGAAGTCCATGACGACAGTGACGGTGCGCTGGAGCCCAGGGATTGCTTGCACAGCGCTCCGCTGGCGACGATCATTTTCAACGGTGACCTGGCCGTCAGCTACCAGATCGCACTAGGCATCGCGCTCAAGCAACTTGGCAGCACACCGTAGATGCTGTCGATGGGTCTGCCGGCATCGCAAGCGAGTTGGTTGCGTGCAGTCCACTGACGCCGTTTTTGAACAGGAATTCCGGCCCACCCTTGATCGCCGTCTTCGCCGTTACGAGGGGACGGGCCATAAAGCTTTTGCGCAACTGATGAATCTGCCCAACACGAACCAGCTTCCGCTGTGCTGCCGCGCATTGTTCGTGGGCGATCGCCGTGCGCGAGCCGCCAGTCAAGTCGGCCGCGACGCTCCTGCCCGACATGTAGTGGAACGCCACTCCGGCGGCGACGTACCGGTACGCGCAGTTTCAGCATCCGGCATCGGTTCGCCTGCAACGGGCATCCGGTCACCGGTGGGCACATCGCAGTCCCGATTCCCAGCGCTGAAACCAACCGTGCACCGCAAAGGCTGGCCTCCGCCAGCCGCCGCAATCTGCTGGCCGCGAAGACGGCCGTAGCGCAGGCGCTGGTGTGACGCGGGCTGACTCCGCCGACTCAACGGTTCGCCGCAGGTGTCACCGAATCCACGGAATCAAGTCATGTTCAAGCAGCCCAGCAAAACCGTCGCCGGCAAGGCGGCCAGCAAGGGCGCTCCCGCTCCGGCGCGCGTCGCCGTTGCGTTGGAAGCGTTCCGCCAGAACGAAGTGCTGCTCGAAGCGCTCAGCACCAGCACGTCTGGCCTCAACGAGGAACAGATCGGCGAACGACTCGATCGCGACGGCATGAACGAGGTGTCGCACGAGAAGCCGCCGCACTGGGCGCTGCAGCTGCTGCACGCATTCAAGAATCCGTTCATAGTCGTGCTGCTGGTGCTCGCTGGCGTGCAGCTGGCCTCGGACTCCACCAACCTGACCGGCCCGACCATCATTTCGGTGATGGTGTTGATCAGTGTGCTGCTCAGCTTCAGTCAGGAATACCGTTCATCGAAGGCCGCCGAGAAGTTGAAGGCGATGGTGCGCAACACCGCCACCGTCACGCGCCGCGCGTCGGACGGCCATAGCGAGCGCATCGACGTGCCGGTTGGCGAACTCGTCGCCGGCGACATCGTGCACCTTGCAGCAGGCGACATGGTTCCCGCCGACCTACGTCTGCTCCATGCGAAGGATCTGTTCATCAGCCAGGCCATTCTCACCGGTGAATCGCTGCCGGTTGAGAAGTGGGCGCCGTCGCGAGGACCGGCTTCGGACGAGCTGGAACAGAGTGCAGTGGACAGTCCGCTGGATCTGGCCACCGTCTGCTACATGGGCACCAACGTGGTGAGCGGCACGGCCATCGCGGTAGTCG
>Ga0302234_10001534_pt1 | contig 15844 bp, 12 predicted proteins | sample II_Palsa_N3_2_FD_193576 | JGI IMG/M metagenome (GOLD analysis project Ga0302234, IMG submission 193576) | Peat permafrost microbial communities from Stordalen Mire near Abisko, Sweden - II_Palsa_N3_2 | ecosystem: Environmental > Terrestrial > Soil > Palsa > Peat permafrost | place: Sweden... | reverse complement strand
GTCCTTGAGGATGAGGCGGGTGCGGTGGGGAGTCGTGGGCGTCTGATCCAGCGCGGTGTGCTGCGGAACGGCATGGATCGCTGGCGGGAGGACGGTGAGGCCCACGGCCAGCAGGAGCGCGGCGGTCAGGTGCTTCGGGATGGGTCGCGGATCATTCATCGGCGTGACTCAACAGTTTAGAGCAGATTGACCGTTGGGGAAGCCTGGAGCGGGAAGGCTATGCTGCGGGGGTATCCCCTACCCCGGCTGTTTTGTGCAAAGTGTTCATTTTAGATACTTTACGACTGTACCTCATGGCAAAGTACTCATTCCAGATAGTTTACACGCAAAGTATTCTTTATAAACGGGTTATCTAAGTCAAAGCGAAAAGCCCCGGTGGGTACCGGGGCTTTCCTTTTGCTCTGTATCCAGTATACCGGGTTCGATGGAACTGCTACGCCATGCGATTGTGCTTGTCTGGCGCGGGGATTTGATGATGGAGGGCTTGACATCCTTCGGAAGAGAGATGGGACTCTCCCCTGCGCTGCCCACGCCCCGGTCGGTGGCTGTTGTTTAGTCGGCCACGGACGCACCGATGCCCGGATCACTCGTACTGTCTTTTCCGGTTTCGACGTGACCGGCAAGGCGTTGTTGAAAGGTGGAATCCGAAGTGACCTCGATCAAAAAGTCATACCAGCCGGAGAAGCTCTCCAGTGACCAGGATCGTGTCAGAGTTGCTCCAACCTTGAGCTCGTATACGATCGTTTGTTTCGTATAGCCATCGAAGATGTTGACCTTGAAGGGTTCGGCCTCGTCCACGATCGTTGTTTGTTTCGTATGGGCATTCAAGGCGTTCACCTTGTAGACCAGCGTCACGGGATTGACGATATTCAACGTAATGCTGGAGCTGGCGGCATCATAGACACTTGTAATGTCCAGATTGGCTTTGTCCGTGCCGGAGATGCTGCCCTTGAAGGAGCGCAGAAAGCCATTGGGGCCGTACACCGAAAGATCGTATGTGGTCTGATTGCTCGCCGTAAAAGCCCAGCTATCGGTGACCTCCCCATTCGGCTCCACGGTATAGGTCCAGGGCCCGTTACTGGTGTTGCCGGAACGCACGTGATAAACCGCGGCGGCTTTGCCGGAGTTGCCAAAATAAAGACTGACCGTACGATTTAAGAAATCGGCCTGTCCATGAACATTGAGCTCGTACGGAACCGGGCGTGCGGGGCGCGTCCCCGATTCCTGAAGCGGCAATGCCTGTTCCAGAGGCGGCTCAGGCGTGTAGTCCGGATGTCTCTGATTATCCGGTGGCCGGTAAGCAACCGTGGCCGGCAACACCACCGCAGCGTCGTTGGGCGAGACAAAGTTGAAGGCCGAGGTAAGGTCTCCGGCGACGGCACGCCGCCATGTGGTGATGTTGCTTTCCTGCAGGCCAAAACGCTTTTCGAGGAACTGAATCAGCGAGGTGTGGTCGAACACCTCTGAGTTGACCCAGCCGCCTTTGCTCCAGGGCGAGATGATGAGCATGGGCACCCGCATCCCCAGGCCATAGGGACCGGCAGGATACTCAGAGTTCCCCGCGAAGATTTCATGCGTCGTGTCCACGGTCGATAGCCCCTGCGCGCGCGACTGCGGAGGCGTCGGTGGCACCATGTGGTCGAAGAAGCCGTCATTCTCGTCGTACATCAGGAAGAATGCAGTTTTGCTCCAGACCGCAGGGTTCGCCGTCAGCGCATCCATGATCTGCGAGACGTACCATGCGCCATAGTTCGCCGGCCAGTTTGGATGCTCCGAATATGCCTCCGGAGGGACGATCCAGGAGACCTGAGGCAGTTTGTTGTTGAGAATATCCTGCCGGAAGATATCGAACAGCGATCCCCGTACCGCGATGTTCGTTCCGGTCTTCGCTCCCTCGTACAGGGGAGAGCCCGGCTGCGCGTTCTCATACTGATGGAAGTAAAGGAGCGCATTGTCTCCGTAGTTGCCTATATACGCATCCGGCGACTCGCCATGTCCGTTGCTTCCACTCAGCCCCAGACCGATGTCCTGATAGATCTTCCAGGAGACACCGGCCTTCTGCAGGATCTCCGGATAGGTTGACCAGCTGTATCCGGCTTCAGCGTTGTCGAGAACGGGGCCGCCGCCCTGTCCGTCGTTGCCAACCCAGCCGGTCCACATGTGGTAGCGATTCGGATCGGTCGATCCCATGAGCGAGCAATGGTAGGCATCGCAAACCGTGAAGGCATCGGCCAGAGCATAGTGGAACGGAATATCGCTCCTGGTCAGATGCGCCATCGTGGTCGTGCCCTTCTGTTGCACCCATTGATCGTTGTTGCCCCCATTCCAGGCTGCGTGTGTCGTCGTCCAGTCATGCGCGAGATCCTGAAGAAACTGGAGGCCAAGATTCGGCGCTCCCGGATGGAAGGGCAATACATATTTGCTGCCATGGGGCTGAAACCAGACGGGGTTTCCGTTGGAAAGAGTGACTGCCCGGGGATCGCGAAATCCGCGCACGCCTCTCATCGTTCCGAAGTAATGATCGAACGAGCGGTTCTCCTGCATCAGGATGACGATATGCTCGACGTCCGCAATGGTACCGGTAGCGTGATTTGCGGGAATCTCCAGCGCTCGGCTGATGCTTGCCGGAAAGGCTGCACTGAGTGCGCCGGTGCTCAATAGCTGGAGGAAGGTACGGCGATCGATAGCCATGGCAGACTGGAACCTCAGAGAAATATTTCAAACAAGCAACTTGCGCGTCTGGATTCCGGTGTCTCGGATTTATGACAGCGAAGTGACAAGGATGCAATCAGAAAAGACTGGATGACTATATCCCGATACGAGGCGAATGGAAAGGGATTAAGACACTTCGGGAGTGTCCCATTTCGAATCAGGATGCTATCGGGAATCAGCGTCGTTGCTGCGAACTCTGCTTATTTCTGCTGCCTTTCGACCAGCGCAGAGCCGGAACCATACTCCCGGCCTGCGCTGAGGAGTCGTGCTACCGGGCGGCGAGCTGGATGCACTCTTCGAGGATGTCGAGGGCGATGTCGGCTTCGTTTTGGTTGAGGATTAACGGGGGGCAGAGACGGAGCGTGGTTTCGCCGCAGCCAAGGATGAGGAGGCCGCGTTCGAAGGCGAGATCGACGATGCGGTCGCGCATGGGACCGGCGGGGGTGCGGGTCTGCTGGTCGCGCACGATCTCGACGCCGATCATCAGGCCGCGGCCTCGGACGTCGCCTACCGTCGGGTGTTTCGCGATCCAGGGGCGCAGGCGGGTGAGCATGGCTTCGCCGATGGTGGCGGCGTTGTGCATGGCTTCGCGCTCGATGATGTCGAGGGTGGCGAGGGCGGCGGCGATGCAGACGGGGTTGCCGCCGAAGGTGCTGGCGTGGGAGCCGGGGACCCAGTCCATGATCTCGGCGCGCGCCATGCAGATGCCTAAGGGCATTCCTGAGGCGATGCCCTTGGCGATGCAGACGATGTCGGGCTGGACGCCGGAGTGCTCGATGGCCCACCATTTGCCGGTGCGGCCTGCGCCGGACTGGACCTCGTCGGCGATGAGGAGGATGCCGTGACGGTCGCAGATGCGGCGGATCTCCTGGAGGAAGTTTGTGGGCGCGACGACGTAACCGCCTTCGCCCTGGATGGGTTCGAGGATGATGGCGGCGACCTCATCGGGTGGGAGGATGGTTTTGAAGAGCCTGTCCTCGATGTAGCGGGCGCAGTCGAGGGCGAACTGCTCTTCGGCCTGCGGGCCGCCGGTGGTGCCGCGGTAGGCGTAGGGGTAGCGGATGTGGTGGACGCCAGGGACGAAGGGGGCAAAACGGCGCTTCTGCTGGGGCTTTGAGCCGGTGAGGGAGAGCGCGCCCATGGTGCGGCCGTGGAAGGCTCCGAAGAAGCTGATGATGTTTTGACGGCCGGTGTGGTAGCGAGCGAGCTTGAGGGCGCACTCGACGGCTTCGGCGCCGGAGTTGCCGTAGTAGAAGCGGTGCGGGCCAGGCATGGGGGCGATGGCGGAGAGACGCTCGGCCAGGCGGGTCATGTGGTCGTAGTAGAAGTCGGTGCCGGAGATATGGATGAGCTCGGCGGCCTGGGTCTGGATCGCCTTCACCACTTCGGGGTGACAGTGCCCGGTGGAGGTAACGGCGATGCCGGCGGCGAAGTCGAGGAACTCGTTGCCGTCGACGTCGGTGATGCGGAGGCCGCGGCCGGACTTCGCAACGAGGGGGTAGCTGCGGGTGTAGCTGGGAGAGATGAGGCGGGCGTCGTCGGCAACGATCCTTTTGGCGAGAGGGCCGGGAAGGATGGTCTTCAGGCGCGGGCCGAACTGCGCGTAGGTCTGGCGGAGGGCGGCTTCGCTGATGTGGTCTTGCGCGAGGGTGCTCATGCTGGTCTCTCCTTTGGCAGGGATGCGTGGAGGGGCCGTTCCTCCGTGTCGTTTTTTGAGAAACGACAGATGCTCCGCGGATGGGCGGAGGGAACGGATGGGTCTGGGCTTTGCTTTGGGCTTTGCTGTGGGGGCTGCCGCTAATCGCCGGAGAAGAGACCGGGGCGCGTGAGGCTGGGCAGGACGCGAAGATGCCGGCGCGGCATCTGATGCTTTTTGGAGCAGCAGGCACGGTCGGCGATTCGGAACGGCGGGATGGAGAAGAGAGCTTTCATGGCGAACTCTTTCTGTGCCGCCGAGTATACCCCGTTGTGGCGAGGCAGGCCAGAGAGAGTGCAGGTCAGGCGTCCTGAACGAGGGTGCCCTGATGGAAGAGGATCTGCCAGCCGGATTCGGTGCGCTGCCAGATGGTCGAGCGGCGGGTTTTGCGGGTGTGGTCCTGGAGGAGGGTGTAGGTGAGGAGGTAGACGCCGGGGGCGAGTTGGCTGCAGTGGAAGTCGCTGGCTTCCCATACGTCCGGGGTGGGGTGCTGGTAGCGCTTTTCGAGTTCGGAGAGGACGTACTCGCGGCTGTAGCGGCGGCCTGAGGCTCCAACCTCGCGGAAGTCGGGGTGGGTCATGTTCTCTAACGCGACTCTGGAGGTTCCGTACTCGAGGCGATGAAAGATGGGCTCACGCCGACGGAGTTCCTCGAGGATGCCGAGGAGCGCGGGGTCGGTGGACAGGGTGGGTTCCATCTCAGGAGGCATCCCCTTTTCCTCGGGTGCGTTTCGCGAATTGTCGCGTGCAGATCGCTACCGAACCGCGCTGCTTGGAACTATAGGCTGAGGGCTGTCGTTATCGAACTGCATGGTAAAGCCATACATCAGGGAGAGCAGATCCTGCTGCTCGGTGGTGAAGTCGAAGCAGATGACGTGACGGGTCTCTTCGACAGGATCGGACTTTTTGCGTTGCCTGACAGGGATATTGCCGAGGATGCAGGCCTTGGCCGCATAGGTCACTTTGGGCGCGATGATGCTGTTGACTCCGGGTGGGTTCGGAAGCTGGGCCGAGGCCATGGCAATGGTGGCAGGATGGCCGTCGATCGTGTAACGAGTGGGTTCCTGCGTGATGACGGGGTCACCGTAGCGCTTGAGCTGGCGGAGAATCTGCTCGCGGATGAAGGGGCCGAGCTGCGCTGCTCCCTTCAGGATGTTGGGGCAGGTGTTGTCGATTGTCGAAAGGACAAAGACGGAGGTGCCGACCGGGGTGAGCGAGCTGGCGGAGAGATCCGACTTGACACACTGCGGCGCAACGACAGCGCCTGACTCGGGCTTTGCGGGTGCAGGAGGGGTAGCAGGGATGAACCTGCCCGGATAGAAGTAGGTGATGTTCAGTACCGGGTCGTGGAAGCTTTTGGGGACGTTCGAGGCAGGCTGGTCGGATGTTTGCGAAAAAGCCGTCGCACAGAGGAGAAGAAGAAGAGCAGATGCTGCAGACCGGAACACCATAGAAATATCGTAGCATCGCCGCTGGCAGGGCTGAAATGGAAGGGGTTATACCCGGATTCGTCTGCTACTCTGACGGTCATGCGATACCTCCGGTTGGTTGCGGCAGGAATGGTTGCCTTCGCCACGCTGTATGCCGCGACACCGGCGGCTACGGATGCGCGGGCGAAGGAGCTGATTCGTACACTGAAGCTGACGGTGCTGCCGAAGGAGTCGGGGTATCTGGGGCTGATCGGGGTGTCGGCGCAGAAGGCGAATGTGGGTGGAAGGATGCTGGCGGTGCAGAGCCAGAACTACTACATGCTGACCAGAGAGCTGCCGATCAACTATCTGCACTGGCTGGCGTCGGACGATACGCACATTCTGGTGGAGGGAGGGCCGGTGGACTACTTCATCTTTCATCCGGATGGGCGGGTGGAGAAGGTGACGCTGGGATTCGATTATGCCGCCGGGCAGAGGCCGATTGTGGCAGTGCCGGGTGGATGCTGGAAGGCGCTGCGGCTGCACGAGGGAGCCAGCTATGCGCTGATGGTGAATACGCTGTCGCCGGAGTTTACGCCGGATCGCGTGAGGATCGGAGAGGGCGCGGAGTGGGTGAAGCGGTTTGCGGGGAAGGCTGACTGGGCTACGCCGGAGAGGCTGTGGGAGTTTATCGGGCCGAACCGGGTGAGATGAGTATGCTGGAGAGTGACGAGGGAAAAGATGGAGACTCATGAGCGGCAACTGGTGATGGAGCAGCTGGCTTCGAGTGAGGCACGGTTGCTGGAGCTTGTGGATGGCCTGACGCCGGAACAGTGGAGCTTCCGGGAGACGCCCGAGCGGTGGTCGATCGCCGAAAATATCGAGCACGTCATCGCGTTCGAAGAGTTCATCACGGGAGTCATCGCAAAGGTGATGGAAGGGCCCGCGGAGCCTGATAAGAAAGCGCTGGCCGCCGGGAAGGAGCACCTTGTTCTCGGACTGGCGAATGCCCGGAGTATCAAATTCAACGCTCGGGAGGTTGTTCGTCCGGTGGGGCGATGGCCCGATACGAACGAACTGATTGCAGAGTTGCGAAAGAGGCGGGCACTAACCTTCGCATTCGCCGCGGAGACCCAGGCCGACCTTCGCGATCACTTCTTTCCTCACATCGCGTTCGGAGATCTCGACTGCTATCAGTGGCTGGTGGTGATGAGCCAGCACGGTGCCCGCCATGCGTTTCAGATTGAAGAGATCAAGGCCCATCCGGCTTATCCTGGCTCATAGCGCCGAGAATCTGTTTGGAAGATATGTCCTGCCGGACGGGCCCACTGCGCGTGGGGCGACCACTTCGTGGTGGGTATACCGGTCTTGCGGGGGTGATCTTTAGGGGCCTCGCGTTGCTCGGCGGATGATGATCCCGACCAACGGAAGGACCGATGCGATCTGGTTTGCCTCGACAAGTTAAAAAGGCGTGCGAACGCCCGCCCTCCGCGCAGGAGGCCCGTCCGGCAGGACAATGTCTTAGGACATGCCGGTGATCTCGCCGGCGGCGTCGACGTCGATGGCGAGGGCGCGAGAGGCTTTGGGCAGGCCGGGCATCAGCATCATGCTGCCGGAGATGATGACGAGGAAGCCTGCCCCGGCAGAGAGGACGACGTCGGTGATGTGGAGCGTCCAGCCGGTGGGCGCGCCGAGTTGTTTGGGGTCGTCGGTGAGGGAGTACTGGGTTTTGGCGATGCAGACGGGCAGATGGCCGTAGCCCCATTCGGTGAAGCGAGCGAGTTTTTCTTCGGCCTGCGGAGTGAGTTCGACGCTGGCTGCGCCATAGACCTTCTGCGCGACGGCGGTGATTTTTTCGAGGGGCGAGGCCTGCGGGGCGTAGGTGCTGATGGGTGAGACTGCGGGGTTGGCGGCGATGACGCTGACGACTTTTTTCGCGAGTGCGGTCGCTCCGGCTCCGCCTTTCGTGAAGGCCTCGGAGAGCGCGAAGGATGCGCCCTGGGCTTCGCAGTATTTTTCGAGGTGCTGAAGTTCTTCGTCGGTGTCGTTGGGGAAGCGGTTGATCGCAACGATGGCGGGAAGGTTAAAGCCGCGCACGATGGCGATGTGCTTCTGCAGATTGAGAAGACCGGCGTCGAGGTCGCCCGCGCCTTGGTTGCGGACCGACTGCACGGTGGTGACGAGGACTGCGGCAGAGGGCCGGATGCCGGAGGACGGCATCACGATGTCCATGTATTTTTCGAAGCCGAGGTCGGAGGCGAAGCCGGTCTCGTTGACCACGTAGTCGGCGAGGCGCAGGCCCATCTGCTGGGAGAGGACGGAGCTGGTGCCGTGGGCGATGTTGGCGAAGGGGCCGCAGTGGACGAGAGCGGGCGTGCCTTCGGTGGTCTGGACGAGGTTGGGAAGAATGGCTTCGCTGAGGAGCGCCATCATGGGGCCGGTGGCCCTGAGGTCGGCTGCGAGGACGGGTTTGCCGGAGCGATTGGTGCCGATGACGATGCGGCCAAGACGTGTGCGGAGGTCTTCGCGGCTGGAGGCAAGGGTCATGATGGCCATGATCTCGCTGGCGGCGGTGATGAGGAAGCCGGTGTGGCGATTGGCGCCGTCGCGCTTGCCGCCTGCGCTGACGACGATGTGGCGGAGGGCGCGGTCGTTCATGTCGAGAGCGCGAGGCCAGGTGATGGCGTGAGGATCGAGGTCGAGATCGTTGCCGTGGAAGAGGTGCGAGTCGATGAGCGCGGCGAGGAGGTTGTGCGCGGAGGTGATGGCGTGGAAGTCGCCGTGGAAGTGCAGGTTGATCTTCTCGGCAGGCTCGACCTGCGAGCGGCCACCGCCGGCGGCTCCGCCCTTCATGCCGAAGACCGGGCCGAGAGAGGGTTCGCGTGAGGTGATGATGGCCTTTTTGCCGATCTTCTCAAGGCCCTGGACGAGGCCGATGGAGGTGACGGTCTTGCCTTCGCCCGAGATGGTGGGAGTCGTTGCGGTGACCAGGATGAATTTGCCGCGCGGAGGAAGCGCAGGGTCGTCCAGCAGCTCGAGTCTGAGTTTCGCGCCGTAGTCCCCGAGGCGCTCGACGTACTTTTCGGCCAAGGCAAGTTTTTCGACGATGGCTTCGATGGGGAGCAGATCTTTGTTCATGATTCCTCGGGCTGAAGTTCGGTTCTCAGGGGCGCGAAGATCGTCGCCATTTGGAGCGGTTTGCGATCGCCTGAGGTGGAAGAACAAACAACGGGTCTTTCACTCTGTTCAGATGAAGGAACGAAATGCTGCGCTAGTTGGCTCCGGTGCCCATCGTGACCGGGTAGAGCGGTGCGGCCTGGTCGCGGCCAAAGCGCACGGTGGTCTTGGTGATGCGGTTGAGCGTGTCGATGTTGTTGGAGGAGAAGTACCAGACGAGGAGATGGCTGTTCCAGTTGGTGGAGATGCCCATGGTGAAGAGCTGCAGCGGGCCGGGAGCCTGCGGATTCGGGGCGTCAGATGGCTGGCCCTGCGCGGCGGCCATGTGAACTTTTTGCCAGCCGATGGTGTACGTGGAGGGTTGCGCGATGGACTTCATGCCGGGAACTTTGTTGACGATCTCGGCCATGTCGTCGAGGAGTTTTGTGCTCTGGCTCTGATGCTCGGAGAGGCAGTTGATGTCGAGCTCGGCGAGCAGGATGGTCGCGGTGACCGCAGGAGTGATGGTGACCTGAGTGCCGCCGTCTGCGGTGGGCTGGGTCTTTGTGGTCTGGGCGGGGCCGGTCTGGGGGAGGTGCAGGAGAAGAGTCGGGCGCAGGCAGCGGGTGGCGGCGGCGAGCTTAGGGTCGGTAGAGCCGGAGATGCCGAAGAGAGCGAGCTGATCGTCGTGCATGACCTCCTCGGGATCGGCTTTGACGAGGTCGGAGGGGTAGAAGAGGCGGAGCTTGAGGGATTCGTTCTCCCACTCGGTCTGGTTGGGCCCGGGAGCCTGGGCTTTGGCCGCGAGGGACAGGGTGAGAGCGAAGAGGGATGCTGCGAGAATGCGGGTTGTGCGGGCAGGGGTCATTTATTTTCGCTTCCAGCGAGCTTACTTTCTCTTCCAGCGGACGCCATCCTTAGAGTCTTCGATGAGGATTCCTTTGGAAAGGAGGTCGTTACGGATGGCGTCGGCGCGGGCGAAGTTGCGGGTCTTCTTGGCCTGGGTGCGTTCGGCGACGAGGGCGTCGATATCGGCGTCGGAGAAGGAGAGCGTGGCGACGAGGGAGGGGTCGGCTTCGTCGAGGCGGCCTTCGGCTTCGGCCCAGGCGAGCGCAGAGCGGGTGATGGCGGCATCCTTGTCTTCGAGGACAGAGAAGACGCCGTCGAAGAGACCGAGGACATGGAGGATCTCGGTGACATTGCCGGCGCGGAGGGTGCCGGAGTCGGCGGCGGAGTTGGCGGCGCGGACGAGATCGAAGATGGCGGCGCGGGCCTCGGCGGTGTTGAGGTCGCTGGCGAGGGCGGCGGTGTAGTCGTGCTCGGCCTTCGCGGTTGCCGCGGCAATGTCGGGATCGAGACCGTCAGCGAAGCCGCCCTTCAGCATGCGCTGGTGGAAGGTACGCAGGCGGTCGATGGCGTTGGTGGACTCGATGAGGCTGTCGAAGGTGAAGTTCATCTGGTGCCGGTAAGGGACCGAGATGAGCAGGAAGCGGATGGCGGAGGCGCGGTAGCCTTTGAGGAGCAGGTCGCGGAGGGTGTAGAAGTTGCCCTCGGACTTCGACATCTTCTTGCCTTCGACGAGCAGGAAGCGGACGTGCATCCAGTGGCGGACGAAGGGCTTGCCGGAGGCGGATTCTGACTGGGCGATCTCGTTCTCGTGGTGCGGGAACATGAGGTCTTCGCCACCGGCGTGGAGGTCGATGTCGTCGCCGAGGAACTTCGTGGCCATGGCGGAGCACTCGATGTGCCAGCCGGGGCGGCCGCAGCCGAGAGACGTGTCCCAGTGCTGCTCGCCGGGCTTGACGGCCTTCCACAACGCGAAGTCGCGGGCGGCGTCTTTTTCGTACTCGTCGACATCGACGCGGGCACCGTCCTCAATGCCTTCGAAGTCTTTTCTGGAGAGTTTGCCGTATTCGGGGAAGCGGGCGATGCGGAAGTACCAGCTGCCGTCCTCGGCCTTGTAGGCGATGTCTTTGGCGGCGAGCTGCTCGATGAGCGAGACCATGTCCGGAATGCAGGCGGTGGCGTGGGAGATGTACTCGGGGCGCTCGATGCCGAGGGCGTCGAGGTCCTCGAAGAAGGCGCGCTCGAACTTCTGCGTGTACTCCGCGATGGGCACGCCGGCGGCTGCGGCGTTGCGGATGATCTTGTCGTCGACGTCGGTAATGTTCATGACGTGCTCGACGGCCATGCCCTGCTGGCGAACGACGCGGCGGAGGATATCGACGTGGAGAAAGGTGCGGAAGTTGCCGATGTGGCCGTAGTCGTAGACGGTGGGGCCGCAACAGTACATGCGGAGGGCGGGTGCGCCGACAGGGACAAGAGCTTCGACTTTGCCGCCAAGGGTGTTGAAAAGTTCGATCGTTGCCACGTGCTCTCTGTTCCTGTCGCAGCCGGGCGCGTGGCGCGGTGCAGACTGCTCTCGCTTGAGATTCCCTGATGATTTTAGCCGATATATCACGGCGCCGGACCCCGGGGAGGGTAAATGGGCCTTATAGCTGGCCGAGGCGGAGCTGGGGAGTTGCGCCGAGCTCGTCGGAGGCGAAGTCCTGGGCGACGAGTTTGGGCCACGCGGCAGCGGCGATCATGGCAGCGTTGTCGGTAGAGAGCGCGAGCGAAGGGAAGGCGATGGGAAGGCCGCGGCGGTCGGCTTCGGCCTGGAAACGGCGGCGGAGTTCGGAGTTGGCGGCGACTCCGCCGGAGACGACGATCGACCGTGCGCCGAGAGATTCGGCGGCGGCGAAGGTCTGTTTGAGGAGGTTGCCGACGACGGCGTACTGGAACGAGGCGATAAGGTCCAGGGTCTGCCGGTCGCAGAGGTCTTTTGCGGCGGGGGATCCGGGCGTGATGGAGGAGTCGGCTGCGAGGGCGGCGCGACGGGCTTCGATGCTCTCGCGCATGGCGTGGGTTTCGACGTAGCGGAGGACGGCGGTCTTGATGCCACTGAAGGAGAAGTCGAAGTGCGGGCCTTCGGTGCTGGCCGGGGCTTTTTTGTTGGTGACGCCTTCGCGGGGGGCGCGGGTTTTGATCTGGCCGAAGGTGAAGGGGACGGCGCGGGGGTTGCCGTGCGGAGCGAGCGCGTCGATCCAGGGGCCTCCGGGGTAGCCGAGGCCGAGGAGTTTGGCGACCTTGTCGTAGGCCTCGCCGGCGGCGTCGTCGACCGTACGGCCTACGTTGCGCCAGGTCCAGGTTTCGGCGCTTCCCTGCCTGCGGGCGAGGTAGAGGTGCGTGTGGCCACCGGAGACAACCAGCGCCAACAGAGGCAGTTCCATGGGGGCTTCGGCGCGCTGGCGTGTCTCCATGAGGACGGCGTGGATGTGGCCTTCGAGGTGGTTGACGGAGATGAGCGGCTTGTCGAGGCCGAAGGTGAGGGCTTTGGCGTAGGTAATGCCGACGAGGAGAGCGCCGGCGAGGCCTGGGCCTTCGGTGACGGCGACGGCGTCGAGGTCGGCGAAGGTGATGTTCGCCTGCGCCATAGCCTCGCGGACGACGGGGACGATGTTACGGAGGTGTTCGCGGGAGGCGAGTTCGGGGACCACGCCGCCATAGTTGGCGTGCAGCGACATCTGCGAGGCAACGACGTTCGAGAGCGCCTCGCTGCCAGCGCGGACGACGGCTGCCGCAGTCTCGTCGCAGGAGCTTTCGATGCCCAGGATTAAACCCTGGCTGAGGCCGGTTCCGCTGCTTTCGCGCATCTCTCTATCATAGGGGACAGTATGGCGAACCATTGGAAGGACAACCCGAAGTACATGGCGGCATCTCGCATCGTCCAGGCGCTGCGGAGTGCGGGACATGAGGCTTATTTTGCGGGTGGGTGCGTGCGTGACCTGCTGCTCGGGGTTGCGCCGAAGGACTTCGATGTAGCTACCAGCGCGACACCGAACGTTGTAATGCGGATGTTTGCGAAGACGTATTCGGTGGGGGCGCACTTTGGAGTGGTGCTGGTTTGTACGCCGGAGGTTGAAGGCCCGGAGATTGCGACTGAGGTCGCTACGTTTCGGCATGATGGAGCGTACAGCGATGGGCGCAGGCCGGATGCCGTGAGGTACTCGACCGATCCGCGCGAGGATGTGCTGCGGAGGGACTTCACAATCAACGGAATGCTGCTCGATCCGGTGGTGTTTGAGGAGACGGACGATGCTGCGGCGGCGACGCTGGATTATGTGGGTGGACGTGAGGATCTGAGAGCTGGGGTGCTGCGGGCGATTGGAGAGCCCGCGCTGCGGTTTGCCGAAGATAAGCTGCGGATGCTGCGGGGGGTACGGTTCGCGGCGCGGCTGGGGCTGGAGATTGAGCCGAAGACGATGGCGGCGATGCGTGCTGCGGCGGAGGAGATCGCGCAGGTAAGCAACGAGCGGATTCGCGATGAACTGACGCTGATGCTGACCGAGGGCCATGCGCGGAGGGCGTTTGAACTGCTCGATGCGACGGGACTGCTTCTGCAGGTGCTGCCGGAGGCGGTGCGGATGCATGGGGTCGCGCAGCCGCCGCAGTACCATCCCGAAGGCGACGTGTGGGTGCATACGATGCTGCTGCTGGAGAAGCTGCCGCCGGGAGCTTCGCCGACGCTGGCGTGGGGAGCGCTGCTGCATGATATCGGCAAGCCGGCGACGTTTCGGCCGCCTGATCCGAAGAAGCCGGGCGACCGCATTCGCTTCGACGGACATGTGGAGGTGGGCGTGCGCATCGCCGAGACGATCCTTGGGAGGCTGCGGTTTTCCAACGAGGACACCGCGCAGATCGTCGCGCTGGTAAAGAACCACATGCGATTCGGAGACATCATGCAGATGCGGGAGTCGACGCTGAAGCGGTTTCTGCGCCTGCCGGAGTTTCCCGAGCACCTGGCGCTGCACTGGATGGATTGCAGCTCGGCGCATGGCGATCTGCGTCTGTATGAGTTTGCCAAAGAACGGTACGAGGCTGCGCCGGTGGAGACGATGCAGCCGAAGCTGCTGGTCACGGGACGGGATCTGATTGCAGCGGGGTATCGGCCAGGAACGGAGTTCAAAGCGATGCTGGAGGTCGCCGAGGACGCGCAGCTTGAGGGTCGCGTAACAACCACCGAAGAGGGGCTGGCGGAGGTGTTCGCCCGGTTCGGCAGGCCCGCTGCGGGAACGTCGGCTTAGGGCAGAATTTTCATACAAATATGGGCGGCGGAGATGCGTCTTATCCGAACCCTGGAGCGTCGAAACGATATAGAGTTCTACTACGATGATTCTTCGGTCCCTGCTGTGTAGTCTTCTTGTTTTTTCGTCGCTCCATGCATCGGTCATCGGAACGAGTAAGCCGGCTGAGTCCATCACGGCGGTGCGGATTGCAGCGCTTCCCGCGAAGGACCGGGCGGTGTGGATCGCGTATCTGCAGCGCTCAGAACGGCAGATGAGGGCGGACAGAGCGGCGCTGGCAGCAGAACGAACAGGCGGCGGCCCGGAGCCTACGCTGCCGAAGGAGAGCTTCAGCGCGAGGACGATGCCGCTGGACCGCGATGCTGCCTGGTATGGGAGCGACGAGGCGCGGCATATTGCAGATGTGATCGTCAGTTTTCAGACGCCGGGTGGAGGCTGGAGCAAGAACCTGAACATGAGCGGCGAACCGCGTGCCCGCGGACAAAGTTATACGACGGACAATATCTCAAAGTATCTCGGCCCGGACGACTTCGACGCACCAAAAGACCCGCACTGGAACTACGTCAGCACGCTGGATAATGACGCGACCAACACCGAGCTTCATTTTCTGGCGAAGGTCGCGGGAGCGACTCCAGGCGCCGCAGGGGAGCCTTATCGCGCCAGCTTTCTGCGCGGAGTTCGCTATCTGCTGGCGGCACAGTTTCCCAATGGCGGATGGCCGCAGGTGTGGCCGCTGGAGGGTGGCTATCACGACGCCATTACATATAACGACAATGCGGTGACGGAGTCGGCGGAGGTCCTGACCGCTGTGGCCGCGGGTAAGGGCGACTATGCGTTTGTACCGGCGGAGTTGCGCCAGCAGGCGGGAACCAGCGCGGCTCGTGCGCTGAAGTGCATCCTGGCGACGCAGGTGATCGTAAACGGGCAGCGAACGATATGGGCTCAGCAGCACGATGCCCTGACGCTCGCGCCGGTGGCCGGACGGAACTTCGAGCCAGCCGCGCTGTCGTCGGGAGAGAGCACCGACATTCTGCTGTACCTGATGCAGATGCCGCATCCTTCGCCGGAGGTGGTAGCTGCGGTGCAGGCAGGGGTGAAGTGGCTGCAGGATGCCGAGGTGAAGAACCATGCGTGGGTGGGCGGACGCAACACGCCGGGCGGACGGCACCTTGAACCGAAGGCCGGAGCAGAGCCGATCTGGGCCCGCTATTACAGCATCGATAAGGGAATGCCGATCTTCGGAGACCGCGACAAGACCATCCATGACGACGTGAACGAACTCACACTGGAACGGCGCAACGGCTATGCGTGGTTTGGCAACGGACCCCGGCAGGCTCTGGATGCCTATGCTGCATGGAGCGAGAGTCACGTCCACAGCGCAGCGCACTGAGTCGGCATCCAGTCTGCGTATGACTGAGAGCAGAAACGGTGTTGTGACGGAGCCCGTAGAGGAGACGCTCTTCTTCGCCGTGGCAATGCGGTCAGGATTACGGACAGCAGCGCCGACTCCAGGGATGCCGCGCTCGGATTGATATGCGTCTGCGCAACATGGCAACCGTTCCCGATCTTCAACGAGACGCCGGGACAGCTTGATTGGATGACTCTAAACCATTGCCCGGATACATTTTTTTGCACGACCTTTGCCAACTCAAATCAGGTGTAATGTTGTGGATGACGGAGGAGTTGCGCGGGTAACGCTTGTTGCGCTGCCCGGCATCAAACATACCTTATGGCCATCACGAAATC
>Ga0302234_10001532_pt1 | contig 15858 bp, 10 predicted proteins | sample II_Palsa_N3_2_FD_193576 | JGI IMG/M metagenome (GOLD analysis project Ga0302234, IMG submission 193576) | Peat permafrost microbial communities from Stordalen Mire near Abisko, Sweden - II_Palsa_N3_2 | ecosystem: Environmental > Terrestrial > Soil > Palsa > Peat permafrost | place: Sweden... | reverse complement strand
TCGCGCGGCGGCGGCATGGCGTTGATGAAGCTCGCGGCAGCACGTCGCGAACCGATCCCGGTCTACGCCGAGATGAGCAGCATCAACCCGGTTTTGTTGTTCCCGCACGCGCTTAAAAATCGCGGCGCGGCGATCGGCAAAGCCTTCGCCGGATCACTTGCGCTGGGCGCCGGCCAGTTCTGCACGAATCCCGGCCTGGTGCTTGCCATCGACGGTCCTGAGCTCGATGCGTTCATCGAAGCAACGGCTGCCGCCCTGAGCGAAACGCCCGCCGCCACGATGCTGACGCCGGGTATTCATAAGGCTTACGAATCGGCTGTGAACAAGACAGCGGAGCACGGCGAGGTCAAGACGCTCGCGCGAGGCTGTGCGGCCAAAGGCGCGACGCAGGGGCAAGCAGCGTTGTTTTCGACCACCGCTGCAGCGTTCCGCGCCGATCCGGAATTGCACGAGGAGATTTTCGGCGCGGCTTCGCTGATCGTGCGATGCCCGGATCTGGCCACGATGCTTGAGCTGGTGGAGCAATTGGAAGGTCAGTTGACCGCGGCCCTGCACATAGATGAAGCGGATTACGTCGATGCCCGCCGTTTCCTGCCGGCGCTGGAACGTCGCACCGGCCGTATTCTCGTTAATGGTTTCGGCACAGGCGTGGAAGTTGGGCATGCCATGGTCCACGGCGGCCCCTTTCCCTCCACCGCCGATGGCCGATCAACGTCAGTGGGCAGTCTCGCCATCGACCGCTTCCTACGTCCGGTGAGCTACCAGGACATGCCAGAAGGCTTGCTGCCGGACGCGCTGAAAACCGCCAATCCGCTCGGACTGAACCGGCGGCTGGACGGCAAACTGCAGTTATCGAAGTAGGGATGTAAAGCCGCAGGCAATCACACTTCGAGGCAGCAGTTCAAGCTGACCTCGAAGTATTCATAGCTGCGCTGGATGCTTCGTTTGACATCGCGGACGTCGGCCGCGCGCGGCGCGCGGCCCAGCAAGGTGGCGACTATATCGAGTGCTTCCCATGGATGCGCGTCGTCGTAATGGGCATGCATCCTGAGCCAGCGCATGGTCGTCTTGCGGATCGACTCAGGGTAGCTGTGTGCGAGCGTGTCGCGGCTGCAGAGCAATGTAGACCATTCTCCGGTCACGCCTTCAACGGCGAAATTAGTCGCCGCTATAGACGCATGCAGCGGGTCCGAATTGCTGCTTTTCCAACACCAGTGGCTCAGCGCAAACGCAAGCGCGGGCGCTTCGCCGGCTTGCAGATCCGAGCGCGAAACATCGTGGGCCGCGGCCCAGTCGACCCAATAATCAGCGTGATTCTGCTCGATGCGGATATTGCGCGTGAGATACCGCCGCGCCATGCGCGAGCCCGGCGTTTCTTCGGGTCCGATCTTCTGCAGGTTCATGCCCATGTACTGCGGAAACTGATTGATCACCGGCCAGCCGTTGATCAGGAAGGCACGCATTTCGCGCGGGCCGAGCTCGCCGTCGCGCAATGACCGAAAAAGAGGATGAGACGTCACACGGCTTTTCGCCGCACCGGTTTCCAACAAAACTTCCTGCAACCAAAGTGGGTAGCTTGCTGCGTTCTTGAGGTCGCCTTCTCTTGTAAACCTACCCCCCATCACGCCTCCTTAGCTAATGTCAGGACGGCCGGCTCTGTCCAAAGCGTTGGCCGCCCTATGTAATACCCTTGCGCATAATCCACCCCAAGCGCATGCAGCGCCCGCAGGATCCCTTCGCTTTCCACATATTCCGCGATGGTCCGGCATTTCATCGAATGGCCCATCTCGTTGATGGCCGCAACCATCTCGCGGCTCACGGGATCGAGCACCATGTCGGTTACGAAACTGCCATCGATCTTCAAATACTCTACCGGCAGATGCTTCAGGTAACCGAAGGACGACATGCCGGCGCCGAAGTCGTCGAGCGCGAAATGACAGCCGAGCGCATTCAACTCGTGCATGAACCGCGCCGCCGACGCCAGATTGGCAATCGCGGTCGTTTCAGTAATTTCGAAGCAGATCATGCCAGGGGAGACGCCCGTGCGCTGGAATTGCTCACGCACGAAACCGAGGAAACGTTCGTCGCCCACCGAGGCGCCCGACAGGTTGATCGCATATTCCTTGAAACGCTTATGACGGGTACGTGAAAGCATATCGAAGGCATTGCGGATCACCCAACGGTCGATAGCCGTCATCAGCCCATACCGTTCGGCGGCGGGAATGAACAGGGTCGGCGCAATCACGCCGTTGGTCACGGCCGGGTCGAGCATGCGCAGCAGCAATTCAGCGCGCTGCCCTTCCGAAGAGGCGGGCAAGCCATCGCCCACGGCCACGATGGGTTGTATGTAGAGGCAGAAGTGATCGTGTTCGAGCGCCTGCTTGAGACGCCGTCCCCACGATACTTCGCTCGCGTGGCGCGCCAGTTCGCGGTCGCCCAGGTCGGCCAGTTGCACCCGGTCGCGGCCGCGTTCCTTCGCCATGTAGCAAGCGATATCGGCGAGTCGCATGGCCTCTTCCACGCTCATTTCCGTGTTGCGCAAGTCGACCACGCCGACGCTCACACTGGTCGTGAACGGTTGCGCCTCCCAGTTGAAGACAAAGTCATTCAGGCACGCGCGCAGGCGTTCCGCGACCGCCTGGATGCCCGGGGTGTCGTAACCCTGCAGCAGCACGCCGAACTCGTCGCCACCCAGCCGCGCGAGCGTGTCGTCCGGTTGCAGGCTGGCTTCGAAGCGCAACGCGACTTCACGCAGCATGGCGTCGCCGGCCGCGTGGCCGCAGGTGTCATTGACCACCTTGAAGCGGTCGAGATCGAGAAACAGGAGCGCCGATGCCGCCGGCAGCCACGACGCCACCTCGCTCCAGCGGGTACCCAGCGCGTGCTGCAGGCGCCGCTCGAATTCGGCGCGGTTCACGAGCGCCGTGAGCCCGTCGTGTGTGGCTTGCCAGGCAAGACTTTCGATATATTCGTACTCGCGGGTCATGTTGCGCAGGATCAGCACGAAGCCGGATTCCGCTTCGGCCGCGGTGGGACTCGCGCCGGCAGCGCTGATCCGCGACGTCACCGCCTGCACGCGGATTTCGGCGCCGTCACGGCGCTGCAGCAGCATTTCGGCGGCTTCGCCGTCCGGGCGCGTGCCCGCACGGGCGTCCTCGATCGGGTCGAGCGGCTGGCGGCTATCGGCGTGCAGCAACCTGAAGGTCTGGACCAGCGGTCGTCCGAGACAGTCGTCCGCCAGACGTCCGGCGATCCGCTCGGCTGCCGGATTGATGAATTCGATATGCCCCGACGGCCCCGTCGCGATCACGGCCTCGCCGATCGAACCGAGCGTCGCCTTGGCACGCGCCTCGCTCTGCTTGAGCGCGGCCTCAATGCGCCCGCGCTGCCTGATCAGCCGCCTAACATGCACCGTTGAGAGGCATACGAGCAACAGCGCGGCGACCAGGTCGACGGTCAGCAGCAGCGACGCCGTCTTGCGGAAGGCGGTGCTCAATACCTGTGAGAAACCCCATGACAGCGGCGCAATGGTCGCGTTGATGGTCGATATCTGCGATTTGTAGGCACTCACGAGGGTCATGGGCAAGCCACCGGCCGCGACCCGCGCATGCAACTCGTTGCCGACCCGCTCAAGCTTCGCCACTTCGGCGTCGCCGCGCGACCAGTAACCGACCGCCTCGCTGAAATAACTGACGTGGCGGAACATCTTGAAGGTCCAGATGACATCGCTGACGTCGTCTGGATGCACGCCGCTCGCGATCAGCGCCCGGCGTGCGGTGGTTGGATCGGGCTTGCTCTGGTCGAGCGCCAGACGGGCCGTGCGCAGGTTGCGCGGGCCTTCCATGGCGCTCAGATATTGCTTGTAGGTACTGTCGGAGCCGGTTTCGGCGTACAGGTTGAGATAGAACGCCGCGTCTTTCTGGCCTTTCGACCAGATACTTTCCCCGCCGATGTATGCCCGTACCGACGACATGATGTCGATACTGAAAATGGCGAGCGAAACGAGGACAAGAATGACGACGAGAAACGGCCAGGTGATCCGTATGAGCTGCGCATTCTCTCCCTTAGACGGCATGTCCATCGGTATGTCCCTTCTCCAGACTCGATGCCGGGGTAACCTGCCGAGGTCAGCCGGCGAGCATCGGATGGTGAGTCACTTGTATTTTTGACGGATCTTGGGGTGTTGCGCCCAGCCTCTCGCGGCGCACATACATCCTACCAAATTGCCAGTCTGGCTCAAATTTATTACTCAGTGTGCCAATCAGCGTAAACACCGGAAAATAATTGGGCTCCGGCTGTTGTTTTTCGAATCCGCGGCGGCCAGTTTCGGGCCGCCGCGCAGCGCCATATTCGGACAGAACCTAGGCTCCTGCCGACGAAACCAAAGGCCGCTTTTACCTGTTCGCCAGCGCCTTGACCGGCGGGGCCAAAGCAGGCATTCGAGCGGGGCGGCGAGGTCGTTGCGTCGCCGCTCCCGGGCGTGTTGACGCCGCCGCGGAGATGTCACATATTGGGTCCGGCTCCCCCGGCGCATGTCCAGCCTAGGGAGTCCGAAGCATTTCGTCATACGAGTGAGCGTTTTGTCCGATTAAACCGGACACGCAAGCGGGAAGGACAACCCTTGTGTCCCGGGAGGTTTCCGGTATGGCCCGTCTCTTCTTTCCCTCATCATCCGAGTCCGTGACCTGCAAGCGTTGCGGCAACGACGTTCCGCGCGATGCCGATACCTGTCCGCATTGCGGCGCCGAGCATGGTCCGACTTTCCGGGCCGTGAAGACCGCCGCGCTCTCGACAGGCCTGCGCCTGCCCTTCAGCGCGCGCCGCGAAGCACTCAATATCCCGTCACCGTACCCGAGCGTGCCGGAAGAATCCGAACTGGCTGACGCCGGCGAGCAGCGCTGGGAGACGTCGAAGACTGTCACCCTGGGCGCCGTGGCGCTGGCGCTGGTAGCCGGCGGCATCATCTATTCGCAGCACGGCAGCAGCGGCGGTGACGACGCCAGCCGTGCCGAACAGCCGGCCGGGCATAGCGCGTACGGCGCCATCGATATGAAAGACGCGCATGCCACGCCTGGGCCTGCCGCGGGCGCGCCGGCGCAGGCGCCATCCCCAGCCAGGTCTGCTGCAGCGCTCAGGCAGGCGCAGACTGCGGCCGCACCCTCCGTTGCCGCCCGCGAAGCCTTGCCCACCGACACCTCCTCCGGCCGCGCGGCAACCGGGCTAGCCAGCGCGACAGATAATCTGCAGGCCGCGCGTGACGCCATCGCGCGCGGTGACCTGACTACGGCGCGCCGCCGGTTCTCGAAGATCCCGGCGTCGCAACTGAGCGCCGCCAATGTGCAGCGGACCCAGGCGGATCTCACCGGTCTGGAACACGCACGCGATGAAATGCTGCAAGTCGCACGCGGTTGCGAGGCGACCGGCTCGTGGGTGTGCGTGCGTCAGAATGCCCGCGACGTGCTGACGATCGATGCCAGCAATGTGGAAGCGCAAACGCTCGTCGAACACGCGATCGCCCGGTCGGGCTGGCTCAATAAGCCCGCGCCGGCGGCCACAGCGGCGCATGGCGCCTCCCACAACAACGCGCAGACGGCGGCGGCTCCCGCGCCCATGTTCGTGCCGGGGCCGCGCGTGGCGGCCGCGCCTCCCCTTGCGTCGACGCGCAGGCCCACTGTCACCGTCTCGGCAGCGCAGCACGCGCGTGCCGTCGCCGCGATGGGGGCACCGACGCCTATCCCGACGCCCGTGCCGTCTGCACCGGCCGCACCCGTTGTAGTGACGACGCTGCGCTCACCTGTCGCCACGCAGGCCGTTCCAGAGCCAACCCGCATAGGCACGGGCTCGCAGGCTCCGCTCACGTCACAGTCGTATTCCCCGCCGCCGCAACAGCAAGCCGCGCCGGCTCGCCCGCCAGTACCGGCTTTTGTCCCCATGCCGGACGGACCGGACGTGGCGCCCGCCACGTCACTGGTACGCAGCGCGCCGACGACCGCCGCTGCACGCGCATCAGCGCAGCCCGAACCCGAGCCTGCGGCCGCCATCCAGGTTCCAGGCAATACCGCTTCGCCGACCTTGCACACAGTCGCGCCGATCAACGAAGCCGTCCCGGTGCGCGCGGGCATTGTGTCGCCTCCCGTCGAGGCGAACAGCACACCGGCAAGCGTGCAAAGCGGTACTCGTCCACCGTCACCCACGGTCCGCCGCACAGTCGCATCAGGAGACAACGCGGCTAGTGCAGCGCAACCGCATGCGTCGGCTTTCGATGCGACCAATCCGGACGAAGAAGAGCGCGCGATCCTGGAGTCGGGCTGGAGCAAGAGCAAGAGTCAGTCGTCGGCGCAACGCTCGACGCCGCAGTAGAAGGAACGCAGGAAACAAGGAACAGGAGACAAACTGAAGGAAACTTCGAGGAGGTTGAGGGCCGCGCCGGGAGACGCAGGCCACCGTGGTCTATCCGTGTAATGAAAGTTGGCCAACACATTAAAACGACTCACACGACATCATGCACAAGACTTTCCTCATGCTGTTCGCTCTCTTCGGGCTCGCTGGCCTCGTTGCGCAGGCTCATGCGCAAGCCGACTACAAGATCGTCACCGGGCCGGAACGCGGCACCTACATCCAGATAGGCCAGGACCTGGCGAAGTGGGTGGCTGACCCGATCGGCATGAACCTCGACGTGCTCGCGTCAAAAGGATCCGCCGAAAACGTGCAGCGCATGCGTTACGAGCCGGGCGTGAAGTTCGCGCTCGTGCAGTCGGACGTGTACCAGGCTTACCTCGATATGGCGAAAGCCGGTAACGCGGATGCGGGCAAGATCATCCAGCCGCTGCGGCTTATCATGCCGTTGTATAACGAAGAGATTTACTTCGTTGTGCGAGCGGATTCGCCGATCAACTACATCCACGAGATCAAGGACAAGAACATCAGCGTGGGGTTGATCGGCAGCGGCACGGCGCAATCGGCGACCACGCTTTACAGGCTGATGTTCAACGAGCCGATCCCCGAGCAGAACACGCAGCACTACAGCAACGAGGACGCGCTGGCGAAACTGATCGTGCGCAAACTCGATGTGGCGATCATTGTGGTGGGACAGCCGGCCAAGCTCTTTCAGGACCTGAACTCGGACCTGCTGGGCCAGCTCAAGCTGCTCAAGCTCGATCCTTCAGTGCCTGAAACCGCGCGTGCTGAACAGACCTATTTCCCGGCCACCATCCGCACGTCGAGTTATCCGAACTGGATCAAGGAAGACTCGCCGACGCTGACCGTGAAGGCGTTTCTCGTCACCTACGATTACAACCTGCGCGGTACCGTAGGCGCGATGACGCAATTCGCCGACTCGCTTTGCACGCACTTCGATGAACTGCAGGCCAACGGCCATCCGAAATGGAAGCAGGTGAAGATGGAATTGCCCCCGCTTACTCGCGGCTGGAAATACTATCCACCCATAGAAAAGCGCTTGCGGGCATGCATCCGCAAGATGGCGTCGACAGGCAGTGGGGAAACGGCCACGCCCGTGACGCAACGCGCGCCGAAGCGCCCATGCACGGACGCGGAGAAGGTGTTGATGTTGTGCAATAACGAATGACGCGGACGCTGCCACGGGCTTGGAGACAGGGGACGGGCTGAGAACCCGCCCGCTGTCTTGCTACTTCGTCACTTCGCCGCCAGTTCCACTTCGGGTTGAACCTCGCCGCCTGCCGGAATGTTCTGTGCCACGATGCTCACGCGCGGCTGCAACAACAACGCGACCAGCCCGCTCCAGCCCGTCTGATGCGACGCGCCCACGCCGCGCCCTGTATCGCCATGGAAGTACTCATGGAACAGCACGAGATCCTCTGAGCGCGGGTCCGCCTGCAGTTGCGGATAAGCGGCCATGACAGGACGCACGCCGTTTTTGTCCTTCAGGAACAGGCGCGTGAGGCGTCGCCCCAGTTCGTCGGCTATGTTGCTGAGCGAAAGCTTCTGGCCTGATCCGGTCGGATATTCCACGCGGAAATCATCGCCGTAATAACGATGAAATTCGTATAGCGACTCAATCAACAAATAGTTGACGGGCATCCAGATCGGCCCGCGCCAGTTTGAGTTACCGCCGAACACCCGCGAGTCCGATTCCGCCGGCAGATATTTCACGCAGAAGCGGTCGCCGTTGTGCTCGAGCACAAACGGATTGTCCCGATGTACCCGCGACAACGCCCGCACGCCGTAGTCGGACAGGAACTCGCTTTCGTCGAGCATGCGCCTGAGCAGCGCCTTCATGCGGTGTCCGCGCAGCACCGACAACAGCAGGCTATTGCCCTTGCCCGGCTCGTTCCAGCGCGACACCAGCTTCGCCAGATCAGGCCGGTGCTCGAGGAACCACGTCAGCCGGTCCCGCAGCCCCGGCAACTGGCCATGCAGATGCTCTTCCAGCACATGCACCGCAAACAGCGGAATCAAGCCGACGATAGAGCGAATGCGCATCGGCACGCTCGTGCCGTCGGGGAGCTGCAGCACGTCGTAGAAAAACTCGTCGCGCTCGTCCCACAGGCCGGTGTCGCAGGTATCGCTGCAACTGACCGCCTCGGCGATATACAAGAAATGCTCGAAGAACTTCACGCCGATATCGACGAACACATGATTCGCCACCGCCAGTTCGAGCGCGATGCGCATCAGGTCGAGCGCATATGCGGCCATCCATGCAGTGCCATCCGACTGGTCGATCCGGCCGCCCGTAGGCAGCGGCGCCGAGCGGTCGAAGATGCCCACGTTGTCCAGCCCGAGAAAACCGCCCTGGAAAATGTTGCGGCCGTCGGCGTCCTTGCGGTTCACCCACCACGAGAAGTTCAGCAGCAACTTGTGGAACACGAGCTCCAGGAAGTCGCGATCCGCCTTGCCTGTGATCGCACGATCGATTTCATAGACGCGCCATGTCGCCCATGCGTGAACCGGCGGGTTGGCGTCGCCGAACGCCCATTCGTAGGCCGGCAGTTGCCCGTTCGGATGCTGATACCGATCCTTCACCAGCAGCAGCAATTGTTTCTTCGCGAATGCCGGATCGATCAGCGCGAACGCGGCCGCGTGAAATGCGAGATCCCACGACGCGTACCACGGGTATTCCCACTTGTCCGGCATCGAGACAATGTCCGCATTGCACAGATGCCGCCAGTCGGCATCGCGGCCGCGCTTGCGACCGGCCGGCGGTGTGGGCTGCAACGGATCGCCGTCCATCCAGCGAGTGACGTCGAAGAGGTAATACTGTTTTGACCACAGCATGCCCGCCAGCGCCTGACGTTGGACGAGCCGCTGGTCGGCGTCATCCATTTCGTGCTGCAGGCCCGCATAAAAGGCATCAGCTTCGGCGATCCGGCGGGCGAACAGCGCGTCGATATCGAGCGCTTGCCGCTCACGGTCTGCCTCCGACGCCGGGCGCCAGCGCATGGTCACGACCGTGCGGCTATTCGGGCCAAACTCCAGATGCACATGCGCGGCGGCGCGCGTGCCGGTATCGTGCCGGATGGCGTCTTCTTCGCCGTGCACGATGTAGTCGTTAAAGCCGTCCTTGAACGGTCCCGCCCCTTCCGAGCCGAACAGGCGCCTGACATTGGTTTCGTTCTCGCAGAACAGCCAGTTGACCGTAGCGTCGCCACGGGCTTCGGCTGTCACGACCAGCGGCTCATGGCCCTCGCTTTGCGCGATCACGCGGCTGCCCTTCGCATCGGATTGCAAGGTGAGCGAAGGTTTCTTCGATGGCTGCCACGACCACGTATTGCGCGCCCAGATCTGCGGCAGAAGGTCGAGCGACGCGGCGCGATCCCCGCGATTCTCGACCGTCACGCGCATCACGATATCTTCAGGCGTGTTTTTCGCATATTCGACATGGACATCGAAATAAGCGTTGTCTTCGAACACGCCCGTGTCGAGCACTTCGTACTCGGGCATGTCCGCGCCGCGGCGCCCGTTTTCGGTGACGAGGTCGTCGTAGGGGAACGCGGCATGCGGATACTTGTACAGCATGCGCATATAGGAATGCGTCGGCGTGCCGTCGACGTAGAAGTACAGCTCCTTCACGTCCTCGCCGTGGTTGCCCTGCGAATTCGTCAGCCCGAACAAACGTTCCTTGAGAATCGGGTCGAGGCCGTTCCACATGGCGAGCGAGACGCACCAGTTGAGATGGTCGTCGCCGAATCCGGCAATGCCGTCTTCGCCCCAGCGGTAGGCGCGGCTGCGCGCATGATCGTGCGGAAAATAGTCCCAGGCGGTGCCGTTTTCGCTGTAGTCCTCTCGCACCGTGCCCCATTGGCGCTCACTGAGATACGGACCCCAGCGTTGCCAGCGCGAGCAGTCGGTGGAATGGAGCCGGGCTCCTTCTATGGTGTCGAGTGACTTGGTGGCGCGCAGTGGCGGCATGGGACGTCCTTGACTAAAAGCGTGACGGAAAGACCGATAATCTAGCGCGTTTGCGGCATCTCGGCAGGATCGGCATTGAGCAGACGGTCGAGGCGCATGAGTTCGCCGAGCGACCACGCCTGGAATGGCGTGCCGCCGGGCGTATGCGGTGCATCGCCGTCCGCGACTTCGGAGATGTGGTCCAGTCCCGCATGATGCAGATGGTTGCGCAGCGGCCTGAGAAAGCGCTCGCGGGCCACGGCTTTCGATGCTTGATCATCGCCATGAACCCGTAGCCACGCGTCCACGAACGGCCCCATCAGCCACGGCCAGACTGTGCCCTGGTGGTAAGCACCGTCGCGTTCGAGCGGCGTGCCGGTGTAACGGCCCTTGTAGGCCGGGTCATCCGGTGACAGGGTTCTCAGCCCGAGCGGCGTGAGCAAGCGTTGCTCGCATTGATCGACAACCGCGCGAGCCGTTGCGCCATTGTCGATCACGGCGAATGGTAGTCCGCCGACGGCAAAAAGTTGGTTCGGACGAATGGAGCGGTCGAGCTTGCCCGGCTCGTGATCGGCGTCGACCACGTCGTAGAGCGCACCGCTGGCGGGATCGACGAAACGGTGCTGGAAAGCCTGCGTTGCGTGCGTGGCCGGCTCTGTCCAGCGTGGGTTCCATGCCGCCGCTATGCGCAGCGCATTGATCCACAATGCCTGCACTTCCACCGGCTTGCCGATGCGCGGCGTCACCACCCAATCGCCCACCTTCGCGTCCATCCACGTCAGTTGCACGCCGGGAACGCCTGCCCGCAGCAGACCATCCGCCGGATCGGCTCCGATCCGGAAACGCGTGCCGCTTGAGTAACCGTCGAGAATGCCATCGACGGCTTGCTGCAAACGGTCCTGCGTTTCCCGTTGAGCATGGCCCGTGGCGAGATAATCGTGTACGGCAATCACGAACCACAACGACGCATCCACCGAGTTGTATTCCGGTGCGCCGCTGTCCGGGAAACGATTCGGCAGCATGCCTTCGGAGAGCGTACCGGCCCATTCGAGCAGGATCGATTCGGCGTCGCTGTATCGGCCGGATGTGATCAGCAAACCGCGCATCGCGATGAACGTGTCACGGCCCCAGTCGGTGAACCAAGGGAAGCCGGCGAGGATTGTGCTGCCTTTGTTTCGCGCCACGATGTAGGCATCGGCGGAACGATGCAGCGCCGTCGGAAAGGCCGTGCGACGTGCTCGTTCGATATCGGCAAGCTGCTTCGCGGTATCGACCGCGTTCGTCTTCGCGCCCTCGTTCGCGCTCAACACGAGCACCGCTTCGCCAAGAGACAAATCGAACGAAAAGACGCCGGGCGTGGCGAGGTCTTCGTTGAAATCCATGCCGCGTTCGCGTTCGACGGTGTAGCAGAAGTTGCGATACCAGTCGGGCGCATGAACATACGATCCATTCGATGCCGCGACCACCGCCGGCACGTCGCCGTATGCTTGCCAGCGCACCTGATCGCCCGTCGCCGTGTAGTTGAAGTTGAACGCCGGGTTCTCGTGATGCAGCGCGTGATAGTCACGGCCGGAAAGCAATGGCCGAACCTTGAGCGTGAATGGCTCGCCTTCGAGCCGCCAGCGCAGCACCGTCTGTGCACTCTGCTTCGCGACGAATAGCTCAGCGCTCAGGATATGGTTATCGCCAACCTGAAAGCGCCACGTGGGCCAAGGGCCGGTATCGAAGGAAAGCAGGCTTTCGGAGGGGTCCGGCCAGACCGAACCAGCGCCATAACGCTGCATGGAGAGCGCAATGCGCGTCTGCCCGGACGCATCCTCCAGCCAGGCCTCCACGCCGTTCACCAGCACCATGCGGCCCGCCGGCGGTTGCGTGGCCGTGAGAAGCAGCGCGTGATATCTGCGGGTCCGTTCGGTGCCGGCTGTGCCCGATGCAAAGCCACCCAGCGCATCGGCCTCGAGCCATTCGTCGTTGAGACATCCTTCGCTAGCTGGACATTCGAGGCGAGTCATTTTTTGGGTTGCTGCCGGTATGCCCGAAGCCCCTTGGTCGCTTGCGCCCGGATCTTGTTCTGCATGAAGGACGACCAGCCAAGCAGCCAGCCCTTGGGGCCGAGCGCCTGCCGGCTCCAGGTCCAGAGGTCAAAGCTGTCGTGATGTTCGTAGATCAGGCCATCGCGAATCGCAAAACGCGCGTTGATGCGGTTGACCACCTTGCGCCCGGTCTGCGTGAAACGATAAGTCGCGACCCAGTTTGCTGTCGCGCTCTGGCCGACGGTCTGAATGTCGCTGAAGGTCAGTGAGAATTCGGTGGCGCGAGAGATCAGCATGCGCCACATATCCGAGGCTTCGCGGCCTCGCAACACGCCGAATACCGGATCGCTGAACTGTACGTCCGGCGCGTAGCACGCCGCCATTGCTTCGGCGTCGGAACGCTGAAAGGCTTCGTAGAAGCGCTGGATCAACGCGGCGTTCGGATCCGTCATATTCGGTCTCTTCTGGAGGAAATTAGCTGACCGCGGCTACAAGGCTTCGATTCCGCAGCTTAAACCATGAACGTGGACACTGCGTGAATGATCAAACCAACCGCACCGCCCACCAGCGTGCCGTTCACCCGGATGAACTGCAAGTCGCGACCCACGCTCAGCTCGACGTCGCGCACGAGCGTGGCGTCGTCCCAGTTGCGCACCGTGGCGGCAATATGCTTGGCAATGCCGTCGCGTAAATCCGGTGCCAGTGACTTGAGCGCGTCGCGCATGTGCTCGTTGATCGATTCGCGCAACGCGGGATCGCTCCCCAGCGCGGCTGCGAACGACGCCGATGCGCCCGTCACCTTTTTGTGCAGCGTCGAATCTGCTTGCGCGAGATCGCGGCGCAGCCAGTCCTTGAATTCGTCCCACAGTCCGTTCACGTAGGTTCGCAATTCCGGGCGTTCGAGCCATTCGCGCTTGTGTTGGTCGATACGCGCGCGGAACGCGGGGTCCGTCTTCAGGCGTTCGATGAACCCTTCCACCGTCCTGTCGAAGGCCTGACGGCGCTCATGTTCCGGGTTTTCGCTGATGTCGTGCAGCCACTTGTTCGCGCCGCGCACCAGGCCGCCCGCGAACTTGTTGCCAAGGTCTTCCGCGCTCAGGCCTACAAAACCGAGCATGCCGATTAATTTCGGATATTCCTCGCCGGCCACGTCCAGGATCTTGGCTGCGAGGATTGCCTGCACCTCCTCGCGATCAAGCCATTGGGCAAGTTCGCGCAAGCCTTCGTCGAGCAGCATTTGATGGCGTCCATCCGCCGTCAGCGTGGACAACAATCCGCCCACCGCGCCGGCCAGGTCGAATTGTTCGGCGCGGCGGCGCAGGGCTTCGTGGAGCATCGTTTTGACGCGTTCGTCGTCGACGAAATCGAGCATCTGGCCCGCTGCCGCGACCGCTTTTGCACCCAGCAGCGCCGCGTTCGCCGGTTCCGCCAGCCAGATCGCGAGGCGGCCGGCGGGGTCGAAGGCGTTCACGCGGGCGACCAGTGCGTCGGTGCCGAGGAATTTGTCACGGACGAATTCGGCGAGGTTATCAGCCACGCGCGCCTTGTTCGCCGGCAGGATGGCGGTGTGCGGGATCGGCAACCCGAGTGGGTGGCGGAACAGCGCGACGACCGCGAACCAGTCGGCCAAGGCGCCGACCATCGCGGCTTCGGCGAAGGCCGAGACCCACGCCCAGGCGCCGGCGTCGTGCTGGCTCTTGGCGAGCAGAAATAGTGCGGCTGCCGCGACCAGCAGACCGGCGGCGAACCATTTCATCTTCTTGAGTGCGAGTGCTTTGTCCTGCGTTGCCATCTTGATCCAGAGGTTTCTTGGTGGAATAAGGCCGCAGCATACCAGTGACACCGAACCCAGGTGAATGCTGGGGAAGGGTTTGGGGGGTTCCGGCGGGGGGCTGCTCAGAGTCCGTCGCGTTGAAGTTGCTGCAGTGCAACCATGGCGGCATCGGCGGATTCGATCGGCACGAAGATGTGATCGTGGTATGCCGCGGCGACCACGTTGCAACTGACGTTGGCTCGGCCGAGCGCGGTGGCGAAGGCTGCCGTCAGTCCAACCGCCTGAAGGTCCGAATGCACGGTCAGCGTGATCCACGCGGCGCGGAACAGCGGCGGGATACCTGCTCTCGACGCGTCACCCTCTTCCAAGATAATCGTCAGGCCTTCGCGTTCGCGGAACGTCGCGAGCGGGACGATATTTCCGAGGTCGTAGGTAAAAGGCACGGTTGCGTAGACGTAGACGCCCGGCTGGAGTTCGGGTGACATGGATGCAAGCAGCGTGTTCAGATCAGCGATGGGGTTGGTCATGGTTTGAGTTTCCCGCAGTATTTTTGTCCGCCAGCCAGCCGCGCGATTGGCCGATACACTCGCTTGAAACCACCCTCAAGGAGCACCCGAATGATTTCAGATCGCAGCGAAGTGACTCGCTTGATTCTCGCCGCCAAGGTGAGCAAAGGGCTGAAATGGGCCGACGTGGCGGAGAAAGTCGGCTTGAGCAAGGAATGGGTAACGGCAGGCTGCCTGGGGCAGATGACGTTCTCCAAGGCACAGGCCGAAGTTGTCGGCACCATCTTCGATCTCTCCGATGAAGCCGTCGCCTGGCTGCAGATTGTGCCCTATAAAGGCTCACTGCCGACCGCCGTCCCGACCGATCCGTTGATCTATCGATGGTATGAAATAGTGAGCGTTTACGGGAGCACGATCAAGGAACTGATCCACGAGGAATTCGGCGACGGGATCATGAGCGCAATCGATTTTTCGATGGATATCCAACGCAAACCCGATCCCAAAGGGGACCGGGTCAACGTGGTTTTATCGGGCAAGTTCCTGCCGTACAAGAGTTACTGAACCGAGTTACTGAACCGCCTCGGCCGGGATGGCCCCGCGCTCTAGCACCGGCCGCAGCGCGGCGCCCGTGTGACTGCGCGGATTCTTCGAGAGCGTGTCCGGATCGGTCGCGGCCACGATCGATCCGCCTTCCGTGCCGCCCTCCGGCCCGAGATCGATCACCCAGTCGGCTTCGGCGATCACATCAAGATCGTGCTCGATCACCACCACCGAATGCCCGCCATCGACCAGCCGATGCAGCACGCGAATCAGCTTCGCGACGTCCGCCATATGCAGGCCGACGGTGGGCTCATCGAGTACGTACAGCGTGTGCGGCGCCTTCTGCCCGCGTTTGCCGATATCGTCCCTTACCTTCGACAGCTCGGTCACCAGCTTGATCCGTTGCGCTTCACCGCCTGACAACGTCGGCGATGGCTGCCCGAGCGTCAGATAACCCAGCCCCACGTCCTTCATCAGTTGCAACGGATGCGAGATGCTTGTCATCGCGGAGAAGAACTCGACAGCCTCGTCAATCTCCATTGTCAGCACTTCGCCGATGTTCTTGCCGCGCCACGTCACCGCCAGCGTTTCCGGATTGAAGCGCTGACCGTGGCAGACGTCGCACGGTACTTTGACGTCG
>Ga0302234_10001523_pt1 | contig 15895 bp, 13 predicted proteins | sample II_Palsa_N3_2_FD_193576 | JGI IMG/M metagenome (GOLD analysis project Ga0302234, IMG submission 193576) | Peat permafrost microbial communities from Stordalen Mire near Abisko, Sweden - II_Palsa_N3_2 | ecosystem: Environmental > Terrestrial > Soil > Palsa > Peat permafrost | place: Sweden... | reverse complement strand
TAGAACAGCGAAGTCGTATCGGCGAAAAACGTCCCGTTGTTCAGGTTAAAGCCGGTTTCGACATCGAATTGCGCGGACAGGCCTCCGCCGAGATCCTCGTTGCCCTTGAGGCCAAACTGCGAGCCCGCCGCGCCACCACTTCGTTCGGAAAACGAATGATTACCGCCGTTGTCGAGGTATTGGATGAACGTATCGGCCACGCCGTACAACGTCACACTCGAGTCCGCGGCCATTGCACTGCCCGCGGCGAGAACCAGCGTGGCCCCGCAAATACCCTGACTGATCAAACGCATGCATGTCTCCTCATTTTTGATAGCCGCTTGTTGCGGACTTGATTGCATCTCTGCGGTACAACCCGACCGGTGTCTCTACCCGTTTGGCCCAATAAGGTGTGCGCGATCTTTCTCTCAGATTCAGTGTGCCCGTCCCGGCTGCGATGCCGATTGGGTCAGAAATAGAATGGGCGTGCTAATTTGAAGTCAAGTAGACCCACAAAGCCATTGCATTCTTTTCATGAGGAGCTTGCAGAAGATGCATGCCGGCGGGGAGCCGCGATGGGAGGACCGCGGCGCTCGAGACGACTGCGTGGGAGGGGTAAAACCGGGTTGACGTGGCAGATGCGGCCCGGCCAGTCGCGGTCGTTAATCGATCGTGCTTTTTCTTGTATTCGCGGCTGACGCAGCGACCAGCTAACTGCTACCAGTCGCCGAACTCATGTCGGCGACTGTGCGCCAGCCTGCTCGCTGAGCATATAGCCGGCGTACCAGTCTGGCCATTTTTCGTCATGCTGTCCGGTCAATTTCTCATGCGCACCGTGCGCAGCCGCTGCACGGCGAAGCGCCGCAGCAAGCTCGATCGACGACGTGAATGTCGTGGCGTGCGCAGCCGCTCTTCCCGGGAGCCGTCTGGTGACCTCCTGGAAGATCCAGCTATTCCCGTCAGGATCGCTGAACGAAGCGAACGACCCATAGCTGCGCCGTTCCGGATGGGCGCCGCTCACGCGTCCTGCCTCACCGGCATGGTGGAACAGGCCGCCAACGTCATGAAAAACTTCGCTCACCGCGATGCCACGACCCATGAGCGTTGCGCGTGCTGCGTCTATGCGAGAGGGACCCCGAACCTCCCCGTTCATCGTGCTCCAGGTCCGGCTCACGGCATTAAAGGTCAGCCGGCGCCTCGGCCCGGGCCAACCAATCGCGCAGCATCTCGCCGCCCAAAGGCGACGGAGGCGGCGCGGTTTCGCGCAAAGATCTTACGTCCACGCCTGCATGCGCCAGTTCGAACGCATGCCCGACGAGCCAACTCTCGAGAGCGGCAGCCGATGCTTCGAGGTGAAACTGCAGCCCAAGCACATACGTCCCGATCGAAAATGCCTGGTTCGGGTAAAGATCGGTAGAAGCCAGCCGCTCGGCGTCCGCTGGCAAATCGAACGTATCGCCATGCCAATGCAGGACCGGCACATTTGCCGATAGAGGTGCAAGCGCCGACTCCTTGCCGGCGTCTGTCAACATCACCTTCCCCCACCCGATCTCCTTTACTGTGCCCGGGTAGACCTTGGCACCGCATGCTCTTGCGATCAGTTGCGCCCCGAGGCAAATCCCCAACAGTGGCATTCCCGTATTCAGGCGCTGTTCGATCAGTGACAGTTCATGGCGCAGAAACGGATACCTGTCTTCCTCGTACGCGCCGATCGGTCCACCAAGAATCACCACGACATCCGGTGTGCGGATATCGAGGTCCTGTAGATTTCCCGTTGGAGCCTCAACGTACTTGACCCGACATCCTGCTTCAACAAACACCGGTTCGAAGGAACCCAGGTCTTCGAACGGCACATGACGAATGGCAAGAACATGCTTCATTGCTTAAACCTCGTTGACAGCTTGGGTTGCTGCGAGTTGATACTGCTCGTGCGTCGACGCGAGTTCCTCGCGGATGCGCGTGCGCGCTGCCGGCTCCCGACGATGGAGGGAAACGATCCATCCGGCGCCGGCCGCCAGGTAAGCGAAAAAGATATACGGGAAGTAGACAACCGGTGCGGGCGGTAGCGGATAGACGCTGCCAACGGCGGGGATCATGAGCAGCAACAGCGCCGCAACACAGTAGCCAACGTCGCGCCGGCGCAGTTGTCCGAGCCGGGAAAGATAGACGGGTGCTGCGATCGTGATCAGGAAGTACGGCACGAGGAAGCCGAACGCGGCCAACGTGCCGACCCAGTTGAAGATATCGAGCGGGGCGTTGTGGGCTGCGAAAAGTATCGCCGGAACGATAAAAGCGATGGCGGCCATCAGCGTAACCGCGACGTGCGGGGTTTCGTTGGTCGAATGAGCGTCTGCTGTTGCCTCATGAAAAAGACCATGCCGTCCCATTGCAAAGATCACCCGTGCGCCTGCATTGATGCACGAGAGGGCCAGCGAGAAGAACGTAAACATCGCACCGAGCGATAGCGGCACCTGCAGGAACTTGACGTGCGCGAGTTCGGCCAGAATGTTCAGTGGTGCGTCGATCTTGTCGAGCGTGGTTGCATAGCCGGTGAAGCCATCAACCATCACATAGGTCACGAAGACGAAGAACACACCGGACACGATCAGGCTCCAGATCACCGCACGTGGAATCGACTTCAGCGGATTTTTCGCTTCCGTACCGAACGCCGTCGCGCACTCGAAGCCAACCAGGCTGAAAATCGCGACCACCACGCCGAGCCCCATGCTCGAGAGCGGCGTATCGCTCAGGCTAAGTTGTTTTGTGTCGATGGCGAAATGATGCGACTGAAGCACGATGAAGCAGAGCCCCAGGATTAACAGCATCGAGGCGCCCTCAAGAAATAGCATCAGCACCGCAGAGAGTTGGACGTTTCTCCACGCGCAATACCACGCCGTGCCGGCGCAGACCACAAAGAAAACCAGCGGAGAGACGCTGAGGCCCGCCATCTGGGTCAGCTTGTCCGCGAACACAGCGAACCCCGTCATGCCCGCCATGGCGATTCCCAGATAGGCCCACACGAGCGACCAACCCGCGATCCCACCTGCGGTGAGCCCAAGTCCCCTGCAGGTATAGGCATACATCGACCCAACCCCTGCTGAGCGGCGTGCGAACTGGTTGAGATTGAAGGCAACGAACAGCAGCATCACGGTACCCAGCGCATACGCCAGCCAGCTCATATTGCCCGTGTTGGAGAACATCACGGGAATGATCAGCGCGGCGGTCATGGTCGGGGAAATCAGTGCAACGGCTTGACCCAGCAACTCCGAAAAGCTCAAACAATTCGCTCGTAGGGGATTCGTTTCCATGGATTGCACCTTTAGGTCGATGACGACGAACTCGTTTGCCACGAACAGGATTCGGGCTCCGTAATCAGTGAACCGATGGTACGATCGACTTGGACCAGGTGAATCCTCCAGGAAATTAAAGCAGGGTGGACCAGCATGCTGAGACCGTCGGAGATGGGCATCAGGGTGGACAAGGGCCAGAAGATGCCTCCTTACTTGCAGATTGCCCACGCGATCATCGAAGAAATTCGCCGTGGCCGGCTTCAGCCGGGAGGCGCGCTGCCTGGTACGAGACACCTCGCCGAGGAGCTCGGCGTCAACCGCAAAACGGTGATCCTTGCCTATGACGAACTCATCGCCCAAGGGTGGCTGACGCCGGAGCGCGCACGGGGGACGTTCGTGTCGCCGCGCCTGCCCACGGCCCAGCCGGCGGCCTTCGCCTTTCGGCCCGTCGAAACGGCGCCGGTGCCTCAGGAACCCGATTTCCGCCTGCCCGGACAAAAGACCCGGGTCGACATATTGTTGCCAGAGCCGGGCGTGCTGATGTTCGACGATGGCGCGCCCGACACGCGCCTCGTGCCCGTCAACGAAATGGCACGTGCCTATCGCCGCAGCCTGCTTTCGCTGAGCCGCGACAACCTGCTGGGGTACGGCGATCCACGTGGCACACGGGCGCTGCGCCGGTCGATCTCGGCGATGCTCAATGCGGACCGGGGTCTCAACACAACCGCTGACACCATCTGCCTGACCCGCGGGAGCCAGATGGCCATCTTCATCGCCGCGAGAGTGCTCACACAATCTGGCGACACGGCTGTGCTGGAGTCGCTGAGCTATCCCCCGGCAAGAGAGGCGTTTCTCGCCAACGGCGTCGAGGTGGTGACCGCACGCGTCGACGAGAAGGGCATGCGCCTTGACGATCTCGAGAAGCTCTGCCGGATCAAGCGCGTACGGTGTGTCTACCTGACGCCGCACCATCAGTTTCCGACCACGGTCCTGCTGCCGCCTGAACGGCGCTTGCGGCTACTCGCGCTCGCCGATCAGTTTGGCTTTGCAATCATCGAGGATGACTATGACCACGACTTTCATTTCTCGCACCGTCCGATGTTGCCGCTCGCTAGCGCCGATCAATGGGGCAAGGTGGCTTACATCGGTTCGCTCTCCAAACTGCTTACCCCAAGCTTGCGGAGCGGTTACATTGCGGGCGCCAAACGGTTCGTCGACCGGGTTGCGGAGGAGATTCTCCTGATTGATCGCCAGGGCGATCCGGCAACAGAGCTAGCGGTAGCCGAAATGATGGAAGCTGGCGAGATCCGGCGTCATGCGCGCAAGGTGCTGCGCATCTACGACGACAGAAGAATGTCGTTTGCCGATCTGCTCAAGCGCCACTTCGGCTCGGCGATCGACTTCGAACTGCCCGATGGAGGTCTTGCCTTCTGGGTACGATTCGCGGAGAACGTCGACGTCGGCGAGCTTGTCTTGAGCGCTGCCCGTCATGGCGTGAAAATCCTGCCCGGGGCGACCTATTCGATGTCCGGCGAGCCGACTTCAGGGCTTAGACTCGGCTTCGCAAGCCTGAACGAACGCGAACTCACAGAAGCGGTCTCGAGGCTTGCATCGAGCTGGCAAGGCCTCGGTATCTAGCGAAGCGTGCGAAGGCTGCGCTGGTATCTTGCCCAGCGCAGGTAGCACGTGATTCAACGCCTTTCGTCGACCGGCAAAACGTCAGATTTCCAACTCAAAGAACTCGTCCCCCAGCAACATGTCCTCGAAAAAGGCTCCGTAGGCTTTCTCCGGGTGACGGATATGAATCTCCAGAACCCATAGCAGCGGCGCAGGATGAAAGGGCACCTCGGCGAGCGGCCCCTCGTACACTGCCGCATGCGGAAAGTCCGAGATACGATGGCCGGATAAATCGAGATTCAGTTTCCACCCGAGTTCGGTCGCGCGGCGCTCTGCGAATTCATAGAGCGCTTGACCCGTTAACCTGTCATCACGCCATTTCGCGCGCACTTCGTGAAAAAGCGCTTTTGCGTCACGCGCACAACGGGTCATCTCGGCATCCTCACCCGTGACAAACGTATCACCGCCGTCGCCTTCCCATTTCTCCCAGACGGGACCGATGTCTATCAGAAAGATATCGTCGTCACCAAGCACAATACCGGGGTCGGACGGCGCCCCAAAGGTCTTCGTGGTATTCGATCCGAAGCGCACGTACACGTCGTGCCATCCGCGTCGCATGCCGGCGCCCTTGAGAATGCCTTTCGCCATCTCGACAGCATCCTCCTCGACCATTCCAGGGCGGCACTGTGCGGCGATGGCGTGGATAGCGGCGCGGGTCTTGTCACGAACCGAGAGCATGGTATCCGCAGCAAATGCGGTGCCGACGCGCTCAAGATCGGTCAGGGCGAGTGTACTCATGAGGAAATGCTCCGTACTTTTGTCTTGCGGTTGAAGTTGAAGCCGAACAACGTCTGACTTCAGGGAACAGAGAGGGCAAGACCGCTCGTTGATGCATCAACCCGGATCTGGCAAGCGAGGCGTGAACAGTCCGTCGCTTCGGGCAGGCACTCGAGCAATTCTCGCTCGTCACGGCTGGGTGGCGGCAATCTCGCGCGCGACGCCGCATCAATCTCGACCAGGCACGTCCCGCATGCCCCTCGGCCCCCGCATACGCTGGGGATCGCAACACCGCGACAGCGCAGCGCGCCAAGCAGCGACTCGTTCAAAGGCGCGGCATAGGCGATGCCGTTGACCTTGATCTGAGCCACGTCCACGTTGTTGCTTGCTGTAGCGCAAGCGGGTGCCGTTGCCCCAAACGGGTCGGCGAAGAATGCCTCCTCACGCAGCCCGCGTTGTGAGCTCAATGCCTCACGCGCAGTCGCAACCATCGCAGGCGCGCCACACGCGTAAACGTCGACGTCGGCGAACGAGGCAAAGTCATGGAGGACGGCCTCATGGACGCGAGTGCGGCGAGGCGCATCCGCATCGGTGCCAACACGCGAGAGCACGGGAATGAACTGGAAGTTGCCGTGCGTGCGAGTCCACGAATGGACCACGTCGCGCATATACAGGTCGTCTTCTGTACGGCCGCCCCAGTAAAGCGACATGGGCCGCGTCCACCCCCTGGAGAACGCTTCCTCCACGATCGCCCGGACAGGTGCGAAACCCGTACCCGTGCAAAGAAAGACCGCACATTTGGAAACCGTATCGCTGTGTAGTCCGAAGTCTCCGAACGGCCCTCTCCATGACAGTACGTCACCGCGTTCGATCCCCCTCACGGTGCGGTCACTGAAGAGGCCGTCAGCAACGCGTCGGACGTGAAGTTCGATGCATCCTTCATGGAGACACGACGTGGCTAGCGAAAAGCACCTGAAACGGCCATCGGAGGCCTTCACCTCAATATATTGGCCGGGCTTATAAGCGAACTTGCACCCTTGTTCCACGCAAATTCTGAGTATCGTGACGCCGGACGCGTACCGTTCGATTTGCGTGACTGTGCCGTGTATCAGGGCAGACTCATCTGCGTTATGAGGCGCACGCCCGCGCAGGACTTGCAATTGAAGATCTTCAGTGACAGCCGTGCGAATCATAAGCGGCCTATGACGAGTAATTCCACAGCGCTAGCCTAGATAAAGGTGGCCCCTACCGGCACCTCCAGTTTTTCAAAACAGACTGGTCCACGGAAATTAACCATCGGTATGAGCGAGTCACTCGATGGTAAGAGAGCTTCTATCCCTAGATAGGATGGCGCGTCGCTATTGCCAACGATAGATTGGGGTCCACGGAATGCTCATAAGTTGCCTGACACATTGAGACAGACTGTGCGCCCCCGGGTTAAGCAGGGGGCACCCCCAAAGCTTGTCCCTCTAAAGGAGGCATCGTGACGGATTTATGGCGTTTGCCCGCAACTGAACTTGCTCACCTCATTCGCACTCGCAAAGTCTCTGCGAGGGAAGCAGCGGAAGCCGCGCTCCAGCGGCTCAACGCGGTCAACCCGCAGATCAATGCAATCGTCGCGCATCGGCCCGACTGGGTGCGGGAACAGGCCGATCAGGTCGACAGACTTGTGGCCCGCGGCGAGAACCCTGGTCCGTTGGCTGGGGTTCCGGTCACGGTAAAGATCAATACGGATCAGGCAGGGTTCGCTACGACCAATGGCACACGGCTCCAGGAGGATCTGGTGGCGCAGGCCAACAGCCCGGCAGTCGATAACCTCCAGCGGGCCGGTGCGGTGCTGCTCGGCCGCAGCAATGCGCCGACCTTCGCCTTGCGCTGGTTTACCAGCAATCTGGTTCACGGCGCCACGCGCAATCCGCGCGATCCGTCGTTGACGCCAGGCGGTTCGTCGGGAGGTGCGGCCGCCGCCGTCGCGGCCGGGATCGGTCATCTGGCGCTCGGCACGGACATCGGAGGATCGATCCGCTATCCGGCCTATACCTGCGGAATCCACGGACTGCGCCCCACGCTCGGACGTGTTCCGGCCTACAACGCCTCCTCGCCGGAGCGTGCAATCGGTGCCCAGTTGATGTCTGCGACCGGCCCGATCGCCCGCACGATCGACGATCTTCGAGCGGGACTCCTCGCCATGTCGGCCCGGGATCTTCGTGACCCCTGGTGGGTGCCGGTGGACATCGAAGGTCCTGCCATGCCGCTATCTGTCTTCGCCCAGGCGGATTACAGATTGCCAGGGAAGTCGAAGCAGCGCTGCTGGACGCTGGCCGGAGGCTTGCGGATGCCGGATGGAAGGTGGAAGAAATCGAGGACACGCCCTCGATCCGTGAAGCGGCTCAGGTGCAGGAACGGCTGTGGCGTGGCGATGGGTTCGCAGGGCTGGTCGATGCCGTGGCCCGCGACGGCGATCCCGGCACACATGCGGTGGTCGAAGCCTCGCGCGCCAAGGTCGCGACGCTGCCCGCCGATGTGATAAGTCGTGAGCTGGTACGACGTACCACCTTGACGCGCCAATGGCGTCAGTTCCTGACCAGATATCCGGTGCTATTACTGCCGGTCTCGGCGGAGCTACCGTTCCCAGACAATCTCGACATGCAGGGCAACGAGGGTTTCGAGCGCGTGTGGGAAGCGCAACTCACGATGAGAGCACTGCCCGCTATGGGGTTACCGGGCCTGGTCGTCTCCACCGGCCTCGTGGGTTCGGTACCCGTTGGCGTACAGATTGTCGCCGGTCACTATCGGGAAGATCTGTGTCTGCTCGCCGGTAAAGCGATCGAAGCTCGCGGCACGCCGCCGTCTCCCATCGACCCGGTCGTCTAGGCGGGCGGAAGAGGCGTCGGGAGCCCGTGTGGCGCCGGGTACGGGATCGACGATGCGATCGCACCGGATGCCAGCCTGATCCGTCCCGTCATGCACGCGGTTCGATAGCTATACGGGCTGGCCGCGTTTCTTATCAATGCCCGGAAAAGCCATGCTCCGCGTCGTTCTCGCCTACCTCGTCGCCTAACGCATCGCCAGGTGGATCAGGATCTCGAACGGCAGCGCGAGCAGAAACGCGCCACTGACTCCGAGACTCCAAAGCGCCACGAGCCAGACCATGCGTCGAAGTTTCATGTCGCGCGTCTGCGCAATTCCAGCGTGCATCGCAGCACTCCTAGTCGTATTTCGCGCCGTGTACCAACTTTCCTCTGAACACCCAATACCCGGCCGTTGTGTACACGATGATGACGGGCAGAATCACGAGAGCGCCAGCGAGGGCGAAAGTCTGGCTAGCCCGTGGCGCGGCTGCGTCAGCGAGGGTCAGCGAATAGGGAATCGCATAAGGCCAAACGCTGACGAGCAAGCCTACGTAGCCCAGTAGCACCAGCGCGAGTGCCAGGATAAACGGCATCACATGCAGGCGCTTTCTGGCCGCCGAGAACATCAACCATGCACCGATCGCAACGAGCAACGGCACGGGCAAGAGGCGTAACAACAAGCCCGATTCAAACCAGCGTTCGGCAATCCGTGAATCCGAGAGCGGCGTCCAGACGGACACAGCGATCATGAAGAGCAGCAGCAAAGCCGTGAGTGGCGTGATGAGAAGATGGAGCCGGCGTTGCAACTCACCTTCGGTCTTGATGACGAGCCAGCATGCGCCCAACAAGGCATAGGTCGCCATCAGCCCCAGGCCAGAGAGCAAACTGAAAGGCTCGAGCCAGAAGAATGCATCGCCGGCGAACGCGTTGTTGGCAATCGGAATGCCATGCAAATAAGCACCGAGGATCACTCCCTGAAGGAACGACGCACCTGCGGAGCCAGCAATAAAAGCAAGGTTCCATAGGTTCTTTGTGCGATCCGCCTTGCCGCGGAGCTCGAAGGAACCACCTCGAAAAATAAGGCAAACCAGCATTGTGATGATGGGGAGATAGAGGGCGGACAACGCGATCGAATACACCAGCGGGAAAGCTGCGAGCAACGCCGCGCCTCCCAGCACCAGCCAGGTTTCGTTGCCGTCCCAAACGGGTGCGATCGCATGCATCATCAGGTCGCGCTCGCTCTCGTCCGGAAAGAACGGAAAAATCAAACCCACCCCCAGATCGAACCCATCGAGCATCACGTACATAAAAAGACCGAGCGCAATGATCGCGGCCCACGTAAATGTCACATTCATTTCCCACTCCCTTCGAGGCTATGTTGAGCAGTCCCGCGCGGCTCAGCTACGGCTAGCGGCCTGCGCCCAGTGCCGTCCATCGCCAGAGCCGGCCGTCCAATGGACCTTCGCAACTCATCTGGCGCAACGGGTCCCTCCCGCAGGAAACGCACGATGTAATAGATGCCTGTTCCGAACACGACGCAGTAAGCAATGACCAGCACCATGAGCGAGATCCCAACACTCTGCGACGTGACCGGCGAAACTGCATCCGCGGTTCGAAGCACCCCATAGACAACCCAAGGCTGCCGCCCGACCTCGGTGGTAATCCACCCCGCCAGCAGCGAGATAAAACCCGTAGGGCCCATCAAAAGCACGAAGCGCTGATACGCCCTGCTTTCGAAAATTCGCCCCCTTCGCCGCAGCAGCAAGCCGGTGAGTGCCATCAGAATCATCAACATGCCAAGGCCCGCCATAACGCGGAAGGTCCAGAAGATGATCGACGAGTCAGGCCGGTCCGCTGCGGGAAACTCCTTGAGGCCGCGAATTTCGCCAGCCCAGCTATGCGTCAGGATCAGGCTACGCAGATGCGGAACCTGCACTGCATGACGGGTCACCTCTGCGTTCATGTCGGGAAAGCCAATCAGGTTGAGCGCGGTCCCGCCTTTCTCGGTTTCCCATAGCCCCTCGATGGCGGCAATCTTGGCCGGCTGATATTTGCGCGTATTCAGGCCGTGCTGGTCGCCAACAATCGCCTGAACCGGCGTAAGGACCAGCAGGAGCCAGAGCGCCATCGAAAACATCGTCTTGACCGCCGGATCCCTCCGGCCTTTCAGCAAATGCCACGCACCTGTAGCCGCGACGACGAGGGCCGCGACAATGAACGCTGCGAGGGTCATGTGAGCAAGCCGGAACGGAAACGACGGATTGAAAATTATCTTGAACCAGTCGAGCGGAACGACATGGCCATTTTCGATCTTGATACCCTGTGGCGTCTGCATCCAGCTATTCGACGCAAGGATCCAGAACGTCGAGATCAACGTACCGATCGCGACCATCAGCGTGGCGCCGAAATGTGCACGCCGTCCCACCTTGTCCCAGCCAAACAGCATGATTCCGAGGAAGCCCGCTTCCAGGAAGAATGCCGTCATGACTTCGTACGTCAGAAGCGGGCCGGTGACGGGACCTGCGAACTTTGCGAACCCCGACCAGTTCGTTCCAAACTCGTACGCCATCACAACACCGGACACTACGCCCATGCCGAACCCGATCGCAAAGATCTTCGACCAGTACACGCAGAGTTCCTTGTAGTGACGCTTGCCCGTCCGCAGCCACGCTGCTTCAAGTACCGCTAAAAAGCTCGCCAGGCCAATGCTCAAGGCTGGAAAAATAATGTGGAACGATATAGTGAACGCAAACTGTATCCGCGAAAGATCAAGTGCAGTTGGATTCATGTCGGTCATCCCTGGCAAAGCTTGCCAAACCTGTGGCCTGCAGCGCGATGGTTCGCATCGCCGGCCACCCCATCACACCTTCAATCCACCTTAGCGAAGGTTGGTTCTCGCAAGCTCGACGATTTCGTCCCCTCGCCCGTTAAGGATGGCGCGCAACATATACAGGCTGAAGCCCTTTGCTTGTTCAAACTCGATCTTCGGCGGCATGGCGAGTTCGTGCTTTGAAGTCACCACGTCGACGAGCGCCGGACCGGGGTGTTCGAAGGCGGTCTTCAAGGCCGCCGCAATGTCTTCGGACTCCTCGACCCTGATGCTGAAAATCCCGGCAGCCTTCGCAATGGCTGCGAAATCCGTCTTGCTCAGATCCACATTGGTGTCGAGATAGCCGCCGGCCTTCAATTCCATCGAGACGAATCCCAGCAGACTGTTGTTGAACACCACCACCTTGATGGGCAGATCGAGTTGCCGTGCCGTCAACAGATCGCCAAGCAGCATTGACAGACCGCCGTCCCCGGACAGAGAGATGACCTGCCGCCCTGGGTTGGCCCCCTGCGCGCCAAGCGCTTGCGGCATCGCGTTCGCCATGGACCCGTGATTGAATGAACCATGCAACTGACGCCTGCCATTCATGCTCAGGTACCGCGCCGCCCAGAGCGTGGGCGTACCGACATCTGCGGTAAAGATCGCATCGTCGCCAGCCGCTTCGTCGATCAGCCGGGTCAGATACTGCGGATGAATGGGTCTATCAGGCTCAGACGCGACCGCAAGGTCGTCGAGATCCCTTCTCGCCGCGGTGTAGTGCGCGACGGCATTGTCCAGAAAGCGCCGGTCGTCCTTGTGCTGTAAAAGCGGCAGAACAGCTCTGATCGTGTCCTTGACCGTTCCCACGAGCCCGAGCGTAAGCGGCGCCCGGTGACCGAGCTTCGAGCCTTTCCAGTCGATCTGCACGATCTTCGCGCTGCTCGGATAGAACGCGCGGTACGGAAAATCCGTACCCAGCATCACCAGCGTGTCACAAGACTCCATCGCATGATAGCCAGAGCTAAAACCGATCAGGCCAGTCATGCCGACGTCGTAAGGATTGTCCCATTCGACGAACTGTTTGCCTCGCAGCGCGTGGACCACGGGTGCCTTGAGCGCTTGCGCCAGCGCAACCACTTCATCATGCGCGCCCGCCGTACCACTACCGCACAACAACGTGACGTCTTTCGATGAATTGAGCAGATCCGCCAAGCGGTCAATATCCGCGGCCGCGGGAATAATCGCCGCTGGGGATACACCGGTCCAGCACCCGACCGCGTGCAAACACTCCTTCAACGCAACGTCTCCCGGCAAAACCACGACCGCGACGCCGCGCTCCTCGATCGCCGTACGCATCGCTCGTTCGAGCACTCGCGGGAACTGTTCCGGATTCTATGGCAATTGATTGGGAAGGGAGAGGTGCTCGAGGATGTGCGGGCGTTGTCGGCAAAGTACGCCGCGTTCGCCCGGCAGAGCCGGAATCTGGCCGTCTGCGAAACAGTGCGGCTCGAGCAGCAATTTGTCGCCAGCCTTCAGGGCAGGGTGACTACCGCGCTGAACCTGGATGACGACACGTTCGACGAAGCAGCCTGTTTCGGCGCTATCACCAACGCGGGCTTCGGCTGTGGCATTGTCTTCTATCACATCATGAAGCAGATGCTCGCCTTCCTCGATGGCCGGTACGCGGAGGCGCTCGACTGCGCAGCACGGGCAGAGTCTGTACTGGGTCCTGCAATGGGTATGCCAATCGAGGCGACCTATTACTTCTTCCATGCAGTTACCTTGGCCGAGCTCTATCCGTCTGCTTCAACGGCTCAACAACAGGACTATGCGCGCAGTCTCCAGGTGGCACTCAAGAAGTATGAACTTTGGGCCGATAGCTGCCCTGAGAACTATCGTAACCGCCACGCGCTGATATCCGCAGAGATCGCGCGCATCGAGGGCCGAGACCTCGATGCCATGCACTTTTATGAGGAGGCCATACGTTCTTCCCAGGAACATGGCTTCATTCAGAACCAGGGGATGGCACATGAACTGGCCGCACGCTTCTATTCGGCGCGCAGCTTCGACGCGATCGCCGACACCTATTTGCGCAACGCCCAGTCGTGTTACGCCCGCTGGGGCGCGGACGGCAAGGTCCGTCAACTCGAACAGACCTATCCGCAACTGCGACGGGAATCGTCGCGTGCAGACAGCACCGTAGCGACTTCAGCAGAGCAACTGGATCTCACCACCGTCGTCAAGGTATCGCAAGCGATATTCAGCGGAGTGGACCTGAACGAACTGCTTCACACTCTGATGATCCTGGCGCTCGAGCATGCTGGTGCCGACCGGGGTTTGCTGATCCTGCCCTGGGGCGACGGCTGGCGCATCGAGGCCGAAGCGACCACGGTGCGGGACACGGTCGAGGTCCGACTTCCGCGTACGCGTCTGATGCCTGGGGCTCTCCCCGAGTCGGTGTTGCGCTACGTCATCCGGACCCGCGACAGCGTGCTGCTCGACGACGCTGCGGACCCAGGCCCATTCTCCGGCGATGAGTACATCACGCGTCGCCGTTGCCAGTCGGTTCTGTGCCTGCCTCTCATCAAGCAGACGACGCTGATCGGTGTCCTCTACCTCGAGAACTGCCTCGCCGCTCAGGTCTTCACGCCGGCCCGCATTGCCGTGCTCAGACTGCTGGCTTCGCAGGCGGCAATTTCTCTCGAGAACGCGCGCCTCTACGCCGACCGCCAGCACGCGGAGGCGCTGCTGGCGGATGCACAACAACTCAGCCACACGGGCAGCTTCGATTGGCACGTCGCCAGTGAGGAGATCTCCTGGTCCGAGGAGAGTTTCCGGATTCTCGGATACGATCCGGACATCCGGCCCGCGGTCGAACTGCTGCTTGCCCGGGTGCATCCGGAGGACTCCCCCCTGGTCGAACGGGTGACCGCCCAGGCCGTGCACGACAGACAGGGCTTCGATATCGAATACCGGTTGCTGATGCCGGACCGAACGGTCAAGCACCTGCACGCCGTAGCGCATGTCGTGATGGATGAACCGAAGGCGCTACGGATGGTTGGCGCATTGATGGATGTCACCGTGCGCAAGCAGGCTCACGCAGCGCTGGAGCGCAGTGAGCATCGTTACCGCAGCCTTTTTCGCGATATGCCGGTCGGCCTGTGGCAGACGGAAGCGCAGCCGCTGATCGCGATGATGATGGAGTTGCGGGCGCAGGGCGTGGAGAACCTGTCGGCCTACATTGATGCGCACCCGGACTGGCTGGACCGCGCGCAGGAATTGCTGGTCATCGAAGAGGTCAACAACTACGCGGTGAAGATGTTCGGCGCGCGCGATCGCAGCGAGTTGCTCGGCCCTGTGTCATGGGTCTGGCGCGAGAGTCCCGGAACCTTCCGGCGGGTTGTCGAGAGCCGGTACCGGGGCGAGGAGCACTTTGAGGAAACAACCCGGCTTCCAACACTCGACGGACGGGTCATCGATGTGCAGTTCACCGTGGCGCGCCCCCGCGTGGCTAACGATCTGGGTATCGCGCTGATCAGTCTAGTCGACCTGACGGAGCGCCTGCGCGCCCAGGAGATGCTGGACCGGTTGCAGGCGGATTTTGCGCACGCTGCGCGCATCTCCATGCTGGGTGAGCTCGCGGCATCCATTGCACACGAGCTGAAACAGCCGCTTGCCGCAATCGTGACGAACGGCCAGGCCGTACAACGCTGGCTCGGCAGGCCAGTGCCGGAAATTACAGAGGCGCGCAACTCCAATACCAGCATGGTTGCCGACGCGCATCGCGCTGCAGATATCGTCAGCCGCATCCGTGGCATGGCGACCCGGCAAACGCCCGAGCACAGACCGGTGTGGCTCGACGAACTCATCGACGGAGTGCTGGTGTTCCTGCGTCACGAAGTACAGACGCGCGGCGTCACGGTATCGCATGAGCCGGCCCCGGAAGTGTCGCGAGTGCTGGCCGACCGCGTACAGCTGCAGCAGGTGATCGTCAACCTCGCGGTAAATGCCATGCAGGCGATGGAGCAGGCGCGCAGTCCTAGGCGCAGGATCACGATTCGCACGCTCATGCAGGATCTCGCGACCCTACGTTGCACCGTCGAGGATAGCGGCCCGGGCATTGTCTCTGGCGATCTCGACCAGCTGTTCGAGAGCTTCTTCACCACGAAGCCGAACGGTATGGGCATGGGTCTGCCCATCTGCCGCTCGATCATCGAAGCTCACGGCGGTCGCATCAAGGCAGACAACGATTCGGCGCATGGAGGCGCGCGTTTCTATTTTGAGCTCCCGGCCGCTCTTGTTGCGGGTTGAACCGGGCAGCGACACCGGAAAGCAGAAAGCCCTCACGCTGGAGGGCTTTCATTTTCACTACCGATTTCGAACTCTATTGCAGTGCCTGGTTCAGATTTTCCAATCTTTACCGCACTTTCCAAACTATATTGTCACGCTACAACCTGAAACCTTACGCGAAATTCTTCGCTGCAAAGTCCCAGTTCACGATGTTCCAGTAGGCTTCGAGGAACTTCGGACGAGCGTTGCGATAGTCGATGTAGTACGCGTGTTCCCACACG
>Ga0302234_10001522_pt1 | contig 15901 bp, 20 predicted proteins | sample II_Palsa_N3_2_FD_193576 | JGI IMG/M metagenome (GOLD analysis project Ga0302234, IMG submission 193576) | Peat permafrost microbial communities from Stordalen Mire near Abisko, Sweden - II_Palsa_N3_2 | ecosystem: Environmental > Terrestrial > Soil > Palsa > Peat permafrost | place: Sweden... | reverse complement strand
CGTTGGCGCTCAGACGGGCCGGGTCGATGTGCTCCGGCCGACGCTCAGCAGGGTAGGCCGCGTTCCAGCAGAAACGCGCGTGCATCGGCCGCATCCTGCTCGAACCACGCACGTGTCGAGCCTAGCCGGAACGAATAGCCCCAGGCGTCCATATCGGCTATCAGCCGTTCGCGGCCGACACCGGGCAGACGGTCGGCCAGCACGATCTGCAGGTAGCAGGTCGCGTTTTCTTCCTCGATCGAATCAGTGGCGTCGGTATGGACGTCCGGACGTCTTTCCTCAGGCAACACGATCAGGTGCCCGGCTTCGTGCAGCAGCGAGTGCACCGGCGTGTCGTCACGTGCGTAAACCGTGATGCCGATGATGCCGGCTTCCTCGTCGCCCCAGAAACTGCCGGGAATAGGCTCGTTATCGGCGACGCGCTCAAGCTTCAGGCCAAAGGTGGCGAGCAGGGCTGCCGGTGCATCGAAGCCGAGCTGACCGACGCGCAGCACTGTATTCGCCGGGTCGTTGTCGACCGGCTCGCCCGGGGAGATGCTGGCTTGGGTTTGAGGATGCATGAGGTGTTGCCAGATCAGACGGCGTACCGGATTTCAGCGCTCCGGCGACGCCCGGGCTCAGCCGGTCGCAGTGTCACTCTTCGTTGCCGAATTGCCGTCCGGCAGGGCGACGGAAAGCTCGAGGATCTCGTGACCGCTATCCTGCTCGAGCTTGATGCTGATCGCCTCGATGTCGACGTGGACGTATTTCTTGATCACCTCGAGCAACTCGCTGCGCATCATCGGCAGATAGTCGGGTGCGCCGCGATTGGAGCGCTCCTGCGCGACGATGATGCGCAGACGCTCGCGGGCGACATTGGCCGTGGGTTCGGGCTTGCGCTTCAGGAAATCCAGAATGCCCATCGTGATCAACCTCCGAATACGCGCTGAAGAAAGCCTTTCTTCGGCACGTCGATAAAGCGCAGCGGACGTTCTTCGCCGAGGATGCGCGCTACGGTGTCGCTGTAGGCCTGACCGGCAAGTGAATTGGCGTCGACGATCACCGGGATGCCGTTGTTCGACGCGGTCAGCACGTTTTCCGATTCGGGAATCACGCCGACTACGCTGATGCCGAGAATTTCCTCGACGTCCTTGACGCTGAGCATTTCGCCAATGGCGACGCGTGCCGGGTTGTAGCGGGTCAGGAGCAGATGCTGGGTGATCGGCTTTTCGCCGCGCTCGGCGCGCCGCGTTTTGCTGGCAAGCAGGCCGAGGATGCGATCAGAGTCGCGCACCGAGGAGACCTCAGGATTGACCACCACCACTGCATGATCGGCAAAGTACATCGCCAGGTGCGCGCCTTTCTCGATGCCGGCTGGCGAGTCGCATACCACGTAGTCGAAGCCGTCCTCGGACAGGCCATCGAGTACTTTCTCGACGCCTTCCTGGGTCAGCGCGTCCTTGTCGCGGGTCTGGCTGGCCGCTAGCACGAACAGGTTCTCGTGGCGCTTGTCCTTGATCAGTGACTGCTTGAGCGTGGCCTCGCCGTGCACAACGTTGACGAAGTCGTAAACCACGCGCCGCTCGCAACCCATGATCAGGTCGAGGTTGCGCAGGCCGACATCGAAGTCGATGACGGCAACTTTCTTTCCGGCCATGGCCAGGCCGGTGGCGAGGGAGGCGCTGGTGGTCGTCTTGCCGACGCCGCCTTTGCCGGAAGTGACGACGATAATCTCAGCAGTCAATGGCTCATCTCCGGAATATTTTTATAATTGATTGATTTAAAGATTTAGAGCTTGGCGATCAGCAACTTTTCGCCATCGAGCCAGCATTGCACGGACTGGCCCTCGAGGTCGTCAGGAATTTTTTCAAACACCCGATAATGCCCGGCAATCGCCACCAGCTCGGCGCGAAAGTCGGATACGAAGATGCGCGCCTTTTCGTCGCCCTGGGCACCGGCCATGGCGCGACCGCGCAGGCCGCCGTAGATGTGGATATTGCCATCGGCGATCACTTCGGCACCATTGGCTATCGCGCCGGTGACGATCAGGTCGCGGTCGCGCGCGTAAACCTGTTGTCCGGAGCGCACCGCGCCGGCGTGATGTTGGGCGCCAATGGACGTGCCGGGCGCTGGCGCGGACAGGATCGGTTCGCGCAGGTCAGGCTCAGGCTGGATCTCCTCACGTGTTTTCGCCTTGCTGCGTGGCAGTTCGGCGGCTGGCGCAGTTTCGCTGCCACCTGCCGGCTCATAGGCCGCGCGGAACTTGGCAATCAGCGGCAGGCCCATGCGTTTTGCCAGCGCCTCGGTCTCGCTGGTGCCATAAGCCAACCCGACCGGCAGCATGCCAGCGCTGCGCACCGCTTCGAGCAGGGCATCGACGGCACCGTCGTCGGGCAGGTCGAGCAGGTGGCTCAGATCCAGCACCACAGCAGCGCGCGAAAACATGGCTGGCGCGGCACGCACGCGCCGCTCCAGTTCATCGCACAGTGCGGCTGCATCGACTCGGCGCACACGCACGCAGGCAATACCGACCTGGCCAAAGCGCAGGTCGCAGGCGTCGGAAGTCTCCGCTTTGACGTTCATGAGCGGGGTTCTCCGGACGATGGCTTGCTAATCGGTGAAAGGGTGATTGATGAGACAGTAATCGGTGAAATCAGGCGCGTGCTCTCGGCCAGCCAGGGCAGGTCCGGCAGGCCGCCGTGATCGAGCCAGGTTTCGCGTACAAAGGTATAGCTGGGCAGATCCTTGGCCAGCAGGCTCACCTGCGGACCGTCATTGCCCATGCGCTGCTGGCCGACTTCCTGAAAGCCGTAAGTGCCGTGGAACAGCACCACGACGTCATCGCGTGGCTCCAGAAACACTTCGCAGGTCATCAGCGGCACGCGAACCTCGGCGTAGCTGTTCACGTCGGAATAGAAGATGCGGCCCAGACCGTGTCGACGGTAGGCGTTGGCGATCACGATGCGGTCGATGTAGACAAACTGCGGGTAATGCGCGGCGAACCAGCGGTAATTGGTGCTTTCGTAATCGCCGCCTTCACGCAGGGCGATGACGAAGCCGGCCAGGTTGCCGTCGATCTCCGCCACGCGAAAATACTCGGCGTGATCGTGGAAATAGCGCAGGTGGTTGGCGTCAAGGGCGAGGATGGAGCGACCGGCGGTGTTGTTGAGTGCCAGTACGGCATCCAGGTCGTGCTCGTGCACGTCGCGGATGGCAAGAGCCATGCGTTGCTCCGCAATGATGAGATCGATAACGAGGCCGATGCTGCCTCGTGCAAGATGGCATTATGGCATGCGGATGCGGCCCTTACATCTCGCATCGCGGCAGGTAGTTGGCCCGGCAGCTAGTCGACCTGTAAGTAAGAGTTTCGTAAAGCCATGGCGCAGGATCGCCAAAGGATCAGGCATGACTTCTCGCGCATTGCGCGATGGCCCGCCACGGCCAATGATGCACGGTATGCGCTGGCCCTTTTTCAATCACACCCGTCTGCTTCGCTACGCGGGCTTTTTTACCTACCTGTCGGTGGGTACGCCGCTGATCACCAATTGGGCGACCGAGCGGCTGAACCAGTTGCAGCGTCCCAATTTCGCGCTGCTGCTATGGACGCTGTGTTACCTCATCTTCGGCCTGATGTACTGGCTGCTGACCAGCAACCTCGGCTCGCGCCGTCACCCCGTGCTGAAACTGCTTGGGCTGACCCTGATGACGGCAATGGCCGTGGCGGTAGGCTGGTATAGCCATAGCGGCCTGTCGGCGATGCTGATGGTGGTGGCGTCGCTGGTGCTGCCTTGGCTGCTGCCGTTCTGGCTGGGCGTGCTCTGGCTGGTGTTGCAGCAGCTGAGCCTAGTCGCGATTTTCGTCACTTTTCCCGAATACGACCAGAGCATCGCGCTGAGTTTCCTGCAGGCCAGTATTTATCTGGGCATTTCGGTGCTGGTGTTCGTCACCTCCACGGTGGCCAGCCAGCAGGCCGAACAGCGCGAGGTGCAACGACGGCTCAATTCCGAACTGCGCGCCACCCGCGCGCTGCTGGCCGAGTCCAGCCGTATCGCCGAGCGCATGCGTATCGCCCGCGATCTGCATGACCTGATCGGCCATCATCTGACCGCGCTCAGCCTGAATCTGGAAGTGGCCAGCCATCTCACCAACGAAGCGGCCAGCGCGCACGTGCGAAAGGCGCAGAGTACGGCCAAGCATCTGTTGGCTGACGTGCGCGAGGCGGTCAGCGAGCTGCGCCAGGATGACGCGATTGATCTGACCCAGGCACTGCGCAGCCTTACCGACGGCGTACCAGGACTCAGCATTCACGTGGCCATGCCGCCGCGTTTCAGCATGGAAGATCCGCGTCGCGCACAAGTGCTGCTGCGCTGCGCGCAGGAAATCATCACCAATACCGCCAAACACGCTGGCGCGCGCAACCTGTGGCTCAACTTTGCCTACGCTGACGCGAGCCTGCTGGGCTTGCATGCCCGTGATGACGGTCGCGGCGCGGCGCAGGTCGAGCCAGGCAATGGACTTTCGGGTATGCGCGAGCGGCTGGCCGAATTTGGCGGCAGCCTGACGCTGGAAACGGGCATGAGTCAGGGGTTTGCCCTGACCGTGCGGCTGCCGCTGGGCGAACACAGCGCGTTGGCGCATGCGCCGACCCGCTTCGAGCCGCCAGCCTTGAGCGTGTCGTAACATTGCGGTCAGAGCCCGGTGATCACGGCAGTCGTGCCAGAATAGTGACGGCCGTGCAGGGCAGGCACCGCCGAATTCATGCGTTACTTCGTGCATCATTCCACGAGTTATTTTGCGAGCTGCGTTTGGCGAGCTCACGTTTGTCCGAGGATTCGCGATGATTTCCGTTTGTCTTGTTGACGACCAGAATCTGGTGCGCCAAGGTGTCCGATCCTTGCTGGATCTTGCTGAAGATATTCGCGTGATCGCCGAGTGCGTCGATGGCGCCCAGGCGGTTGTGGACATTCCGCGCATCAAGCCGGACGTGGTGCTGCTCGATCTGCGCATGCCCAACATGAGCGGGCTGGAAGTGCTGCAGGCGCTTTCTGCACGCAACGAACTGCCGCCGACGATCATCCTGACCACCTTCGACGATGACCAGCTGGTGCTGCAGGGCCTCAAGGCTGGCGCACGCGGTTATCTGCTGAAGGACGTTTCGCTGGAACAGCTGGTGGAGGCCGTTCGCACAGTGGCGGCGGGCGGTTCGCTGGTGGCGCCGATGGTGACCCAGCGACTGATGGCCGGCGTCTCGCGCATGCATAACCAGTTCACCAGCCTGGAGCAGCCCGATCCGCTGACCGAACGCGAGACGGAAATTCTGCGCCTGCTATCCGGCGGCTATAGCAATAAAGAGATCGCCAATTCGTTGAAAGTGGCCGAGGGCACGGTGAAAAACCATGTGTCCAATATCCTTTCCAAGCTGGGCGTACGCGACCGCACGCGGGCGGTACTGAAAGCGCTGGAACTGGGCATCGTCTGAATTTTGCCCGTTTGCTCCCTTTTCGCCGCCGCGCACTTTGCTGCGACGCGACGAAAGTCCGGCTCGGCGTATAGGGTTGGCGCGGGCGCTGCAGCTGGGTTTGCGCGTTTTGGATGGCGGGGGAAAACGTCATGGCGTTCGAGCCCGCGAGCAAGTAACATCCGTAAGCTCGGCATGTGCCGGACCCCGCCGTTACTGCTGCACGAGCTCGTGCAGAAGCCGGCAATCCATTTTTAGACACTTAAGCTGTTTGTCATTGGCGTAGAGACGCTCGGAGAACTCTGGAATGATGCGTGCCCTTGAATTTCTTGTTGCCCTGGTCATCGTCGCCGCACTCGGCGTGCTGGCAGCGGTGGTCATGCCAGGCAGTGGTCATGTGGATCGCTCGCTGGACGTCGGCAAGGACTTGCGCCAGGTTTATGACGTGCTGGACAACTTCCACCGCTTCCCGGATTACTCGGTGCTGCGTACGCTTGATTCGAGCGTGGACTTCAAGTTCTCCGGCAAAGCTTACGGCCCGGGTGCGGAAATCAGCTGGACCGCTAACGACCCGAAAGTCGGCAACGGCGGCCTGACCATTGCCAGCGCCACCCCGAACTTCGACAAGATCGACAGCAACACCAAGAGTGCCTCCATCGTCTGGGATCTGGACAACAGCTGGCGCGGTCTGGACAAGCACTTCACGCTGGACCTGGAGCGCAAGGGCAGCCGCGGGCAGTTGACCACGGTGAAGTGGTCGTATGACGTGTCCTACGGCTGGAATCTGGTCAATCGCTTTGCCAATCTGTACATCCATGGCGACCCCGATTCATTCATCCAGTTCAGCCTGAACAACCTTCAGAACGTGCTGGCCGGCGTGCCCAACATCGACTACAGCGAGCTGATCCCGTATATCGCGCAGACGCAGCAGGCGCCGGTGCTCATGGTGTCCACCTCGATTGCCCGCAAGGATGGTCTGGATGGTCTGGATGACGCCACCAACAAGGCCATTGGCCAGATTCAGGCGGCAGCGAAGAAGCTGGGTGTCAACATCACCGGCCCGCGCGAGCTGATCACCACCAATTATGGCGATGACACGTTCACCTTCGACGTGGCGATGCCGATCGACTCGAGCACCCTGACCGTCGCCGGGCAGAGCCAGCAGCTGACTGTCGCAACGCCGCCGGCGCTCGACGCGTCCGGTGCGCCGGCTGAGGCCAGCACCGCGGCAACTCCCGCTGCGGCTGACAACGCTGCTCCGGGCAGCCGTGATCGCTTTGGTCGTCTGGTGATCGACGGCAATGTGCGTGCCTTGCTCGCCTTCGGCGGCTCCACACTGGAGGGCGTCTGGAATGGCACCTTCGCCGGTGTGCCGCAGGTGCGTGACATGCTCAAGGCCTATGCGCAGACGCATGGCTACAAGTTCGACGACGTCGTCAACCGTTCGTACGACATCCTGGTGACGCCGGAAGTGAAGGACGCTGGCGGCAACGTCACGAGCTATGCCAAATACGACATCTATCTGCCGATCACCAACGCGCCACTGCAGACGCCAGAACAGGAGGCCGGCATGAAGCCGCCGTCACCGGACTCCGATTCGCCGGCCAGTGCCAGCTCGGCGCCGGCCGCCGCAGCACCTGCGCAGGCAGCCAGCGCAGGCAAGTAAGGTTGATCGCTGTTGCATGAACAAAAGGCTCTTCCCACTGGAAGGGCCTTTTGTTTTTATCCATCAGGCGAACCATCTGTCCGTAACGATGCCTAACCGCGCAGGAGTCTTGCGCTACATTGCAGCAGGATGTCGTGCGCCGATGATGCAGATCACGGGCGTTCGATGATCCGTCCAGTCACAGTCTTTCCGCGGACATGATCGAAACCGACCAGCTCACCCGATGCTATGGCAACCTGACTGCAGTGGATGCATTGAGCATTCGCGTCGAGCCGGGCCAGGTGCTCGGTCTGCTTGGCCCCAACGGCGCCGGCAAATCCACGGCGATGCGCATGATCGCCGGATTCCTGATTCCCACCTCGGGTACGGCCCGCGTCTGCGGCTACGACGTCTCGCGTGAGCCGTTGAAAGCCAAGCGCGCGCTCGGCTATTTGCCGGAAGGTGCGCCAAGCTATGGCGAGATGACGGTGCGCGAATTCTTGCAGTTCATCGTGCGCATGCGCGGGCTGAAAGCGGACGCGGCGTATCGGCGTTTCGACGAGGTGGTGCACCGCCTGCAGCTGGAGGAAGTGCTGGGGCTGGGCATCGATACGCTGTCCAAAGGCCTGCGTCGCCGCGTCGGTCTGGCGCAGGCGATCCTGCACGACCCACCTGTGCTGATGCTGGACGAGCCGACCGATGGCCTCGATCCGAATCAAAAGCATGCGGTGCGCCAGCTGATCGACACGATGGCGCGCGAGCGGACGATTCTGATTTCCACCCATTTGCTGGAAGAGGTGCATGCACTGTGCAACCGCGTGGTGATCATCGCCCACGGCAAACTGCTGGCCGACGCCACGCCGGCGGAGCTGGAGCAGCGCTCGCGTTATCACGGCGCGGTATCGTTCAGTGCACCCGGGGCCGGCATGTCGCAGGAAATGCTCGGTCGCTTGCCACAGGTAGCATCGATCGAAGTCGATCCACTGGATGGTCGCATCACCGTGTTTCCGAAAACCGGTGAACGCATTCTCGAGCCGGTGGAAACGTTGCTGCGTGAGCAGGGCCTCGAGGTTTCGGAAATCCAGCTGGAACGTGGCCGCCTGGACGAGGTGTTTCGCCAGATCACCACGCAGGACGCCGACGCTGGCCGCAACGTCAGTTCGGAGACGGCGGAATGAGTCCGATCAACGCGGTGATGCGGCGCGAATTGCGCAGTTATTTCGTGACGCCGGTGGCGTACGTGTTCCTGGTGATCTTTCTGGTGTTGGCCGGCACGCTCACGTTCTACGCCGGCGACTTCTACGAGCGAGAACAGGCCGACCTGCAGCCATTTTTCGTGATGCATCCGTGGCTATACCTGATTCTGGTGCCGGCGATCACCATGCGCATGTGGGCGGAAGAATCCAAGGGCGGTACGCTGGAACTGTTGCTGACGCTGCCGCTGACATTGTGGCAAGCAATGCTGGGCAAGTTTCTGGCGGCATGGCTGTTTATCGGGCTGGCCCTGCTGCTGACCTTTCCGATCTGGATCACGGTCAATTATCTAGGTGCGCCCGACAACGGTGTAATCGCGGCAGGCTATCTGGGCAGCTGGCTGATGGCGGGAACATTTATCGCGATTGGCGCGTGTCTTTCGGCATTGACGCGCAGTCAGGTGGTGGCGTTCATCCTCACGGCGCTGGTGTGCGTGCTGCTGATCCTGGTCGGCCAGCCGCAGGTGCTGGATTTCTTTCAGGGCGCGCTGCCGCGCAAGCTCGTCCGCGCCATTGCGCATATGAGCATGTTGCAGCATTTCGAAGCGATCTCGCGGGGCGTGCTGGATGTTCGCGACCTGCTGTATTTTCTGATCAGCATGATCGGCTGGTTGATCGCCGGCGTGCTGCTGCTTGACCTGAAACGGACGCGCTGACCGATGGCCAGCCTGCCGCCAATCATTCAGCATTTGCGCCGTGCGTTTTCCAGGGCGATGCATCTGAGCCGTCGCACCGTGCTCTACGGCCTGTTGCTGCTGTTGATGTTGATCTTCGCTACGCTGATCGTTACCACCAGCCGATGGCTGCGCGCGTCGCGGGTCGATCTCACGACCGATCAGCTGTACACGTTGACCCCGGGTACGTTGCAGATCATTGATACGTTGCAGCGTCCGCTGAAAATCACCCTGTATTTTTCCGATCATGCGGCGCGCGATCTACCGCAGCTGCGCAGTTACGAGCAGCGCGTCAGCGAAATGTTGCAGGAGATGGTGGCGCGTTCGCATGGGCGTATCCAGTTGCAGATCATCGACCCGGTGCCGTACTCCGACGATGAGGCCAGCGCCGAGGGCAACGGCCTCACCGCAGCAAGTGGTGGCACCAACGGCGAGCGGATGTTTTTTGGTTTGGCCGGCAATGCCGTCTCCGGTGCGGTCGACAGCGATGTGATGGAAGATCGCCCGGTCGAACGTACACTGGCGATTCCGTTTTTCGATCCAGCCCGCGAAGCGTTCCTCGAATACGACATCGCCAAGTTGCTGTACGAGCTGAACCAGACCAGCAAGCCGGTAATCGGTGTGCTCAGTTCGCTGCCGATCGACGGCAACCCGGTACTCGGCGAACAGCCGTGGGCTGTGATGCAGCAGCTTGGCCAGTTGTTCGACGTCAAGACGCTGGACATGGATACGCTCAAGCATGTCGATGACAATTTGAAGATGCTGTTGTTGATCCAGCCGCGCCAGCTGTCGGTTGACGCGCAATATGCCATTGATCAATACGTGCTGCGCGGCGGTCACCTCGCCGTATTCGTCGACCCCGATGCCGAGCTGGACACTTCGACGGAAACGTCGACCAGCGCGGTGATCGGCGGCCAACCGGATCAGAGTTCGGATTTGCCGCGGCTGTTTGCGGCATGGGGCGTCGTTTTCGATCCACACAAGATCGTGCTGGACCGTGCGCGCATGCTGTCGATCGAGCTGGGCGGCAACAGTTTCAATCATCCGGCCATGCTCGGCCTGAGCTCACAGGAGCTCAATCGCAACGACGTCATCACTGCGAGTTTGCAGCGCATCGACGTATCCAATGCCGGCCATTTCGATCTGACGCCGACGGCGCGCACCCGGTTGATTCCACTTTTGCAAAGCAGTCTCGATGCAGAGCTGGTGTCAACGCAGCGAGTGATTGCGGCGAGCAACGATCCCACCCTGCTACTGCAGGGTTACCGGCCAGATAACGCGAACTACGTGCTGGCGGCGCGGTTGCGCGGGCCGTTCGAGTCGGCATTTCCTGAACGTGCACGTCAGCCCGGGCACCTGGCAATCTCGGTGCCGAATGCCGAGGTGATTCTGGTGGCCGACACGGATCTGCTCACCGACCGGCTATGGGTGGAGCCGCAGAACATTCTGGGGCAGACCATGATGCGGGTGTTTGCCAACAACGGCGATTTCGTTACCAATCTGGTCGACAATCTCACTGGCTCGTCGGCCCTGTTGTCGATCCATGGACGCTCGACTTCGCAGCGGCCCTTCACCCGCGTGCAGGCGTTGCGCAACGTGGCCGATCAGAAGTTTCTTCAGAAAGAGCACGAACTGGAGCAAGAGCTTGCCGATACCCGCCGCAGGCTGGATGAACTGCAGCCGGCCAAGGGTAGTCAGCCCAGCACGGCCAGCGCCGAACAGCGCCGCGAGATCGAGCAGTTCCGTCAGCGTCAGCTGGCGATCAACAAGGAACTGCGTGACGTGCAGCATCAGCTCAATGCCGAAATCGATGCACTGGGTTTCCGGCTAAAGTTCATCAATATCGTCCTGGTCCCCATTCTGGTGACCTTGTTTGGACTGCTATACGGCTGGCGTCGTTCACGGCGCAGCCGCGAGCGACGCTAATGGTGATTGTCCTGGGTAATGCGCCGACATGATCGCCACGTTGCTGAAATGGCTGGTGCCGTGGGAATTCTCGTGGGTGTTCCTGGCGATTTTCCTCGGAACCTGCGTGCTCTATGTACGCGGCAGCCGTCGGCTGTCGGTGAGCTTCAGTCGCCAGCTGGTGTTCTGGGTCGGCATGGCGATCATCTATCTGTCGCTGCAGACGTATCTCGATTACTACGCCGAGCATGAGTTTTTCATGCACCGCATCCAGCAGGTGTTGCTGCACCATCTGGCGCCGCTGCTGATCGTCACGGCTTATCCGGCCAGCGTACTGCGGGCTGGCCTGCCGCTGGCGTGGCGGCTGCGCGTGCTGCGCCCGTTGCAACGCTCGTGGCCGTGGCGTGTGGTGATGGGGGTGCTGCTGAATCCAGCAGTGGCGACGGTGCTGTTTATCGGTTTCATCCTGATCTGGCTGATCCCGTCGATGCAGACCATGGCGATGCTGGACTGGCGCGTGTACCGCTTCATGAACTGGACGATGCTGATCAGTGGCTTCGCCTACTGGTCGCTGGTACTGGATCACCGGCCGCATCCGCCAGGGCGTATGATCGCCGGGTTGCGCGTACTGTCGCCGGCGGTGACCATGACGCCGCAGATTCTGGTCGGGGCTATCGTGACTTTTTCCAGAACCGATCTCTATCCAATCTTCGAAATCTGCGGTCGCGCCTTCACCTTCAACGTGCTGACTGGACAGCTGATCGGCGGCGTGATCACCTGGGTGCCGGCGGCATTGATCGAATCAATCGGCGGCCTGATGGCATTGCGTCAGTGGCTACGCTTGTCACGTAACGGACGGCTACCACGTCGTGTGCCGAGACAGCCGATCGTGCGGTCGGCTACAGGTGCTGTATCGAACAAGTAATTCTTGTGTTCGGCCTCTAAGGACCGGAGTCCATAGCGTTTGCCGGGCGCGCGAGGAAATTCGTGGCAAGCGTGCTGCCGTCCGCGAATTTCAGATTCAGCGTTATCGTATCGCCGGGTTTCACCGGGTGGGTCGCCTTCATCAGCATCAAGTGGTAACCCGCTGGTGCCAGTATGGCTTTGCCATGTGCTGGCACGCTCAGCGAGTCGACCATGGCCATGCGACTCATGCCGCCATCGCTGGAACTCTTGTGCAACATCACGTCCGCATATACTGGGCTGCTTGCGCTGCTCAGCACGGCCGGTTGATCGCTATCGTTTTCCAGCGTCACATAGGCACCGGCGGGCAGATCGCCCGGTAGCACGCGCAACCACGCATGACTGGCGTGGATATGTTGGGCTTCCGTGGCATGGACGCTGTTGACTGTCAGCAGGCCGGTTAGCAGCAAGGGCAGCACACGTGATTTCATGATGGGGTTCCGGTATCCAGCAGCAGATGCAGATCGTGCACCAGATTATCCTGCGAGTCGGATGGCGTGGACAGCACACGTGCGGCGCCTTTGCTGTCGAAGACGTAGATTGCCGAGCTGTGGCTCACTTCGTAGTTGCCATCCTTGCCACTAGGCTCGCGCGTATACGCGGAGCGATAGCGTTTGCTCAGCGCCTCGATGTCGCGCGGATCACCGGTAAGACCGATCGCGCGAGGGTCGAATGCATTGACGTAGGTGCGCATTACCGTCGGCGTGTCGCGCGTCGGATCCACGCTGACAAACAGGATGCGTGCCTTGTCCGCCAAAGGCCCCAATCGCTGCATCACCACGTGCAACTGCGCCAGCGTCAGCGGGCAGACATCGGGGCAATGCGTATAGCCGAAATACAGCACGACCACTTTGCCGCGATAATCCGCGCCGGTCACCGGCTTGCCATGGTCGTCGATAAGCTTGAAATCGAGATCGGGCATGTGGCCGCTGACGTCGGTCAGTTGGAACGGCAGCTTCTCGCCGCGATCGCATCCACCGAGCACGGTGATGGCAAGCAACAGGAGCAGCAGCGCGAAGCGCGGCGACGAACGAAGCTTCATGCGAGAATCCGGCAAGTACATTCCCTCAAGCATACGACACCGGCCGCTGTCCGGCGTTCGCCGATCAGGAAGTTTCAGACGTATGCGTCAAATTGTCAGTACACGCACTGGCTTGTTGGTCGGCATGGCCGGCGCCAGCGCCGTCTTGCTCGGTGCCTTTGGAGCGCATGCGCTTAGGACGGTACTCGACTCGCAGCACAGCGAGTTGTGGCATACGGCAGTGAACTATCACGTGTTGCACGCACTGGCGCTTGTGCTGGCCGTGGCGGTTGGTGTTGGTCGCGGCAGACGGATAGCGATCATCGGCTTCGCGTTGGGCATCGTGTTGTTCAGCGGCAGCTTGTACGCACTCGCGCTCGGCGCGCCGCGCTGGACCGGCATTATCACACCGTTTGGTGGATTGGCTTTCATCATTGGCTGGCTGGCGCTGGGTTTGTCACTGCGCACGCATCGTGAGCAGAGCCGCGATTAATCTGCTTGATGACATTCGCATCGTGTGGGCTGAGCAACCATGCGCGCCGATCGATGGCTTGAGGCAGGTTAGGGCGTCATATTGGTGTCATGCCTTGGCATCACTATGCCGCCATGAATATCGCCAACCGCCTGCGCGTTTCTCCCTGGTTGCCGGTCTGCGCCATGCTCGTCGTGCTTATCGTATTGGTGATGAGTGGCTTTGGCTTGAACCGCGCGATGCGCCTTGCCGGCCCGGCATCGCCCAGCTCGCACGCGGTGGTTCACTGGCACGATGCGAGTCACGACTGGCTGCTGGTCGGCGACGGACAGAGCGATCAGCTCAGCATTTATAACGCGGACGACGGCAGCCTGGTGCGACACGTTGCCATGCGGCGTGGCCTCAATGAAGCCAGTGCTTTCGCGCAACGCGATGGCCGCTTGTTTGTCGTCGGTGACGATGGCAAGCTCGGCGAGTTGACCTTGCCGCAGTTGCAAATGGTTGCCGCGAACAGCCCCTGATGCCGGCTACAGACTGCTGACGAGCGGCAAGCCAATGTGCAGCACAAGGTCAGCGCTCAAATGCGCGACTATAGCGTGCTCCAAGCCGTACTTCCAAAACAATCCGCCCGTGACTAAGCCCGCCAGAGCGTTGAGCAAGACGATCCGGCTAATCATCAGCGGTGTATGCGCCATGCCCGCGGCAAACGCCGCAGTTAGATGACCTGCACCGAATAGCAGTGCTGCCAGCACGATCGCAGTGACAAACATCCAGGGCAATGCCCGCCGATGGTTGAACCATGCCAGCAGCCATACCAGCAAGCTGACGAGGAACAACCGGCATTCCACTTCTTCGACGATGCCGCCATAAAACGAAGCCAACGCGCCACGCCATGCCCAGTCCAGCAATCGACTGCTGGCGCTAGCGGCAGGGTGCGCAATCAGCAAGCTGATACCCATCACCAATAAACCGGCCAGCAAGCCGAGCGCGATGGCGAATGGCCAATGCGATTGCGCGGTAGGATCACGTGGCTGGCGATAAACCCATGCTCGCAGCCAGGGTGCATCAAGGCCGTAACGCGCACCAAGCACCAGCCCGAGCCAGCCCAATAGAGAACACAGCACACCGGCCTGCGCGGCTTGCATCAGCATCACTACCCACCAAGGTTGCCGTGACAAAGCAAGCTTCAGCGGCATCAGCGCGAGCAGGTAGGGAAACAGCAGCAAGGCCGCTACCACACCAGCTACGCCCAGCCACAAGGCAAGTTTCAGATGCGGCTCGCGCGGTGGTGCTGCGTCGAATCTCGATTCACGCACGACCGGCGTATTCATTGCTGCGGTATCACATGAAAGCCGCTGATCTGGCCTTCAGGCGAACAGACCACCACGGCGTTCGCGATACCGGTGCTAAAGTGCAGCGGAGTTACCACGATATCTCTGCCGTTTTGTTGCACCAACCGCGCGTTTTCGCGCGCGCCGCGGACACCTAGTTTTTGCGGAAGCCTTTGCCAGAACTGCTTCAATTGTGCGGGGCTAAGCCCTGCTTTCATCTCTGCGTTGAAGTCGACGACAGCGGCATCGCTATTGCCCTGATCGAGGTTATCCAGAAGCTTGTTGGAGATAGCTTTGCAATCTACCGCATGCACGGCGAACACGCTCATCATCGATAAGGAAAATATCGCAGCGATCATTCCTATTCGACGTTTCATCGAAAACTCCGGTTGAATGGGTTTGCAAGAGGCGACGTGCAGCCATCGCCGATGCCGTTTTTTGTCTAAGTTCGGTCGGTACTCAACTAGCCTCATTATCGTCAGCAGGTTTCTTGCCGGATTTCATCCGGCCTGCCTTGCGCAGTGCTTCGCGCAGCACGTATTCGATCTGCGCATTGACGCTGCGCAGCTCATCATCCGACCACTGCTGCATAGCCTTCAGTACATCGGCACCAATACGCAGCGGGTAGGCTTTTTTCTCAGCGGTCATGCTTTTATCGATTGTTCCGCAAACGTAACTGCACAAGAATCATCACCAACACCAGTACGCTGATGCCACCGATAAAGATCAGCCGTGCCAAGTGATTGGTGGCTTGGTCGTAAACGCCTTGATAGTGGAATGCGGCAAATCCTGCGATCCACGCAGCCATTACCAACAGAATATTACCCATGAGCCGACCGCCGCGTCGGCGCGTGGCATCGTCGACCTTGCTCCAATCGACAATACCGTGAACGAAACCCTGCGGGCCTTTCGTGCGAATCACTACACCCAGCACGACGAGAATAGTGACGGTAACCACATGGGTCAGCAGCAGGGAAAGTGGGCTCGACATTATGCTGTCCTCAGCCGCTGTACAACGAGCCGGTATTCACCACTGGCTGCGTGCCGCGCTCACCGCACAGCACCACCAGCAAGTTGCTGACCATCGACGCCTTGCGCTCCTCGTCGAGCTGCACCACGCCGCGCTTGGAGAGCTGGTCGAGCGCCATCTCGACCATGCTCACCGCGCCTTCGACGATCTGCGTGCGGGCCGCGATAATG
>Ga0302234_10001520_pt1 | contig 15915 bp, 14 predicted proteins | sample II_Palsa_N3_2_FD_193576 | JGI IMG/M metagenome (GOLD analysis project Ga0302234, IMG submission 193576) | Peat permafrost microbial communities from Stordalen Mire near Abisko, Sweden - II_Palsa_N3_2 | ecosystem: Environmental > Terrestrial > Soil > Palsa > Peat permafrost | place: Sweden... | reverse complement strand
TCCAGCCCATCCGGGTCTAATGCTATCCTCGCGATTCGCGATATGCTACGTCTAAAATCGAAAGCGAGCGTTTCAAAAATGGAACACGTTGACTGGGACGACCTGCGGCTTTTGCTCGCCATCGCCCGCGAAGGAACCATGAGATCAGCCGCTGCAGCGTGCGATCTTAGCGCGGCGACGCTGTCGCGCCGTTTGACCGAGCTTGAAAGAAGATTGGGTGAACCCCTGATTGACCGCGTGCCTTCCGGCTGCGCAGTCACGGCGTTCGGGCAGCGGGTGCTTGCATGGGCCGAGCAGATGGAGACGCTGGCGCATCAGATCGAACGGGCCGGGGATGTCACGGGGTCTCATGGTCTTGAAGGCACGGTCAGGATCAATGCGGTCGAGTGGATGTCCTACATCCTGATGAAGCTTCTCGGGTCCTTCCAGGAAAGGTTTCCCGGACTGGCCATTGAAGTGCTGACCTCGCAGCAGCCGTATAACCTTGCCCGACGCGAAGCCGACATCGCCATCTGGTCGGAATGCCCCGACGAGGGTGACCTCTATGTCCGCCGGATTGGCAAAGTCCGCTTTGGTTTATATGCGTCGCGGGATTACTACCTTCGTCACAAGGTGGCTATCAAGAAGAAGGAATGGAGCAAGCTGTCCTTCGTCGGTTATGACGAGCGCCGGGGGGACCATCCCGCGGCCCGCTGGCTCAAGACGCTGCCGGGCGCGCCTGCGCCGAGCCTTCGCAGCAGCTATGTGCTGGGCGTGTTCGACGGCGTGCTGGGCGGCTCGGGCCTGGGCGTGCTCGCTCAACTGGCGGGCGACACGACCAGCGATCTGGTCTGCATCGAACCGCATATCAGGGAGCTGGATCAGGATGTCTGGATGGTCCTGCACCCGGCGCTTCGCGGCAGCGAGCGCATACGGGCCGTTTCGAACCTTGTCGCCGATATTTTCAGGTGACGTCAAGTCACTCAGGGCGCGTCTTAAGGCGTAGCGACGAGGGCCTTGCGCTTAGCCTCGTAGCCTTCGACGCATGCCGCAACCGGTTCACCGGGCATAAGGAATATCCGCTGCGTCAATTCCCATTTAAAGAATACGGTTTTTGAATGTGGCCAATAAATATCGGGGCATTCTATCTGCCATAATCCGGTCGGTTTCGCTTTGTTCAAAGAACTCGGAAATTCCATGAAATCCAATAATAAATGGCAGCGCGGGGTAGTTCTATGGGCAGGCGCGGTGGTCTGCACGGCGGCTTGCGCCGCAACCACTGCAATAGCGGCAACGCCTGCTGGGCAGGATCTGTCGTCAGTATCGGGGAATGCGCTTGGCGACACGAGTGCGCGACGCGGCTTGCTGACCAACGGCGCGGCTGACGAACCGCAGGCGCCAGGTAACGGAAGCGACGCAAGCAACGGCACCATTACCGAGTTGCAGCAGATGATCCGCGACGGCAAGGTAATTGAAATGCGCACGACTTACAACGGCAGCTATGGCGCGAGCATGTTGTTTTATCCCGACCAGATGGTGTATTACGTCGCGCTGTTCCAGCAAAAGAAGTTCTGGCGCGTGATCAAGACGCAGACCGATACGCGTGCCGAAGCCGTCTATGCGGACTTCGCAAAGAGCACGGCCCAGCTTGCCGATTCGGAAATCCGTCGCGAGAAGCTGCAGGCTGAAAATGCCTTCGCGGATCGGCTGATTGCTTTGCAGCAGAACCGGGCGAACCGCCTGCAAGCAGACGTTGATGTGGCACGCGCGCAGCAAACTCAGGTCGTTGATCGTCAGGCGCAACAGCAGGCAGCCATTGTCACGTTGCGGGCGCAGCAGGACGCGGCTCAAGCTGAATTGCGTGCGTTGCAGACCAAGGTGCAGGATCTTCAGCGTCAGACGGATGGCGATTTAATGCCGGCGTCGTCGCAGTGATTCTCTTAGGGCGTAAGGGTTGCTGGCATTCGCGTATTCCGCCTGCAATCCTTCCCAACAAAACCGTAAGTCCGTGAACCAGCGCCAAGCGAAAACCAACTACGCAACAGCCTCATGGCGTTTAAAACGCCTGTTCGACGCCTGCCCGGCTCACGGCTTTGCCGCCCACCAGACAGACGATCAAGGCGGCTAGCAAAAGCGCACATAACGCCAGCCGCAAACCGATGAAACCTGCGCCCAGCCCGATCAAGGGCGGTCCCACGAGAAACCCGGCATAGCCCGCCGTGGCGGCCATGGAAACGCCGACAGCCGGCGTCGTTGTTGAACGGCCCGCAGCGCTAAAGATCACAGGCACGATGTTAGACAGGCCGATTCCCACAAGCGCAAACCCCACGCAAGCGGTGACCACGTTTGGATACCCTAGCACTAGCGCCAAGCCCAGGGCTGCAATAAGCCCTCCGCTACCGACCACTACGCTTGCGCCCAAGCGTCTAACCGATACATCGCCGACTACGCGGCATGCCGCCATCGCGAAGGCAAATGACGAATAGCCGAGCGCCGCTGCGCTCGCTTGCGTGTCGAGCGCCGAGCGCAGGAACACCGCGCTCCAGTCCGCCACCGCGCCTTCGACCAGCATGCAGAGAAAGGCGAGGGCAGCGAGTTTCATGACGCCCGCGCTAGGCAAGGTAAAACCGCTAGCCGACGCTAATACCCTCGGTCCGATATCCCGCAGCCCAAGCACAGCGCTTGTCAAAACGAGCACGCCGATAACGACGTCAGGCAGCAATAATCCGCCCATCGTGCCCATACCATTGGCTTGAAGCGCCGCGCCCGCTGCGGCGCCCAACAGACCGCCCATGCTCCAGGCCGCATGAAACGACGACATGATCGGCGCCTTCCATTCGCCTTCGATCGCGCTGGCATGTCCGTTCATCGATACATCCAGTGCGCCGTTTGCAGCGCCTAACGCAAAGAGCACGACGCATAACAAGGCGAAGTCCGGGACCAGCGCGGGCAAGGGCAGCGCAATGACAAATGCAACGCCCAGGAATGCGGTGACGCGGCCGCTTCCAAAGCGTGGCGCCAGTCGGCCGGCAAGTGGCATGGCAACAATCGCGCCTAACGCAAAACAGAACAGCGCGATCCCAAGCGATGTATCGCTTAGCGACAAAGCTTCCTTGATCCGAGGGACTTCGACGGCCCACGCGCCAATGCCCAGCCCGTTGGCGAGGAACACCGCCGTGGTGGCAATACGTTCAGCGACAGGTTTCATGATTGAGCTCCCGCATGAGCCACGATCACATTGCCGCAGATTTTTTCGAACTCACCTAGCCATTGCGCGGAAATATCCGACTCCACGATCAGATGCTCGATGCCGGACGTCGGCACCACAAAAAAGGGCGCCGCTGTCATCAGCTTCTCGGACGTCATCGCGATGGCGACCTGACCGCTCGATTTGACCATCGCGCGTTTAAGCTCGGCTTCCTCCGCCTCGAACGCAGCCACGCCCTCGTCCGGATCGATGGCGCACGCACCGAGGAAACACAGATCGGCCTTGATCTGCTGGACCTGCAAAAGGGCCGTGGACCCGAGAGACCCCGCTCCACGCGCGCTCATCCGGCCGCCAATCAGAATGACATCGATGCCAGGGCGATCGAGCAAACGCGAGCAGGCATCGGGAGAGTTCGTCACGACCGTGAGACCCGCGTTGTCCGGAAGCGCGGCCGCGATAGCGACATTGGTCGACCCGGCATCGAGCAGGATAATCTGCCGCGGCCGGACGATGGACGCCGCCGCAACGGCCAGTTGGGCCTTTCGGTCCGCTGCTTCGCGCAGGCGGGTGGACCCGGCCGGTGCAGCGGGCGAAATCAGCAGCGCACCGCCGTAAACACGCTTGCACTGACCCGCGTCTGCCAGATCGCGCAGATGGCGGCGAACCGTGTGTTCGGAAGTGTTGAATTCGAGCGCGAGTTCGGCCGCCAGCACGCGGCCGTGCGTTCGGAGCCTGTCGAGAATCAGCTTTGCGCGTTCGTCGGGAAGCAGCCCGTCTACGGCATCGCGCCGGGTCCTTTGCATGTCGTCAGTCTCTGTCTGGATTTAGTCGTTCGTCGCGAATCGAGCATAAGTGAGCATAATGTATCGCAAACGAGCGATGGAGAGGAAATTTTTTTGATGCCCGTATTTCGTGGCTGATGTGCGTGTGCCTACTGCGCCTCAACAGACCGGGAGTTTAGGAAGGCATCATGTGATTGGTTTAGCAATTAGCGGATTAGCGCGACCAGAAAGGGACGGCGTGGAACTACGACACCTGAGATGGTGCGACTAGCAGCGTCGGCAGATGGTCGGACGACGCACCTCCCGCGTGAATGTCGAAGACGAAATCGGCACGGGAACTGAGTACCTATGTCGGGCGTAAGGACGATCAGTGCGCTGGCCGTGCCGCTCTGCAGCGGGCGCCCGTGGATTATCGGCTTTGGGAGGCCTGGGCTCGTTGCAGCCACTCGCTGTTATGTTCGCGGGCGTGGCGTGGCCAATGCCTGGCATCGTGCACGATCTCAGCATAAAGTTCGCGCGCACGCTGGTGGTCAGTCTCGTCGGGCTGCGCCGCCAGCCAATCGGCGTACAGGCAACGGGGTGCAGCATCGCTTGCGCTGGTGAGCGCCATCTCGAACGCGGCGCGCGTGCCGGGTGCGCCAATCGTGGCCAAGGCCCGTGCATACAGCAAGGCAGGCTCCGACTGCTGGCGGGCGAGGGGATTGGCGGCGAACAGTTTTTCCAGCGTGTCCCGCGTGGCCGACGCGTTGCCGCTGGCAAATTGCGCACGCGCCAGCCCTTGGAGTAAAGCCGGATCGGATGAGAACGGCCCACTAACAGCCGCTTGGTAATGCTCCAGGGCTTCGGCGGCATTGCCTGCATCGAGCAGCGCCGCACCTAGTCGCATGCGATGCGCGACGGTCGGCGCGCGATCGAAATCCGTGCGCGCCTCGCGCACCGCCCGGTTGGGATCGACAAACTGCGAGATGGCCCTCGTTGCCACCCTTGCTCCACGCGACTGGCGCAGGGACGGCAAGTAAATGACAAAGAAGTAGACCGCGCTGCCAAGGCCGGGGAAAAGAAACAGGATGAGCAGCCAGTACATGTTCTGCTGGGAGCGCACAGCATGCACCGCAAAGAACAGGGCGATGATGACGTAAAGGCTTATTCCGAATAGGCGCATTGACGAGAAAATCAGTTGTGGTGCGCTGCCAGCGGCACGTCAGCGAAACGGCAGAACGCTATTGTGACAGAAGCGCGCTGCCATGCCTGGTAGCTCCGCAGGACCCCGGCGCCCGCGCTTTTTCCCGCGACCTGGCAGTTAGCCCGGGCCGCCAGGCAGCGAATACCCATCATCCGTTCAACACTATCGGACGGGTCGCCGGCCTGTTCTGCCGTTCGACGGTAAACCGTAAGTTCGCCTTTTTGCTCACGCTGGACATGACGATCGAGGGGCCATTATTGCGGTGCAAGCTCAAATGCTGTCACGTTGTCTGGGCCCCACCAGATGACCATCAACCTCGCTGTTTTCGCGTCAATGGTTTTGTTAGAGAAATCCAGTGGTTGAGGGTGGAAAACAATCGGACGCCCATCCTTGCTCATCGTGGCCGGCCTCGGTCCGATGCCGTCGACCGAAGCGGCCCTTCGTCCCAGCCTGGACCTAAAGATGATTACCGCAGCACAACGGACGTCACGTGGTTTTTTATAAGCAATTCGATTCGCGGATGCCCGTGTATTGCTGCTGTATAGAGCAATAAGGACCTGCGATACCTCTGAATGAAGGTGTTTGCGCCAAGCGCTGCAGCGCGGTGCTCAAGTGCCGTGAGCGTTCGTGCAGCCGCACGTGCTGCCGGAGAAGCCGGTTACTTGGGCGGCGGCAGCGAAGGATCGACCTTGGCCGAATCCCTGACGAACTGATCCGTCATCGCGGCCGCGACCGGGTTCGAGCCCGTGCCTGGCTTCGAGCTACGTTGGTCCATGGCGGCGCGAGCGGCGGACATATCCGGCGGAGGCAACGATGGATCAAGCTTCGCCGATTCCCTGACCAGTTCTTCCGTTTCCGGTGTCGCGCGTTGAGTCGTTATCGCAAGACGGTCCCGACCGTCTCGTCCACGCTGTGCGCGCTGCGCCGGGACTACCTTCGGCGCACCTGAACCCTGCACGTTCACCGACGCGACTACCGCCGATGGCGCCTGCTTCGGTTGTGCCTCAGGTTTCGGTTGCACGGTGATTTGTGCGGCGGCCGGACTGGATGCGGGCGCGACCGTCATGGGCACAGGTGCTACTGCCGGAGCGGGAAGCACCGGCTGCTGCGCGATGGCTGTGCTTTTCGTGATTGCGCCGGATGCCTCCGACTGGCCGATGCTGCCTTCCGTCACGTGGTCGCTGGCGCGCGAATCGACGACGGGAGGGCGTGCGGATTCATCCAATGCGCCTGTGACTCCTGCCATTGCGCGGCGGTCCGCCTGAAGGAAAAACAGGTACGTGGTCCCTGCTGCACCGAGCAGGAGCACTCCAATAATCAGCAAAATCTTTCGGGTGTTCATCATACTTACTGACGGTCCTTCAAACGACGTGAGCTACTCGGAAAACCCCTTGTTTGCACCCCAATCGGATTGGGGTCGATCGGGCACCGACCGAGGATCTCGCCGCGCTGCCTGCTTCCATGAACCAGCGCCTTGTCGAGATTCGCTTCAATAGGGGAGACGAACAAGATTAGCGCAAAATCCTGTCATATTCCGTTCGCCATAAAGGTTGCGTTGCTTATTACTGTCTAGTTTGGTAACGCCGGCTTTTCTTGCGCTAATCTGAGAAACCGCTGCGATCTGGACGGCGGGTACACAGTGCGCGTTCGGTTCGGACGCCCCTGGAATTGCAAGCCTGCTATATGCCGCTGCCCGAAAAACTCGAATTGACGAGTCGATCAGACTGAAAGTTTTTTCAAATACCGTCGGCCAGTTCCGGATCCTGAAGCTACGCTGTCTGCGTGAAAAATGGATAACAATGCTCCCACCGGACATTCTCCGGACGATCCGAACAAAGCCGCCCCAGATGAGCCTGGAGCCCGCCACGCCGCCCATTATGTCGGCATTTCGTGGTTCGACCTGGCCGTCTCTCTCGCCATAATCGTGATTGTCGGTGCCGTGGTGATCTGGGTGGCCATCCGCGTCATCCAGCCCGCCCCACCGAGTACGCTGACGATCTCCGCGGGACCCGAGTACAGCCGCTTCTGGTTCGCCGCGCAAAAGTACAAGGAGATCCTCGCGCGCAACGGCGTAACGCTGCGCGTGCTGACGTCGTCAGGTACGCTGGAGAACCTCGATCGACTCGCCGATCCCGCCATTCATGTAGATATCGGTTTCGTGCAGAGCGGCCTGACGAGTATCCCGAGCGTCGTTTCGCCCGACACGCGGCAGGTAGGCCTGATGTCGCTTGGCAGCGTCAGCAATTGGCCGCTCTTCGTGTTCTATCGCGGCCCCGAGCTCACGCGGCTCTCGGAATTCAAGGGCAAGCGGCTCGCCATCGGTCGCGAAGGCAGCGGCACGCGCCAGATCGTGCTGTTACTGCTGAGGGCAAACGGCGTCGAACCGGACAGCAACGCGCAGATGCTGCCGCTCGTCGGCGAGGACGCCGTGAACGCCTTACTGGCGGGCAAGGTCGACGTGGCTTTCCTGACGGCTGATTCCGCGCGCCCCGCGCTCATGGCGAAAATGATCCGCACGCCCGATATCCGGCTCCTGAACTTCACGCAGGCGAAAGCCTACGTGCGCAGCTTCCCGTTCCTGAGCCAGTTCGAAGTGCCAATGGGCGCGTTCGATCTGGCCGACAACCTGCCTCCCAAACCTACGGCTACCATCGAGACAACCGTGGAGTTGATCGCGCGCGATACGCTGCACCCGGCGCTGTCGGATCTGATCGTCGAGGCCGCCGGCGAGGTTCACGGCGGCGCCAGCCTGCTGCAGGCCGCCGGCGAGTTCCCGGCGCCCGTTGCGCACGATTTCCCGTTGAGTCCGGAGGCCGCGCGCTACTACAAATCCGGCAAGAGCTTCCTCTACCGAACGATGCCATTCTGGCTCGCGAGCCTCGTAGACCGCCTCCTGGTGTTAATCGTGCCTATCGTCGTCGTGCTGATACCGGCGTTGCACTTCGTGCCGCCGCTGTACGCGTGGCGCGTCAAGTCGCGCTTCTACCGGCGCTACGGCGAGCTGATCGCACTCGAGCGCAGCGTGCTCGACGACCCTTCCGAACAGAATTATGTCGAGTTCACCGAGAAGCTCAATGCGATCGAAAAAGGTCTCAACAAACTTCAGATGCCGATCGCCTACGCCGACCACTTCTACGCGCTGCGCGAGCACATCACTTATGTGCGCTCCCAGATCGCAGCACTACGGCGCGGTAACGACTCCCCAGCATAAGTCAGCGCGAACATGGGATTGATGACGCGTGTGAACGTCGGCTTGTGGCCCGGCAAGCGACCCTCGCTCGGCGGCGCACTCGGCATTACACCCCAGTCTGTTTCGTCATTACAAGAGTGCTGTCGACTTCAAACTAGCATGCATGGAAGCTACGATTCAGCGCACGATGGATGGCAAACAACCAAACCGCTCCTTGAATCGCTCGGCGAACCGGGTGCGGGATTTGTAGCCGCATGCGTGGGCAATACGCGGTATGGTCCAGGCCGTGGTCTGCATCAGCATCATGGCGTGATGCATGCGCACGTCGACCAATAAATGCTCGAAGCGCGTCTGTTCACCGGCTAAACGCCGCCGTAGCGTTGCTTCGCTCATGGCGAGCTCGCGACTTGCTTCTTGCGCAGTCCAGTGACGTTCTGGCGCGTCGCTAATCAGGCCGCGCAAGCGCTCGGAGGTACTGGACTGCAATGTGTCGTAGACGAACCCATGACCGCGCTCCGATAGTGCGGCCAATAGATCCATCAGGCGGTATCGGAGCCGCTGATCGCTAACCTGGCGTGCTTCAATGCTCTGTACACAATGCTGGAGCGTCGACTCTAAATCGTCGTCAAGCGCAACCTGCTGGAAGGGCGCTGACCGGTTCGCGGTTGTTTGCGCCGTTGGATGGTGACGATGAAACTCGGCCAGCAGGTCGGCCGCGAAGGTCAAAAAAATCGAACGGAAGCGCGGGTCGTCACCGCCCGGTTCCTTCAGCAGATCCGCGCAAGTATGCTGGTCGACGAGAATCAACGCCGACGGTGCGTCAGCCGTTAGCCGGCCCGCCCCGTCGTCGAGCGTTAAACGACCAGAAACCACCCACAGCAGCGTTGCATCGAAGAAGCGAAAGCGCTGCGTGTGCTGAGGATGCCGCAAGCAAGGCCGGGCCAGGCCGCACAGGTTGCGCCTTGACACGGGCATCCCCGAAGGCGGATGCCCGCTCGTTGTATCCGTCGGCTCCGCCATGTTGGGGAATCGTGGCGGGGCGTCTAGAGCCGAATGTGGCGAGGTCATGGTCAGATTGCAGATGAAGTACTTAGCTAAGCTGAACGTTTGGATTGAGGCTGTATAACCCGGTCAGGCTGGCCTGGTCGAGTATGGGTGCCAGGGCGAGTGCGGCGCGCACGTTCGCCCCGGTCAGCGGACCATTGATTTCCAGCGACGGAATGGCGAGCGCGTAAACCGTAAAGATATACCGATGAACAATGGCGTCGTTCCACGGTGGGCAGGGGCCATCGTAGCCGTAGTACTCCCCCTTCATTTGCTCGTCGTTCGCAAACCAGCCCGTATAGTCATTGATGCCATGACGCCAGTCATTGCGTGCCGCTGGGCCAGGTTTGCCCCGCGGGGTCACGCCCTGTGCGTGCGCGGCGGCCTCAATTTCGGTGGTAGCGGCCGGAATGTCGAGTAGCAGCCAATGGAAGAAGTCGACGCGAGGCAGCGATGCCGGGACTTCACGATCGGCCTGGTTGACGTCGTCGCCGCGGCTTGGCACATCCGGATCATGGCAGACCACGACGAACGATTGCGTGCCTTCAGGCACCTGATTCCAGGCCAGATGCGGATTGCGATTCGACGATAAAGCGACGTGCGAAACCGGATCGACAACCGCAAACGCGAATTCTCCGGGAATCTTTTCGCCGTCTTTAAAGCTCTGACTGATGAGTTGCATGGTGAACTGTATTCCTGCGAGTGAATAGGGAAGTGGGCATGGGACGGCTTAACGATGCCCATCGACATGCTCGGTGCATTGTAGGGACGCAAAGCATGCCGATGGTTCCTTATCCAATCAAACTGCCGATCATTCTCTCCGATTTGATTGTATTTGGGTATTGTCAGGCTGCGGGCCACGCGTCGAGACAACTGTTGTCATCAACTGATATTGACCGACAAGCTCCGCTCTCCGTTCCCGGCACTGGCCGCAGCAGCATGTCCCCGAGGGCGCCCCGGGGCATCGCATGCTTCCTGTTCGGCGTAAGGCTCGGTTGCTGGAATCACCCGTCCGCGAGCAGCTTGCCGGCTTTCGCCCAGGCATCGCGCGGCACTTCGGTGATCACAACATCCACAGTCTCGGGCGGACAGACCAAAGTTTCGACCGTGACCCGCGTGACTTCGCGAACGAAGGCACGCTTTTGCTCCAGCGTGCGGCCGGGATGCATTTCCAGATGTAAAACAGGCATGACAGTTCCTCTGTAAGCGACACCCCGGATGGAGCGTCAATCCCTTCAGTGTCACGCACCTCGAACGCCGGATAAACATGCGATGATTTGAGTCATTCAAAACCTCCAGGTTCTTAATCATGGACAAGCTGGCGGGCATGGCGATGTTTGTGCGAGTGGTGGAGAGCGGCAGCTTCAGCGCCGCGGCCGTGGTCAGCGACGTTTCCCCGACCATGGTTGCCAAACATGTCCGGACGATCGAACAACGGCTTGGTGCACGCTTGCTCCATCGCACTACGCGCCGACAACAGCTCACTGAAGTGGGCCGGCTTTATTACGAGCGTTGCAAGCATGTGCTGGCGGAGGTGGCGCTAGCTGAGGCCAGCGCGTCGGAGTTGCAGGCCAGCCCGCGCGGCCGGGTCAGGTTGGTTGCACCGGTCAGCTTTGGCAGCCAGAGCCTTGTGCCCGTGTTGACCGACTATCTGGCACGCTATCCGGAAGTCAGCGTCGAACTGATACTCGACAATCGCGTACCTGACCTGATCGACGAAGGTTACGAATTGGGCATCCACATCGGCGAAATAGACGACGATGGACTGGTCGCGCGGCCGCTACAGCCCTATCGCAGGATGCTGGCCGCTGCACCGGCCTATCTAGCTCAGCACGGGCAACCTGAACACCCCGAACAGTTGAGTTCGCATATCTGCCTTGGCTTGTCGTACTGGCGGCACCACGATCGCTGGCACCTGCGTGGACCTGATGGCGAATCGTGTGTAGTGCCGGTAAAAGGCCGATTCAGTTCGAACCAGGGTAGTGCGTTGCGCGTTGCCGCCTTGCACGGTGCCGGCATCGTCCTTCAGCCCGAAGCGTCGTTGGCCGACGATGTTGCTGCCGGTCGTTTGGTCCCGGTACTCCCGGCCTGGTCGTACGTGCCTACGCCAATGCATCTGATCTACGCGCAGGATCGCCGGCCCACGGCGAAGTTGCGCAGCATCATTGATTTTTTGTTGGAGCGTTTCGGCTCGGAAGGGCTACCTCCCGCTTCACCGGCGTCGTGACCATTCGATCACCTCAACGCGATAGGCAACACGAGCGGTGCCTTGAAACGCGTTCAGCAACCCCGCGTTCTATACGCGCACATTGCGTTTTTTAACAGGACGTTTACGCTCGATCCGATAGGCTTCGTTTGATCCAATTGAATGGAAATCGAAGCAAATCATCATGACGATCGCAGATGTCTTAACGAGTATTCACGCGGGCCAGGCATCGTACCCGGCAGCGGTTTCAAACACTGTGAACCACACCTATCCTTCGCGTGCAGCCGGTTGCCGCACGCAGCGGAGTTGAGCATGGTGTCTGGAATATGGTTGCCTATCGTCACACCGTTCAAGGACGGACAAGTTGACGTCGATGCGCTTCAGCGCTTGGCCGAACGCTATCTGAGTCAGGAGATCAGCGGGTTTGTCGCGCTGGGAACGACCGGCGAAGCGGCGCTGCTCGATCATAGCGAACGGCTTAAGGTCCTGCGCTCCCTGTTCGAGGTGATCGGGACGCGTCTGACGGTGGTAGTCGGTGTCGGCGGTATCAATACGCGCGACATGGTGCAGGAAATCCGCGAACTGGACCGCTGGGATATCGGCGGATATCTGGTGTCCGCGCCAGCCTACATTTGCCCCGATCAAAACGGCATTCGCTGGCACTTTGACCAGATTGCGAGCGTCACCGAGCGGCCCATCATTTTGTACGACGTGCCGCATCGCACCGGCGTTTGTATCGAGCCACGCACGGTTGAGCGTCTCGTCGAACGTGCCAATATTGTCGCCATCAAGGCGTGCGTGCCGGCGACTTTCCAAACACTCTGCCAATTGCCGATCAGCGTACTGTGCGGCAACGACGATGCCTATGTCGACTGCCTGATCGCAGGCGGATCGGGCGGCATCCTGACGAGTGCGCATCTTTTCGCCGATATTCTTGCCGAGATCCACGAACGGGTTTTATCGGCGAGAACGGAAGATGCGGTTGTGTTTTTCGAAGCGCTCAAGCCGGTTATCAAGCTCCTGTTCGCCGCGCCCAATCCAGCCGGCGTGAAGGCAGCACTGGCGATAGACGGCGTGATTGGAAGCGAGACGCGCTTGCCGATCATGGAAGCGTCGGTCGCGCTCAAAGAGCAGCTCCGGATCGCGCTCGAGACCTGCACCCGGCAGATCGCGGTCATGGCCTGAACGCGGCCTTTCCCCCTTTTAAATATCCGATGTCTGTTTGCGCCTGGTCGAAGCTTCGACCGGGCGGCGAGCGGCTTTAAAGCGCACTCAGCGCCGTAATACCATGGAGTTGTGAATATGAATAAATCCTTGAACACGTCTTTCCTGGCCGCTGCTCTATCCGCAGGCTGTGTTGTATCTGCCCATGCACAAAGCAGTGTGACGCTGTATGGCGTAATCGATGCAGGCCTGATCTACACGAACAACCAGGGCGGCCACAGCGCCTGGCAGGAAACGAGTTCTGCAACCGAAAACACCGTATTCGGACTGAAGGGCGCAGAAGACCTGGGCGGTGGCCTTCAGGCTGTATTCAAGCTCGAGAACGGCTTCAACCTGAACAACGGGTCGCAGTTCAACAGCGGCGATGCCTTCGGTGAACAAGCGTACGTGGGCCTCCAAAGCAGTCAGTTCGGTACCGTGCTGCTTGGCCGTCAGTTCGATTCGGTGAATGACTATCTCGGCCCGTTATCGGCGGCAGGAAGCGGCTATGGGGGCAATCTTTCGGCGCATCCGTTCAACAACGATAACCTCGCGGCTGACTCGCTGAGCCTGAACAACACCGTCAAATACGTCAGCACGTCCTACGCGGGCATTACGTTCGGCGGTGCGTATTCGTTCAGTAACAACGCGAACAGTTTCTCGAATAATCGCGCCTATGGTTTTGGGGCGACCTATGCGCATGGTCCGATCAATGTGGCAGCAGCCTATCTGCAGATGAACAACGCGGGCGGCGGCGTGTTGGGGACGAATGCCAATGGTGGTGCAGTGTCACTAGCCGATGGCAGCGCAGATTTCGTCGCAGCCCGTCAGCGGATCTGGGGTGTGGGCGGCAACTATGTGTTTGGCCCGGCGACAGTCGGTTTGCTGTGGACGCATTCGCAGATCGACAATATGGCTAGCGTGTTTGCCGGCAGTGCAGGAAACGTGGCGTTGAACGGTGGTTTGCGGTTGAACAACTACGAGGTCAATGCGCGTTATGCGCTGAGCTCTGCGTTGAGTCTGGCCGGGGCCTACACCTTCACCGATGGCGCCTATAGCACGGGCGGCACGTCGTCGTCGCCGAAGTGGCACGAGGTGACGCTGCAGACAGATTATTCGCTCAGCAAGCGCACGGACTTGTATGCGGAAGGCGTCTATCAGCACGTCAGTGGCGGTACTGACGGCTCGGCGCTTAACAACGCCACCATCAACACGCTGTCGCCTTCATCGACCAACAGTCAGGTTGCCATCACTGTCGGCGTCAAGCATGCGTTTTAAGACTGCGTAGTGTAGAAAGAGCGCCGTGCATCGGGACAAGTGTCATAGCCCGATGCACGGCGCTTTATGTTTAGGTTATATCCTGAAGGTCAATTCGAGAATCGCGCGTGTCCAGACCCGTGGACCGCAGATTATTGAGCGCTCACGGGCCCCATCGAGGTAAGCCGGCGCGCTCGCCCAGCCGACCGATCAGATTTGCAAAATCCTATCCGCGCGTTCCGAGCGGCCGAGGAAAAATCCTTGCGCGCTGGTACATCCGGAGGCTCGGACAAAGCTCAGTTGCTCGTGCGTTTCGATGCCTTCCGCCGTCGTGGGAATCCCCAATTCGTGGGCGAGCGCCACGATGCCGCGAATCACCGCCGCCGACTCCCGCCGATGAACGGATTCGCGCACAAACGAACTGTCGATCTTCAGCGTGTCGAACGAGAAGCGGCATAGATTCGACAGCGTGGAAAAACCCGTTCCGAAATCATCGAGCGCAAGACCAATACCCATCGCGCGAAGTTTTTCAACGTTGCGCCGGGTCGGGACATCGTCGCTCATGAGCACCGTTTCCGTGACCTCGATGTTCAGGCGCGAAGGCGGCAACCCTGAATCCTGCAGCACCGCCGCAACCAGGTCCGCGAACGAATCCTCCCGCAGTTGTACAGGCGACACGTTCACGGCCACGACCACCGGCTCGCGCCAGCGGGCTGCTTCCGCGCAGGAGCGCCGCAGCACCCATTCTCCCAGCGGCAGGATCAGGCCTGTTCGCTCAGCAATGGGAACGAAGGTTGTGGGCGGCAACTCGCCTCGCGTGGGATGCGTCCAGCGGACCAGCGCTTCCCGTCCGCTGACGACGCCGCTTGCCAGATCGACGATCGGTTGATATTCCATCCGCAAGCCGCTGCCAAACGATTGAAGCGCGCCTTCCAGGTCGCTTCGCAGGAGGCTCAAGCTGTCGTCGGAGGCGTGCGTCTTGGCATCGAATACCGCAAAGGCGCTTTTACCGCTGCGCTTGACCGCGTACAACGCACGGTCGGCGCATATCAGGAGTTGCGGTCCCGTATCCCCGTGCTCGGGATATTGCGAGATTCCGACACTGGCGCCAATCCGCACCAGCGCCTCGTTAAGTACGAATGGACGCGCAAGGGTCTTCACAATCTGATCCGCCAGCAGCCGGACCTCTTCGCTGATGGAGGCGTCGCTGGAAATAGCGACGAATTCATCACCCGCCAGACGGCCGACAACGTCCCCTTGCCGCAAGACCGCTCGCAAGCGTTTGGCGGATTCCTGAAGGACCAGGTCGCCGGCCGCGTGACCAAGGCTGTCGTTGATTGCCTTGAACCCGTCAAGATCGATCAGGAGCACCGCGAACGATCCAGGCTTGAGCGTCGGCTCGGTATCGGTACGGTTCAGCAAGAGTTCGCTGATGCGGGCGCGGTTCGGCAGGCCCGTGAGGCTGTCGTGGCGGGCGAGACGGTTACTGGTTTCCTGCGCGAGCAGCAGCGCGACGGTGTCCTTGTTGCTGCGGATAGCGACAGTAAAAAAGCCGGCAGCGCAAAAGGGTGCCTGGAACAACAAGACGATTTTTCCAGAAGATGGAGACAGCGCGGCGCCGATTCCGAGCAGCGTAAAGATGACAGAGATCTGGATCAGGACAAGCCGGGGTATGCCTGCGTTACGGCCGGCCAGCCCGCCCACCACGCCCACGGCGCAAACGTTGCCCAGCAGGAAAAGTGTCTGGTCTCCGCTGATATTGCATAACAGGGCGCCGAGTCCAAGAAGCGCACTCCACAGGATGCTGGCAAGCAGGAACAGCGATGTTGGCGTGGGCTCGTTGCGGGCGCTGCGCTTGCAGCA
>Ga0302234_10001519_pt1 | contig 15915 bp, 15 predicted proteins | sample II_Palsa_N3_2_FD_193576 | JGI IMG/M metagenome (GOLD analysis project Ga0302234, IMG submission 193576) | Peat permafrost microbial communities from Stordalen Mire near Abisko, Sweden - II_Palsa_N3_2 | ecosystem: Environmental > Terrestrial > Soil > Palsa > Peat permafrost | place: Sweden... | reverse complement strand
CGGTGGTGAGATAGACGAGGTAGATTGCGCGGCCATCGTCGGGAGAAAAATCCTTCAGCACTTCCACGAGGCGTCCCGCACGAATATCCGGTGCGACCAGAAAGTTGGGAATGCGCGCAATGCCCAACCCCGCCAGCGCCGCCGTATGAACCGCCGTGCCAATGCTCCCGAGATTCCCCTCGACCCATACCGAATAACGGCGCTGCCCGTCGCGAAACATCCACTCAGCCTGCGTGACGCCGCGCGCGTCCATGGTGAGGCAGTTGTGCACGACCAGACCTTCGGGGCGCTCCGGCCGGCCGTGCTTCTCCAGATAAGCGGGCGAGGCGCAGATCACCAGCGGATTGGCCGCAAGACGAATGCTGACGTGATCCTCGGATGGCGCAAGACTCGAACGGATGGCGACATCGGCGCTGCGATCGTCGGGCGTGGCAGGCACGTCGCCCACTACGATCTCCACCTTCAACTCCGGGTACAGCCCAAGAAATTCGGGCATCAGCGGCACGAGGTGCTTGTCCACGAATGCCGCGGGGCAGCGAATTCTCAGGACGCCATGCGGCACTTGCGGCTGCTTGGCGGTCGCCGATTCAGCCGCCTCTATATCCGCAATCACCTGCTTGATCTTCGAATGGAAGAACTCGCCCTTGGCCGTCAGCGACAGCCGGCGCGTCGTGCGCACGAACAACTTCACGCCCATGCGATCTTCAAGACGCGAGATCTTGCGGCTGACGCCGGAAGGCGTCAGCCGGCATTTTTCCGCTGCCGAGACAAAGTTGCCATGCGCGACGACCGTCGCGAACACGTATAGCTCGCTGCTCTTGTCCATGTCGGCTCTCTCTCTCGATTGCGATTGCGATTGCGATTGCGAAGAATTTGTCAGGAATATAAGCCGAAATTTAAGAATTGTTCGCAAAAATTCGTCTATCTACAATGAATTCCACGGTGGGCGGTCAGTGAGTGCTCAATGAGTGCTCAATGAGTGATCAGTGAGCGCCGCAGTTTCAATTCGAGGGAATCCGTCATGCACCAAGAGGCAAGCGAACACACAGCCGACGTCGATAGCCGCGGCGCGAAGTTTTTTATCGCCGAGGAGGGGCCTAGCTTCTGGCAGCCGGTCCCGGCCAACGGTTTTGTCCGTTGTCTGCTGAATGGCGCGAAGCTCGGCACAACGACGCCATTTTCGATGGGCACGCAAACCGTCGCGCCGGGTGGCTGCTACGTGCGCGAGCACGCCCATGATCGCAGCGAAGAGGTGATTTTTTTCTACGCGGGCAGCGGCGGCAGCGTGGTAATTGACGACATCGAGTATCCGGTCAAGCCGCAGACTGCCGTGTATCTCGGGACGAACTGCCGCCACAAGTTCGTGAACAATGGCGCTGATGACCTGAGCTTCATGTGGTTCCTGATGCCGGGCGGTATCGAGGAATTTTTCGAGTCGGTCGGGCGCGTGCGCCATCCGGGCGATCCCACGCCCGAGCCCTTCGCGCGGCCGGACAACGTGCAGGAAATCGAAGCGCGCACCGTGTTTGCAAGCGGCGTGAGCAGCGTGAGCGGCGAGGGCGACACCAACGGCTCCAACGGCGCGGCCAAGGATTGAGCGGCCGATGATATCGACTATTGATTATTGCACCGCCGCCGATGGCGCGCGGCTCGGCTACCAGTGCGTGGGTGAAGGGAAAGGGCCACCCATGCTGTTGATCGCGGGCCTTGCAGGGGAAGCGAAGTTCTGGCGGCCGGTGATAGACGATCTCGCGAGCCGGCACAACGTGATTGTCTTCGATCAGCGCGGCTTCGGCGCGAGCGGCACGACCGACAGCATCTGTACGATCGATCTGCTTGCCGCCGATGCGCTCGCGATCATGGACGCCGCGGGTGTGGAGCAGGCGATTGTCGCGGGCCATTCGACCGGCGGCGCCATTGCCCAGACGCTTGCGCTCGACCATCCGTCGCGGGTATCGAGGCTCGTGCTCAGCTCGACCTGGGCGAAGGCCGATGCCTATATGCAGTATCTGTTCGCATTACGAAGCAATGTGATGCGCGTAGGTGGCAAGCGGCTTTACGCGGACCTCACGCGTGTCATCGGCTATCCGCTTGCGTGGCTGCGCGAGCAGCCCGAGCGGCTTGCATTGTCCGATAACGACGCGAATATCGAAATCGACGATCGGGTGTTCACGCGGATCGAAGCGCTGCTCGAGTTTGATCGCACCGCCGCGCTTGCCACGATCCAGCAGCCTACGCTTGTGCTTGGCGCGCGTGACGATCAGATCATCCCGAACTATCTGCATGTGGAATTACAGGAAGCCATTCCGGGGGCGACCGCGCGATTCTGCGCGGAGGGCGGGCATTTCTTTCCGAGCATCAGGCCGAAGACGTTTGTCGAGCCGTTGCGCGACTGGCTGGAGCAGCAGGCATGACGACGAGCAAGCGGGTGCTGTTGATCGGCTACGGTGCGATCGGCCGGGCCGTCGAGCAACAACTCGATACCGCCGGCGGCTATGAGATCGCCATCTGGTCGCGCACATCGGAGTCGGAAGCTCGTTCGCACTGCTCCGTGCATTCCCATGAAGAAGCGCGCGCTTTCAATCCGCAGCTTGCGGTCGAGTGCGCGGGGCAGGACGCCGTGCGTACGCGGGTGCCTTTGTTATTGGCCGATGGCGTGTCCGTGGTGCTCGCCTCGGTTGGCGCGCTGGCGGATTCCGCTACTCACGAAACGCTGCGCTCAGCGGTGCGTGGACGCGCTCGCGTGGTGTTGCCATCGGGGGCGATAGGCGGCCTGGATTATCTCGATGCTGTCGCGAATGAGCCCGGGCTCGAGGTCGCGTACCTATCGACAAAACCGGTGGACGCGTGGCGCGACGAACTGGCTCGCCTGCGTATCGACGCCGATACGTTGCGTGAACCGTACACGCTCTTCGAAGGCTCGGCTGCCGAAGCCGCGTTGCGTTATCCGCAGAATCTCAACGTTGCCGCGACGCTCGCGTTGCGCGGTGTTGGCATGGAGAAGACCCGCGTGACAGTGCGGGCCGATCCGGGTGTCGCGGTCAACACGCACGAGATACACGTCCGCAGCGCAGCCGGAACCGCGATGTTCCGCTTTCAAAACGCGCCCTCCGCCGATAACCCCAAAACGTCCGCACTGACCGCATTGAGCCTGGCAACGGAAGTCGCCCGCTTCTTTCGCGATAACGCTGCCTGATCAACGCTGCCTGATCAACGCCGCCTCAACGATCCGACAAGATAGAGAACTTCGCCGCCATGATCATTGAAGAACGTGACTATCGCATCAAGCCCGGCAAGACGCAGACATTTGTCGCGCTCTATGAGGAACACGGCTTGCCGATCCAGAAAGCCTGTCTCGAGAATCTGCTCGGTTACTTCGTGACGGAGATCGGTGAACTGAATCATGTGGTCGCGTGGTGGAGCTTTACGAGTCTCGACGACCGTATGGCGCGCCGCACGCGCATGCTTGCCATGCCCGAGTGGCAGTCCTATCTCGATCGCGTGACGGATTTCATCGATGTGCAGAACACGCGCATCCTCAATCCGATTCATTTTTCACCCATCCGATAACCCGTCCTACAGCGCCCGGAGCGTCGTAATGAACACACTGAAGGTTGCAATCGTGGGTGCCGGAATCATCGGCTGCTCCTGGGCGATGGTCTGGGCGAGGCGAGGGCACAGCGTGGCCATCTACGACGCGGACCCGGCTACGCGGGCCCGCGCTCTCGGCACGCTGGCAGCGTATGCGGAGGACCTGAATCGTGTCGGCATGACCGTGCCCGCGGATTCACTTACCCGTGTGCGGATCGCGACGACACTCGCTGACGCCGTCGCACTCGTCGATTACGTGCAGGAGTCGGTGCCGGAGAAACTCGACCTCAAGCGCGCGCTGTTCTCGGAGCTGGACGCGCTCGCGCCGCCCGGCGCGATACTCGCCAGTTCGACATCCGCGCTCGGCATGTCGCGCTTCACTGCTGAACTGAGCGGCCGCGGGCGCTGCGTGATCGTTCATCCGGCCACGCCGCCGCACATGATGCCGGTGGTCGAAATCGTGCCGAGCCCGTGGACGGATGCGGCTGTGGTTGAACGCATCTTCGCGTTGATGGAGTCGCTTGGTCAGACGCCCGTGCTCGTCAACAAGGAAATCGCTGGCTTCGCGATGAACCGGATGCAAGGCGCGTTGTTGATCGAGATGTTCCGGCTGATCGAGGCGGGTGTGATCTCCGCCGATCACGCCGATAAACTCATCAGCGACGGCTTCGGTTTGCGCTGGGCCTTTCTCGGACCGCTTGAAGGCGTGGACCTGAACGCGCCGGGCGGGATCGCCGACTACCTGCATCGCTTCGGCCATATGTTCGACGACATGGCGATGGAAGTCCGCGAACCCCGCCCGGTGCTGAACCCGAAACTGATCGCGCGGCTTGATGCGGAGATGCGGGCCAAGCTGCCGCTGGAGGGTATCGAGGCGAAGCGTTCCTGGCGCAACCGTCGCATGGCCGCGCTGCAGAAGATGCGCCGCGACATGCGATCGGAAGCGTGAAGGTGGTCGATGCCAACCTTGATCCGTCTCTTGATCCGTCCCGCATGCCGCCCTCGCTATGGGCCGACACAGCGTTCCCTGCTCCGTTGTTCAACGCCCTTGCTCCTGGTGACCACGCTGCTGATCTGATTGTGATTGGCGGCGGTTTCACGGGCCTGAGTACGGCGCTGCATGCGGCGGAACGCGGTGCGCGTGTGATCGTGCTGGAAGCCGCGGAGATAGGGTGGGGGGCATCGGGACGCAACAACGGCCAGGTCATTCCCGCGATGACCCGAGCCGACCCCGACGTGATCGCGAAAGCGTTCGGTGCGGAGAAGGGCGAGGCGCTGGTGAGTCTTATCGGCGGGTCGGGGAATGCGTTGTTCGAGCTTGCACGCAAGCATCGAATTGAGTGTGCGGCGGTTCAAAACGGCTGGATCCAGCCCGCGCATCGAGCCAGCCGGATGGCACTCGCGCAAAGCCGCTTCGAGCAATGGCAAAAGCGCGGCTTCAACGTCGAGCTGGTTGATCGCGAACGTGCGTGGAGTCTGATTGGTTCCAACTTCTGGTTTGGCGGATGGCAGAACCTGACCGGTGGTCACATCAATCCGCTGGCGTTCGTGCGTGGCCTTGGGCGCGCGGCGCAAGCTGCCGGTGCGAGCATTCATACACGCTCGCCGGTGACCGACATTGCTCGCGTGGGGGATGCATGGCGCGTCAGCACGCCACAAGCCTTCGTGACGGCGCCGCGCGTGCTGATCGCGACGCACGCTTATAGCGGAGCCTTGGGCGTTAATTCACCGTCACCGTGGCCCAAGCTGCCGACGACGATGATCCCCATGCGGTCGTATCAGTTAGCGACGCAACCGCTGCCGCCCGAACTGCGCGCGACGATCCTGCCTCATGGTCACGCGATGTCCGACACGCACGGCGACCTGCATCTTGCCCGCTTCGATGAAACCGGGCGGCTGCTGACCGGCGGCGCGCTGATCGTTCCGTTCGGTTATGAAAGCCGTTTACGCGACCGGCTGGCGGCGAGACTCACGCGTATGTTCCCGCAGCTCGAAGACTGGCCGCTGCGCTTCGATTATCTTTGGCACGGCAACTTTGCGGTCACGCCCGACGGCTTGCCGCGCTTCGCCACACTCGGCAACGGGCTCTTCGCATGGATGGGCTGCAACGGGCGGGGCGTGGCTTTATCGACGGCGTTGGGACCGGCCCTCACAGACGCGATCTTCGCCAACGACCCCGCTGATTCAGCTTTGCCCTTCGAGCCGATGCGCCGCATTGCCGCTCATTCGCTGGTCAAGCGAACTGCTATCGCGGCGATGATGATGTACAGATGGCGAGACGCGCGCGACTGATTGAAGTTAGCCGCGAAGTTAGCCCCGAAGTTAGCCCTGCGAATTTGCCTGGCTCGCATTGCGGCAGGAGAACCAGCGCCGCAACGTCCTGGGCGCTTGCACCCCCTCCTCCACCTCGCGCCACCACCGCTGACCGCGGTGCGGCTCGGCCAGATCCAGCCGTTCTCCCATACGCGGTGTCGCGAGCGGAATGCTATGCGCACCGGCGAGCCCCGTCACGCGCTCGAACGGCTCCTGCCAGCGATGCATCGCCAGATCGAACGTGCCGTTGTGAACCGGCATCAGCCAGTGGCCGCGCAGATCGCGATGGGCCTGCACGGTCTCGTCGGGCTGCATGTGCACGTACGGCCATTGAGCGTCGTAGGCGCCCGTTTCGAGCAGCGTTATATTGAATGGACCGAGCCGTTCGCCAATCGTCTTGAAGCCGTCGAAGTAGCCCGTATCGCCGCTGAAGAACACACGCAGGTCGTCGTCGACGATGACCCACGAGGCCCACAAGGTACTGTTGCCATCGAAAAGACTGCGGCCGGAGAAATGCTGGGACGGTGTTGCGGTGAACGCGAGACCATCGATCTCTACACCCTGCCACCAGTCGAACTGACGAATCTTCGACGCGTCGATACCCCACTCGATCAGCCGGTCGCCCACACCCAGCGGCGTCAGAAACACGCTCGTGCTATTGGCGAGTGCGAGCACTGTCTCGCGGTCCAGATGGTCGTAGTGATCGTGGGACAGAATCACGCCACGCAGCGGCGGCAAATCAGCGAGCGCGATGGGCGGTGCATGAAAGCGTTTTGGACCAAACCGCTTGAACGGCGACGCGCGTTCGGCGAAGACCGGGTCGGTCAGCCAGAACTGACCGCGCAGCTTGAGCAGCATGGTTGAATGCCCGAGGCGATACAAGCTGCGGTCAGGCGCGGCGTCAAGCTGCTCACGCGTCAGCGCATCGACGGGCAGGGGGCTTGCGGGCACCGTGCCGCCCGGTTTCTTGAACAGCAAATTCCACACGATGCCCAGGGTCTTGCCGATTCCTTCAACGGGACGAGGCCTGACATTGCGGAAGCGCTCGCCGTCGTGCTGAACTGACGAGTCGAACGCTTCGCGGCCGCGTCGCGCTGCTGTTAGCCCCAAAGCGCGGCGGATAGAAGCGATGTGCGATGTCATTTAATGGCGTCCCGAGGCGGAAAGTAGACTGTACAGTGTAGTTTATCGTAGAAAAAAGTAAACTGCCTGGTGTAAAATTTATTCATGAATGCCACTTCCAACCTCACCGCCAACCAGCCACGCCTGACCGATCGCAAGCGCGCTGCCGTGATTGCTGCGGCTATCGAAGAATTTCTCGCAGCGGGTTTCGACGCAACCAGCATGGACCGCATCGCAGCCCGCGCAGGTGTATCGAAGCGAACCGTCTACAACCATTTTCCAAGCAAGGAAGTGCTGTTCGCAGCCATCCTGCGGCAGTTATGGGATTCAAGCGACGCGGGAGAGGCACCCGCTTATTCGGGCTCCCAGCCGTTGCGCGCGCAATTGCTCAAGTTGCTGTTGAAAAAACTGAGTCTTTTGAACGACGAGGCATTCCTCTCGCTCGCGCGTGTTGCGATTGCGGCAGGCATTCACTCGCCGGAGCGTGCTCGCGACATGGTGGCTCGCATGGGCGAGCGCGAAGAAGACCTGACTGTGTGGATCCGCGCAGCCACTGCCGATGGCCGCCTCAAGACATCGGACCCGGTGTTCGCTTCGCATCAGTTGCAGGGCCTCGTCAAGGCGTTCGCTTTCTGGCCGCAAGTGACAATGGGGCAGCGCCCTCTCAACAAGGCTGAACAGAAGCAGGTAGCGGAATCCGCCGCCGATATGTTTCTTGCGCGTTACGCATGACAGGTGTGCAACGAGCGTAACGCCGGCGGTTTTTTGTCGGTTGCCAGCTTTTTATCGAACAGGCTTCGCAATCGCCAGTCGCCATGCCTTGGCGTTTCCGTGACGGGTTCACGCAAGTGACACCGCATTTCACTATCGTGGTGATGCCCACTCCTATCGTGGATTGGGCCCCGTTGCAGATACTGGAGACTTCCATGAGCGATCAACACGAAGTTCATCACCATCATCACGAAGCAGCCAAACACCTCGATTCGGCAGCGAAGCATCATCGCGAAGCGGCCAAGCACGCGGAAGGCGGCGACCACGAGGCTGCAAGCCACCATGCTCACTTGGCGCATGGTCACGGGTTGCACGCGGGCGAGCACGCTGAACACGCGGCCAAGAAGGCGGCGCACTTGCACAGCGGCCACTGATTGATTTAGTTTGATCCGGTTGTTTCGGACAACGCACTAGGTTCGAGTGTGTTGTCCGGATGCCGGCACTATGTTGTGATGGATGACTGCATACACCGCGCAGCGATTCCGCGGCAACCTGATAACACGACAACGAACCGCGTTGCCTCGCCCGGTGGAAGATCCCGCTTACCTGATTGACTGGACCTGCGCCTGGCTCAACTCCCACGTATGCGGTGGCAACGGAATGAAGTGCACCGTATCCAGATACGCCTCATTGGTCTCGGACGGCACGATCGACCAGAGCAAGAACCTGCGCAGCGCCGCAGCCGTCGTGGCGTCAGGCTGTTTCGTCGCAACAATCGCGTACTCGTAATTGACGAGCGGGTAGGCACCCGATGCCGGCGCGAACACAAGGCTCAGACGTTCGTCGGCGGGTGTGCGCGGACCGAGTGAAGCGGCGCCTGCCGTGATCGTGTCTTTGCTAGGCGTAACAAACTCGCCTGCTCCATTCTTGAGTGCGGCAGTTCCGAGATGCGCGGCGGCCAGCTTGTCAGTAAAACTGACACCGACATAACCGATGGAATAGGGCGTCGCCTGCAGCGCCTGCACCATGCCCGCGTTGCCCGTTGCGGTCGCACTGCCCGCCACGGTCGGCCACGAGATTGACGTGCCGTATCCCTGGTTACTTTCCCAGTTTGGCGTCGAGAACGACAGGAACTGCGTGAACACGAAGGTGTCGCCAGAGCCTTCGGCCCGATGGATCGGCACGATCGGGTGATGCGGCAACGTTACGCGCGGGTTGAGCGCGGCGATCTGTGGCGCATCCCAGTTGCGAATCTCGCCTGTGTAGATGGCGGCGAGCACTGGTCCGTCCATCTTGAGGTGCGTCGCGTTGAGGCCGGGCAGGTTGTAGTTGACCGTCTGCGCGGCAATGGCCAGCGGGACGTTGATGATCTGCGGGTGTTGCCGCATCTCGGCATCGGACATATAGGCGTCGGACGCGCCGATCTGAACCTTGCCCGCCAGCACCTGCTGGATACCGGCCTCGGAGCCGGTCTCGCCGACCGTAATGTGGACGCCGGGATGCGACTTCGTGTACTCGCCCACCCAGGTGGTGAAGAGCGGATACATCAAGGTCGAGCCGGTTTCGCTCAGTGTGAGGTCCTGCGCATTGGCCAACGCACTCGTCATCAGGCTCAACGCAGCCAGGCACAGCGGCAGGGCTGCGAACCGGTGCGGGCGCAACCGCCGTGCCGGGTTTTTATAGTGCTTGGTCATGCAGGTCTCCGGCGCGATACGGGGAAATTATTTTTTGCGTAGGGAACATCGTGGCGGTCATGGTGTTTGTGAGCGCGCTTATCGTCCAATGTCGTCAAGGCTCACGCCGTTTGTCTCGATGCGGAATATCCACGTCACCACAGCGCCGAGAATCGATGTGCCCACGAGAATGTAGAGAAGCGGACCGGTGCCGATACCCGTGAGCAGAATGGGGAAAAGGAATGCGGTCGCGACCGCGCCAATCTTGCCGACCGCTGCCGCGAACCCGGCGCCGGTGCCGCGAATGGCAGTCGGGAACACTTCGCCTGCCAGCAGGTAGGTCTGTGCGTTCGGACCGAGGTTGGTCATGAAATTGAAGAGCATGAAGCCGGCGAAAATCACCACCGTCTTGGTCGACCCTTCAAAACCATCGGAGAACGAAGCAATCAGCAAGCCTGCCGCACAACCGATGAAACCAATGACTTGCAGCCATATTCGTCCGACCCTGTCCGCGAGGATGACCGCGAAAACGATACCGACAATCAGCAGCATGGTGATGAGGGCAGAGCCCTTGGCTGCGAGTATGTCGTTCAGTATCAGGTCGCTGATGCTGCGAACATGATCAGGCTTGCTGCCGAACGCCGCGGCGAGAATGGTCGGCGTGAAAATGCCGATCCCGTACGTGCCGAGATCCTGCAAGAACCAGGGTACTGAGGCCAGTATGGTGGCTCGCAGGTTGCGCCGTGCGAAGAGCGCGGAGTAGCTCTGTTTGCCGCCGTGGCCTGTGGCAGCCATTTCAACTTCACGCGACAACGCAATGCTGGTCGGGTACTGCGGGCTGCGCACGAGTAGTCGCTGCGCAGCGGCTTCCGCGCGATCGACCGCACCGCGAATATGCAGCCAGCTGGGGCTTTCCGTGATGTAGAAGCGGCCGATTGTCACCGCCAGCGCCGGGATGATCGCGGTGCCGTACATCCAGCGCCACGAATCGAGGGTCGGGATTGTGGACAGGACCAGGAAGCCCACCGCCGTGCCGCCGAGCGCGCCCAACGCCTGGAAGCCGAACGCTGCCAGCACAAGCTTGCCCCGGCTGCTGCTGGGGATGCTTTCCGAAATGATCATGTGGGCGGTCGGGTAGTCGCAGCCGAGCGCCACGCCCAGTCCAAACAGGCAGATCACGAGCGAGGTGAAGTTGGTGCAAAGAACGAGCAGCACCAGGAACGCCACGAAAATAATCATCTCCACGATGAACATCCGCTTACGCCCGAAGTAGTCGGACATGCCGCCGAGACCGACTGCTCCGACCAGGATGCCCATCAGGCTGGCGGCGCTGATGAAGCCGTTCTGTGCCGCACTGATACCGAACTCGCGGGAGATCAGCGGGAGCGCCACGCCCGTCATGAATACGACAAATCCTTCGAAGAATTTTCCGGCTGCCGCCAGCGCCCAGATGCGCCATTGCATCGCGGTCATGGGTACGGATGCGAGATGCGTTCCGTCGGGCCACATCGGGTGCTCGTCGATGTACTGCTGGACCGACTTCACCCCGTTGCTCTGCAACCTGTCGGAATCTGCCACATCATGCATAACGTGCTCCTAGGCCGATTGCGGCTATTGCGGTGGCGATAAGACGCTGGAGAGCGGTTCTCCGCGAGCGTATTCGCTTGGCCGGGCGTGCCTGTTGCGGCGCGCGAATCTGGAATCGGTGCTGGCTGATGCAACGCGTCTCGTTCGATGGTCGAACCGAATCCTTCGCGGAGAATGTGCGATGCCAGATGACCATCGTGACGGGGGCAGGTGTCGTGCGGATGACAAGAGCGGACCGAAGGCTGCTCAGGTTTGTAAGCTTGGGGTAGCGGGGAAGGACGACTGACGCGTTAGCGGCTTTGTTTTTGACGAGAACATGCGTGGGTCCGCCTGCCGATTTCGCGAAGCCTGCTTGCGCGAGGGTTCCAAGCTGCTTTGAACGCGCTTATTGAGCGGTCAGGATCGGGTCGATTACTACTCGCGCTTCGGGAGCAATCGATGCCTCGCACTTAGCAAAATGCGCTTCCGATACGAGATATTTGTCGGGGTAATCTGCTTGTATGGATTCCCCGCAAGCAATCTCTCTTGCGAGGAGTAGTAAGACAGTGCCGACACACAATGAGCGACACAAGCGCAGAGCCGCAGCGCCTTCAACTTGTCAGTTATCGCTGGTGTTCTGTCTTTACAGAACACCATTGCCCGGCACCATCCTTAGGCAGGCGGCGCGAACGCGACACGGTTCCAGCGATCACCCAGCCGAAGCCGATTCATTCGTCGAAGGTTGGGGATTGCGATCCGCGAGCGCCTCAAGCATGGAAGCCGATGGGACAAAGAATAGGCTGCCGGTGACCGCGCGGCTGTAATCGAGAAGCCGGTCGTAGTTGCCAGGAGGGCGTCCAACAAACATGTTCTCGAGCATCTGCTCGATCGGCTCGGGCGAACTGGCATAGCCGATAAAGTAGGTTCCGAACTCGCCCGCGCCTGGACGGCCGAATGCCATGTTGTGACGCAGGATTTTCACTTCCTGACCGTCCTTTTCGATCGTCGTCAGCGAGCTGTGCGAAGACGAGGGCTTGACCCCTTCGGCGAGCTCAACATCGGACAGTTTCTTACGGCCGATAATGCGTTCCTGCGCCTCGACTGAGAGTGAGTCCCAGCCGGCCATGTCATGCAGGTATTTCTGCACCATCACATAACTGCCACCTGCAAATGCCGGATCCTGATCGCTAATCAGGGTGAAATCGACCGCCTCGCGGCCGCTCGGGTTCTCCGTGCCATCGACGAAACCCACCATGTCGCGCAGGTCGAAATAGCGAAAGCCATGGACTTCATCGACTACCGAGACCGCATCGCGTAACCGCTCCATCAATTGGGCAGCGAGTTCAAAGCAGAGATCCATATGGTCCGCGCGGATGTGCAGCAGGATATCGCCCGGTGTGCCAATCGCGCGGCGATTGCCCTCGCCAAATTCGCGGAATGCATGAAGGTTCGCGGGGCGCGGCGCGCCGAAAAGCTTATCCCAACCGTCGGAGCCAAAACCGCACACGCACGAGAGCTTGGCCGTAGGAGCACGCGTGCCGACCGCGCGAACCAGACCGGCCACGTCTTCGCATAACGCGCGCACCGTGCTTGCGCTTTCGGGACCGGCTTTAAGCGTGGCGACCATGAAAATCGCGCTGCGGGAGATGGGATCGCAAACGGCTTGAGGATCTGGAATGTCGGTGGGCATCGGATGGATATTCTCGATTGGTCAGGGAGTCTGGCAATCGCGGGCGAGCGCTTTTAGCGATGCCAGGACTCCGTTGCGGGATGTTTTGACAAGGTTAGTCAATTCCGGGGATCGGCGCGAGCCTGAAGACAGATTTTCTATCGAGTGTTTGGCGCCATCGCCCAATCTCACGCCTTCGAAGAGATATCCCGGAACCCCATCATCCGCCATACCGATGCCGCTCTGACAAGGCCTGTCAGACCAGCAAACCACCGCCATCGACGGGCAGGATTTGTCCCGTTGCGTAGCCGTTGAGCATGAGGTACACATAGGCCTTCGCGGCCTCTGCCGGCGACGCGGCGCGGGGCACTGGCAGGGGCGCGACCATCGACTGCAGCATGGCCTCCGGCATCTGCTTCACATGGTCGGTGAGGACGAGGCCCGGGCACACGGCGTTGACCCGCACCGGGCTGAGATCCATAGCCAGGCCACGGGCCAGGTATTCGACCGCTCCCCCCATTGCGGTCGGCAACGGCGCGCCTTTCCTCGGCCGATGCGCGAGCATGCCGCTTGTCAGCGTGATGGAGCCGTCCTGAGCGATCGTTCGGCAACCGTGCTTGACCGCCGCTAGTACGCCCCAGAAACGTACCGACAAGAGTTCCCGCGCCTGTGTGAGGTCGAGATCACGGGCGGAAACGAACATCGATCCGCTCCAATCGCCCGCCGTGATCGCCAGATGATCGAACGCGCCGAGTTCGCCGAAGAAGCCGGCAACGTTGGCCTCGTCGCGCAGATCGACGGTGCGACCCGTCGCGCCGGGCAGGCGCTCGACGGCCGCATTGACGTTCGCCGGGGTGCTCGAGGCGATGACAACGGCGGCGCCCTGAGCGTGCGCGAGTTCGGCAATGGCGAAGCCGATTCCCGATGCGCCACCAATGACAACCACGCGCTTTCCATCGAGTGACATCGCTGTACCGGTCATCCTGATTCTCCTATGCAGTTAAGGGCTTTATTGCGAATGCCAGGTAGCCGTCGCTTTCACGCTGCCCCCTGGCTGCGCTCTTTCGTCGAACGTCAGGGATGTGCGAAGTAGCCCGGCTGCTCGATGTCGGTGAGAAGGTCTGGACCGGTTGGTGTCCAGTCCAGGATGGCGCGGGTCTGCGCGCTTGATGTCGGTAGGTCCGCGCCGACGAACCTTCCGAACCATCCAAAATGCGCCGCTGCCTCGTCGTGAGACTTGGCGACCACAGGGATGCCAAGCCGGCGGCCGATCACTTCGGCAATCGCCTTGAACGGCACGCCTTCCTCGGCGATCGCGTGATAGGGACCATCGATAGCGCCACGCTCCAGCGCGAGCCGGAAGACGCGTGCAGCATCGAAACGATGCACTGCAGGCCAGCGGTTGAGGCCGTCGCCCACATAAGCCGACACGCCTTTCTCGCGGGCGATGCGGATGAGGATGGGGACAAAACCGTGATCGCCCTCACCGTGAGTGGATGGCGGTAGCCGCACGGCGGTCGCCCGCACGCCACGGGCTGCGACGGCCGCCGCTGCAGTCTCAGATCCGCGAGGAAAGTCACCGGACGGCGCGGGAGGATGATCCGCCTCGGTTGCTGTGCGGCCATTCCTCAGGAACGCCGTGCCGGACGTGACGAGCAACGGGCGCTCGCTGCCTTCGAGCACGCTGCCGAGAATTTCGATCGCACGCTTGTCTTCCTCGGCGCTATCCGCAAACCGGGAGAAATCGTGATTGAAGGCGGTGTGGATGACCCCGTCGGCGCTCGCCGCGCCCCGACGCAGGCTGTCGAAGTCGGTCAGCGATCCATGGACCGCCTCTGCGCCGGCCGAGGCGAGCGCCGCCGCTCCTTCCTCCGAACGGGTGAGGCCCACGACTTGATGGCCGTTCGCGAGCAGTTCGCGGACGACAGCGGAACCTACGAAGCCAGTGGCTCCCGTGACAAAGACGCGCATGTGATGCTCTCCCAAGTGGTCGAGGGAGCAATGTACGAGGTAAAATCATCCTGTTAAAGTAGTGACGTTATCCAGGTATACCTCTTAACAGGTTGCACATGGTCCACGCGAACGAGAACAAGAACGAGAACGAGAGTGCGAACGACAATCGGCTCGGCAACTATCTGAAGAACAGGCGTACGAAGCTCGATCCCGCGACCTTCGGCTTTTCCGGTAGCCGGCGGCGGACGGCGGGACTGCGGCGGGAAGAGGTGGCGCAGCGCGCCAATATCAGCGCAGCCTGGTACACGTGGCTGGAGCAGGGACGCGGCGGCAATCCGTCAGCGGATGTGCTGGATCGCATCGCGGGGGCACTGATGCTGACCGAGGTCGAGCGCGAACACGTGTTCCTGCTTGGCCTCGGCCATCCGCCCGAAGTCCGCTATCGCGGTGGTGACGCGATCACGCCGCGATTGCAACGCCTGCTCGAGGCGCTGCCCTATAGCCCGGCGATCGTCAGGACAGCGACATGGGACGTGGTTGCGTGGAACCGCGCGGCCGCGGCCGTGCTCACCGACTACGGCTCCTTGCCACCTGAACAACGCAACATCCTGCGCATGATCTTCAGCGATGCCCGCGTTCGTGCCGCGCAGTTCGATTGGGAAAGCGTAGCCCGCTTCGTGGTGAGCGCCTTCCGGATTGATGCCGCACGCGCAGGCGCTGACGCCGAGGTGGCGCCGCTCGTCGACGAACTGTGCCGGTCAAGTCCCGAGTTCGCCGCCATGTGGCGGGACAATGAGGTGCAGACCTACGGCGAAGGGGTCAAGCATCTGCGCCACCCCGTGCTTGGGCCGATCTCGCTCGAATACTCTTCTTTCGCGGTCGACGGCCGGCCGGATCTTCAGATGATCGTCTACAACCCGGCGACACCAGCCGATCAGGCGCTGATCAGGTCTTTGATCGAGGGAACGCCAGTGACCGCGGCGGAGTAAACCCGTGGCATGCACCATCGCTCGACTTCGGCGCGTGCGCTATCGCTTGGGCCCTTTCATGATTTCCGATTCCATCGCGGCATTCCACTCCTCGCTCGCCTCGGTGGCATCCATCTCTTCTTCAACGGAACCCATGGCGCGCTCGGCGGCTGCTTTCGTCTCGTCTGCCGAGGCGTCGAATTCATCGAATTCGTCGTTTTCGTCACCTGGCGGTTGCAGCATGTCCTTAAGCATCGCGCTGAGCTCCAACGTGTCCCAAGGCAGGCCGCGCTGCGTTTGCAATTTAATGTAATGCCTCACTTCCGCGTCCTGCTCCGGGGTGAGGGGC
>Ga0302234_10001517_pt1 | contig 15926 bp, 13 predicted proteins | sample II_Palsa_N3_2_FD_193576 | JGI IMG/M metagenome (GOLD analysis project Ga0302234, IMG submission 193576) | Peat permafrost microbial communities from Stordalen Mire near Abisko, Sweden - II_Palsa_N3_2 | ecosystem: Environmental > Terrestrial > Soil > Palsa > Peat permafrost | place: Sweden... | reverse complement strand
GCGCGCGCCAACTGTGCCGCGCGTGCCGAGGCCTTGACTGCATCGTCTTGCACCTGGGTCTGGTCCCCGAGTACGCGCAGATTGGCCAGGTTATCCTCGACCTCCTGGAATGCGACCAAGACCTGCTGGCGATAATTGGCGACGTCCTCTTCATACTTGGCCCGTGCATTCGCCAGATTACCGGTACGCACACCGCCATCGAAAATCGGCAGATTCAGCGCCGTGCCGGACAAGGGCCCGAGCAGGAAGGTGCGGCTTGACCACATAAACAAATCGCCCAGCGTAGCCGATTGAAAACCACCCACGCCGGTCAGTGTCAGCGACGGGAAGAACGCCGCGCGGGCGATGCCGATGCGGGCATTTTCAGCAGCCATGGCCCGCTCAGCCGCGGTGATATCCGGACGGCGCTCCAACAGCGACGACGGCAGTCCAGCCGGAATGTTCACCAACACCGGCGTCAGCGGCCTGGCGGCCACCGTCAACTCCGCGGGTGCCCGGCCTAACAACACCGCCAGGCTATGCTCGGAGGCCGCACGCTGACGCGTCACTGTCATGGCATCCGAACGGGCCGAAGCCAATTCGGATTTCGCTTGGGCCACGTCCAACTCGCTCACATCGCCCGCATCGAAGCGATGCTGTACGAAGTCGAGTTCCTGGCTACGCAATTCGACCGTGTGATTGAACATCTCCAGCTCGGCATCGAGTTCGCGCAAATTGAAATAATTCTGCGCGACGTCCGCCTGCAAGGCCAATTGCACCGAGCGGAACAATGCTTCGCTCTGCTGCGTATCGGCTTTGGCGGCATTCACCGAGGAGGCAACACGGCCGAATAAATCGACCTCATAAGAAGCGCTCGCCTGCGCGGTCCACACTGTCTGAGTGGGGTTACCCGCGCTACTTTGCGCACCGAACGAACCCGGCGACAATTGTTCGCGTGCCGGACCGAAACCGGTGCCCAGCGTCGGGAACATGCCGGCCCGAACGGTTTGCTGAATCGCCCGTGCTTCCTTCAAGCGTGCCGCGGCAGCCTTCAGGTTCTGATTTGCCGCCAGCGCCTGGGCTTCATAGTCGTTGAGCTGCGCGTCGCCAAACACCTTCCACCATTCGCCGCGAGCAATATCCTCGGCCGGCTGCGCCTGCTTCCAAGTACCCGCTTGCTGCGGCGTCAGCGGCGCGGCTTCTTTGAAGGCCGCGGGATGAGCTGCTTGCGGCGTGGTATAAGTCGGCGCCAGCGAACAACCTGCCAGCACCAGTAGTGCTGCCAACAGCGCCGGGGCCGTCAAGCCAAAACTGCGTTTCGATACATTAGTCATTTCATTAGCCTCAGATCGCCGCTTCATCGATGCCATGCATGTGCGGGTTATGACCGTGTTTGTCGATGAGTTGCTTACTACCGGCCAGTTTGCGCAGCAACACATAGAACACCGGAGTCAGCATCAGGCCGAACGAGGTCACCCCAAGCATCCCGAAGAACACTGCGATGCCCATTGCGTGCCGCATTTCCGAACCCGCGCCCGACGACAGCACCAGCGGTACCACACCCATGATGAACGCAATCGAGGTCATCAAAATCGGTCGCAGACGCAAACGGCTTGCCTCAATTGCAGCCTGCACGATGGTGCGCCCTTGCATTTCCAATTCACGGGCAAACTCGACAATCAAAATCGCATTTTTAGAAGCCAGGCCGACCAGCACCATCAAGCCCACTTGCGTAAAGATATTGTTATCGCCACGCGTCAACCACACCCCCACCAGCGCCGACAACATGCTCATCGGCACGATCATAATCACCGCCAAGGGCAAGGTCAGGCTTTCGTACAGAGCCGCCAACACCAGGAACACCAGCAAGATACTGATCGGGAAGACCCACAGCGCCCCGTTGCCGGTAATGATTTGCTGATACGTCAGGTCGGTCCACTCGATCTTCAAGCCACGCGGCAAGGTTTCTTTGGCAATCCGCTCAACCGCTGCCTGCGCTTGTCCCGATGAATAGCCGGGAGCCGGGCCGCCGTTGATATCGGCCGCCGTGTAGCCGTTGTAACGCACCACCATTTCCGGACCGAAAGTCGGCGTCACTTTCACCAGAGACGAGAGCGGCACCATATCTCCATTGCTGTTGCGAGTCTTCAGCAAGCTGATATCTTCGGCGTGGGCACGGAATGGCGAATCGGCTTGCACGCGCACCTGATACACCCGGCCAAAGCGGTTAAAGTCGTTCACATACTGCGAACCCAGATAAATCTGCATGGTGTCGAAGACATCGGTAACCGGCACTCCGAGTTGCTTGGCCTTGACGCGATCCAGGTCGACGTTCAATTGCGGCACATTGATTTGATAACTCGAGAAAGCCGGACCCAGCTCCGGAGTTTGCGCCGCGCGTTTCAGGAACGCCTGAGTCGCATCGTTCAAAGCCGCATAGCCCAACGCACCGCGATCCTCGATCTGGAATTTGAAGCCGCCCAGCGTCCCCAGGCCCAATACCGGCGGCGGCGGAAACACCGCAACAAACGAACCCTTGATGACGCCGTACTTCTGGTTCAATGCGCCCGCAATTGCGCCGGCCGACAGCGCCTTGCTATGACGCTCGCTAAATGGCTTGAGTGTCACAAACACGATGGCCGCACTCGATGAATTGGTAAAGCCATTCACCGACAGCCCCGGAAACTCAACCGCACTTTCAACTCCCGGTTGCTTAAGTGCAATCTCGGCCATCTGTTTGACCACAGCCTCGGTGCGATCCAGCGATGCGCCGTTCGGTAATTGCGCAATGCTGATCAAATACTCCTTGTCCTGCGCCGGCACAAACCCGCCCGGCACGACTTTGGCCATCACGACCGCGCCGCACAGCAGCACTGCATAGACCGCCATCATCGCGCCCTTATGCCCGATCACGCGTGTGACGCCATGACCGTAGCGTTCCGAGCCGCGATGGAAGACCTTGTTGAAGACCCTGAAAAAGCCGCCGAACATCCGGTCCATCACGCGCGTCAGCCAATCCTTAGGTTCGTCATGCCCTTTGAGTAACAAGGCTGCCAAAGCAGGCGACAAGGTCAGGGAGTTAAAGGCCGAGATCACCGTCGAAATCGCGATGGTCATGGCAAACTGTTTATAAAACTGCCCGGTCAAACCCGACATAAACGCCAGTGGCACAAACACCGCGACCAACGTCAGCGCGATCGCGACAATCGGCCCGCTCACCTCACGCATGGCCTGATAGGTCGCTTCGCGCGCCGACAAACCGGAGGCGATATTACGCTCGACGTTCTCGACCACCACGATCGCATCATCGACCACAATCCCGATGGCCAACACCATGCCGAACAAGGACAGCGCATTGATCGAATAACCGAAGCCGAGCAGTAAGGAGAAGGTACCGATAATCGATACCGGCACAGCCAGTAGCGGAATCAGGGAAGCACGCCAGGTTTGCAGGAACACGATCACCACGACCACCACCAAGGCAATCGCTTCGAGCAAGGTGTGGATCACTGCCTCAATACTCGAGCGCACGAATTGCGTCGGGTCATACACCACGCGATAGTCCATACCCGGCGGCATGTCGGCCTTCATTTCCTTCATCACGGCACGCACATCGTCGGAAATCTGCAGCGAGTTGGCACCCGGTGCCTGATTGATCGCGATTGCCACCGCCTGCTTGTTGTCGAGCAATGAGCGCAAGCCATACTCGGACGCCGCCAATTCAACCCGCGCGACATCGCCCAGGCGCGTGACAGCGCCGTCGGGTGAGGTCTTCAGGATGATATCGGCGAACTCCGCCTCGCTCTGCAAGCGACCGTGGGTGTTGATATTCATCTGAATCGGCACATTCGCGTTCATCGGCGATTCACCGATCACGCCGGCCGCCACTTGCACGTTTTGCTCGCGAATCGCATTCGTCACATCGGTCGCGGTCAGGCCGCGTGCCGCGACTTTTTGCGGATCGAGCCAGACGCGCATGGCGTAATCGCCCGCGCCGAACAGCTGGGTTTGCCCAACACCTTGAACCCGGTCCAGCCTATCCTTGATATTGATCAGCGCGTAGTTGCGCAGATAGTTCATATCGTAGCGGCCGTCCGGCGAGATCAAATGCACCACCATGGTCAGGGTCGGCGACGATTTGATGGTCGTCACGCCCAGCAGTTGCACGTCTTGCGGCAAGCGCGGCAGCGCCTGCGAAACGCGGTTCTGCACCAATTGCTGCGCCTTGTCCGGATCCACGCCGAGGTGGAAGGTCACGGTCAACGTCAAATTGCCGTCGCTATTAGCTTGCGACTGCATATACAGCATCCCTTCGACGCCGTTGATTTGCTCTTCCAGCGGCGCCGCCACGGTTTCCGCAATCACCTTGGGGTTGGCGCCCGGGTACTGGGCATGCACGATCACCGACGGCGGCACCACTTCCGGATATTCCGAAATCGGTAACTGGAATAGGGAAATAATACCCGCCAGCAAAATCAGGATCGACAGCACACCGGCAAAAATCGGCCGGTCAATAAAAAACTTTGAAATATTCATAAGAGTCTCAAATGCGCTGTGGAGTCGATCACGAGCTTTGCGCCGGGGTGTTTTCACCCGACATCGGGACTGAGTTGGGCTTCACTTCGGCGCCCGGACGCACGCGCTGCAAGCCGCTCACGACGATCCGTTCGCCCGGCTGCAAACCGGTCGTGATGACGCGCAAGCCTTCGAACATATTGCCCTGCGTCACTTCGCGGTATTGCGCATGGTTCTGCGCATCGATCACCAGCACAAATTTCTTGGCCTGGTCTGTAGACACGGCACGATCGTCGATCAGGATGGCCGGATGCGGCTCGCCGCCGCCCACCGCCACGCGCGCATAGAGCCCCGGCACCAGCGCGCCGTCTGCGTTATCGAAACTGGCGCGTACCCGGATGGTGCCGGACGTGCTGTCGAGCTGATTATCGACCGATGCCACTTTGCCTTGGCGCGAATAACCGCTTTCGTTGGCCAAGCCCAGACGCACCGGCACGATCTTGTTAGTGTCGCGACTCAGATAGTGCAAATAGGTTTGCTCATCGACATCGAACGATGCATAGATCGGCGACACCGATACCAGCGTGGTCAAAGCCGGCGAATTGACACCGGCGGCGATCACATTGCCTACCGTGATTTCGGCACGCGACACCCGTCCTGTCACGGGCGCCACGATACGCGTGTAGCCCAGATTGATCTGAGCTGCTTCCAGCGCGGCTTGCGCAGCCTTCAAGTTGGCATTGGCTTCGAGTGCGTCATTGGCTTTCTGGTCGAAATCGCGCTTGGCAATCGCATTGTCGGCCAGCAGTTTCTGCGCACGCGCGTAATCCGTATTGGCAAAAGCGGCACGCGCACGAGCCGCGGCCACTTGCGCATCGGCCTGATCCACGGCCGCGGTATAAGGCCGCGGATCGATCAAGAACAAGGGCTCGCCCTTTTTCACCAAGGCGCCGTCCTTGAAGTAAACGGCCATGATGGTGCCGGGCACCAGGGCCCGCACGTCAACGTGATCCACAGCTTGCAGGCGACCTGAGTAGTTCTGCCAATCAGTAATGTTCTTTTCGATCACGGTGGCCACATCGACGTCGGCGGCCGGGGGGGCGCCGGCGGCATGGGCCGAATTCAGCACGTCGCCGTTGCCGTGGAGCGCCAGCAGCGCACCCGCGCCGCTCAGGAGCACGATCGCGGCAAGCGCGGCAACCAGGGGTTTGCGTTTCAATGACATGTCGTTATTCCCAGTAAAGTTATAGGTTTTTTTTATGGTTGTTCGGCTAGACGGCGCCGGAAAAACACTGCGGCGTCATCCAGCGCCGGCTGATGGGCCGCCAGCGCGTAATGCGATACGCTCAAATGGCGCGTGATCTCGGTGTGCACCCCGGCGGCGATCAGTGCTGCGGCATAGCGCTCGGCTTCGACGTGCAACACGTCATGCTCGGCGCTGGCAACCAGAATCGCCGGCAATCCGCCCAAACGGCGCGACTCGATCGGTGCGGCATAAGGGTGCAGGCGCTGCGCCACGGCCGGCAGGTAAGCGCGATAGCATTGCGCACACTCGCGGACATCGACGTCGGACGCCAACTTCTGCTCATCGCCCAAGCGCGTCATGCTCGGGTCCAACAATGGTGCAAGCAAGGCCTGCGCCGAAAATACGAACTCGCCGCGGTCGCGAGCCATCATCGACAGGCAGGTGGCCAGGTTGCCGCCCGCATCGTGACCCGCCACACCTATGCGCCGCGGATCGGCGCGATATTCATGAGCATGACTGAGGGCCCATTGAGCGGCCAGATAGCCATCGTTCAAGGCAATCGGAAACGGATATTCGGGTGCCAGTGAATAATCGACCGAGACCACCCATGCCGGCGTATGTTCGGCCAGATAGGCAGCTGCCGCGTCGGCATCGTTCAGATCGCCCTTGGTAAAACCGCCACCGTGAAAGTACAGCACGATAGGCAGAATCCGCCCGAGTCGCTGCGGCCGATACAGGCGCAAGCCAATGGGCCGCACGTGCCCGACGATCTGAAGCTCTTCAATTTCCAGTGATGCACCCATGATTTATTCGCGCCAAATACACGCATTGATCTCATTTGATTGGTTGAACGAATTCTGCGGCGAATACAAAGTGAGATAAAGAGGCTGAATCGGGCAACACTATTCAGCTGGGACAAACAATGCATGGGGAATTGGCAGACGCTCCCGCCACAGGCGATGCAACACATCGCATTTAAGGATCACTAAGGTAACGAGCCTCCCAGGCTCATTGCGCGGCGTTGCGTATCCATCTCGGTGTCGGTCGGTGTGGAAATCATGCGAATTAGATTAGGAGTGGTTAGGCATCACAATACCCAGAAAATGCCTGGACCTCATTGCACAAAATTGCCATACTATTATTCAATTCAGCCAATTTCATCGCCAAGAGTTCAGCGCCTGCCATGTTCCCTATCGATCGGCCCGATCCCCTGAGTGCAGTTCATATGGACGGCGTACAACGTCCCGTGATGGCCGTGCACGCGGCGACCGTGACGCGCGGGTGGGAGCACGCACAACACAGTCACCGTAAGGCGCAACTGCTCTTCACTCTACGCGGCATCATCCACTGCGAAATCGAGGATGGGGTCTGGATCGTACCGCCTCAGTGCGCCGTATGGATTCCCGGCGGACTGCCCCATGCGGCTAGGGGTTCAGGTGAAACGGAGTGTTATTGCCTGTTTGTCGAGCCCGATGCCGCCCCCGATCTGCCCAAGATTTGCAGCACCTTGTCGGTCTCGCCGCTGCTGCGCGAGTTATTGCAAAAGGCCGCGAGTTTCCCCGAGCTGTACGCGCTCGACGGACCCGAAGGCCGATTAATCGCCACCTTGCTGGACGAATTGGTTGCGGCGCCGGTCGAGGATTTGCATCTGCCCATGCCACACGACGCGCGTTTGCGCCGGCTCGCGGAACTGCTGCTCGCCGATCCCGCCGACAAAGCATCGCTGAGCGACTGGGCCGTGCGCATCGGTATGAGCGAGCGCAGCTTGACCCGCTTGCTGTTGCAGGAGATCGGCATGAGCTTCGGACGCTGGCGGCGGCAATTGCATGTGATTCTTTCGCTGCAACGCCTTACCAAGGGCGAGAGTGTCCAGACGGTCGCCCTGGATCTCGGTTACGAAAATGCCAGTGGTTTTGTCACCATGTTCCGTAAGGCGGTCGGCAAACCACCTGCAAGCTACTTGTCCGATCGCAAGAGCCGCTCGAGATCGGGCAGCGAGCCAGCCCAGGCGCCCGCCATCGTCATGCAGGACGTGGCATAGGCATGGTGCACTGCGATCGGCGCCTGAGCGCGCGCAGCTGGTCTAAAATAGCGTTCTGGATGAAATAGAAGGAGTCAAACATGCCGAAACTATTTTTTGCAGCTGCCGGCCTGTTGTTATTGCTGGCCGGTTGCGCACAAGGCGGCTATGGCAGCAACTCCGGCGCAGGCTCCGGCAGTATTTCCATGTACGGCACCGTGGACCAGGGCGTCAGCGTCACCGGTCATTAATCGGCCGCTAAAGCAGACCAATGAAGCGCGCTAGCCACGGCGTCCGAACCGGCACCTCGCGCAGCTTGCTACAATAGCGAATTCTCCGCCCAGAACGTATCAGCCGGAACTCACCATGAAGCTTTATCACGACCTGCTCAAAGACATCCTGAGCACCGGCACACGCAAGTCGGATCGCACCGGCACCGGCACCATCAGCGTCTTCGGCCGGCAACTGCGCTTTGACCTGGCGGCAGGTTTTCCGCTGGTCACCACCAAGAAAATCCATTTAAAAAGCGTGATTCACGAACTCTTATGGTTCCTGAATGGCGACACGAATACCGCGTACCTAAAGGAAAACGGCGTCTCGATCTGGGACGAATGGGCCGACGAGCACGGCAACCTGGGCCCGGTCTATGGCTACCAATGGCGTTTTTGGCCGCGGCCGGACGGCAGTACCGTCGATCAGGTCGGCGAACTGGTAAAACAAATCCGCGCACGCCCGAATTCACGCCGCCTGCTGCTGACCGCCTTGAACGTGGCCGATTTCCCCGACGAAACCATTTCGCCCGCGGATAACGCCCGTGCCGGCAAGATGGCTTTGGCGCCATGCCATTGCTTTGCCCAATTCTATGTGAGCGAAGGCCGTTTAAGCTGTTTGCTGTATTGCCGTAGCCAGGATGTGTTCCTCGGTACGCCGTTCAATATCGCCAGCTATGCGCTACTCACCCATATGCTGGCGCAGCAATGCGATTTGGAAGTCGGCGAGTTGATTTGGTCGGGTGGCGATTGCCATATCTACCTGAATCATCTTGAGCAGGTAGATCAATTGCTAGGCCGCGAAACCTATCCCTTACCGACGCTGAAGCTGCTGCGCCGCCCGGACAGCATCCTCGATTATCGCTATGAAGATTTCGCAGTGGAGAACTACCAATTCCATCCTGCGATCAAGGCGCCGATTGCCATTTAAGGCAGCCATTCAAAGCGGCTCTGCCTGATAAACCCGCACCCTTGCCACGGTGCGGGCCAAGCCATCAGAGGCCAAAGCCAGCGCACCCAGTTCCGGTAGCGACTCGCTGAGCAAGCCCGTCAGCACCTGCCCCGGCGGAGCTTCGATAAAACACCTGACGCCCAACTCGGCCATCAGGCATAGCCCATCGTGCCAGCGCACCGGATAGCGGATATTCTCGACCAGATCGTCGCGCACCGCATCGGCATGGCGCAGCGCCCGCGCGTTGCGATTACCGATGTAGGGAATCTGCGGCGTGTGGAAGTGCAAGGTCGAGGCCAATTGAGCCAATTCCTGTGCAGCCTGCGCCAGTAATTCGCAGTGCGAAGGCACACTCACCGCCAGCCGTTCGGCGCGCCGAGCACCGGCCTGCCGTGCACGCGCCAGTAACAAATTCAAGCCCGCATCGCTGCCGGCCACCACAATCTGCCGCGGCCCGTTGAGATTAGCCAGGTAAACCTCGGCATGCTGTTCCGCGCGCAGTGCCGCCAGCAAAGCGCCGACCTGCGGCTCGTTCAAGCCGACCAGCGCGGCCAGTCCATAGCCCGACGGATAGGCTTGTTCCATCAACTGAGCGCGCCGCCGCACCAGCGTCAGCGCATCGGCGAATTCCAACGCACCGCACACGACCGCAGCCGCATACGCGCCGATCGATAAACCCGCCGTGACGGACGGCGTCACACCTTCAGCATGTAATGCGCGCGCGGCGGCCACACCCGAAATCAGGAGTGCCAATTGTACTGAGATGGTGGAGCGCAAGGCTGCCTCGGTATCGAGTTGCAACACATCGTGGAGCAACACCTCGGAGGCTTGCTCCAGGGTCGCACGAACTTGTGCATGATCGGGCAAGCGATGCAGGAAACCCGGCGTCTGGGCGCCCTGCCCAGGAAATAGCAAGGCAATCACGAATTCGAGCTCGCAGGGATGATATGCGTTGCGGCGTATCCATAGACTTCCCGATCGGTGTGCTGGATGGGCTCGCTGTGCGGCGTCGCCCCTATGCCCGGATGAGCCCCCCATGCCCACGGATCGTCCACCATGATAGGTTCGCCGCTACCGCGCAACAACACCCGTCGCGTACTGCCCGCATATTCGGCCAGGGACACGGCTCCACCCGGCGTCTCAAGTTGCGCATCGATCCGCACCCCGGCTTGCGCCGCCTGGGTTGAGAGTATGCCCAGCAAGGACTGCGCGGTATCGCGTCCAATCCATTCAGGTAGACGGATCAACAGATCGAGATCGCTGCCGGGTTGGACCACCGGCACTCCCGTCGCCAACTCGAAGCCGACACTGCCGGTCGGCCCCCAGACCAGGCGAAAGCGCCGTAAAACCGGTGCCAGCCCCTGCAGCAATATAAAGGCCGGCAGGTTGGCGCGAGCCGCAGCGCGCAGCGGCTGCGGCAAACTCATGGCCGAGACACAGCTCTCCGGCGGCATGATCGGAGGTCTATCTTGCAACAAGCCCGCCTGCAACATCTCCGGGCTGACGCACTGTTCGATCTCGGCAATCGACAGCAAAGCACCATAGCGCTCACGGCGCAGCTCGCCACGCACACCGACGCTCACCAAGCCCTTGGGCGCGCCGGCACGGCGCACCACGACCACAGGCAAGCGCGCCAGTGCGAGCTCCACCCAGTCGGGCGCGTCGTGCCAGCGCGGGATGCGTTTCAACCACAATAGATCGTGCGGACGAACCCCGGTCATCGTTACTCCGCCTGCCATTGTTGCGCGAGCCGCCGCCGTACTTCAATCGAAGCGGCGCGATTTTTGTGCGCGGCCGGCGACCCCAAGCGAGCGGACAAATCGTTGGCGCCGGCGCGCGTATCCGCGATCGCCGCGCCCAGCGCCTGGCGTACCGTATCGAGATCGGCGTCGCTCGGGGCATCGGCATTGACTCCCGAAATAAGTTCGGAGAGCAAACCAAGCTGGTTAAACGCCTGCATGGAATAAGCCATGGGAATAATCGTCTCGCCCAAGGCATCGAGCGCTTCCAGAGAACGGCGCGTAACGCGTGCCGCTGCCTCGCGGCCCATCGCGTGCACCATCGTGCCGGGCGAGTCGAGCGCGAGAATCCGGTTGGCTTGATAGCCATGCGCGAGAAAGGCTCCGGACATCGCCGGCCCGACAATCAACGCGATCACCGGATGGCCGGCCAGCCGCGCGCTCGCATAGGCGTCGACGGCGGCAGCACATGCCAGATGTATCCCGAGCAACTCTTCGCGCCGTCCATAGGCTTGGCTTTTGACATCGACCAAGGCCACGATGGGACGTTTGATTGGCGCGGCCGCATCGGCCTCGATCACGGCGCGTACCGCCTGCGCCAGCAACCACCCCTGCTCAAGCCCAACCACGTTATCGCTGGCTCGCGGAAAACGCTGCTGCGGATCGGGCACCACCGCAATCAATTGCGCGCGCTCACCCGCCATCTCGGCGCTGCCGCTGAGTACCGGCGCCCGTGCGGACTGCGTGCCGGCGAGTGCTTCGAACCAAATTCGGCCGCGGCTCGGCGGCACGCTTGCGGCACCGCCGGTCGCTGGTTTCAAGGCATGGTCCATGATGGCTCCTCGTTGTATAACTGCCGCATGGCGGCCGCGTCGATGGTGGCCGGATCGACCCGCGCCAATAAGCTCAAATAATGCGCGATGCGCTCGCTGCGTGCTTGCGCCGGCCGGCCCGCCGCGAACAGTTCGCGCACACTGGCGGCAAGCTGCTCGACGTCGTCCTCGACCAACACATCGACCATGCCGGTCGCCGCCCGCTGCTCGCCGCCGATCAGGCTCCAGATCAAACGCCGATCCGAGGCATTCAATTCTTCGATACCCGCTTCCTGTTCGATCACCTCCGGGCCGTTCATACCGAGCCGGCCCTGCTTGGTCATGATCAGGTAAGAACACAGCGCAGCCGCCAAGGACATGCCGCCAAAGCATCCGACCATCCCCGCGATCACCCCGACCACCGGCACATGGCGGCGCAGCGCGACAATCGCGGCCTGGATTTCGGCAATCGCAGCCAAGCCGAGATTAGCCTCCTGCAAACGCACGCCCCCGGTCTCGAACAGAATCACCGGACGCACCGGGCGGCCCGCTTCGGCTTCACCCAGTAACAATTCAAGCGTTGCGGCAATCTTGGCGCCCGACACCTCGCCGATACTGCCGCCCTGAAAAGCCGACTCGATCGCCAACACCACCGCAGGCTCGCCATCCAAGGCTCCTTTGGCGATCACGACACCGTCGTCGGCCTGGCACACGATACCTTGCAGCGGCAACCAGGGCGACTCCAGATGATCGAAAGGCCCGAGCAGCTCGCGAAAGCTGCCCGCGTCCAGCAAAGCACGGGCCCGCTCACGTGCACCCAGTTCGATAAAGCTGCGGCGTGCGAGGATGGCCTCGTAGGCCGCGCCATGGGAAGACTCGCTATGACTCATGATTCGCTGACCTCCACCGCTTCGGCCAAGCGCAAGGCAACCACCCCCGGCGTGGCGCCGAAGTCATTGATTTCGATCCGCGCCGCGCCATCGTAGCGAGTGAAAAAACGGTCCAGCACGCTTTTCCAGATCGGGCCGTAACCATCGACACTGGTGCGTATCACCACCTCGGCTTGCAGGCCTGGCAGCGGCGACAGCAATACCTCCAAATCGCCGGAGCCAACCACCCCGACATGCGCGCGTTGCCGCGCGGGACGGCTTGCGGGATAAGCAAATGTCAGTTGTTCCATGTCACGCACTCCTCTTGATCAAGCGTGCAATGCATCAGTTTATCGACAAACAGCGTGGCCGCCAGCAAGTCCGCGGCGCCACCCGGTGATGCATAGATTTCGATCAGATACGCGTCCAGTGCCAGCAATGCCGCATAGCCTTCCGGCCGGCTGCTGCCGCCCAGCGTCAGTACCCGCTGCGCACCTTGCTGCGCGGCATGCAAGGCGAGATGCCCGCCGCGATGCAACAAGCAGGTGTCGTCCAGGCTACACATGATGGCCAGCAGTGCATCGAGCCGCGCATGGGTTTCGCCGACACCGCGCGCTCGCGCGGCATGCAAGGCCGGCAGGCCGATCTCATGCACGTGCGGAAAGCCATCGCAAGCCTCGCGGCGCGCGCCGCCTACCTGGTATTCACGCGTGACCCGGCTACCATGCGTCTCGACCTGCGGGGCAAAGCGATCGGGATGGCGCGCAATCTCGGCCGCCGTGGCGCAAATTCGCTGCGGCAATCGGGTGGATACTGCTGCAAGCACAGTATCGTCGGCGCTCGAGTCCGTTATCGCCGCACCGGCTACCAATAAGCCGACGATCCAAATCGCGCCGCGATGCGTATTGCTGCCGCCACTGGCCGCCAACATCGCACGCTCGCCGGCGCGACCCACCATCGCCAGCTGTTCGCGCAAAGCCTGCGACGGCGGCATGCCCATGCTGGCCGAAGCCAGCGCCTCAAAAGTGGGACGCAAGACCCGAGCCGAGCGTTCCATGGTCGCCAAATCGAGATCGCGATGCGCCCCCGCGCCACGCCGATCCACCAGTGCAGGCTTGGGTGTCAGCCGTGCTTCGTCCAACAGCGACTCGACCGCCAAGCCGCCCAGCTGTGCCGGGCTAAAACGGCTGCAGGCAAGTGACGGCTGAAGCAGCCCGGCCATGCTGCGCGCTACCAACTGCGAAACCGCGCAGGCGGCGCATACAAACCGTCGGACCAGGTCACCAGATCGTCGATGCTGCGCGCCGCCAGCAAGGAGCGTTTCGCATCACCCCGGCGAATCCCAAGGTCTTCCGGGAAAGCCACAATACCGCGCCGCCGCAGCGCGGCAGTGGTAACCGGATCGGCGCGCAAGCCCACGGGCGTGACGCCGGCCACGGCGGCCAGCGCCGCACGGCGCTCGTCCACGCCTTCCGCATGATGCAGATAAGCAATGCCCTCTTCCGTCACGACGTGGCTGACGTCGTCACCGTAAATCATCACCGGTGCAATCGGCATGCCGCTTTTTTTACCGACGGCAATCGCATCCAGCTCATCGACAATGGTCGGCTCGCCCCCTTTTTTAAAAGTCTCGACCAACTGCACCACCAGCTTGTGACCGCGCGCCACCGGTGCATCGCCTTTTAGCAAGGCCAGCCAAGCGGCGCTGGCATGCCGCCGGCCGCGCGGATCGTGGCCCATATTGGGCGCGCCGCCGAAACCGGCAAGCCGCCCCAAGGTCACGGTCGACGAATTGGCATCGGCATCCATCTGCAAGGTCGAGCCGATAAATAGATCGACACCATACTGGCCCGCCAATTGGCACAACACCCGGTTGGAACGCAGGCTGCCGTCGTGGCCGGTAAAAAACACATCGGAGCGCGCCCGAATATAGTCTTCCATGCCAACTTCGCTGCCGAAGCAATGCACACTCTCAACCCAGCCGCTTTCGATGGCGGGGATCAGGGTCGGGTGCGGATTCAAAGCCCAGTGCGTGCAAATCTTGCCCTTCAGGCCCAGCGACTGGGCATAGGTCGGCAGCAATAATTCAATCGCCGCGGTATCGAAGCCGATACCGTGATTCAAGGAAGTGATGCCGTATTTTTCGTAGATCCCGCGTATCACCATCATCCCGCTCAGGACTTGCAGGTCGCCAATATGCCGCGGGTCTCGCGTGAACAGCGGTTCGACCGCGAACGGCCGGTCGGCCTGCACCACCACGTCGACCCAGGACCCCGGAATATCGACGCGCGGCAATTCATCGACAATCTCGTTGACCTGCACGATCACGATGCCATGACGAAACGCCGCGGCCTCGGCAATCGTCGGCGTATCTTCGGTATTCGGCCCGGTATAGAGATTGCCGTGGCGGTCGGCTTTTTCGGCGCACAGCAAAGCAACCTGCGGCGTCAGGTCGATAAACATCCGCGCATACAACTCGATATAGGTATAAATCGCACCGATTTCGAGTAGACCGTCTTCGAGTAATTGCGCCACCCGCAGGCTTTGCGGGCCGGCAAAAGAGAAATCGACCTTACGCGCAATGCCATGTTCGAACAAGGCCAGATGCTCGGGGCGGCTGATACTCGAAATCAGCAGATGGACATCGTGCACGCGCGCCGGATCGACTTTGGCGAGAGAGCGCGAGAGGAAATCGGCCTGCTTCTGGTTATCGCCCTCCAAGGCCACTCGGTCGCCCGGCAAAATCAGCGCTTCGAGCGCTTCGACGATACGCCCGGTCGGCAAAATCATGCCGTCCTTGAGCCAGGGAGCGATGCTTTTCAGGCGGCGGGCTTTTTCGTCGCGGCGCGTGGACCATGACCTGCCGGTCTGGGCTTGCGCTACGGTAGCGTCTGGCTTCATGTCAGTTGGAACTCCCCGGAGTAGGTGCTTGCTTGGCACGCCTGCGTTTAGGTTTGGGGCTGTCAGCCGCCAGCTTGGCGCTTAAAAGATCATGCAGCAAATGGCCGGTGTTCAGCAAATGCTCGGTCACCAGCGCCTGCGCCGTCGGCCGATCGCACCGGCGTACCGCCGCCAGCAAGGCCACGTGCTCCTGGTCGGACTGAGCTTTATGCGAAGGCCGGCCCAACTTCAAACGCAGGTAGCGTTCGCCGCGCCGGTGCAGGGTATCGATCAATTCCATCAGGCGCGGACGCCCGGCGGGCTGATAGAGGCTCAAATGAAAAGCCTCATTGTGTTTCACGTACAGCGCTTCTTCAGACTCGGCCAGCGCCGCACGCAAGCAAACCTCGGCTTGCGCCAGGGAGTCGGCCGTGTGATGTTCAATCGCCAAACCGATCGCCAGGCTTTCGAGCGCCGCACGAATCTCGTAGATCTCGCGCGCCTCATCGGCCAGCAAGGGGCTGACAGTTGCGCCTTTATGCGTTTCGACTTTGACCCAACCCTCGCTCTCCAACTGCCGCAAAGCCTCGCGCACGGGAATCGCACTCACCGAAAACTGACGTGCCACGGCATCCTGGCGCAGCG
>Ga0302234_10001511_pt1 | contig 15965 bp, 13 predicted proteins | sample II_Palsa_N3_2_FD_193576 | JGI IMG/M metagenome (GOLD analysis project Ga0302234, IMG submission 193576) | Peat permafrost microbial communities from Stordalen Mire near Abisko, Sweden - II_Palsa_N3_2 | ecosystem: Environmental > Terrestrial > Soil > Palsa > Peat permafrost | place: Sweden... | reverse complement strand
TACTTCAGATGCTCGACATCGAATGTGACGCTCCAGTGATGCGGGTCGAGCGTGTACTGCCCGGTCGGCACGCTCGCTTCGGTCTGCGTGACCGAGTGCGTGACGACTTGCAACGGAGTACACGCGGCGGCCGTAGCGACCGCCGCAATCGACAACACGCGCACCAAGGCTGCGCGAACAGCGTACTTCCTCATCGTTTTGCTCCCTGATTCGGCCCACGCCAGGATAACGCAAACCTTACGCCCACGCCCAAGCTTCATCCGGGCATCGACCCGGGCGCTTACGGTGTACTTTCAGGTTAACGCTGCGGACGCCAGAAAAATTCCTCGGAGCGAATTTTTCTTGACGAAGGAGAATGATCGTTCTACCCTTCGTCCATGGTTACTTCAACTGAACCTCTCGTCTCCGGCAGCGCACGCGAGCGCCTGCTCGACGCCACCGAGGCGCTGATCTACGCCGGCGGTATCCACGCAACCGGGGTGGACGCGATCGTCCGGCAGTCCGGGACGGCCCGCAAAAGCTTCTACATGCACTTCGGATCGAAGGATGCGCTGGTCGCCGCGGCGCTCGAGCGCCGCGACGAACGCTGGATGAACTGGTTCATCCGGGGCACATTGGGCCATGGCAAGAGCGTGCGCATGCGTCTGCTCGGCATGTTCGACGTGTTGCGCGAATGGTTTATTTCAGCCGATTTCCACGGTTGCGCATTTCTGAATGCGGCGGGTGAAATCGCCGGCGCGGAGGATCCAATCCGCGTCGTCGCGCGCGAGCACAAAGAACGCTTGTTGGCGTTTGTGCGAACGCAGTGCGACGAATACATGGCTGAGAACAACGTCGCAGATAGTGATCAAGCGGCACGTCTCGCGCGCCAGTGGCTGATCCTGATAGACGGCGCCATCGGCGTGGCGCTGGTGAGCGGCGAACCCGACGCGGCATTGGATGCGCGCGCGGCCGCAGAACACCTGCTCGACCCGATAAACGCGTAGAGCGTGCAGAACCCGGAATCCACCCACGCACGGTCGCCTTCCCGACGTGCACCCCTGACCTTCGGAGCAATCATCATGGCTGACTCAATCGAAACCCGCCCCCCCGTGCCGCCTTTCACGCGCGAGACCGCGATCCAGAAAGTGCGTGGTGCCGAGGATGGCTGGAATACCCGCGACCCCGAACGCGTGTCGCTGGCTTACACGCCGCAGAGCGTATGGCGCAATCGCGCGGAGTTCGTGACGGGCCGCGGGGAGATTGTCGGACTGCTACGCCGCAAATGGGCGCGAGAGCTCGACTATCGCCTGATCAAAGAGTTGTGGGCTTTCACGGACAATCGCATCGCGGTGCGCTTTGCGTACGAGTGGCACGATGACGCTGGCAACTGGTTTCGCTCATACGGCAACGAAAACTGGGAGTTCGACGAGCACGGCTTGATGGCGCATCGCCACGCAAGCATCAACGACCTGCCGATCCGCGAAGCGGACCGTCTCTACCATTGGCCGCTGGGACGCCGTCCGGACGATCATCCGGGGCTGTCGGATCTGGGACTGTGAGCGCGAGCGGCGCTTCCGACAAGGCCGCATGAGCGTGCGGCCCGCTACTCAAACGTGAGCGCCTGAGGGCATTCACCGATCTGCCACTGCTTTCCGCTATTGTGCTGACTGGGCGCGGCCTGCGCAGGCTGCGTGCCCGCCTTTCCGAGCGTCGCCTCAACACTCACCGTACGGGTTGAGGTACAGTGCGCGACGGACGGCCAACCAGACAATCACTAGCACATTCAATACGCCGGCGCTCGACCGGTGGCGGAGAAGATATGCATTTGCGGCAGACCAGCAACAACATCCGGCGCTCGCTTGTGGCGCTCGTCGCCAGCTTTGCGGTGGCATCCACCGCACATGCGGCGGACTGGTGCGGTGGTGGAGTATGGTTTGACGCGATGCTTGGCTCGTACCACATCGATCCCGATCCCGGCACCCACTTCAACGAGTTTAATCCCGGCCTTGGCGTCGAGTGCTGGTTCAACGGCGAATGGGGGGTAACGGCGGGTGGCTTTCGCAACTCGCTGCGGCGCCCTTCGTACTATGGCGGCGGGCTGTGGGCGCCGGAGTTTGCGCATTGGGGCTTCGTCAGACTCGCTGTGATCGGCGGCATTATCTCGGGCTACAACTATGGCAACTGGGGCTTGGGCCGCAATCACACGGTTGGACCGGTGGCGGCGCCGATCGTGATGTTCGACTACAAGCGGGTAGGGGCGAACCTGATTTTTATCCCACCGATTCCGTCCGATCAATTGCCGTTCACCATTGGATTTCAGGTGAAGTACAAGTTCTGAGGTGACGTTGCGGAACGATCGAGTTTCGACGTCACCGTGTTGGACAAAACGACGATAGGTGAGACTTTTCGGGAGGACTGCGGCTGATACGTCGAGAGGCGTTGGCACGGACTATGGTGTTGGACCGTCTTTGCCAACTGCGCTCGTGTTGAGAATGCGCATCTGAGCCAGATCGAACTCCTGGAAGTCCTCACCATCCCGTATAACCTCACCACTCCCTGCTATCTCCTGGAACTCCTCACCATCCTGTAAATCCTCACCTTGAGATTTCGCGTGAGCATCAAGCCCACGGCAACGGGAAATTGCGGACAAATTCGCGTTTGAAAAGAATGAATGCCTACATGGCCGTGCCCCGCCTTGCCGAACGTTGCGGTATCAATGCGATACACACCACGATGAAAGCCAGCAGAATCCCGGACGCATAAAACCGGCTAATGTGAAGCCCGCCCTCGGCCACAGGCTTATCGAGGAAGTCGCCCAACGTTGCGCCCAGCGGCCGCGTCAAGATAAACGCGGCCCAGAAGAGCGCGGTCCGGGACAGGCGCGTCCAGCAATATAGGCCCATCACGATGACCAGCCCCGCTCCGAAGAGCATGGCTCCGTATTCGTACCCGATACCGAGACCACCGCGGTCCTCACCCGCCACCCAGTCTCCAAGCGCCGTTCCGAGCGTCTGCGAGAACAGGATCGTGATCCAGTAAAACCATTCTGCCTTGCTCGTGACGATGCTCTCGACCGAGACCGTCCCCTCAGATCGATACCATATCGCCAGACTGGCGATCAGCAATGCCACGACGATAGCGGTGCCCCCAGGATAGCCGACCCCTAGCGATCGATCGGCGAAGTCCGCCATGGTCGTGCCGAGCGTCGTCGTAGCGACAATGGTCGCCCAGTACAGGAAGCGACGAAATTCCTGCGCCTTTACCTGCGCACAAACGAGGCCAACGAACAAGACGAGGAAGATTGCCGAGCCGATCAGGTAGCCAAGATTCAGCGACATCGACACCCAGTCGCCGCCGGTTTCTCCAAGCGTGGTGGCGGCGACCTTGATCACCCAGAAACCCAGCGTCAACTCGGGGACTTTGCTCGCGGCCCGGCTGGCAAAACTCACGGCGTCCTGTTTCATCTCGCTCTCCTCTCGTGAACGTGGATGATATTGAACGAACGCTTAACTAAGGCTTAAGGGAGACCTAAGGCCGGATGCGCGACAATGGCACAGGATGACAACGCAGGGGGCGCGATGCGTCTGCTTCTGGTGGAAGACGACGAAATGATTGCAGAGACCGTGCTCGAATCGATGCGGCGCGAGGGCTATGCAATCGACTGGGCACAAGACGGACGAGCCGCCGAGCTATCGCTGGGCAACGGCGTATATGACCTCGTCCTGCTGGACCTCGGCTTGCCCGGAAAAAACGGTATCGATTTACTCAATAGCTATCGTAGACAAGGCGGTGAGGCACCCGTCATCATCCTGACCGCGCGCGACGCGGTGACCGACCGGATTCGCGGTCTTGATGCCGGCGCAGACGACTACCTGATCAAACCGTTCGACCTTGACGAACTGGCGGCACGAGCACGCGCGTTGTTGCGGCGTCGCACCGGACAAAAGCAGCCGATCTATGCACACGGTGATCTAACGCTCGATCCCGCCGCTCATGAAGTGAGGAAAAGCGGCGTTCCAGTTACGCTGGTGCCGCGCGAATTCGGCTTGCTGCAGGCGCTGATCGAAGAGCCCGCACGCGTCTTCACCAGAGCGGAGCTCGAGGACAAGCTCTATGGATGGGGCGACGAAGTGGGCAGCAACACGATCGAAGTTCATGTGCACAGTCTGCGGCGCAAAATTGGCGTAGAACAGATCGTGACGGTGCGCGGCGTCGGCTATCGGCTGAAGAGGCTCGGATGAAGTCGATCCGCCGTTGGCTGCTCGGCTGGCTCATCTGCGGTCTTGCCGCCGCCTCCGGGATTGCCGCATTGGCGATCTTTCATACAGCCCGCGACGAGGCCGGCGAGCTGTTCGACTACGAACTGCGTACCGTCGCGTTGTCGCTGCCCTTGAATGTCGAAGCGGCGGAGACGGCCGAGAGGGAAGGCGAAGAGGCCGCAGGTATTTCGGACGATCGCATTCTCATCGAGATATGGGACAAGGACGGCAGGCTTGTCTATCACTCGCGGGAGTCGGCTGTGCTGACACGTATGCCGCCCGGCATTCGCACCATCGAACGGAGCGAAGGTCAATGGCGCGTATTCGGACTGCAACAGCTCGATCGCTTCATCCAGGTCGCGCAACCGGTCTCCGTTCGGGAAGCGCTGGCTTTGCAACTTGCACTGCACACGCTGTGGCCGCTGGGCGTGTTCGTGCCCGTGACGATCCTGTTGGTGCTGTTCGTGGTTGCGTGGGGTCTTGCGCCAATCGGCGGATTGTCGCGTCTGCTCGCAACGCGTTCGCTGGATTCGCTTGAGCCGCTGCGTCTCGACGGCAAGGTACCCGTCGAAGTCCGGCCGCTAGTCGAGGCATTGAACGACTTGCTTCTCCGTATGAACGTTGCCGCGGAGGCACGGCGCGCGTTTATCGCCGATGCCGCCCACGAGCTTCGCTCCCCGCTTGCTGCGTTAAAATTGCAATTGCAGGCCGCTTCGAACAACGGCACGTTGAAGGACGATGGTCAGACGCTTGAGCGAATCGATAGACGGCTCAATCGCATGATCCGGCTCGTCCAGCAATTGCTGACGCTTGCACGCGAGGACGCGCAGTCTACGAGCGTTGGCACATCCGTCAGTTTGCGCAGACTTGGAGAACAGGCGGTGAGCGATTTCTCGCTGCTCGCCGATGAGAGGCAGATTGACCTCGGTCTCGAGTTCCGGCAACCGGTCACGCGAGAGGATACGTGCAACGTGCTGACTGATCCACACGCGTTGGGTGTACTGCTGAATAACCTGATCGACAATGCCATCCGCTACACGCCTCAAGGGGGCAAGGTCGACGTTGTACTTACGCGCACGTCAGAGCGCTTCGGCCTTGAAGTGGTGGACAACGGCCCAGGCATTCCAGAGCAGGACCTGGAGCGGGTGCTTGACCGCTTCTATCGCGGTGAGCATGCCAAGGGGACGGGCAGCGGGCTGGGACTCGCCATTGCCGCCCGCATTGCGCAGCGACAACAGCTCACTCTCTCATTGCGTAACAACGTTGGGACTGGAGGTCTGACGGTTTCGGTGAGCGGATTTATCCGGGTGGCTGAGCGCGAGATGACAAATCCGTCATGAACGCGTCACCTCGGCGCAAACCGCGGCGGCCGAGAATGGGTTCGTAGCATCGCTGCTACGTGAAACGGGCCGGAAGCGATAGAAGCGCGAGCCGGCACAACCCATCTCAGGAGCCTTCCATGAAACTCACCCGATATGCCGCACTCGCCGCTGTAGTCGTCTCGCTGATCCCTTTCGGTCAGTCAGCGTTCGCGCAAAGCACGGATGCCACCGGCGCCGTTGCCCCACCGGCGGCTTCAGTCAACACTGGCAAGACGCGCGCCGAGGTCCGCGCGGAGCTGATCCAGGCTGAGCAGCAAGGGACGATTCCCGTGTCGAAGAACAACTATCCGCCGACGCCGGATGAGATCGCGCAAAATCGCGCCGAATATCAGGTCCGTCATGTGGATAATCGCGTCAACATGGCGGTTAACTGACTCGGAGTGCGCGCAATGCTCATTCATCGCCGCGGGAAGTGCAAGTGGAATTGCGTGGCGGCCGCGTCGCTCTCTACGGCGGCGCTACCGCCATGCAGTTCCATGATGGTCCGAACGATTGCGAGTCCTAGACCGGTCGAGCCGGACGAATTGCTGCGCGATCCGTCGACGCGGTAGAAGCGGTCGAAGAGCCGCCCAAGATGTTCCGAAGGAATCGGCGCGCCGGGATTGGCGACCGTGACCGTCATCCCCTCTGGAGTCTCCTTTGTCGAGAGCACTACCGTGTCGCCACGCGGCGTGTAACGCAGTGCGTTCGCCAGCAGATTGCTGACGGCGCGGCGGAACAGATCGACATCGGCATGCAACTGGCCGCGCGCCGTCACCCGAATCGAAATGCCGGCGTCCTCCGCTATGCCTTCGAAATAGTCGGCCACTCGCAGCAGCTCGTCGCGCACCGGAAAATCCACGGCCGTCGTCATGTACTGCGGATTGTCGGCACGGGCGAGAAACAGCACGTTTTCGACCATTCGCGATAGTCGTTCGCATTCCTCGATATTCGATACCAGCAACGCCTGATATTCGTCGGTCGAGCGCGGGCGCGCGAGCGCTACTTCGCTCGCACCGCGCATGTTGCCGAGTGGCGTGCGCAGATCGTGCGCGAGGTCAGCCGTGAACTGCGAGAGTCGCTGAAAGCCGAGTTCGAGGCGTGCGAGCATCGAATTCAGCGCATCGATCAGCGCCGCGAGTTCACGCGGCACGTTGCCGGAGGGAAGGCGCGTATGGAGTTTGCCCACCGTCACGTGGGTGGCGCTGCCGGCAATGTCGCGCAGCGGGCGCAAAGCGTTGCGCACCGCGACGTAGCCGAGCACCATGGCTGCTAGCAGCGCGCACAACGTTGTCAGGTAGACCGTGTTGCGATAGCGGGCGAGCAATGCTTCGCGATCGCTCATCTCACGTCCGACCACCGCATCGACCACCGAACCGTCGGCAAGCGCGATATCCGTGGCGACGCCGCGCATCGTCAGGCCGTCGGGGGTATGCCATTCCTGCACGTCGTGCTCGAGAATCCGGTTCAACGGCTTCACTTCCTGCAGATCGCCAATCGCAAAGTGCGAGGGATTGCGTTCGAGCAGGACGTGACCACTCGAGTCCTGCATTCTAAGGAAGAAAGCCTGATTGCCGAGCACCAGGCTATCGAGCCGGGACTCGTGCAGTTTGATGCCCTGCGGTGAATCCAGCTCGGCTGCAAGGCGCCGCAGATGCCGGGCCGTCAGCACCAGGTCGAAGTCGTCCTGGGCGCGAATCTGCTTTGCTAGCGCCTGATACAGCACACCACCGCCGACCCCGAACACCAGCACGGTGATCAGCGCAAACCAGGCAGCCAGCCTCGCGGTCAACGAGAGCCGTTGCATCACGCGTCCTTCACTTCGAGCACATAGCCGACGCCGCGCACGGTATGCACCAGCTTGACCGGATAGTCGTCGTCGATCTTCGAGCGCAGGCGGCGGATCGCCACGTCGACGACATTAGTGTCGCTATCGAAGTTCATGTCCCACACATACGAGGCGATTTGCGTGCGGCTCAATACTTCGCCGCTGCGCCGCGCAAGCAGATGCAGCAACGCGAACTCGCGCGGCGTGAGGTCGATGCGTTGGCCCGCACGCCGCACCTTGCGCTGGCTCGCGTTGATCTCGAGGTCGCCGATCGTCAGCGTGTCGCTCTCGCGTGCCTGGCCACGCCGTGCCAGCGTGCGTACCCGTGCGAGCAGCTCGACGAAGGCGAATGGTTTGATCAGATAGTCGTCAGCGCCTAGCTCAAGGCCACGCACGCGGTCTTCGATCTCGTCGCGCGCCGTCAGAAACAGAACCGGCGTGTCCTTGCGGCCACGCAATTGCTGCAGCACCTGCCAGCCGTCCATGCCCGGCAACATCACATCGAGCACGATCACGTCGTGGGATTCTTCCAGCGCGAGATGCAGGCCATCGACACCGTTGCGCGCCACGTCCACCACAAAGCCCGACTCCTCCAGCCCCTTCTTCAGGTAGTCGCCGGCCTTCGGTTCGTCTTCGATTACGAGGACTCTCATCGCAGTCGCCTTCCATCGGGTTGCTCCCGGTTTGCCGCCAGGTTGAGCCTGACGGATGGTTTCGATGATACCCGCGCGGCGGCCCGAAGTTCATTACGAGTTTGTCATCCAGGCGCAATCCCGACGCAAAGCCCTGCTCACTAGACTGCGTCCATTGCTCCCCTTCAGGCGTCGTCTTCTCATGTGGATCGTCAAAGTCGCTCTCCGCCGCCCGTACACGTTTATTGTGCTGGCGCTGCTGCTCGTGATCATCGGACCACTGATGATCCTGCGTACGCCCGTCGATATTTTTCCGAACATTGACATCCCCGTGATCAGCGTGGTGTGGAGCTACAGCGGGCTGACGTCTGAGGATATGGCGCACCGCATCGTCGCACCGTACGAACGCGCGCTGACCTCGGACGTCGGCGATATCGAGCACATCGAATCGCAGTCGCTCAACGGCGTGGCCGTCGTCAAGGTCTTCTTCCATCCTGGCGCCGACATCACGCGAGCAGAGACGGAAGCGTCGGTGAGCGCACAGTCGTTGCTGAAGGTCATGCCGCCGGGCACGTTGCCGCCCATGGTGCTGACGTTCAACGCGTCGACCGTCCCGATCATGGAACTCGCGCTGTCGAGCAAGACGCTGCCGGAACAGACGCTTTACGACCTCGGCAACAATTTTATTCGCACGCAACTGGCGACGGTGCAGGGCGCCGCGGTACCGATTCCGTACGGCGGCAAGGTGCGCCAGATCATGGTGGATATCGATCCACAGGCGATGCAGTCTCACCACGTGACGCCCACCGACGTGGTCAACGCGGTCAACGCACAGAACCTGGTGTTGCCGGGCGGCACGGCGAAGATCGGCACGTTCGAATACAACGTGAACATGAACGGTGCGGCGCTTTCTGTCGCGGAACTGAACAACATTCCCATCCGCACGCAACCCGATGGCACGGTGACGTATGTGCACGACGTCGCAACCGTGCGCGATGGCTTTGCACCTCAGACCAATATCGTGCGCCACGACGGCAAGCGTGCCGCGTTGCTGGAGGTGGAAAAGAGCGGCAGCGTCTCGACGCTCGACATCATTGCCAACATCAAGAGCCTGCTACCGCGGATCCGCTCGCAGATGCCGAAGGCGCTCGATATCCAGACCGTCACGGACGAGTCGGTGTTCGTCAAGTCGGCGGTACAGGGTGTGATACGTGAAGGTCTCATTGCAGCTGGCCTGACGGCGGTGATGATCCTGTTGTTTCTCGGCAGTTGGCGGGCCACGTTGATCATCGCGATCTCGATTCCACTGGCGATGATTTCGTCGCTGATCATGTTGTCGGTGCTCGGTCAGACCATCAACATCATGACGCTCGGCGGCCTGGCGTTGGCGGTTGGGATTCTGGTCGACGATGCAACGGTTGCTATCGAGAACATGACGCATCACATCGAGCAGGGGCAGCCGCTATTGCAGGCGATTCTTGAGGGATCCGGCGAGATTGCCGTGCCGACCCTGATCTCGACATTGTCGATCTGCATTGTCTTTGTGCCGATGCTGTTGTTATCCGGCGTGGCCCGTTATCTGTTCACGCCGCTCGCCGAAGCGGTGGTGTTCGCGATGCTCGCGTCGTACTTTCTGTCGCGCACGTTGGTGCCGACGTTGGCGATGTATCTGCTGCGCGGCGCGCATCAGACAGGTGACGAAGGCGCGCAGCACGTACGGCCTGCGAACCGCCTGGTGCGCTTCCAGCAAAGCTTCGAACGGCGTTTCGAAGCGCTGCGCAGCCGCTACGGGCGGCTGCTGGAAGGGGCGCTCGCCGCACCGCGGCGCTTTATCGCGTGCTTTCTGATTGCGTGTATCGGCTCGCTTGCGCTACTGCCATTCCTTGGCCGCGACTTCTTTCCGCAAATCGACTCGGGGCAGATTCGCTTGCACATGCGCGCTAAGACCGGCACTCGCATCGAACAGACCGCGCGTCTTGCCGACGAAATCGAGAACAGCATCCGCACGGTGATTCCCGCAAACGAGCTGATGACCATCGTCGACAACATCGGCCTGCCGACCAGCGGTATCAACCTTTCGTATAGCAGTTCCGCGCCGATCGGTAGCGCCGATGCCGACGTCCTGATCACGCTGAACGCGAAACACAAGCCGACCGCGCAGTATGTGGCGAAGCTGCGGCAGTCGCTTGGCGAGCAGTTTCCCGCAGTGACGTTCTCGTTTCTGCCGGCAGATATGGTGAGTCAGATCCTCAACTTTGGACTGCCGGCGCCGATCGACATTCAGGTGGTGGGCAACAACCTCGACGACAACCGTGCGTTTGCCGATACGTTGCTGAACAAACTTCGCAACGTTAAAGGACTCGTCGATTTGCGCATCCAGCAACCGGACGACGAACCCGCGATCAATGTGGACGTGGACCGCACCAAGGCGCTGCAGGCGGGACTGCAGCAGCAGGACGTCGCGCGCAGCCTGCTGATTGCGTTGTCCGGCAGTTCGCAAACGTCGCCGAACTTCTGGCTCAATCCGCAAAACGGTGTGAGCTATCCGGTGACGACGGAGGTGCCGCAGTACGACATCAATTCACTGCAGGCGCTGGCCAATATTCCACTTAGTTCGACGTTCACGCCGGGCACCGGCGGCTCGGGCAGCAACGCAGGCGGGGTCAACGGGATTCTGGGCACACTCGGCACGTTCTCGCGCACGACGCAGCAAGCCGTGGTGACGCACTACAACGTGCAACCGGCGATCGATATCTACGGCTCGGTGCAGGGACGCGATCTGGGTGGCGTGGCATCGGACGTCACGCGCATTGTGGATGCCGCCAAAGCGAACTTGCCGCGCGGTGCGCGCGTGGTGATTCGCGGCCAGGTTCAGACCATGGAGAGCTCGTTCAGCGGCCTGGCAACGGGCATCGCGTTCGCGGTGCTGCTTGTGTATCTGCTGATGGTGATCAATTTCCAGTCGTGGATCGATCCGCTCGTGATCGTCTGCGGTTTGCCGGGTGCGATGGCGGGCATCGTCTGGATGCTGTTTCTCACGCACACCACGCTGAGCGTGCCCGCGCTGACGGGCGCCATGATGTGTATCGGCGTGGCGACGGCTAACAGCATTCTGGTGGTGAGCTTCGCACGCGAGCGGCTGGCGCAGGGCATGTCGCCTCTGCAGGCAGCGCTGGCGGCAGGCGCGGGACGCTTTCGTCCGGTGCTGATGACCGCACTCGCGATGATGATCGGCATGGTGCCGATGGCGCTCGGAATGGGCGACGGTGGCGAACAGAACGCGCCGCTCGGCCGCGCTGTGATCGGCGGCCTGATGATCGGCACGATCGCGACGCTGATGTTCCTGCCGGTTGTTTTCGCGCTGGTGCACGGCTGGCTCGCGAAGCGCGAGCCGAACGGCATGACGCAAGCCGAACTAGACCTTCTCAAATGAACGGTGCCGCACCTCGCCTGGGTTCGATACCGAATGTCCAGAACCTGATCCGATTTGAATTGACCGGAGTACGTCGCATGTCCACTCAATCCCCCCAGTCCGCACCGGACAGCCGGCCCGCGCCTCAGCACCGGGGCGGTGTCGTGCGTGTCGTTTTGCTGGTAGCCGGCGTTGCCGTTGTGCTTGCCGTGGGCATCGTGCCGCGGCTCAACGCGCGCGCCGCGCTGCAAGAGCAGACCGCCGCGCTCGCCGTACCCACGGTGCAGGTCACGCAGCCCACGATCGCACCGCCCGACCAGACGCTCGTGTTGCCGGGCGATATCGAGGCGTATCAGCAGACGCCAATTTTCGCGCGCACCGACGGATATCTGAAGGCCTGGTACGCGGATATCGGTACCCATGTGAAAGCCGGGCAACTGCTGGCCACGATCGACGCGCCCGAGGTGGACGCCGCGCTGCGCCAGGCACGCGCCGATGAACAACAGGCGCAGGCGAACGATCAGTTTGCGCAGTTGAGCGCGACGCGCTGGCAGCAACTCGTCCAGACACACGCGGTCTCGCAACAGGATACGGACATGAAAGACAGCGATGCACAGGCGAAGCATGCGGCGCTGCTCGCGGCGCAATCGAACGTGGCCCGCCTCGCGCAGTTGCAGTCCTATGAGAAGGTTTATGCGCCGTTTGACGGCGTGATTACGGCGCGCAATATCGATGTCGGTGCATTGATCGATGCGGGTAGCGCCGGCGGCCCCGCCAAAGAGATGTTCGATCTGGCACAAACCGGCGTATTACGCGTGTACGCCGATGTGCCGCAGAACGATGTCGGCACGTCGCTCGACGGCACGCCGGCCTGCCTCGAAGTCTCGCAGATCCCCGGGCGTTGTCTGCCGGGAACCGTGGCGCGCAATGCGGGGGCGATCAACGCCGTCACGCGCACGCTGCGCATTGAAGTCGATGTGCCCAACGCGAATGGCGCGGTGCTGCCGGGTTCGTATGGGCAAGTGCATCTGTCGCTGAAGGCCGCTCAGCCGGGTTTATCGCTGCCGGTGAACGCGCTGCTGTATCGACCGGAGGGTTTGCAGGTGGCCACCGTCGATGCGCAACACCAGGTACTACTGAAGACCATCAAACCCGGTCGCGATTTTGGCACGCGTATAGAAGTGGCCTCAGGGCTCGCAGCGACTGACCGGGTGATCCTCAATCCGTCCGACTCGATTACCAATGGTCAGGCCGTGCGCGTGTCTTCCAGCGCCAGTATCAGCGCGAGTGCAAGTACTGGTTCATCGGCAGCGGCCTCACACAGCGCAGGGGGCCGGTCATGAAGCCCGCACGGTTCGACCTCGCGCGGCTGCGTGGGCTCCGCTCGCGGCTGCTCAGTGCTGTCTGCGCGGCGAGTGTGTTGGGCATGGCAGGCTGCTCGATCGGTCCGGACTATGTGCGTCCTTCGGTGGTCGTTCCCGCAGCGTATAAGGAAAACGCTGGAACGCCGGACACCAGCAGCGGCGCCATCTCAACCCGTGCCGGCAAACTCGCCACAGCACCGGCGCAAGCTACCCCCGGCTGGACCCACGCCACACCGGCCGACAACGAGGCACGCGGCGCATGGTGGACACGCTTCGGCGATCCTCAATTGAATACACTCGAAACACGTGTGAGCGTGTCGAACCAGACGATCCAGAAAGCCGTCGCGCAACTGCAGGAAGCACGCGCGATGGTCGAATCCGCGCACGCCGCCTACTTGCCGACGATCGGTGCGGGCGCAAGCGCGAGTAGCCTGCACGATTCGGACAACGTGATCGGCCATCAGCAGACGGCCGGCAAGACATTCGGCGACTACGACGTTGCGCTCGACGCGAGCTGGGAGCCCGACCTGTGGGGCAGAATCGCGCACGAAAACGATGCCGCGCGGGCCGGCGCGCAAGCGAGCGCCGCTGATCTCCAGAGCGTGCGGCTCGGCGTGCACGCCGAACTCGCTGTGGATTACTTCAACTTGCGCGGACTCGATGCATCGAAGCAGTTGCTCGACCAGACCATTGCGGACTATCGCCAGACGCTTGATCTGACTAAAAGCCGCTTCGCGGTCGGTGTATCGTCGCAGGCGGACGTCACCCAGGCCGAGACGCAACTGCAGGCAACCGAGGCACAGGATATCGACCTGGGTGTCGCCCGTGCACAGTACGAGCACGCGATCGCCACGCTGACCGGCGTACCGGCGTCGACGTTCAGTCTGCCGCCAGCGGCGGCGGATTTCACACCGCCCACGATTCCTGTCGGACTGCCTTCCGAGCTGCTGCAGCGTCGGCCCGATATCGCCGCGGCCGAGCGGCGTGTCGCAGCGGCCAACGACCAGATCGGCATTGCTGAATCCGCATTTTTTCCCGATCTGGTGCTATCGGCCACTGGCGGCATCGAGAGTTCGACGCTTACGAACTGGCTCACCGCACCGTCGCGCATGTGGGCTGTTGGGCCGGCGCTGGTCGGCACGTTGTTCGACGGAGGCCGGCGTCGTGCGATGACCGAGAAGGCCCAGGCGCAATACGATGCGAGCGCGGCCGATTATCGCCAGACCGTGTTGACTGCCTTCCAGGAGGTCGAAGACAACCTGGCGTCATTACGCATCTTGCAGCAGGAGGCCAGCAAGCAGGATGAAGCTGTCGCGTCGGCCCAAAAGACCCTGCAGCTTGAATTGGATCAATACAGGATCGGAACCGTAGGCTATCTGGAAGTTGTCACCGCGCAGAGCACGGCGCTGGCGAACGAGCGAACTGCTGTCGACCTCGAGCGTCGCCAGATGGATGCAAGCGTGTTGCTGGTCAAGGCGCTTGGCGGAACGTGGTGATTCACCTGCGCGAGCAGGTGTAAGCAAACCCAAAGCTTTCCGCACCTCCGCAATCTCTTAAGGAGTTCTGTGCTGAAGATTCGAAGCAAATCCAAAATCGTCATCTTCAACAGGGAGAATTCGCGCAGTGGAGCTTGCGAATGAATTACGCGAAGCGGCATCGCTAAAGCGGCCAAACGTGTGCCTAAGCTTACGTTGCAGTAATCATGTCAGGACAGTGAAAGCGTAGGACAGTTAAAGCAGATCAAGCGCGTTTGCTTAAGGTTCCCTTCAGCTTTGGCCCGGTAGTATCGATTCACAACGCATGTATGTATTAGATGTGACCTGAATCCAAACCACGCGCATCTGCTAATCGATCGCCACAAGGAAAATGAAAGCGCCTTCGATATTTCCTCCCCCCGTATCGACGAGCTGCGCCATGACACCCGCGACGATCGCAATGCTACGTGCCTACCTAATGACAGCGTCACTTGCCGCAGCGGCGATACAAATGGCGGCACTTCTGTCTATTGGCCTTTTTGGCGTTCCCGAAGCCGTGTTCACATCCGGTCCCTTTCGTCTCGTGGCTACGGCGAGCATTGTGTGCATCGTACTGCTCGTCAAGCGCATCGCCCGCGCTGCATTCCTCTCAGCGCTGTCTCTCGACTACGCCACCATCACCGACACGCATTCCAACGCCACTTCGGTTTCTCCGGTCTGTCCGGTGCGGATGCTGGTGATCCTGCACCTCCGGTTCAATCGCAGGCCGATTGAGTGGGCAACGTGTTAGCGCGCGTGGCTTCGTGGTAGGCCCGTTTAGCGATGATGGAACATCCCGTTTCTGTCTCACAGTGGCTTTTGCTTGCCCTGTGCTGGGCTGCCACTTTCTACGCGCTGCTCGCGCACATTCTTGCGTAACTGCGTCATTGGTGCCGTCGCGCCGCTGCCACTTCCCTCATTCGATCAGTTATCGGATTCAACGCAAATTGCCGGAGCATCATTCATGAAGACGTTGTTTTTGCAGGCCCCGTCGTATGACGGTTTCGATGGCGGCGCGGGATCGCGCTATCAGGCGAAGCGCGAAATCCGTTCGTTCTGGTATCCGACGTGGCTCGCGCAGCCCGCGGCCCTGGTGCCGGATAGCCGCGTGCTCGATGCGCCGGCAGATGGTCTCTCGGTGGAGGCTTCGCTCGAGATCGCGCAGCAATATGACCTCGTCATCATCCATACGAGCACGCCGTCATTTCCTACGGATGCGATGTTTGCGCAGGATCTGAAGAAGCGCAAACCGTCGGTGATGATCGGCATGGTCGGCGCAAAGGTCGCTGTCGACCCGCACAACTCGCTGACCGCGAGTGAAGCGATCGATTTCGTCTGCCGTGAAGAGTTCGATTTCACCTGCCAGGAAGTGGCCGCAGGCAAACCGCTCGCGCAGATCCTCGGTTTGAGCTATCGCGCCGCGGACGGCTCGATCGAGCACAACGAGGCGCGCCCGATTCTCGAGAACATGGATGAATTGCCGTTTGTGGCGCCCGTCTACAAACGCGACCTGAAGATCGAGAATTACTTCATTGGTTATCTGAAGCACCCATACGTGTCGATCTACACGGGCCGCGGCTGCCGCTCGAAGTGCACGTTCTGCCTGTGGCCGC
>Ga0302234_10001500_pt1 | contig 16052 bp, 16 predicted proteins | sample II_Palsa_N3_2_FD_193576 | JGI IMG/M metagenome (GOLD analysis project Ga0302234, IMG submission 193576) | Peat permafrost microbial communities from Stordalen Mire near Abisko, Sweden - II_Palsa_N3_2 | ecosystem: Environmental > Terrestrial > Soil > Palsa > Peat permafrost | place: Sweden... | reverse complement strand
CCGGATAACGCTGGACGAAGGCAGCCGCCTGCTCGGGCGCAAGGAAGTCGCCCCCCACGGTGAGCGCACGGACGGTCTCCGGCAGCACAGCGGCGGAATGCGCGAGCAAGGTCCGCATCAGGACCGGCGTCACAGAACTGACCGTGACCCGATGGCGCGCCAGATCTGCGACGTACTGCGAACCGATGAACGGTGGCCCGCTGATAACCAGCCTCGCGCCGCACTCAATGCTCGCGATTGCCTGCGCGACCAGCGCGAACGAGTAATAGAGCGGCAGATTGATAAGCATTGTGTCCGTCGCACTCAGGTTGATCTCCGCTGCGTGTTTGCGCGCATTGGCTCTGAGCGAACCGATCGAGTGCACGCAACCGCTGCTGAAGTGCGACGCGGTACCCGAAGTGGTCAGGATCACTTCGCCGGGCTCGGTGACTGGTTTCGCAAGCGTGCGAAAGAAGCCGACTTCCCAACCCGCCTGCCGGTTGACCGCTTCGATACCTAGTTCCTTTCGCAACTCCTCACCCAAGCGGGGCCTGACGACAGCAACGGCGCTAAAGTCTTCCGCCATCTGGCGCAGACGCAGAACGGGGGTGGCCGGCGGCAGCATCGCGGGCACATAGCCCGCTGCTACCAGCGAGAAGAAGAGTTGCAGCAGGTTCCGGCCGTTAGGCATGCAAATCAGCACCACCGCCCCTTCCGGTAGCGCACGTGCCCGCAATCCGGCAACCAGCTGGCTGGGTGCTGCCGCATCGCTTTCCGGCAACGCGACGCTGGATGTTTCGGTAATCAGAGGATCGAAGTCCGTTATATGCATAGGTATCCAAATTGTTAAGCCTGGAATCCGGGTTGAGGCTAGAGCGCGCTCAGCTTCGTCAGGAGAAATCCGGACAGCACGTCACAGTTCAGGAAGTTGTCCGGCACGAAATCGTTCTCGTCGATCCTGATTCCGAACTCCTCCTCACACTGGTAGCGAAGTTCGATAAAGCCAACGGAGTCGATTCCGACTACGGACAGGAAGCCATCGGTCAGGCCGATTCGATCCGGCGAAATATCCACGTCAAGACGTGTTGCGACGATGTTGCGAAGACGCTCGACAATCTCTTGCCTGCTTACGTTCATGGTTACCTTCAGGAAAGGAAGACTGGATTGAAGATCACACCGCCACCTACAGTTGCGGATCCGCCAACGGTTGATTTCCCGCCCGCATGCGATGGCGCACAAGGGGCGTGGTCATAGCAGTAGTGACTAGAGCAAACAGGACAAGCATCGTGTAGACCTTGGGCGGAAGAATTCCCAACTGCAGTCCAATCGAGAGCACGATCAGTTCCATCAGGCCTCTCGCATTCATGAGCGAGCCGATGAATGCGGCGTCGCCCGGCGCGAGACCACATATCCGCGCGGCAAGATAAGAGCCGCCGAACTTCCCGGCAAACCCCGCGCCCAGGAACACGCAGAGCCAGAACCAGGCGTTGCCCCCTTCGATCAGTGAGATGGATGTGTGCAGTCCCGCGTACGAGAAAAAGACCGGCATCAGGATGGTGCGAATGAACCCGCCGAACCATCTGTCCCATTGTTCACGCACGGCTGGGACGTCGCGCAGGAGCATCCCCGGAAGCAGCGCGCCGAAGGCGCTGTGAAAGCCCAGACTGGCCGTGATGCCGGCCGATACCATGACAAAGCACGTGACGATGGTGAACACGGCCTGCATATCGTTGCGCTGTGCCGCCCGTACCAGCATGGGTTGAACCACGTAACGCGTGATGACCACACACCCGACCGAGTACAGCGCAATGCCACCGAGGGCAAGCGTCAGCTCGCCCGCGCCGTTGTGCACATGCGCGATCGACGCAACCACGGCCAGCAGCATCCAGCCCGCTACGTCGGTCAGCATGGCGGCCGACAGCGCAGTCTTCGCCAGCGGGTTCGTATTGAGCCCGAGATCGACAACGATACGCACCATCACCGGCACGGCGGACACCCCTAGGGCAACGCCGCAAAACAGGACATACGGGACAGTCGGAAAGCCTGGCGCCAGGACGTCCTTCGACCAGAGCGCCACTGCCACGCCGAGAACAAACGGCATCACGAGTCCAAGAGCGGCGATCAATCCGGGCAGGCGCAATCCCGCACCCAACCGGGCGGCGCCGCGCCTGTCCGGCGGATGGAGGTGCATGCCGATCTCAAACATGAGCAGAACAATGCCCACTTCGCCTAGCTGCGACATGCTCGATGCCGAACTCACCGGGAAGATGAGATCGTGGACACCCGGGTCGAGCGCCCCAAGAACAGAAGGTCCCAGCAGCAACCCCGCGGTGATTTCGCCAACCACCCGGCATTGACCGACGCGCTCAGCCAGATAGCCGCACGCATGACACGCCAGAATGATGATTGCGAGCTGGAGAAAGTACATTGCGATTTTGGTGTCGGAGACGAGTGAAGCCCGAGGCAGAAAGTAGCGCGAACGCGCGTCCCCCGGCAGCTCCAGGAAATGGGAGGGGTGCAGTGCAACGCCGTGCAGTCCGGTGCTCCGCGCCTAGCCGATGAGCCCGAGAACAGCGGCTCTTACCGCCGCGTGCGTCTTGCTGACCGCGCCCAGCTTGCGTGTCGCATTGGTGATGTGAAAGATGCAGGTGGACTCCGCGATGCCCAGAATCGCACCGATTTCTGATGCGGTTTTTCCCTCAGCAGTCCAGGTCATGACCTCACGCTCGCGGGACGAAAGGTGTGGCATGCCGCCCGGGAACATGGCCGGCAACAACCGTGCGCCCAGGCTCGCGTGGACGAAGTGCGCGAGCCAGATCATCGGACACTCCGTGACGGCCAGTTCGTCCGGATAGATCGGATGGGTGTCCCGGGCCAGCGTGAACCAGTTGATAGCGCCGAACTGACCGCGCAGCGACATCGACCATCCGTAGCGGATACCGTGCGCCTTGGCCTCGTCCCAGTACTGCCGCTCGGAGGAAGGCGCTTCAGCTGTCCATATCAGCGGAACCGACGACACCTTGCAATGGCGGAGTATGGGATCTATCTCGACATAGCCAGGCGTGCGGTATCGCGATTGCCAAGACGGCGGATAGTTACCGCGAACCTCGATGGCCGGGCGCGACACGGGAATCGGCAAGCGAACTCCGAACATCCAGAAGTCGAAACTGAGCGCCTTGGCGCTATCGGTAATTTCTCTGTCCAGTTCTTCGTCGGAAATATCGTGGTCGGCGACCCGTTGTAGCTGTTCCTCGTACCACTTACGCATGGGAATCCTCTCCGAAAACATGAAATCCGGAGAGAGCGCGGCAACCGGGGCGGGTCGGGCTTACAGAGGGAGGAAGCGCAGTAAAACGATGAAATGTTTTTGCGCAGGAAATGCCTGGTCAGCGCGCATGCAAATAGTTTGTCCGGTCAGCATCGATAGCTGGACCGTTCCCATGCCTTGAATTGAGCGTGATTAGCCATGCGCAGATCAGAAGGATGCCGACTTCAGCCCTGGAGATTCCCTTTCCTCACGTACGCAAGGCTTGAAATCCGGCATAGCTTCGCCCCATTGCCGGGCCTCCACACCAACACACACCCGGTGAGCGGAGCAACGCAAGTCGTGACACACCCTTCCCCGAAATTGGCCTGATTTACCTGCTTATGAAATCATTGGAGGGCGGCTTTGACGCCCGTCGAGTCAGAGCGTAGCGCGGCCACGTGAACTGCGCTTCGAATTCGCCCCTGCCACGCCGGCAGCGTGCAATTCGAGCGCCGGTTCACCGCGTCGCCGCCCGCCAAGGTGATGGGCACAGGTGATCATGAGACCCAGCGCTGACATGGCGATACCGACCGTGCACACCAGGTCCCATCCATAGCGGGCGAAGAGCAGCGGCCCGAGCACGGAGCCCAGCGCGCCAGCGGCGTAATAGAAAAACATGTACACGCTATAGATGCGACTGCGCGCGTTGACATCGATCGCCAGCAAGCGGGTCTGGTTGGCCACCTGTGCTGAAAAGCAGCCGACATCGAAGAGCACCAGGCCAATTGCCGTTCCTGCGATTGATGAACGAGCGACGAGCAATATCGCCACGCCCGCGAGCACCAACGCGAAGCCACACGCTATGACTGGCCGGTATCCAAACCGGTCCGCCGCGCGCCCCGCGGCGCGTGTGGCAAACAATCCCAGCACGCCGGCAAAGCTGAACATACCCGCCTGAGCGGTATTCAGATTGAGCGGCGCGCCTGCTACGGCCAATACCAGGGTGACCCACAGCATGCTGAAAACGAAAAACCAGCACGCTCCAACGATCACGCCTTCCTGCAATAGCCGATACCGGAATAGCACCGACGGTAGCGACCTGAGCAAACCGAGGTAACCATGTTGGCTGCGCTGCACGTCGTTGGACAGCAGGCGATAGGTGAGGCACGCGAGAAGAAACGACACGACACCGAACAGCATCAGCATCGTGCGCCAGCTTGTTGCCTGCGATAGCAGGCCACCGACGAAACGGCTCAGCAGGATGCCTGCGGAAATCCCCGTTCCGACCGTCCCCACCGCGCGGCCACGCGACTCCGGCGGCGATGCGCGAAACGCGACTGTTGCGAGGTGAACCGCGTTGGTTGCCATCGCACCGGTCACGCAACCCGCGACGGCCAGCGCAGGCAATGTCGGCGCGTACCCCGCCGCTATCAACGCCATGGCCAGCACGGCAAATTGCCAGGAAACGATCCGCGCGGGAGAGACCTTGTCGCCAAGCGGAATCAGCAGGACGATGCCTGCCATGTAGCCCGCCTGCATGCTGCCGGCTACGATGCCCATAGCCGTGAGCGGGAGATGGAAACTTTGTGCGACAGCGGGAAGAGCCGGCTGGAGCGCGTAATTGTTCGCGATCGCCACGCCCGCGGCCATCGAGATGAACGCGGTCAACCACCGACGCGGTGTCTCCCGTGCGCCCCTGTCGCTTCCGGGCGGGACGCGATTCATGGCCGCTTACCAGGCTGAATCGCTTTTGACTGCCGTGATTTCGATCTCGACAAGAATCTTCGGATCGACGAACGGCAGCACATGCAGCAGCGTCAATGCCGGACGAACATCGCCGAACACCTCGCCGTGTGCGCGCCCTGCGTCCTGCCAATGAGTGATGTCAGTGACGTACACGCGGCTTTGCACGACGTCCTGGTACCCGAAGCCGGCATCGGTCAACACGGTGCCGAGCTTGTCGAGAATGGTTTTGGTCTGCGTGTACAGGTCGTCGCCGACGATTGAACCGTCCGGTCCGCTCGCCGCCGTGGCCGACACGTAGAGCGTGTTGCCTGACTGGATGGCGCGGGAATATCCGATGGACGCTTCCCAGCTCGAACCCGACGAATACCGTTTTTTCATGCTGCGCTCCTTGTATTGCACCTCGAGTAAATGGCTACACTACCTAAGTAGTGTACAAGGCCAATATGACATGTGCTAGTCTCACGCGATATGACTACACAGATTCCTGCTGAGCTAATATCCGCGCTGATTCGCCTCGGCTTTTCCCAATACGAAGCGCAAGCCTATTGCGCCCTTTTGCAACGTTCGCCGATGAATGGCCACGAGGTCGGCAAGCTCTCCAGCGTGCCGCCGTCGAAAATCTACGAGACGCTTCAACGTCTGGACACCAAGGGTGCGGTTCTTATGCATCGGTCGGAACCGGTCCGGTACGCGGCGGTTCCGTATGCCGAGGTGCTGGCCCGACTGCGGGAGCGCTTCGAGGGCGATATCGAACTTGTCAATGAAGGACTATCGTCGCTCCCTGCAGCGCGTGAACTGGGGCTCGTCTGGTCTCTGCGCGACAGAAACGCAATCATCAGAGCATTCCAGACCACGATAGACAGTGCGCGGCAAACCCTGTTCGCGGCGATCTGGGACGAGGAAATGGAACCGCTGCGCGACGCGATCGAGGCCGCTTCGGCGCGTGGCGTCGATGTCCATGTGGCGATCTACGGCACCGCGACGCTCAACGGCCCCCGGTTTTACGACCTGCGCGAATGCGGCGCGAGCGCCCGGGCCAGGCTCGAGGGGCGCAGATTGGCCGTTGCCGTGGCGGATGAGCAGGACGCGATCACTGCGGAATTCGGGCCGTCCGCCAATGAGGAAGCGGTACTCACGACGAATCAGGTCATCAGCCTTCTTGCCATTGAGTACGTCAAGGCCGACGTCATGGGCCGCATCCTGATTAACTCGATGGGCCCGCGGGCCTTCGAGAAAGCGCTCAACAGCGATTTGATGCAGGCGCTCCTGGCAGCCAAAACCGTTCGGTTACCCAAACAGAAAAACAAAACCATTGCACCCGCAACGGGTGTCAAGCGGAGAAGTTCGGCGCGAGCGTCGGGAAACCGGACCGACAAGACATAGGCGGCCGTGGCGTTCCCAAGGCCTTCGCCATGAGCGCCCATTTCGTTATGGCGCGCCTGCTCCAACATTGATTCCCGACAGCAAACCTGGCTCGACTGATCGCCCGCATCTGCGGGCTCGATAACGGCGCGCGCCCCCTCCACTGCCCCTAGGTATAGCCCTCTGAAAAACGAGATAAGCTCCTAGTAAAAGGCGGTAAAGACCATTACACTACGCTGGTAGGGCATATACCCTACTTCGGTAGTGTAGTTATCGAAAGCAGGCAAAAAAAACCGACCCATAAGGGTCGGTGGAAAGATTCTGGCCTATTTCGAGGGCCGGGCCAGAACCTGAGAGACTGGTAGTATCGCATTACAAGGCGTCATTTGCGGGTAAATCTTTAATTTACCCGCCGCGAAGCGGCTAGGTTGTGACTGGACACGATGAGCGTCTCGTCAGAACCTGGCCGCTTCTCGTTTGCATTGCTAATCCGGGCGCGATCGGCAGATTATCGTAGTGCCAGAACAACGCTAAAGATAATCTTCCGCGTGGTATCGGCCCGGATTGGATTTCGGATGCTTACGCAGCAAGACTTCGCTGACCGCTATCATTGCAACGATCAAATCCGCATACGAAAGACTTTCTCCTCAATGAACATCGCCATCGAAGACCCCGCCCAACCCGACATCATTGCCCTGCTCGAACATGGCGACGCCGAAGCCGCGAGCTTGTACCCGGCAGAGAGCAACCATCTGTTGCCAATCGACGCATTGCGCGAACCCAGCGTATTTTTTCACGTGGCGCGCGACGGAGCCGGCACGGCGCTGGCTACCGGCGCGGTGGTCCTGAAAGGCGACTGGGCGGAAATCAAACGCATGTGGGTCGAGCCGCAAGCGCGTGGCCAGGGACTCTCAAAGACCATGCTCTCGACACTCGAACTCAAAGCCCGTGCGCAGGGGGTGCGCTGGCTGCGCCTTGAAACCGGCGTCGACAGTCACTCGGCCATCGGCCTCTACCGTCGCGCGGGTTTTGTCACTCGCGAGCCGTTTGCGGATTACCGCCCCGATCCGTTGAGCGTCTTTATGGAAAAAGACTTGTCCCCGAAGACGACGGTGTAACTGCGCGCGCGGCCAACAGCCGCGCGGGCTTCAGCGCACCAATAGACGAGCGAGCGCTGCCCGCTCTTTCTCCGCAGTCAAGGTCTGGACACGCAGCGGCGAATCCGCTGCGGCGCCGGATTGCCAGCACCATTGAAGTGTGTCCCCAATCGTCTGCGCCACCGGGCGAAACGTGAGCCCCTGCCCGACCGCACGCCGGTTGTCTGCCTCGAAGATCCCGCCTGCCTCGGCATCGTCTTCAGCGATCCATAACGGCAGTTCGGTCCAGCCTTCGATCCCCGCGGCGTGAACCTCGTCGTCGGGAATCCATGCGAGTTCGGTGTGGTTTCCGGCTATCCGCACGCACTCGTCGAGGAACTGTCCCATCGTCAGCGTGTTCTGTGGACCCACCGCGTGATAGACGCCGGCGACGCGATCCTCCGCGAGGCGTACCGACCACCCGGCAAGATCCCGTGCATCGATAAACTGAACCGGCCGCTCGCGCCGCCCAGGCGCAAGGACTTGCCCACCCGCCGCGACGCGGCACGGCCAATAGGTAAAACGCCCGGTGGGGTCGTAAGGACCGGCAATCAGCCCCGGCCGCACCACAGCGGCCCGGCCCGGCATGGCCGCCAGAAGTGCCTCCTCGGCGCGCGCCTTCAGTGCTCCATATCCTTCGTGACCCGCAACGACGTCCGTGCTTTCATCGTAACGGCGCTTCGGCGCAAACGTGCCGTACACGGAAATGGTCGACACGAAGGTGTAGTGTGCGGGCGGTTCGCCAAGCGTCGACAGCAGCAAATCGATCTGCTCGGGACCATAAGCCGACGGGTCGATGACCGCGTCGAACCGGCGGCCTGCCAATGCCGCCAGATTCGTATTCCGGTCGCCGGTCAGCTTTTCGGCTGCCGGGAACAACGCGGGGTTCCGAAGACCGCGATTGAACAGCGTCACCTCGTGCCCTCGCTCCAGGGCCGCCTCGACAATATGGCGGCCGAGAAACAGGGTTCCCCCCATGATCAGCACTCTCATGCTCGCTCCATCACGACATCAGGATCACTACGCCAGTGCAACATCATCGCAGATGCGTGCCGCGCCCATCCACGGCCAGCTTACCGGCCGATAAACACGTCGCGGTACGCACCGTAGATCGACAGCAGCGGCACGGCAGTCAACACCGGCGTCAGCACCAGCGCACGCAGAGCCAGCGGAACCATCGGTGCGAACAGCACGGCCACGGTCATTGCAGCGAAGTACATCAGCGTGACGGGCCAGTTACGTGCGGCGCCGCTGAGGCTGGCGATCATTGCTTCATGCGGCGTCATGTCATGCAGCATCACGAGAGCCGGTGCGAAGCAGGCCGAGGCGATCGCGACAGCGAAGATCGACGCCCCGAGCAGCGATTCGAGCGCACCGCGCACGCCATGGTCGCCCCCGTAGCTCATCGAAAGGTTGTGCACGCCAGCCGCCGTGACCGACATGTTCAGCGAGACATGGAACGTTGCCAGCAGGATCACATAGCCGACGGCGACAATCGCTGCGCCGTACAGCCCGATCACGCACAGCGCGTTGCTGCGCCGCGCCAGCGCCGCAAACATGTCGCGCATCGATACAGGCTCGCCCTTGCTGGCGCCGTCCTGCACGAACATCAGGCCGCCGACCGCGAGCGGTGCCAGCAGCACCGCCAGCGGACGCAGCAGCGGCAGAAAACCCAGCAGCGTCGCGAAATCGGCGCAGATCAACAGAACGCTCAGCCACAGCACCGGCTGCATGCTCAGGGCACGCGCGCCGCTCACCAGCCAGTCGGCGATATGCAGGGGATTGACTTCTCTTCCACCGGAAAAAGGCAGTGCCGGCGCACGATGGAGACGGGTTTGCTTAGAAACGTCGCTCGGGTAATCGATGTTCATGACAGTTTCCTCAGTTATAGCGAAAGGTTTATACGTACTACTAAGGGTTCGGCAATTCGGTACTTCGGTGTTCGGGTATTTCAGCTACTTTTTCTTCAGGACGGCTGCTGGCGATCGAGACTCGCCGAGACGACGTCGAGTTGTCGTTTCACGTAGCGCGATACGGCGCGCCAGGTAATCCGTGTCAACCAGATGCACAACGCAAGGCCGATGAGACCGATGGGCAGCATCACGATCGCATAGGTGTATTCGCTTTCCGATGCCGCCACGCGGAACTTGTGGTGGCCATCGTCGATGGCGACCTTGCCGTCGCCGATATCTACGGAATCCGAGCCGCTTTGTGCCGTCACGTGACTCGGCTTGCCCTGCTGGTCTTCCTGCAACGTGACGTGGTCGCCGTCGTCGGTGGAGATGTCCCACACCATCGACTTGGCATCCTTGCCGGTGCGGGCGAGCGACACGTGCTCGTCGTCATCTTTCAGATCGAGATCAACTACATCGTCGCGGGCAATGCTCCATGTGCCGTCCTTCTCTTTCGTCAGCAACTGCCGGGCGGCGTCGGAGGTGGCCTCAAACTTGAAGTCGTCGCCATCCTTCTTGATCTCGATCGCGCCGGCGTGAGTCACGAGCGAAAGCTTGCTGTCATCCTGCAGATCGATCACGAAGCGATTGCCGACGATTTTCAGGCTCTTCAGGTTGCCCGGGGTGTCGCTATCGCTATCGTCCTTGTCCGCTTCCTGCGCGCCCGATACGTCGGACGCGCCGAGTGCAAGGGCAGCGCTCGCTCCAGAATCGTGCGCCCCCTTGGCGTGCCCGCTACTGGTAAAGCTGAACGGCAGCACATCGTGACCGTTCTTGCCGAAGAAGTGATGACCGCTCAACGCGATCACGCCGACAAGACCAGCGATCGTCAGTCCCACCGACACCGCGTAGCCCGCCGTCAGCAAAGCCAGGTACACCATGAACGGGATCAGCAGCAGGACATTCAGCAGGCCCAGCGTGGAGATCGACATGACCACGCGAATCAGGTTGCCGAACGAACGGCGGTCCTGCCACTGCCGGTAGCTTGCCTGTGCCTTCAGTTCGCGGGCGAGCTTGACCGGGTCGCCCAGTGCTGCGATCACTTCTTCCTCGCGGCGCCCAGCGGCCAGCGCGTCGCCAATGTACTCGCGATAATCCGCAATGATTTCATCGACCGCAGGCTTCGGCAGACTGCTCAATTCCTGCCGTAGTGCTTCAATGAATACGTCCTGCTTCATGGGGTATCCCCTGTGTTCGTTTTTGTAGCGGGTTGCAACAATACGCCGTTGACTTCATCCACGAAACTGCGCCATTCCTCTTCCATCTCCAGCAGACTGCGGCGACCTGTGCCCGTCAGCGAGTAGTATTTGCGTGGCGGCCCAGAATTCGACTCGACGAGGTAGGTCGACACCCACGCTTCGGCTTGCAGGCGGCGCATCAACGGATAAATCGTCCCTTCGCTGATTTCCATTGTTTCCGCGAGCGTCGACACCAGTTCGTACGCGTAGCTGTCCCCACGGGCCAGGACGGCCAACACGCACATATCGAGCGTTCCCTTTTTTAACTGCGTCTTCATCAAATTCCACGGGTGTAGTGTGTGGTGCAAGGTACCGTGCTATGCACTGTCACCGGACGGACTGCTGGCCTCGGTGACCATGGCTGAAATGTAGCAGTGTCTACTGTTTTATGCAAGGTACCGTTCTATACATATCTCTGAGGTGGGATCAGGGGCGGCGAGCGCTTCTTAGCCGATCGTCTCTAACCGAGCGCTTCTATCGTTACATCCAGCAAGGCCCGCAGGCGCGCCACCCGTCGCAAGTCACGATGGTACCCGAGCCATACGTCCCGGCCCGGCGGCGCTTCGCCCAGGTCGATCCGCCGCAACCCGGGGGTCGTATCGCCCAGTGGGCACGGCAGCGCCGCAAAGCCGCCCCCTTCCGCGCACATCCGCGCCTGTGCCCCTCGGTTGTTGCTGCCAAAGGCGATTCTCGCGTTCGGTAGCATGCGCTTGACCCATTCCACATCCGGCAGCGTGCCAAACGCGCTATCCATGCTGACGAGCATGTGCCCCTCCCCGTCGCCCGCCCGCGGCGCGACGAGGTCGACGCGCCCGTACAAGGCGTATTCCATATGCATCAGCTTGCGCTGGATGACATCGGCTTCCTCGAACGGCGTGATGCGAAACGCCAGATCGGTCTCGCGGCGGGCCAGGTTGTAACGGCGCGAATCCGTCACCAGTTCGAGCGAGACGCCCCGGTGCTGGACCAGGAACCGCGCAAACACGGGCGTTAGCACATGGACGCCAAACCAGTCCGAAGACGATACGCGCAACAGGCCGGTCAGATGCGCGTCCTTGCCGGCCAACGCCCGCGTGAAGCCAAGCGCCTCTTCTTCCATGCGCTCGGCATGGGCGAGAACCGCTGCGCCTTCGTCGGTCAGGACGAAACCGTCGCGAGTGCGCTGGAACAGCGCGTGGCCTACGGTTTCCTCCAATGCACGCAGACGCCGGCCCATGGTGGGCTGGGTCTGGCCCGTTTGCCTCGCCGCCGCGCCGAGCGTACCGTTGCGGGCAATCGCCAGGAAAACACGGACGTCACTCCATTCCATCGCCCGAGCAGTCATTTTTGTTTGCCTACCATTCAAAAACGTCGATTTACATACCATTTCGCATGACAGAGTATGAAGGTATCGAAGCGCTGACTCAACCGGAAAGGAAATCATCATGTCGATGCACGCCCTCGTTCTCAACCGCTACAACGGCCCCCTCGAACTGACCGAACTGGCACGGCCGGATCCGGCGCACGGTCAGGTGCTGGTGCGCATCGCAGCGAGCGGCCTGAATCCGCTCGATACGAAAATCCGCGCCGGCAGCGGCGAGCATGCAAAGCATCCATTGCCGCTGGTGCTGGGAATCGATATGGCAGGGGTAGTCGAAACGGTCGGCTCCGGCGTCGATGGGTTCAAGGCTGGGGACGCGGTGTATGGCATGACCGGCGGAGTCGGCGGCATTCAGGGCTCGCTCGCGCAGTACGCAGCCGTGGACGCCAATCTGCTCGCGCTCAAGCCGGCGAATCTGTCGATGCGCGAAGCCGCCGCCCTGCCGCTCGCCTTCATCACGGCCTACGCGGGGGTTGTCGACCGGGCGCGGCTGCAGGCCGGCCAAACCGTGCTGGTCCAAGGCGGTGCGGGCGGCGTCGGGCACGTCGCGGTGCAGCTCGCAGTCGCGCTCGGCGCCCGGGTGTTCGCCACGGCCAGTGCTCGCGATCACGACTTCGTTGCTAGTCTCGGAGCGACGCCAATCGACCATCGCGCACAAAGCGTCGAGCAGTATGTAGCAGCATTCACCGAGGGGCATGGCTTCGACCTGGTAGTCGACACCGTGGGCGGCGCGACACTGGATGCCTCGTTCGCGGCCGTCAAACATTTCGGGCGCGTGGTGAGCGCCTTGGGATGGGGAACGCATGCACTCGCGCCACTCTCGTTTCGCGAAGCCAGCTACTCGGGCGTGTTCACCCTGTATCCGCTTCTAAGCGGTGAACATCGCGCTCATCACGGCGCCATGCTTCGCGAAGCCACACGTCTCGCGGAAGCCGGCAAACTCCAGCCGAGACTCGATGCGCGCCGCTTCGATCTGGCTTCCGCTGAACTCGCTTACGACGCCATCACAAGTGGCACGGCGCGCGGGAAAATTGTGGTGGAGGTGGACTGAGCGAGCGGCGGCCGGCCGCTTCTATGCACAGTGAAACTCCGGGACGCTTACGAATCCAGATCACCAGGCGAACCTAGATCACCAGCCGCGAAACCTTGGTCCCTTCCAGCGAAATGCCGGCCATCAACCCCGCGTTGGTCAGCACGAAGGCCACCACCGGGCTCATTGCCGTCGAGGTATCCAGATTGCCGTTCGCACCGATCTTCGCCAGCGCGACGGTTGCATCGGCACCGGCTGCCCAGCCCTGGCTTTGCGTGAAGCGGTCGAGCGCTTCCTGCGTCAGGAAGGCAAAGATAATCGCCTTGGATTGCGCGCCAATCTGCAACCCAAACGAACCGGCCACGGTGCTGTAGTAGCCAGTGGTCTGGCCATCGACGCGTAAGCCGCCCTGCCCGTACTGCCCACCGAACCAGAAGCCCGCGGCAAACACAGACGGAAACACCAGCACCCCGCGCGCTTTGCCGATGATCTCCTGCGACCCATGCACCGTGCTCTGCAGACGCGCGAGTGTCGAATCAATACCGGCGTTGATAGTGTTGCGTTTTTGCGTGTAGTCCTCGGCGGTCTCACCCGAGCCGAGCGGTGTGGTGGTGCAACCTGCCAGTGTCAGGCCGCTCGACGCGAGGAGCACACCGGTGCCGGTAATGAATTGACGTCTGTGCATCGTGGCTTTCCTATGAAGAGAGAGTTGATCGACCGCCAGCGCAAACCACGTTAGTACGGCATTGAAGTCGCTTTTGCGTCCCTCTGCAAGCGTTTCATTGGAATGACATACGGGTGTGCCCGATGACGAACGTCAGGAGCGAAGTCAGGCGGTTGCAGATGGGACCGCTATCGATGCGCCAAGTTCGAATGCACGCAGCGATACATCCTACGTTTGCCCGCTACAATAGCGCCCAATCCAGTTCGACTCGAGGTTCCGGCTATGCGCTTTCTTCGTCTGCTGTTGTCTGGCCGCTCTGCCCGTCTGCTGACGGCGGGGCTGTTTGCGGTATTCGCACTCGGCGGCTGCGCCAGTTGGTTTGGCAACAGCGATCCGCTGCACGTGAGTATCGCTGGGCTCGAGCCGCTCGCCAGTCAGGGGGCCGAGATGCGCTACGACGTGAAGCTGCGCATCCAGAACCCCAACAGCGGCTCGCTTAGCTTCAGTGGCGTCTCCATTGATCTGCAGCTGAACGGCACTGACTTTGCCAGCGGCGTCAGCAACCAGCCCGGCGCGGTGCCGGGCTACGGCGAGACGGTGGTCAGCGTACCGGTGACCGCGCCGGCCTTTGCAGTAGTGAACAAGGCCTACTCGGTCGCGGGCAGCGATACGCCACCCGGCGAGTACCCGTACATCTTGCACGGCAGGCTCGCAGGCGGCCTGACGGGAGGCGGGACACGCTTTCTCGATCAGGGCGTGCTGTCGCTACCAAGGTCCGGGCCAGGCATGGCCGGCCAGTGAAGCAGCGTCAGGCGAGTGCGGAGCATCGCCTGACCGGACGGCGGATCTGAGCGGCGCTAGCCTCAGCGGCTAGCCCGAGGCACCGCCGCTTACACCACTTCGAACAGACCCGCTGCGCCCTGCCCGCCGCCGATACACATCGTCACGACCACCAGCTTCGCGCCGCGCCGCTTGCCTTCGATCAGCGCATGACCGGTCAGACGCGCACCCGATACGCCGTACGGATGGCCGACCGCAATCGCGCCACCGTTCACGTTGAGCCGGTCCTGCGGGATGCCGAGCTTGTCGGCGCAATACAGCACCTGCACGGCGAACGCTTCGTTCAATTCCCACAAGTCGATATCCTCGACCTTTAGGCCAGCCTGCTTGAGCAGTTTCGGCACGGCGAACACCGGACCAATGCCCATCTCGTCCGGCTCGCAGCCAGCCACTGCAAAGCCGCGGAAAATGCCCAGCGGCTGCAGCCCTTCGCGCTCGGCGACCTTCGCGTTCATCACCACAGCGGCGGACGCGCCGTCGGAAAACTGACTAGCGTTGCCTGCCGTGATCACGCCGCCCGGCATCGCCGTGCGAATCTTCGACACGCCTTCGAGCGTGGTATCCGCGCGGATGCCTTCGTCGGCGGCGATCGTTACTTCTTTGGTGAACAGACGCCCGCTTGCCTTGTCGGCGACGCCTGCCAATACCGTGATCGGCACGATCTCGTCGTTGAACTTGCCGGCTTCCAGAGCGGCAGCCGCGCGCTGCTGCGAGCGCACGCCGTATTCGTCCTGGCGCTCTTTCGAAATCGAATAGCGTTTGGCAACGTTCTCGGCGGTCTGCAGCATCGACCAGTAGATCTCGGGCTTGTTCTGGTTCAACCAGCCTTCGAACATCATGTGGCGGTTCATCTCATTCTGTACGCACGAGATGGACTCGACCCCGCCTGCCACGAACACGTCGCCTTCGCCAGCGATCACGCGCTGTGCGGCGAGCGCAATCGTCTGCAGGCCAGACGAGCAGAAACGGTTGACCGTCATTCCCGGCACGCTGACCGGCAGACCGGCGCGCAAGGCAATCTGCCGCGCGATGTTGCCACCTGTCGCGCCTTCCGGATTCGCGCAACCCATAATCACGTCTTCGACGCGGGCCGGGTCGAGTTTCGCGCGTTCAACCGCGGCTTGCGTCACATGGCCGCCCAGCGTCGCGCCGTGCGTCATGTTGAAAGCGCCGCGCCACGATTTGGCAAGGCCCGTGCGGGCGGTCGATACGATTACGGCGTCAGTCATGCATGTCTCCTGCTTCCAATGTTGAGTATGGTTCGCTCGCAGCCGTGAACCGATGAACCGGCAGACCGGTCAACCGGCGCACCGCGCGTTACCCTATGTTTCAAGCCTGCCAACCCGCGGGCCTTCATTAAGCCAGCAGCTCCGCGGACTGCACGCGCCTGACACTTGCGGCGTGCAGATCGCGCCAGGCGGCATCGAGCGAACCGTTGAGATCGATGCCGCGCGAAGCGTCCTCGATCAGCGCAACTTCAAATCCTGCTGTCCGGGCA